>HBJMC02800__coassemble_8190_pt1 | contig 2889 bp, 1 predicted proteins | sample HBJMC02800__metabat2_low_PE_014 | metagenome-assembled genome bin HBJMC02800 | reverse complement strand
TCGGCGCGCCTCCGGGATACGTGGGCTACGAGGAGGGCGGCCAGCTGACCGAGGCCGTCCGCCGCCACCCCTACAGCGTGGTGCTCTTCGACGAGGTGGAAAAAGCCCACCCCGACGTGTTCAACATCCTGCTGCAGGTGCTGGACGATGGCCGTATCACCGACAGCCAGGGCCGCACGGTGGACTTCAAGAACACCGTCATCATCCTGACTTCCAACCTTGGGTCCGACCTCATTCTGGAGGACCTGGAAAAGAGCCGCGCCCAGGGCCGCAACGAACTGTCCGGCGAGGCGCGCGGGGCCATCGACCAGCTGCTCAAGCGGCAGTTCCGGCCGGAGTTCCTGAACCGTCTCGACGACATCGTCTACTACAAGAGCCTGACCAAGCAGGAGATCGGTTCCATCGTGGATCTGATGCTGGCCGACCTGCGCGGCCGCCTGGAGGAAAAGCAGCTCCATCTGACGGTGACCGACGCGGCCAAGAACGCCATCATCGACGGCGGCTACGACCCCATTTATGGCGCCCGCCCGCTCAAGCGGTATATCCAGGCCCACGTGGAGACCATGATCGCCCGTGAGATCATCGCCGGGACCCACAGCGCCGGGGACACCCTGACTGTGGACGCCGACGAAAACGGCAGTTTGTATCTGCGGTGATTTTCCCGCGAACAGGCGCGCCGCGCAGAGACTTTTTTCTCTGCGCGGCGCGCTTTTTGCTGAAATTTCCGATCCTTGTTTGTGCGCTTTGCAAATTGACGGGCTAAAATGCAGAAAGCTATAATGGAAACAGAAAAGAAGGAGGTGCTTCCCCCATGTTGAGACATGCCGTTCTTCGTGCGCTTGCCCTGATGGGTGCTGCCGGGGTACTGCTCGCCGCCCTGACCGGCTGCACGGCTGCGCCGTCAGGGTCTGCGGACGGAACGTCCGCCCCGATGGAAAGCACCGCTCCGGCCACAGAGGAGGCCGCTGCCCCGCCCGCAGCGAGCCCGTCCCCGACGCCATCCCCGACGCGCGACCCGGCGGGGGCGGAAAAGTTCGACTATGCCCAAAAGGAGGACGCCGCCCTGCGGGCCCAGCAGTACTGGTATGCGGATATGACCACCGGCTTCGGGGCTTACCGCTATGCGGTGGTGGACAGCGTGGCGGCGTCGGTGCTGGACTATGATACATGCAGCGGCGACGACGCCCTGCGGGCGATGCTGACGTATCCGTCCGAGGCCCCCACCACCCTGGACCGTATCTACGACGGGGAGGGTATGCTGGTCCAGGTCCACTTTTATGTGGAGTATGAGTCCGAGTATAACTACCTGGGCCCCCAGTACGGGGATGGGGCCTGCTATGTCTATATCTTTGTGCCGGTGGACGCCGCCCGCCCCTGCGAGACGGTGAGCGGCTGGTATTCGGCCCAGCTGGGGGATCTTATGCTTCGCCCCTGCCAGACCACGACGGCGGAAGGACTGACGGTCCCCCAGTCCCGTATGCTGCTGCACCAGTGCCGGGCCCTGGCGGCGGCCGGGCTGCGGGAATTTTCCTCGCCCGAGGATTGGAGCGAAGAGCAGACCTACCGCTACCTCTATCACCGTGGGCAGGACTATGGCTATGGCGAGGAGGAATGGCAGCAGAAAGACCGGGCCGCCAACTGCGCCAACCGGCTGCTGACCATCGACTTCACCACCGGGGACGACTGGTACAGCAACCAGCGCTTTTTCGGGGGCGACTGGCCCGGCTTCGACGAGCAACAGCTTGCGGTCTGGCAGGCCGGGATGGACAGCGGCGCAGTGCCGGGGTATGCGGGCGAAGAAACTGTCTGGCAGTTCGGCTGGGACGGCGACACCCTGGTGGCCAAGATGCAGAGCGAAAACGGCGCCGCCCTGCAGGAATACCGCTTTTTGGTATATGACGGCTTCGCGGGCTGGGACGGCCGCACCTACTGCATAGGCGGGCGATCCCTGGCCTGAGGGCCTGTGCCCGCTGCCGCCGGGAATGTAAAATAAATGGGCCGGGGGACTTGACTTTTGGGCCGTTCCTGTGCTAAAATACCCCTTGCAGTTGATCTGTGAGCGGAAGTGCTGGAATCGGCAGACAGGCACGTTTGAGGTGCGTGTGTCCATGACGTGTGGGTTCAAGTCCCATCTTCCGCACCATGACGAGTGTTCTTATAGCATTTGAAACGCTGTAAGAACACTCGTCTTTTTTATTGATTTCATCCGGCGATGGTGGATGGGGCGTAGTTGACGACTACGCCCTTTCTTGTGTTTACGGACACCTCCGGGGCGGGCAGCGGGATGAGGTCGGGGATCTCGATGGCGCCTACGCAGTTGTAGTGGATGCGGAGCCGTTGCTCCCACACCCCGTCTACCTTCTCGGCGTTGAACACTTCGATTTTCTCGATGAGTTCGTTGAGCATCCGGGGCGTCAGTTTGCGGGCGCGGGTGTATTTGCGGACCAGAGAGATAAACATATCCGTGGTCATGGACTGGCTGTTCTGCTTGTCGATCTCGGCGCGGAGCGCCTTGATCTTCTCCGCCAATTCCTTCTGCTCCTCCTCATACCGCCTCGACATTCTGGCGAAACGGTCATCTGAGAGCTTTCCGGAAACATTGTCCTCATAGATCCTCTCGAACAGGCCATCCAGTTCCTCATCGCGGGCTTGCAGGGCTTTCAGCTCTTTCTCCTTCAGCTTTCGGTCGGTGGCCTCTGCCTGCTGGGAATGGCCGATCACAGCCTTCACAAACTCATCCTCAAACTGACTGGAAAATTTAGTTAGCCTCCGGATCTCGCCTAACACCACCTGCTCCAGGAAGTCCACACGGATATAATGGGTAGAAGTACAGGTCCCACGGTTGCCCTTGTAGTTGGAGCAGTTGAAATACTTGATGTCGGGGTTGCC
>HBJMC02800__coassemble_3454_pt1 | contig 4988 bp, 3 predicted proteins | sample HBJMC02800__metabat2_low_PE_014 | metagenome-assembled genome bin HBJMC02800 | reverse complement strand
ATATTCCTGCCCAGGGGCTCTTTTTGTGCTGTCTGCACAATCTGGGGCGGTTCACGGGCTTGCAGGGGCTTTTGCCAGGAATGTATGGAGAAAATGTCAGGCGTTGGTCTCGGATTCGTCCAGCTTGCCCTGCTTCTGCCACACGCTGTAGAGCACGAAGCAGACCAGGAAGGAGACCACCATGGCGATCACGGTGCCGATGCAGGCGTTGACGAAGTTGCCCATGCCGTCGCCGCCGATGTAGGCGGGCAGCACCAGCAGGCCGGGGGAGCCGGACGCGTAACGGCCTACGCCGGTAATGCCCAGGTACAGGCCGCCCACGCCGCCGCCGACCATGGCCGCGATCAGGTCGCCGATCCAGGTGCCGATGGGGCCCAGCACCAGCACGGTGACGGTACCCGCGATGAAGATGCTGGCCAGCGGCACCGAGAAGAACTTGATGGCCTGGGGCGAGATCTTCTGCACCAGATGCTCCACGATGGACATGAACCACACGCCCAGCAGGATGGGCACCACGCTGGAAGAGTAGCTGGCCTGGGTGACGGGCAGGCCGAACAGGTGCACGGCTTCCTCGCCGCCCAGCAGCGTGATGAACTGCGGGTAGACCAGGATGCCGCCCAGCGCCATGGCCACATACTGGTTGCACTTGAAGCTGCGGGCCGCCGACGCGCCCAGCAGGATGGGCAGGAAGTAGAACGCCGAATCCGCAAAGGCGTTGAGGATGGTGTAGGTCTGGGTGGTGTTGTCCAGCCAGCCCAGCGTGACGAACAGCGCCATGAACGCTTTGAGCAGGCCCGCGCCGGTGATGGCCGGGATGATGGGCTGGAAGATGCTGGCGATGGATTCCAGCACCCGGCTCAGTTTGGAGCGGTGATCCTCCTTCGCGGCCTTCTCGTCCTCCACGGGGGCGGCGCTCTCGAACCCGCCCAGGGCGATGACCTGCTGGTAGACCTGGGGCACGTCGGGGCCGATGACCACCTGGTACTGCCCGCCCGCATTGATGACGGACAGCACGCCCTTGGTCTTTTTCAGCGCGTCGGTCTGGGCCTTGGTCTCGTCCTTCAGCGTGAAACGCAGGCGGGTGGCGCAGTGCACCACTTTGTCCACGTTCTCCTTGCCGCCCACGTTGGCAAGGATCGAGGCAGCCAGTTCTTTAAAATCCATACATTGATCCTCCTTGTCTTGTACGGCGGCCCTCAGCCCAGGTCCCCGCCGTTGGTTTCGATCACTTTCTTGTACCAGTGCTGTTCCGCGCGGCGGCGCCCGCCCGCGGCGAAGCCCTGCCGGACGCCGACTTCCCCTTCACGGCCGACACCCCGCCCGCCCAGGTCATCGACGCGGTGCTGCGGGTGGAGCAGGAATCCCTGGCGCGGGTGCGGCAGGCGCTGCAGGCCGCGCCGGTGGACCGCGCGGTGGAACTGCTGCAAAAGGCGGCCTGCATCGACTTGTGCGCCATCGGCAGCAGCGGCTACATCGGCGCGGATTTTGCCTTCCGCCTGCGCAAGTTCGGCTACCGGGTCAACCTCATGTTCGACCGGGTGGACCTGAGCTACAGCATCCACCAGATGGACAGCAGCCACTGCCTGCTGGCGCTGTCCTACTCCGGCTCCAACGAGCAGCTGCGCTATGCCCTGCGCGCGGCCAAAGCGCACGGCGCGCCGGTGGTGGCGGTCACGGCGCGGCCCGGCAGCGCCGCCGGCATGCAGGCCGACTGCCTGCTGCCGCTGCCGCCCATGGAATCCAACGACGCGAAAATTTCGACCTTTGCCTCCGCCCTGGCGGAAAGGGCGGTGCTCGACGTGCTGCTGGCGCGGCTGTTCCAGCAGGACTACGCGCGCAACGTTTCGTTCGTGCGCGCCGACGCCGAGCGCCTGGAGGAAGTGCGCCAGCTGTAAGGCGGGGCGCGCCAGATGTAAAAATTGCGAAGGAAGGCGGTCCCGCCTTCCTTTTTTCGTCAGGATATGCTATACTGGGCTTGTATATCCGAATTTTTTGTGCGGAAAGCGAAAAAAGGCCATGGCCTTTTCCCGGAATGTCCCATTCCGGGAAGGACTCTGCCCGCCCAAGGGAGGTTTTACCCATGAAAAGACTGTTTGCCCTGTTCACGCTGCTGGCGTTCTGCCTGACGCTTCCGGCTACAGCCTTTGCGGCGGGCACGGCGGGCGCGCGTTCCGCCGCCCGCGCCCTGACCGCCGCGGCCCGGGGGGCTGCGACGGTGGGGCAGCTGATCTATGTAGGCAACGAAAATGTGACGAAAGGCGGCTACTGGACGACCAGTGAGGATGGACAAACTATCACATCCGTAGGTGACAGTCAGCCGTCGTCAGGCGGCTATATCCACTATAACACAGCTACCAATACCCTGACCCTGCACAACGCCACGATCAAAAAGGAAGTTCCCGATGATACCAGCACTTCGATCCCTGGCGCAGCCATTGGCGTGGCCAATACCAGTGGGGATGCGGCGTTGACCATCCGGTTGGAGGGCAACAATACAATAGAAGAGGTCAGCACAGGGATTTATGTGCTTGCGCATTCCTCTTCTACCGGCACCGCCAGCCTGACCATCACGGGCAGCGGCAGTCTGATTGCCAGCGGTTCTGTTAATTCAGGAATCTGGGTTCAGAGCAACAGCGGCGATGCCACCCTGACCATCGAGAACGCCGAGGTTGAAGCGGCGGTGCCCAGTGCTGCTGGCAATGGTGTCAAGGTGCGGGCCGGCGAAGAAAAGTCCGCCTCTCTGACTGTGGAGGGCGGCAGCCTGACCGCGACTGGTACCGGCACTGAACCGGGCATCCGCTTTCAGTTTGGCAATGGGTTTTCCGGCTCCGGCACGCCCAGCCTGACCGTCAGCGAAAACGCCGTGGTGAAAGCCAGCGGCTACGGCGGCGGGATCGTCTCAAATTTTGGTTCAGTGACCCCTTCCGGTACAGGTATCGTCTTTAATAACGGCACCGGCACCGTGTACGGCGATGTGGAATTGCAGAAAGATCTGGCCATCGGCGAGGGCGAGAGCCTGACGATCCCGGACGGCGCGAGCCTGACCATCCCGCAAGACACAACGCTGACCAATGCGGGCACCGTCACGGTTGAAACCAGCGGAACCCTGACCAACAACGGAACCATCAACAACTCCGGCACTCTGACCGGCACAATTGGCGGTGCTGTTCCGCCGAGCATCGCCACAGCGTCCCTTCCCGATGGCACGGTGGGTGAGACGTACACGGTAACCCTTACAGCGGACATTTCTTCCACTGAATGGCGCGTCACCAGCGGTTCTCTGCCTGATGGCCTGTCCTTGGATGAGAGCAACGGCACCATCTCCGGCACCCCCAACACAGCGGGAGCATCCACTTTCACGGTCACGGCCACCAACAGCGGCGGCTCCCACAGCAAAGAGTTTACGCTGCAAATCAACAGTGTCCCCGTCGAAGGCGTGTCGCTGAGTAAAACCAGCACGACTATAACAGCAGGTCAAACAGAAACCCTCACCGCCACGGTACAGCCGAGCAATGCCACCAACAAAAATGTGACGTGGAGCAGTGATAATAGCGCCGTTGCTACGGTGGACGCAAACGGCAACGTCACCGCCGTAAAGGCGGGCACCGCCACCATCACGGCCACCGCGGACGGCGGCAAGACGGCTACCTGCGAAGTGACCGTCACCGCCAAGACCTACGCCCTCTCCGCCGACCCGGCGGCCCTGGGCTTCGGCAGCGTGCAGACCGGCTACAGCCAGCCCGCCGCCGTTACCGTCACCGTCAAAAATACCGGCAACCAGACCCTGACCCTCGCCCAGCCCACCGCCGCCAATTTTGAGGTGGGCGCGCTGAGCGAAAAGCAACTGGCTGCGGGCGGTACCGCCACCTTCACCGTGCGGCCCAAGGCGGGCCTGGGCGCGGGCTCTTACAGCGAGAGTATCACCGTTGCCGGCAGCAGCAACGGCGGCAGAGCCAGCGTCGTGGTCACGGCCACTTTCAAAGTGACCCAGGGCTCCGCCACGCCCACCCCCACGCCTGCCGCCACCCCGCTGGAACAGCACGCCCTGCACTTCAACACCATGGGTGGCCTGCCGCTGGCGGATGTGATCCGCGGCCTGGGCGCGCCGGTGGAACTGTGGCCCTACACCCCCGTGCGCCCCGGCTACCTGTTCATGGGCTGGTACGCCGATGAAGCCCTGACCCAGCCGGTGGGGACCATCGTGCTGGTCGAAGATACCACCATCTATGCCAAGTGGGCCGCAGACCCGGCGGCTGTCCAGAGCGGCAGCGGGTCGGGCGGCGGCACGGGCAGCGGTTCCGGCAGCGGCAGCAAAGCCACGCCGACCCCCACGCCCAGCCCTACGCCCAGCCCCACGCCGAGCCCCACGCCCACCCCCACCCCGGAACCGACCGTTACGCCGGAACCCACCGCCACCCCGCAGCCCGAGCCGGAGGAAAAGGGCGGGTTCCCGGTGGCGCCGGTGGCCGCCGGAGCCGCGATCGCCGTTTTGCTCCTGGCGGGCGGCGTCCTCTGGTTCCGCCGCAGCCGCCGCTGACGGCCCCCGCCAATTGAATCGCTGATACGCACCCCCCGCGCCGTTCCGGCGCGGGGGTTTTTGCGTTGGCGGGTTTTATGCGGAAAGGCCGCGGCGTTCCCCACCGCCCGCCCCGGTTGTTTGTAGGGCGCGCGTCTTGACCGCGCCGGGGGCAAATTCCGTGGATTTGTAGGGCGGGGTCTTGACCCCGCCGCGGCGCAGTTTGGCAGGCGTGGTTTTGGTGTTTGCCGCACAAGGACCCGTTGCATGTAGGGGCGGCGTGTACGCCGCCCGGGGAATGTGGCGGCAGACAGGAACATTGTGGGCAAGATAAATTTGCACGGCGGGGTCAAGACCCCGCCGCGGCGCAGTTTGGCAGGCGTGGTTTTGGTGTTTGCCGCACAAGGCCCCGTTGCATGTAGGGGCGGCGTGTACGCCGCCCGGGGAATGTGGCGGCAGACAGGAACATTGT
>HBJMC02800__coassemble_1093_pt1 | contig 9892 bp, 4 predicted proteins | sample HBJMC02800__metabat2_low_PE_014 | metagenome-assembled genome bin HBJMC02800 | reverse complement strand
CAGGTCAACTTCAAGCTGCGGGACTGGGTGTTCAGCCGCCAGCGCTACTGGGGCGAACCCATCCCCATGGTCTTTTGCGAAAAGTGCGGCTGGCAGCCCCTGCCCGAGAGCGAACTGCCCCTGCGCCTGCCCGAGATCAAGGACTTTGAACCCGGCGAGGACGGCGAGAGCCCGCTGGCCCGCCATACCGAGTGGGTCAACACCACCTGCCCCTGCTGCGGCGGCCCCGCCAGGCGGGAGACCGATACCATGCCCCAGTGGGCCGGGTCCAGCTGGTACTTCCTGCGCTACTGCGACCCCCACAACAAGGAGGCCATCGCCAGCAAGGAGGCCCTCGAATACTGGAGCCCCGTGGACTGGTACAACGGCGGCATGGAGCACACTACCCTGCACCTGCTGTACAGCCGTTTCTGGCATAAATTCCTGTACGATATCGGCGTGGTGCCTACCAAGGAACCCTACCAGAAGCGCACCAGCCACGGCATGATCCTGGGCCTCAACCCCCATGCCTATGAAAACCTGCCCGACGCCGAGCGCAAGCGCCTGCTGGCCGAGTTCGGCAGCGAGAAGGCCGCCCGCGCCCATCTGGTGGAGCAGTACGGCGAAATGGCCGAACACCCCATCGTCAAGATGAGCAAATCCCTGGGCAACGTGGTCAACCCCGACGACGTGGTGAACGAGTACGGCGCCGATACCCTGCGCCTGTACGAGATGTTCATCGGCGACTTTGAGAAGGCCGCCCCCTGGAACACCTCCTCCATCAAGGGCTGCAAGCGCTTCCTGGACAAGATCTGGAACCTGAGCGAAAAGCTGCTGGACGGCGACGGCGTCCGCCCCGAACTGGAAGCCGTGGCCAACCGCACCATCAAGAAGGTGGGCGAGGACATCGACGCCCTCAAGGCCAACACCGCCATCGCCCAGCTGATGATCTACGTCAACGCCCTCAGCGACCACGGCGGCGCCACCCGCGCCGAGTATGAGGTCCTGCTGCAGCTGCTCAACCCCTTCGCGCCCCATATGACCGAGGAACTGTGGCAGCAGCTGGGCCACACCGAACAGCTGGCCTACCACCCCTGGCCGTCCTACGACGAAGCCAAGTGCGTGGAACAGACCATCGAGATCGCCGTGCAGGTCAACGGCAAAGTCAAGGCCCGCATCCGGGTGCCCGCCGCCATCGAGCAGGCCGACGCCATCGCCCGCGCCAAGGAGGAACCCGCAGTGGCCGAAGCCATCGCCGGCAAGACCATCGCCAAGGAGATCTACGTCAAGGGCAAACTGGTCAACATTGCCGTCAAGGGCTGAGCCGCACGCGGCAACACAGCCCCCGGGGCTTGCGGCAAGCCGCCCGGGACTGCCATATGCATCAAGCGCGCCCTGTGTTGCTTCCAACGCAGGGCGCGCTTTTTTGTGCAGGGGCGCACCTGCGGTGGCCCTGTCATTTTCCGGCACCGGCGGGACCTGCCTGCGTTTACATTGCCGGGGTTTCATGGTATAATAATTTCACTTTTATGTAACTTTTTCGGAAAGCAGGATGTTGCCATGCTCATCAGTCTGATCGTACCCTGTTATAATGAAGAGGAAGCCATGCCGCTGTTTTACCGGGAGGCCAGCCGCGTGGCGGCCGAAATGGAAAAGAGCCACGGCGCACAGTTTGAGTTCGTCTTTATCGACGACGGCTCCCGCGACGGCACGCTGCGGGTGGCGCGGGAACTGCATGCCCGGGACCCCCGGGTGCGGTATGTCTCTTTCAGCCGCAATTTCGGCAAGGAGGCGGGCATCTATGCCGGGCTGCAGGCGGCCCGCGGCGACTATGTAGCTACCATGGACGCCGACCTGCAGGACCCGCCCGCGCTGCTGCCCGCCATGCTGGACACCCTGCTCGGCGGCGAGTATGACTGCGCCGCCACCCGCCGCACCACCCGCAAGGGGGAGCCGCCGCTGCGCAGCTGGTTTGCCAGAAAATTTTACCAGATCATCAACAAAATGTCGGATACCGAGATCGTGGACGGCGCGCGGGATTTCCGCCTGATGAGCCGCAAGATGGTGGACGCGGTGCTCAGCATGGCGGAGTACAACCGCTTCAGCAAGGGCATTTTCAGCTGGGTGGGTTTCAGGACCAAATGGTTCGACTATGAGAACATCGAGCGGGTCGCCGGGACGACCAAGTGGAATTTCTGGGGCCTGTTCAAATACTCCATCGAGGGCATCGTGGGCTTCTCCACCACGCCGCTGCTCATCGCGGCGGGGGTCGGGGTGCTGTTCTGCGTGCTGGCGTTTATCGGCATCCTCTTCGTCGTTATCCGGGCGCTGGCTTTCGGCGACCCCACTTCCGGCTGGCCCAGCCTGGTCTGCATCATCCTGCTGTGCAGCGGCGTGCAGCTTTTCTGCACCGGCATCGTGGGCGAGTACCTGGCCAAAACCTACCTGGAGGTCAAACACCGCCCCATCTACATCGTAGCCGAAACGGAGGAGGAAACGCGGAAGTGACGGCGAAAGGGGCCTGCCATGCGTGATATGACCAAGGGTGCCCCGCTGGGGCACCTCTTCTTTTACGCGGTGCCGCTGCTGCTGGGCAACTGGCTGCAGCTGGCCTACAATGCGGTGGATTCCATCATTGCCGGGCGGTTCATCGGGCAGGACGCGCTGGCCGCCGAGGGCGTGGCCGGACCGGTGATGAACCTGGTGATCCTGGCCATCAGCGGGCTGTGTATCGGCGCCGGGGTGCTCATGAGCGAGGCGTTCGGCGCGGGCAAGACCGAGGCCCTGCGGGAGACGCTGGCCACCACGCTGCTGTTCGGTGCGGGGCTCTGCTGCGCCGTGGCGCTGGCGGGGACCCTGCTGGCGCCCTGGGTGCTGCGGGCGCTGGCGGTGCCGGAGTCCATTTTTGCTATCACCGGCGCGTACCTGCGCATCACTTTTTTGGGCGCGCCGTTCACTTTCTTCTACAATGCGCTGGCGGCGGGGCTCAAGAGCGTGGGGGATTCCAAGACCCCACTCAAATTCCTGGCGTTTTCCGCCCTGCTCAACGCCGCGCTGGATCTGGTTTTGATCGGCGGGCTGGGCTTCGGCATCGTGTGCAGCGCCGTGACCACCGTGGTGGCCGAGGCCGCCAGCGCCCTGATGGCGGCGGTCTACATGGCGCGGCGGGTGCCGCAACTCTGCCCTGCGCGCGGCAGCTGGCGCATCCGTCCGGCGCTGCTGGGGCGCATTTTGCAGTACGGTGCGGTCACAGCTTTGCAGCAGGCGGTGCAGCCCATCTGCAAGGTGCTGATCCAGGGGCAGGTCAACGCCCTGGGGGTGGAGGCCATCGCGGCGTTCAACGCCGTCACACGGGTGGATGATTTCGCCTTCACGCCGGAACAGAGCATCGCCAGCGCCATCACCACCTACATCGCCCAGAACCGCGGCGCGCACCGGCCGGAACGCATCCGGCACGGTTTCGCGGCCGGGCTGCGGCTGGAACTGGGGTACTGGGTGCTGGTAGGCGCGCTGGTGGCCGGGCTGCGCACGCCGCTGGTGGCGCTTTTTGTCAGCGGCGAGGGCGCGGACCGGGTCGTTGCGCTGGGCAGCGAGTACCTGGGGCGCATGGCGCTGTTCTACGCCCTGCCCGCGCTGACCAACGGCTTCCAGGGCTTCTACCGCGGCATGGGCAAGATGGCCACCACCCTCCTCGGCACCTGCCTGCAGGCGGGGCTGCGGGCGCTGGGGGCCGCCGTGCTGGCGCCCCGCGTGGGGCTTGCCGGCGTCGCCTGGGCCTGCGCCTTCGGCTGGTGCGTCATGCTGCTGTTCGAGGCGCCCTACTATTTCTACACCTGCAAAAAGATGCAGCTGCGGTAAACGAAGATCCCGGCGGGAAATTCCCGCCGGGATCTTTGCCTATCGCTGTGAAATTTATGCCAAACCGATCAACAGCCCCACGGCGTGTACCAGGAAAGCCACCACCCAGGCGATGGCGCACTGGGCGAAAGCCACCCCGGCGGCGGCGCGGGCGCTGCCCATCTCCCGCCGGACGGCGGCGATGGCGGCCACGCAGGGCGTGTACAGCAGGGTGAACACCAGGAACACCACCGCCGTGAAGGGAGTGAACAGGCTGGACAGCGCCGCGGTGCTGCCGCCCAGCAGCACCGTCAAAGTGCTGACCACGCTCTCCTTGGCGGTAAAACCGGTGATCAGTGCGGTGGAAACGCGCCAGTCCCCGAAGCCCAGCGGCGCGAAGATGGGCGCGATCAGCGACCCCACCATGGCCAGCAGGCTGCTGTCCGGCGTGGCGGCCACGTTCAGGCGGGCGTCGAAGGTCTGCAGGAACCAGATGATGACCGTTGCCACAAAGATGATGGTGAACGCGCGCTGCACAAAGTCGCGGGCTTTCTCCCAGATCAGCTGGGCCACGCTGCGGGCGCTGGGCAGCCGGTAGTTGGGCAGTTCCATCACAAAAGGCACCGGCTCGCCGTGGAAGCGGGTGTGTTTGAGCAGGAACGCATACAGGATGCCGCAGAGGATGCCGAACAGGTACAGGAAGATCATCACCGGCGCGCGCCAGGCCACCGGGAAGAACGCCGCCGTAAACAGCGCGTAGATCGGCAATTTGGCCGAGCAGCTCATAAACGGCGTCAGCAGGATGGTCATGCGGCGGTCGCGGTCGCTGGACAGCGTGCGCGTAGCCATAATGGCCGGCACCGAGCAGCCGAAGCCGATCAGCATCGGCACAAAGCTGCGCCCCGAAAGCCCGATGCGGCGCAGCAGTTTGTCCATGACGAAGGCCACGCGGGCCATGTAGCCGGTATCTTCCAGAATGGAGAGGAAGAAGAACAGCGTCACGATGGTGGGCAGGAAACTCAGCACGCTGCCCACGCCCGCGAAGATGCCGTCAATGACCAGCGAGTGGACCACCGGGTTGATCTCGTAGGCGGCCAGCGCGCCGTCCACCAGGCCGGTGAGCGCGTCGATGCCCAGGGTCATCCAGTCGGACAGCAGCGCCCCGATGACGCCAAAGGTCAGCCAGAACACCAGCGCGATGATGCCCACGAAGCAGGGCAGGGCGGTGTACTTGCCGGTGAGGATGCGGTCGATGGCCACGCTGCGCTTGTGCTCGCGGCTTTCCCCGGGCTTGACCACCGTTTCGGCGCAGAGTTTTTCAATAAAGGTAAAGCGCATGTCGGCCAGGGCGGCCTCCCGGTCCAGGCCGGTCTCGCTCTCCAGCTCGGTGATGGTATGGTCCAGCATCTCTTTTTCGTTCTGGTCCAGGTCCAGCGCTTCCAGGATCGGCCCGTCGCCCTCTACCAGCTTGGTGGAAGCGAACCGCAGGGGCAGCCCGGCGGCGGCCGCGTGGTCTTCGATCAGGTGGGCCACGGCGTGGATGCAGCGGTGCACCGCGCCGCGGGGGTCGTCGGCGTCCGCCCCGGCGGTGCAGAAGTCGATGCGTCCCGGCAGTTCCCGGTAGCGGGCCACATGCAGCGCGTGGTCGATCAGTTCGTCGATGCCCTCGTTCCGCGCGGCGGAGATGGGCACCACCGGGATGCCCAGGGCGTTTTCCAGTTCGTTGACCAGGATGGTGCCGCCGTTGGCGCGCACCTCGTCCATCATGTTCAGGGCCAGCACCATGGGGATCTGCAGTTCCATCAGCTGCATCGTCAGGTAGAGGTTGCGCTCGATGTTGGAGGCGTCCACGATGTTGATGATGCCGTTGGGTTTCTGCTGCAAAATGAAGTCCCGGGTGACGATCTCCTCGCTGGAATACGGCGACAGGGAATAGATGCCCGGCAGGTCGGTGACGGTGGCCTCGCTGTGGCCGCGGATCACGCCGTCCTTGCGGTCCACCGTCACGCCGGGGAAATTGCCCACGTGCTGGTTGGAACCCGTCAGCTGGTTGAACAGGGTGGTCTTACCGCAGTTCTGGTTGCCCGCCAGCGCAAAGGTGAGCGGCGCGCCCTTGGCGATGGGCGGCCCCGCTTTGCGGGTGTGGTAGCTGGCCGCGCTGCCCAGTTCGCCCACGCCGGGGTGGGGGATGGGGGCGTGCCGCGCTTCGCTGCGGGCGGCGCGGTCAGTGTCGTGCACGTTCTCCACCGCGATCTTGGCCGCGTCGTCCAGCCGCAGGGTCAATTCATAGCCGCGCAGTTCCACTTCAATGGGGTCGCCCATGGGGGCCACCTTGCGCAGCGTCACTTCCGTGCCGGGGGTCAGCCCCATGTCCAGCAGGTGGTGGCGCAGTTCCCCGGTGCCGCCCACCGCCTGGATCAAGGCGTCCTGCCCGATCTTCAATTCCGCTAATGTCATATACTTCCCGACCTCCCGGCTGCTTCTGCAGTCCGATATACGAAAAATCCAACCGAAAAAAGTGTAGCACGGGGGCGGGGCGATGTCAATAAAAGGCTGCCGGGAAGGGCGGAAGAACACCATTTAAAGACGCTTCTTCGCAGGCTCAGAAGTGGGAAAATCAGGGGAGACGGAAACTGCCGCCCCCCTGAAAGCGGAAGCCCTTACGCTGCGGAGCACCCGCCCCCATCTTGCTCAGAACGCCCTTCCATGGGCCGAGGCAAATGAAATTCAGCAAAATACCGAATTTCGTAAAATGAGTGTAAAATGACTTGACAATTTTATGGGGGGGGGGGGTATACTTTTGGATACAGTGATTTTAGTAGGATCACACTGTGCGGCAAGGCGCTTTCCCGTCGTTTTGCCGATAGACATACCATTTCGGGAAAATTCTGTAGCAGGAGGAATTGTATGTTACGCAAGAAGTGGCTCTCCCTTCTGGTAGCGATCTCGATGGTAGCAGCGATGTTCCCCTCCACGGTGTTTGCCGACACGGTGGAGGCGACGGAACCTGTCGAGCCTCAGACTTCCGTTACCGAAACGGCACAGGATGAGAAGGATCCTGTGGAAGGGGGCGAGCAGCCGGAAGTCGTGGACAATGAGAACACGGCCACCGGCGAGGGCGACAAGGGCGCGGGCCAGTCTGACGAGGACGAGACCGTGACCGAGGAGACCGAGGAAGAAACCAAAGAACCCGAGACCCCCGCCGATGGGACGGAGGAAAAGACCGAGGATGCCGAGGAACCGGCTTCCGAAGAAGCCGACCCCGACGAGGAAACCGTCGTGGTTCCCCCGGTCACGGCTCCGGAAGTGACCGAGACCCCGGCTGCAGATAACGGCATCGCCACGATGGCCGAAACAAGAACAGAATACCCGTTTAAAATTGGCGAAACCGGTTATGCAACGCTGGCAGATGCCGTGAAGGAAGTGTCCGAGGGTGGAATCATCACGCTGACGCAAGATTTGGATGGCGCACCGGGTGTTTCTGTTCCTTCTGGGAAAAATTTTACGCTTGATTTTGGCGGTCATACCTATACGTTGAAGAATCCGGGGGCGGGTTCAACAGGTACCGAAACCAACGGTTTCCAGCTCCTTAGGGATTCTACGATCACATTTAGAAATGGTACCATCCGTATTTCGGAGGAAAACGGAATTGGTGAGGGTAACCCCATTAAGCGTGTGATCCAGAACTATGCGAACCTTACGCTGGAAGATATGCAAATTTATGCAGAACACCAGTATGGCGGCGAAGATCTTGTTCTGAGCTTTAATAATGGCAATATTACTTTCAAAGGTAATACGAGTATCTATACTACCGAACCGGATGCTATCGCTTTTGACGTTTGCTATTGGCAAGACGGTGGCTATGATGGTACGTATGTGACTTTTGCAGAAGATTATAAGGGTAAGATTGGTGGTACTATTGTATATGATAGTACTAACGAAGCAAAGGGCACTTTGACAATTAAAGGCAGTGGTACCTTTGTCGGAATCGAAACGTCCGAAGCCAGCAGCAATGGTGTGAGCATTGAAATTTCCGGCGGTACATTTGAGAATAGCTTCCCTACTGAGTATTTGGTTGGAAATGTTGCCTTGAAAGAGCAAGCGGATGGCACCTTTAAGGTGGGTAAGGCTACGTCAGTAGCCAAGATTGGTGAAGATACTTATACCACGTTAGAAGCGGCAGTTGGGGCAGCCGTAAGCGGTAGTACTATCACTTTACTTGAGGATGTCTACCTGGGCGAAATGCTGACCCTCGACAAAGCTAACGTGGAGTTGGACTTGAATGGGTATACCATCAGCGCATCTGTTGACTTCGTTGATCCTACTCCGAACGCTACGAACAACGATAATCATTTGATCGATGTCACCGCTGGCGGCGTGACCATTACCAATGGCACCCTGAAAGCTGGCACATTGAATAACCATACCCTGAATATTTGGAACGCAAGCAATGTCACGCTGGAAAACGTTACGCTGGATGGTTCTGCTGCTGGTATGGGCGGCGCACCGCTGATCGTGGGAGCCTCCAACGTGACCCTGAAGGGCGATATTGCACTCAAGACGGGTGAAAACTCGTGGTATGGCATGAATGTCGACAGCCGTAAGGTGAGCGGCACTAATACGGGCGCATCTCTTACGCTGGACAGCGCCAATATTACTGTGGCTGGTACCAAGACTGCCGGTATTTATGTTGAAAACTCTGCTGGTGATGGGGTTGCCTTGAATTTCCAAGGTGCTCCGACGATTGCAGGCGAGGCAGAGGGATTTGTCCCTGTCCAATATGCTGTTGACGGTACGGGTAAGCAGATTGCAAATGCCACGCTGAACTTCGATACTAATAACGGCTTCGATATTTCGGATTGCGGCTTTGGCGTGACCTTGACAGTCGGTGACGGCGATAACCTCACGACCACGGGCTTCAACAGCTTCGAGGACGCCTTTGCGTATGTGAACGACAACCCGGATGCTGTGAATCCCTACATCATTCTGTACGAGGATGTAGAACTGGATGAAATGCTGGTCATTGACCGTGATGATCTGACCATCAATCTGGCCAACAAAACGATCAAAGCCTCTGAAAATTTTAAAAAGAAAGACAACAAGAATGATAACCACCTGATCGACGTCCGGGCGGATAATGTTTCGTTCGTTGCGGGTACTTTGCAGGCTGGTGAGAACAACAACCATGTGCTGAACCTGTGGGATGCACACAATGTTACGCTGGATGGCGTCACGCTGGACGGCTCTGGCGCCGGTATCCCGGGTGCTCCCCTGGTACTGGGCGGTTCTTCTGCGACTCTGAATGGAACTGTCACGGTCGTGACGGATAAAGAAAATTCCTGGTACGGTGTGAATCTTGACAGCAAGAACGGTGAAGGCTCCGAACTTACTGTGAATGGTAAACTCGTATTCAACGGTGAAAACCAGAACAATGCGGGCATCTGGGTCGAGGATCAGGGCAAGGCCGGTTCTGACAAGATGAAGGTCACGTTCAGCGAAGGCTCCTCCGCCCAGGGAAACGGTGTGGAAGGTTTTGAGATCGTCCATATCGTCAAGACGCCCGACGGCACCCAGCAGGGCACCGTCACCGGCGGCGAGAACGCTGGTCTGGTCACCGACGAGGACGGCAACTACGTCGTCAAACCCGCGCCGGTCGAGGACGCTCCCTCCCACGAGCACAGCTACGTCTGGCAGGGCAGCCCCGATGAGCACTGGCAGTACTGCACCGACTGCGGCCAGGTGGTCGGCAACGGCGCCCATACCTTCCAGTGGAAGGACGGCGCGCAGGTGTGCAGCGTCTGCGGTTACAAAGTGACCGAGACCGCCACCGCTTCCGCCCCGGCAAGCAGCGCCAAAACGGCTGCGGCGGCTCCCGCGGCTGGTACGGCTGCGGCGGCGGTTGCTACCGGCATCCCCCAGACGGGCGATGCCAGCAACCCGGTGCTGTGGGTCGTCCTGCTGGCGGTTTCCGGCAGCGCGCTGGGCGGCCTGATGGTCTACAAAAAGAAGAAGGAAAACTGATCGCTGGGTCAGCTTTTCTCTCCCATAACAAGGAGGCGGACGCCGTACGGCGTCC
>HBJMC02800__coassemble_654_pt1 | contig 13404 bp, 13 predicted proteins | sample HBJMC02800__metabat2_low_PE_014 | metagenome-assembled genome bin HBJMC02800 | reverse complement strand
TATTCCTGCCCAGGGGCTCTTTTTGTGCTGTCTGCACAATCTGGGGCGGTTCACCCGGACGCGGGGCTTTTTCGCGCGCGGCGGCCCCTTTTCCCCGCCCACGCAAAAGCGCCGCCCCGGCTCCAGGAGCCGGGGCGGCGCTGCGTCCCAGGGGGGTTCGCTTTTTTGTCAGCTGAACATCACCACGTCCTCGCGCGGGGCCTCGGCGGGCTCCACGGCCAGGGCGGTGAGCACGGGCCCCACGGCGCCGGGGGCCTGCCCCTGGTAGATGGGGTGGTATTTCAGGTTGATCTTGGCGGTCAGGGTGATCCAGCTGCGCTGTTCCAGGCTCTTGTAGCCGTCGTACCGGCAGGGGAAGCCCACGAACTGGATGTCCTGCACGCAGCAGGTCATGGCGAAGCGTCCGGGCACGAAGCTGTCCTTGCCCGCGCGGTTGGTCTGGCAGACCTGGGCCAGGAATTTGACCGTCTTGCCGTCGTATTTTTTGGGGTCGTCCATGCAGTCCATATACCAGACGCCGAAAAACTCCTCCGGCACCTCGATGACCGGGGCCTCCACGTCGAAGGGCAGCGGGTCGGGGATGTCGTCATAGGCCACGCTGCCGTCGCTGAATTCGTAGGCGATGTCGCAGCGGCGGCTGGCCTGACGCACCAGCTTGTGGATCAGCTGGCGGCTCTCGTCGTCGTTCACCTGCTCGGCGCGGTTGACCACCAGCAGTTCGCTGCCGCGCAGCTTGTCCAGCAGCAGGCTGCGCATGGCGTTGTCGCCCGCGTAGGTCTTGATGGTAGCGCCGTCGGCGGTGGCCAGGCACTGGTAGATCAGCCAGTTGTCGGGCAGCGCGTCGTAGAGTTCCTGGATCAGCCACATGCCGTTGTATTCGATGATGACCCGCCCGCAGCCGGACTTTTTCTCCAGCGCGGCCAGGTTTTCCCGGGTCAGTTCGCTTTTATCCTCCAGCTGGGCCACATGCACGCCGCCGAAGGCGAAGCGGCCGGGGTCGTATTCCTCCTCGCCCTCCTCGCAGACCAGCAGCAGCGTCTTGTCGCCGGAATCGAACTGGGGGTCCTCCATGGTCTCCTGGATGAACTTGGTCTTGCCGCTCTCCAGCTGGCCCACAAACAGGTAGACCGGGATCTGTCTTGCCATTTTCAGGCTCCTTTCTCGTCAAACGCGCCGCGGCTCACACGTGGAACAGTTCCGCCAGCGCCTGCTCTTTCAGTTCCGAGCCGATGACGCAGAGTTTGCCGGTCACGTCGGGGGTGCTGGCGCGGACCTCGTGCTCGCCGGGGACCATGTCGAACTCCAGCCAGCCGTCCGCGCCGCCGTCCACGATGCCCTTGGCCCGCAGGATCATGCCGTACTCGCCGCCGTCCAGCGCCGCCAGGGCCTGCTCCAGCGCGTCGCGGCTGTATTTGTGGGCGGTCTCCCGCCCCCAGCTGGTGAACACCTCGTCGGCGTCGTGGTCGTGGTGATGGTGCCCGCAGCTGCAAACGCCGTGCTCATCGTAGTGGTGTTCGTGGTGGTGATGGTGGCAGCACTCGTGCTCCTCGTCCTCCTCATGGTGATGGTGGCAGCACTCGTGCCCCTCGTCCTCCTCATGGTGATGGTGGCAGCACTCGTGCTCCTCATCCTCGTCATGGTGATGGCACTCGTGCTCCTCATCCTCGTCATGGTGATGGTGGCAGCACTCGTGTTCCTCGCCGTCATGATGGTGGTGATGATGGTGCCCGTCCTCCCCGGCATGGGCCTCGTTGGCGGCGCGGGCCTCGGCCAGCAGTTCGGCCACCAGATCCCGCTTGCCGTCCATGACCGAGACGATCTGCGCGCCGGTGAGCACGGTCCAGTCGGTGGTGACGATGGTGGCGGTGGGGTTCTTTTCGGAGAGCAGCGCCACGGCGTCGGCGATCTTCTTCTCGCCGGCGTTGCCGGTGCGGCTGAGGATGATGCAGGAGGCGTGGCCGACCTGGTCGTTGTAGAACTCGCCGAAGTTCTTCATATACAGCTTGACCTTGTTCACATCGGCCACCGTCACGAAGCTGTTGAGCTGCACGGGCAGGGTCTCGGCCACGCCCTCCACGGCGCGGGTCACGTCGGACAGCTTGCCCACGCCGGACGGCTCGATGAGGATGCGGTCGGGGTGGTAGGTCTCCACGACTTTTTTCAGCGCTTCCCGGAAGTCGCCCACCAGCGAGCAGCAGATGCAGCCGGAGTTCAGTTCGTTGACCTGGATGCCGGCCTCGCGCATGAAGCCGCCGTCGATGCCGATCTCACCGAATTCGTTTTCGATCAGGACGATGCGCTCCCCGGCGAAGCACTCCTGGATCAGTTTTTTGATGAGCGTGGTCTTGCCCGCGCCCAGAAAGCCGGAAAAAATGTCGATCTTGGTCTTGTTCTCTGCCATCATGGCACCTCGGTTTCTATTCACAGTGGTTTTCTCGATTTTTTGGCAGTCGCGCCCCGGCGCTGCTAATATCATTATACCAAACGCGTCAAGGGGTTTCCGGGCCCGCAGCCCCGGATCTTTTTGAATTTTTTGCAAACATTGCCGCCCCGCCCGCCGGGCGCCACCTCACCTCCCAGGCAGGATTTCATTTTACCCCGGCTGTCTGCATTTTCTCTGCCCGTAACGTTCCAGGCGGCGGGAATGTTCCCGCGGCGGGGTCAAGACCCCGCCCTACACGCCAACCCAAACGGCATTTGCTGTTTCTATATTCCGGCAGAATGAAGGTCATCCCCGCCGCCTGCCGGACGTTGCCCCGTTTCCGGCTCCCGCCGCCTGTTCCCCCTCGCCCCGTAGGGCGGGGTCTTGACCCCGCCCTACACGCCAACCCAAACGGCATTTGCTGTTTCTATATTCCGGCAGAATGAAGGTCATCCCCGCCGCCTGCCGGACGTTGCCCCGTTTCCGGGTCCTGCCGCCTGTTTCCCCTCGCCCCGTAGGGCGGGGTCTTGACCCCGCCGTCTGCACCTTCCGACGGGCACTCCGCTTCGGCTTCGTTTCGCACAGCCTGTTGGATGTAGGGGCGGCCTGCAGGCCGCCTGCCGGACGTTGCCCCGTTTCCGGGTCCCGCCGCCTGTTCCCCCTCGCCCCGTAGGGCGGGGTCGTACCCCGCCGCCGTTCCCCCCGCAGGCCGCCCAACGGAAACAGCCGCCGGGCCGGCGGCTGTTATTTCGGGAAGGCGACCACCTCGTTGGGCGTGCAGTCCAGGATGTCGCACAGCTTTTCCAACGTAAGCAGGGTGATATTTTTGTTTTTCTTCAGCGCGTCCAGCGTTTTGTTGTCGATGCCACGCTTGAGCAGCTGGTACTGGGTGACCTGGCGGCGGCGCATGGTCTCCCACAACGGGCTATAGTCGATCATGCGCGCTCCCACCTTTCCCTTCGGAACTTTACCTAAATTATAGGTGGGAATACCACGCAGGCATATTGTGGATATATCCACAATATCGTATAATTCTTTTATCCGGGAAGAAACTTCGCCCGGTCGAAGGAGCGATCTATGAAAATCGTGCGCAGATATTACAGCAGCTGGCCGGCGGCGGAATGCCCGCCGAAAGAGGAAATCTTTTGGGAAGCCGACTCTTTCCCGGCGGTGGATGCCGGAAAAGCAGCGTTGTTCCGGCAACTCGTGCCGCGTCTGCTCACCATGGCGCAGCAGGCGGAAGCGGACATCACGATCGAGGAAGACCTGCCGTCCCTGACCGCCCATGTGATGCTGGAAGCCGGGGCGCTGCTGCTTTTCCCGGTGGGGGACCGGGAAAGTTTTTCCGCCCTGTCGGATCTGTTCCGGCTGGCGGGCGGCGGCGCGTTCAACGCCCGCTGCGGTCTCTGCCGCCTTGAGGTCTGGGTGGACCTTGCCGCCCCGCCGCCCCAGCCTTGACCTTTTTCCCGAACGTGCTATTATAAAAACGTACGATAAACGCGGGCGCAGCCGCCCTGCGCCCCGACCCTGCATAGAAAAAGGAGTGTTCCACCTTGACCATCCGTGAAAAGATCGCCGCCCTGCGCGCGGCCGCCAAAGCCGCCGGGGGCGACGCCGTGCTGCTGACCACCAGCGACCCCCATTGCAGCGAATACCTGCCCGACCACTACAACGCCCTGCCCTGGTTCTCCGGCTTTACCGGGGAGAACGCGACCCTCGTCGTCACCGGCGAAGGCGCGGCGCTGTGGTGCGACGGCCGCTTCTATGTCCAGGCCGACAAACAGCTGGCCGGCACCGGGATCGAATGTATGCACGACGGCTCCGCCGGGGTGCCCACGGTGGCGGACTACCTGGCCGCCCGCCTGGGGGCGGGCCGGACCCTGCTGCTGGACGGCAGCTGCGTGCCCGCCGCCCGCGCCCGCCAGTATGCCGAAGCCCTGGCCAAAAACGGCGCGTCGCTGCAAAGCCGCGACGTGGCCGGGCCCATCTGGGACGCCTCCGGCGAACGCCCCGCCCTGCCCGACACCCCCTGCCGCCTGCTGACCCCCGCCCAGACCGGGGCCACGGCGGCCCAGCGCATCGAACTGGTGCGCGCCGAACTGGCAAAGGCCGGGGCCACGGCGCTGGCCGTGACCGGGCTGGACTGCGTGGGCTGGCTGCTGAACCTGCGCGCGCGGGACATCCCCAACACGCCGCTGGCGGTGGCCTTCGCGCTGGTCACGCGGGACGCCTGCACGCTGTTCCTGGCGGACGGCCGCCTGGACGCCGCCGACGCCGCCGTGCTGGCCGCCAGCGGCGTGACCGTGCGGGGCTACGGCGAACTGGTGGACGCGGTGCGCGCCGCCGGCGCCGGGGAAGTGTTCCTGGTGGACGAGCAGGCCACCAACTACGACCTGTATACGGCGCTGGCCACCCACGCCACCGTGGCGGGGCCCGACCCGATCTTTGCGCTCAAGGGCGTGAAGAACGAGGTGGAACTGCGGAACATCCGGGAATGCCACATCCGGGACGGCGTGGCGCTGGTGCGGTTCCAGATGGATCTGGAACAGGCCCTGGCCGAAGGCCGCACCCTCCACGAGACCGACATCGAGACGATGCTCCAGCGCCGCCGCGCCGAACAGCCCGGCTATTTTGAGGACAGCTTCCCCACCATCGCGGCCTGGGGCCCCAACGCCGCCATGATGCACTACCACGCCGAAGGCGAGGTGAACAGCCGCATCGAGCCGCGGGGCTTCCTGCTGGTGGACAACGGCGGCCAGTACGACTGCGGCACCACCGACGTCACCCGCACCTATCCCGTGGGCCCGCTGACCGACAGCGAGCGCCGCTGCTACACCTGGGTGCTGCAGAGCCACATCGACATGGCCCGCGCGGTGTTCCTCGATTACTGCACCGGCTTTGCGCTGGACACCTTTGCCCGCGGCCCGGTGTGGGCGCACCAGATCAACTACCGCTGCGGCACCGGCCACGGGGTGGGCTTCATCTCGGGCGTGCACGAAGGCCCCCAGAGCCTGCGCCCCCACAACGCCGTGGTGTTCAGACCGGGCATGACCATCACCGACGAACCGGGCATCTACGAGACGGACGAAGTCGGCATCCGCATCGAGAACGAACTGGAATGTGTGGACCTGGGCGAGAACCAGTACGGCCGCTGGCTGGGCTTCCGCCCGCTGACGGTGGCCCCCATCGACACGTCGCCGGTGCTGGTGGACGAGCTTTCCCGCGCGCAGATCGACTGGCTCAACGCTTTCCACGCGCACGTCTGCGAAACGCTGTCCCCCCGCCTGACCGAAGCCGAACAGGCCTGGCTGCGCGCCAAGTGCGCGCCCATCGGGCGGTGAGGCCATGGTCCTCCTGATCACCGGCGCGTCCCATACCGGCAAGACGGTGCTGGCGCGGCGGCTGGTGGAGCGGTACGGCTACGCCTGCCTTTCGCTGGACCTGCTGAAGATGGGGCTGATCCGCAGCGGCAACACGTCCCTGACGCCGGCGGACGACGACGCCCTGACGGATTACCTGTGGCCCATCGCCCGGGAAATGGTCAAGACGGCCATCGAGAACCGGCAGGACCTGATCGTGGAAGGGTGTTACATCCCGGGGGACTGGCGGCAGGGTTTTTCGGCGGGGTATCTGGCCCAGATCCGCTACCTGTGCCTTGTCATGAGCCCCCGGTATCTCCGGGAAAACTTCGCCGCGGTGCTGACCCACGCCAACGACGCCGAGCAGCGGATGGAGGATCCCGGCTGCACGATGGACGCCCTGCTGGCCGACAACGCCCTGTACCGCGCCCGGTGCGAAGCCAACGGCCTGCCGTTCCATCTGATCGACGGCGTTTATGCCGTCGGCCCCGACCTGTTCCGTCTGGAAAAGGAATAAAAAACAAGGCATGGCCCTGCGGCCATGCCTTGTTTCATTCTTTCTTTGCAAAGAAAGAATCAAAGAAACTCTCATAAAAATCGCACGAATGTGCGATTTTGGTTGAAAGTTCTTTGCTTACTTTCTTACAAGAAAGTAAGTCATACGCGCTTATAGAGGATGGGCTCGTCGTAGCCGAAGGTGCGCCGGCCGTTCATCTCCATCTGTTCGGTGACTTCCAGCGCCTCGGGGCTGAAGCGCTCGAACAGCGTGAACTTGAGCGCCGGCGTGAACATGCTGGTGCTGCCGCCCTCCCACACGCCGTCGTGTTCGGTGTAGAGCGCCGGGGTGAACTTGGCCGAGGGCTTCAGGTCCGCATAGTCCAGTTCCGGCAGTTTCTCCGCCGTCAGGCAGTCCTTCGGGCAGGCGTCCGGGACCTCGTAGCTGGTCAGCCGCACGCCCTCCGCCTCCTCGGTGAACAGGAACAGATGGGGCGAGGCGTGGGTCTTGCCGTTCACGGTATAGTAGCTTTCTTCCAGCAGGAACACCCCGGCAAAGTCCGCGGGCAGGCCCCGGATCTTGTGGTTGCAGGGGGTGTTCACATGCTCGGCATAGGGGAAACCCTCCCCCTTCTTGGCCTCATACTGGGCGGCATTGTTGAAACGACCGCTCAACAGTTGAACGAATGATTCCAGTTTCCGCATGGTGGTTCTCCTTTTCCCGCCGCCTTCGGGCGGCGCGCGGCCGGCACGGGACTGTCCCGCCGGTATCAGGCAAGGATACACCCATCCTGCGGTTTCGTCAAGACGTTCCCGGAAAACTTTTTGTGAACGATGCGCCCCGTCAGGAGGAGATGCGGTCCGACGAAAGCTGCAGCACGCCGTTCTGGTAGTCCTGCTCGGTGCAGTTGGCCCAGCGGTCCACCTGCCACATGCCGTCCCGCCAGATGATCTGGAAGGTCATGTACTCGCTGCCGGCGGTGTCCTCGCCGGTATCCCGGTCGGTGCCGGTCCAGCTGGTCTGGGCGTTCAGCGTCACCACGTCCTCGCCCCGCACCAGCCCCTCGGCGGTGAACCAGATATCGCAGCGGTCCACGGCGTAGGCCACGCCGTTGTAGGCGCCGCCGACGATGGCCTCCTCCCAGCTCTGGTCGTTCAGATCGGTGGAGAAGCAGAGATCCTCCACCTTGCCGGAATTGTAGGCCGTCAGCAGCGAACGGTAGTACAGCTGCAGCAGCGTCTGCAAAAATTCGTCGTCGGGCGCCTGCAGGCCGTCCGCGTCACAGGCGGTCAGCGCGCCGAAACTGGCGGTCTGGTTGCCCGGGCGGGACACCAGCGCCACCGAGGTCAGGTACCCGGTGCCCTGGGGCAGGATGGCCCGCAGCAGGGTGTTGCCTTTTAGGATATCCTTCTGATCCAGGGTGGGGCGGCCCTGGGCGTCCACCGTGTAGGGGACCTGCACGCCGTCGGCGGTGATCTTCATGCCCTCCACCACCGGCAGCCCTTCCAGGTACAGGCGGCCGGGGTCCAGTTCGGCGGAAGCCGCCTCGGCCGTTTCCGCCGTAACGATGGGCGCGGGGGTGGCCGGGGCGTCCGCCGGTTCGGCGGGGCCCCCGCCGCGGTTCAGCCACCAGACCAGCCCCGCCAGCGCCAGCAGGACGGCCACCGCCGCCGCGCCGCCCACAAGCAGCCGCTTGCGGCGCACGGCGCCCGCCGGGGGCCAGGCCGGGGCCTGGGGCGGCATGTCGGACAGGGGCGCGCCGCATTGGGCGCAGAATTTCTGGCCGGGCCGCGGGCAGGCGGCCCCGCATTTCGGGCAATGTTTCATGGGATTCGCTCCTTTCTTTGGCCGGCCGGCCATTTTCACGCAAAGTCCTGCGGCGGCGCGTCAGCTTTCCGCCACCGCCACCAGGTATTTGTAGATCCGGGTCCTGTACTCCTCATACAAGCCCATCTGTTCGTACAGTTCCTTGTAATAGTTGAACAGGGTGGCCCGGGTGGTCACCACGTTCACCGGGTTGAGCACCGTGTGCACGGCGCTGCCGGGGGTGTTGTAGTAGTTGTAGATGGGGGTCGAAAGCGCATAGAACCGCTCCGCATAGCGGATGTAGCTCAGGTTGAAGTACAGGTCCTCCGACCAGTCCAGGTCCTCGGCGCAGACCACGTCCTCATGGGCGCGGACCAGCGCGGCGCGGTACAGTTTGTTCCACATCACGCCGTAGTAGAAGCTGGCCGGCTCCTGCATGAGCCGCGCGGCGAATTCCTCCTTGTTCATGGCGCCTTCCAGCAGGAACCCGAAGGTCTGCACCCGGTCGGGGCGCAGCGCCTGGGGGTGGCGGGCGGCGGCCTCCTCGCTGCGGGGGCGGGGCGGGCGGATGCGGTTGTAGTGGGCGATGACCAGGTCGGCGTCCGACCCCAGCGCCCGGTCCACCAGCAGTTCGGTGGCGTTGGGCTGCAGGGTGTCGTCGGCGTCCACGAACTGCAGGTATTCGCCCCGGGCGCGGCGCAGCCCCAGGTTGCGGGTGGCGGCCACGCCGCTGTTGGCTTTGTCGATGAGGACGATGCGTTTGTCCACCCCGGCGTACATCTGGCAGACCTGCAAACTCACGTCCTGGCTGCCGTCGTTGAGCAGCAGGATCTCCAAATTTTCATAGGTCTGGCGGCGGATGCTCTCCACACAGCGGGCGATATGGTCCTGCGCGTTGTAGATGGGCACGATGATGCTCACGAGCGGCTGCGGCACGGCGGCGGCCTCCTTCCGGGGGAACTCCCTCTGCTTACACCATACCACAAAACGCCCCGGAAGGCAATGGAAAAAGCTGGCGGAGTGTGGTAGAATGGGAAGAGAATTTTTGCGGCAGGGCCGCCCGCCTGCGCCCTTGGCCCGCCGCCGGAATAAGGAGGAGAGCGCAAATGAAAGACTCCATCCTGCGCCTGCGCGCGCTGGAAAAACAGCTGTACGCCTACCGCTACGCCCTCAACGCCATCGACTTCGACGCCGAGACCGTCGCCCCCGAGGGCGGCGCCGAGGGCCGTGCCGAAGCCTGCGAGGTCCTCAGCCGCGCCAGTTTCGACCTGCTGGTGAACCCCGGCTCCGCCGCCCTGCTGCAAGCCGCGGCCGCCGACGCGGAGGACGGGCAGCAGGCCGCCGAAGTACGGGAACTGCAGCGCCAATATGACGAGATCGCCCGCATCCCGGCCGGCGAATACGCGGCCTTCACCAAGCTGGTCCAGCAGAGCGTCCCGGTGTGGACCAAAGCCAAGCGCAGCAGCGACTTCGCCCTCTTTGCGCCGTACCTGGAGCAGATCGTGGCGGCCCGCCGCGCCCAGGCGCGGTATTTCGCGGCGGACCGCGACCCCTACGAGGTGTTCCTGGACCGCTACGAGCGGGGCCTGACCATCGCCCGCTGCGACGCGTTTTTCGGCGTGCTGCGCGCCGCCATCCTGCCGCTGCTGGCGGCCATCCGGGACCACGGCGCGCCCATCCGCACCGATTTTCTCGACCAGGACTGGCCCCTGGACGCGCAGAAGGAACTGTCCCGCCGCCTGCTGGCCCTCTGGGGGCTGGAGCCGGAACACACCCTGCTGGCCGAGAGCGAACATCCCTTCACCACCGAATTCTGGCGCGGCGACGTGCGCCTGACCACCCATTACCAGCCGCGGGACGTATTCTCCAACCTGTACAGCGTCCTGCACGAAGGCGGCCACGCCCTGTATGAGCGGCACATCGACCCGGCGCTGGACTACACGGCGCTGGCCGGCGGTTCCACCATGGGCCTGCACGAGAGCCAGAGCCGCCTGTTCGAGAACTGCGTGGGCCGCAGCCGCGCCTTCCTGCGCTGGCTGTACCCGCTGCTGCGGGAACTGTTCCCCGCCCAGCTGGCGGACGTGAGCGAGGAGGAAGTCTGGCGGGCCGTCAACCGGGCGGAGCCGGGGCTGATCCGCACCGAGGCCGACGAACTGACCTACGCGCTGCACATCATGGTGCGGTACGAGCTGGAAAAGGCGCTGCTGCAGGGCACGCTGGCGGTGGCCGACCTGCCCGCCGCCTGGAACGAAAAATACCGGCAATACCTGGGCGTGGAGGTGCCCGACGACGCCCGCGGCTGCTTGCAGGACATCCACTGGGCCATGGGCGATTTCGGCTACTTCCCCAGCTACGCCCTGGGCAGCGCCTACGCGGCCCAGGCGGTGGCCGGCCTGCGCCGCACCATGGACCTGGACGCCCAGTGGGCGCGGGGCGACCTGGCGCCCCTGCGGGACGCGCTGTGCGCGCGGCTGTGGCGTTACGGCAGCAGCAGGGAACCCGCCTGGCTGGTGCGCAGCCTCTGCGGCGGGGATTTTGACCCGCGCTGTTACACCGACTACCTGGCCCGCAAGTACACCGCGCTGTATAAGCTGTGACGCAGGCGCCCCCGCGTCCGGCCGGAATTTTACATTTTGTTCACGGCTGGGGGCTTGTTTTTGGGGCAGACTATAGTATACTGTTGTTATAGGAATTATGCCCGTACACCCGACTCCCCTTATTTTCCCGAAAGGAGCTTTCCATGGAACGCTTCGACATTGCCATCATCGGTTCCGGCCCCGCCGGGGTCTCGGCGGCGCTCACCGCCAGCCTGCGGGGCAAGCCGCCGCTGCTGTTCGGGTCCCGCACCCTCAGCGACAAGATCACCAAAGCCCAGCGCATCCAGAACTACCCCGGCCTGCCGGACGTCACCGGGCCCCAGCTGCGGGACGCCCTGCTGCATCATCTGGACGTCATGGGCGTGCCCATCACCGAAGCGCGGGTCAACGCGGTCTACGCCATGGGCGACTATTTTGCCATCCAGACCGCGGCCGGGACCTACGAAGCCGCCGCGGTCATCCTGGCCACCGGCGTGGTGCAGGGCAAGCCGCTGCCCGGCGAGCAGGAACTGCTGGGCCGGGGCGTGAGTTACTGCGCCACCTGCGACGCGCCGCTCTACCGCGGCAAGCGGGTGGCGGTGGTGGGGACCAGCCCCGCCGCAGAGCCGGAAGCCGCCTATCTGGCGGAGGTCGCCGCGTCGGTGGTGTATTTCCCGCTGTACAGCGGCGAGCCTCGGCTGCCCGACACGGTGCAGGTCCGGCGGGAAACGCCCACGGCCGTCCTGGGCGAAAACACCGTGCAGGCGCTGCGCACCGGCGGCGGGGACTACCCGGTGGACGGCGTTTTCCTGCTGCGGGACGCCATGGCCCCCACCCAGCTGGTGCCGGGGCTGGCGGGGGACGGCGGCCACGTGGCGGTGGACGCCCGCATGGCCACCAACCTGCCCGGCTGTTTTGCCTGCGGCGACGCGGCCGGGCTGCCGTACCAGTATATCAAAGCCGCGGGGCAGGGCAACGTGGCGGCGCTTTCCGCCGTGCAGTACCTGGCGGCCCGCAGGCAGTGAACAACGAAAGGAGTTTTTCTCATGGTTTATGAAGTGCATCACAACGATCTGACCCAGGCCCAGGCGGCGGAAGCGGCCGTGCTGGATTTCAACGCCACCTGGTGCAATCCCTGCCGCATGCTGGCCCCGGTGCTGGAACAGGTCAGCGAGGAACTGGCGGGCAAAGCGCTGTTCTGCGGCATCGACGTGGACCAGAACCCCGCCCTGGCCGCCCAGTTCGGCATCCAGAGCATCCCGGCGCTGGTGGTGCTCAAGAACGGCCGGCCCGTGGCCCGGCAGGTAGGCTTCATGCCCAAGCCCGCCCTGCGCCAGTGGCTGGACGGCCTGCTGTAACCTGCTTTCTTTGCAAAGACCTACTTTCTTTGCAAAGAAAGTAGGCAAAGAAACTCCAGCCTTCCCTCCCGCAAAAGGGATGTAAAAAACCGCACGGTGGGGCCGTACCCCGTCGTGCGGTTTTGCCTTGCCGCGAACGCCCGGTGCTGTATCTCCGTTCCCGCGCCCTGTAGGGCGGGGGCTTGCCCCCGCCGCAGGAACATCCCGGCAGGCGCTACTTCCCCCGCAAACCGCCTGATTTCCCACTGAACGTAGGGGCGGCCTGTAGGCCGCCCGTGCAATTTTATCTTGCCGTGAACGCCCGGTGCTGTATCTCCGTTCCCGCGCCCTGTAGGGCGGGCTCTTGACCCCGCCGTGGGGTTTTGGGCGGCCCGCAACTTCCCTGCCTGCCGGGACGTACCCCGGCGCGGTCAAGACGCGCGCCCTACAAATCTGCGGAATTCGCAAACAAAAACGGTAAATTGCAAATTCCCGTCAGGCCGTAGGGGCGGCCTGTAGGCCGCCCGTGCAATTTTATCTTGCCGCGAACGCGCGGTGCCGCATCCGCGTACCCGCGCCCTGTAGGGCGGGGTCTCGACCCCGCCGTGGGGTTTTGCGTGACCCGCAAATTTCCCGCCTGCCGCCGCATCCCCCGCCGCGCGGTTTGGCCTTGCCCGCAAATCCCCCGCCTGCCGGGACGTACCCCGGCGCGGTCAAGACGCGCGCCCTACAACTCTGCGGAATTTGCAAACAAAAATGGCAAACCGCAAATTCCCGTCAGGCCGTAGGGGCGGCCTGTAGGCCGCCCGCACAATTTGATCTTGCCGCGAACGCGCGGTGCCGCATCCGCGTACCCGCACCCTGTAGGGCGGGGTCTTGACCCCGCCGTGGGATTTTGCGTGACCCGCAACTTCCCTGCCTGCCGGGACGTTGTCCGGCGCGGTCAAGACGCGCGCCCTACAAATCTACGGAATTTGCAAACAAAAATGGCAAATCGCAAATTCCCGTCAGGCCGTAGGGCGGGGGCTTGACCCCGCCGTGGGATTTTGCGTGACCCGCAACTCCCCTGCCTGCCGCCGCATCCCCCGCCGCCCGGTCTTGCCTTGCCCGCAACTCCTCCCTTCCCCATGACCCAGCTTATGGCTAAGTAGATGTAATCAAGAGAAGAAAGGGAAAGCACAATCCAGACGGAACCAGCGGTTGTATCAAGAAATGTTTGTGGAATAGCAAGAACTTTGATATAATAGGAGCAGGAACCCCGGAACCGGGAGAAAGGCAGGAGGATAAATGCACATAAGCTATAAACCCCTCTGGCACACGCTGGTTCGTATCTGCGAAGCTCTGAATTATGGCATTTTGGATGTGATTGAGTTGGAACAGGATGAAGATGTTGAAGGCAAAGAATAAT
>HBJMC02800__coassemble_330_pt1 | contig 20397 bp, 15 predicted proteins | sample HBJMC02800__metabat2_low_PE_014 | metagenome-assembled genome bin HBJMC02800 | reverse complement strand
GGCCCGCAGGCCCCTTGGCCGTGCCCCGCGCCTCGGAACTAGCGGCGGCTTTTTCCGCCGCTTTTTGGCCGGTCAAAAAGCGGCACCGTCGGAAGTTCGAAGCGGGGCCATGCGGCCCGCAATGCATCCAAAATAAAGAATCAAATCCGGGCAACGTCCCGGCAGGCAGGGGATTTGCGGGCAAGGTAAATTTGCACGGCGGGGGCAAGCCCCCGCCCTACAGGATCGGGGTACGCGGACGCAGCACCGCGCGTTCACGGCAAGATAAAATTGCACGGGCGGCCTGCAGGCCGCCCCTACGACCTGACGGAAATTGGTATTTACGATTTTGTTCGCAATTTCCGTAAAACCGTAGGGCGCGCGTCTTGACCGCGCCGGGCAACGTCCCGGCAGGCAGGAACACCCCGGGCAGGGCAACCCGCCCAATCCTTCCCGTTTTGTGTCCGGGAAAAGAAAAATTTTCCCTACTTTATTATAATAGGGTGTTGTTTTGCACCTCTTTTTGTGGTATACTGTATGTAGTATTTCTGCGCCCAGCCTTTTGCGGTCCGGGCGCGATTTTTAACAGGAAGTGGGGAATATCGTAAGTCATGGATTCCATCAACGACGTATTGGACGCGGCCAAGGCCTACTGCCGTGAACATACTGCCGAGGCAACCTATCAATATTATATCAGCGACATCAAGGCCGTCAGCTTTGAAAATTCCCGCACCATCACGCTGGAGATCCGCAACGCCTTCATCATGGGCATCGTGTCGGACCGGTACACGGCGCTGCTGCAGGACGCTTTCAAATCGGTGCTGGGTTTCGATGTAGAGCTCGCCTTCGTGACCCCCAGGAAGGAGGAAGAGCCCGAGAAACCCAAACTGGACGAAAAACTGCTGCCCAGCGGCCGGTACGACTTCACCTTTGAGAATTTCATCAAAGGCCCGTCCAACCAGTTCGCTTATGCGGCGGCGCAGGCGGTGGCGGCGAACCCGTCGGGGGCGTACAACCCGCTGTTCATCTACGGGCCGTCGGGGCTGGGCAAGACCCATCTGCTGAACGCCATCCAGATCGAGATCAAGAAGAACCACCCGGACTTCAACATCGTCTATGTGGACTGCGAGATGTTCACCAATGAGATCATCACGGCGGTCAAGACCGCCACCACCGAGCAGTTCCGGCAGAAATACCGGCAGGCGGACGTGCTGCTGATCGACGACATCCAGTTCCTGGCCGGCAAGGAGAGCACGCAGGAGGAGTTTTTCCACACCTTCAACACGCTGCACAACGACGGGCGGCAGATCGTCATTGCGTCGGACCGTCCCGCCAAGGAGATCAAGAGCCTGGAGGAGCGCCTGCGCACCCGGTTCGAGTGGGGCCTGACGGCGGACATCCAGCCGCCGGATTTTGAGACGCGCGTGGCCATCGTCAAGCGCAAGGCGGAACTGCTGAACCTGGACCTGCCCGACGACGTGGCGGAGTACATCGCCAATCATCTGAAACAGAACATCCGCCAGCTGGAAGGCGCGGTGAAAAAGCTCAACGCCTATTACATGCTGGAGGGCATCGCCCCCTGCATCGGCGTGACGACCACCGCCATCAAGGATACCCTCAACGACAGCCAGCCCATCCCGGTGACCATTGAGAAGATCCTCAACGAAGTGGCCCGCACCTACAATGTGATGCCCGCGGACATCCGCGGCAAAAAGCGCAACGCCAACGTCAGCGCCGCGCGGCAGATGACCATGTACATCATCCGCGAAGTGACCGGCATGAGCATGGAGGCCATCGGGCAGGAGTTCCAGCGCGACCATTCCACGGTGGTGTATTCCATCAAGACCATGGCTGAAAACATCACCAGGGACCAGCACTTAAAAGAAATGTGCAGCGACATCATCAAGAACGTCCGCACGTAAGTTCTTTCTTTGCAAAGAAAGAACCAAAGAAACTCCCATAAAAATCGCACGAAGTGCGATTTTGGATAAAAGTTCTTTGCCCGCTTTCTTTCAAGAAAGCGGAACACCGCAAATAAACCGCTTTGTTCCTTCTTTACAAAGAAGGAACCGAAGAAATTCCAACCAAAACGCACGTACGTGCGTTTTTATGGAAAGTTCTTTGCCTACTTTCTTTCAAGAAAGTAGGTTATTAACAGAGTTTTGCCTTTTCAACGGTGCGTTTTCAAGGCCCCCTGTGCAAAACCCCGGGTTTTCCCCTTTTTCCACCATCCTTTGCACCGGCCCGTCTTGAAAATCCCACCTCCCTTTTCCGCGGCGGCGTCGCATCCGCGCCACTTTTCCACCGTTTTCACACCCCCTACTACTACTACGGGAATAGTTCATAGTATTTGCTTCCAAAACCGTTCTTCCACCCCGAAGCAAACGCCTCCCGCACGGCCTTTTCTGTGGAAAAGCAAACAGGGCGATCCCAACGACCGCCGCCCCTGCCCTGGATTCTACAAAACGTATACTTTCTGCACACGAACCATCCTGACTCTTGAGAAAGGAACCGTCATGAAATTTGAATGTGAAAAGACGCTGCTGGCGTCCACGATCGAGGGCGTGTCCCGCGCCATAACGAACCGTTCCGCGATCCCGGTGCTGGAAGGCGTCTACCTGAAAGCCGAGGGCTTCAACCTGACCCTGACCGGCTACGATATGGAAATGGGCATCACCACCACCATCGAATGCAACGTGCTGGTACCCGGGGAGACCGTGCTGGAAGCCAAGCTGCTGCTGTCGATGGTCAGCCGCATGCCGGCCGGGGACGTGCGCATCGAGCTCACCGACGAAGGGCAGGCCATCATCAGCGGCGGCGTGGCCGAGTTCGAGATCCCGGCGCTGAACGCCTCCGACTACCCCAGCCTGCCGGTGACGGGGGCCGACAATACCATGACCATCCCCACTTCCATGATGCGGGAACTGATCGAAAAGACCATCTACGCCGTCAGCCAGGACGACAAAAAGCCCGCCCATACCGGCGAACTGTTCGTCATTGAACCGGGCAGCCTGACCATCGTGGCGCTGGACGGCTACCGCCTTGCCATCATCCAGCGGGACGTGGAATGCACGCGCGACATCCGCATCATCATCCCGGCCAAGACGCTGCAGGAACTGCTGAAGATCCTGGGCGGGCCCGAGGACCCCGTCAAGATCGACGCCAACCGCCGCTACGTGGTGTTCACCACCAACGGCTACACCATCATGAGCCGCCTGATCGAAGGCGATTTCCTCAGCTATGAGACCGTCATCCCCAAGGAGAAACGCACCCGGGTCGTCGTGGACTGCCGCACCTTCATCAACGTCATCGAGCGCTGCAGCCTCATCATCACCGAACGGCTGAAAAACCCGCTGCGCATCACCTTTGCGGAGGACAAGATCACCGTGCGCTGCCAGACGCCGCTGGGCAAGGTGGTGGACGAGTTCCCGCCCGTGAAGCTGGAAGGCGACCCGGTGGAGATCGGCTTCAACAACCGTTATCTGCTGGACGCGCTGCGCTACTCCAAGTGCGAGCGCATGGCGCTGGAGATCAACGGCCCCTTGAGCCCCGTGAAACTGCTGCCCGAGGAAGGCAAAGATTTCATCTACCTGGTGCTGCCGGTGCGCTTCAAGAACGAGGGGTGAACCCATGGATAAAATTCGCATCCATACCGAATTCATCAAGCTGGACGCCCTGCTCAAGTTCGCGGGCCTGTGCGAGACCGGCGGCGAAGCCAAGGAACTGATCCAGGGCGGGGCCGTGGCCGTCAACGGCGAAGTGTGCACGATGCGGGGCAAAAAATGCCGCGCCGGGGACGTGGTGGAACTGGACGGCCGCGCCGTGCAGGTGGCGGAGGGTTCCTGATGCGGCTTGCCCATCTGGAACTGACCGACCACCGCAACCTGGCCCACGCCGTGCTGGACCCCGACCCCCACCTGACGGTGCTGTGCGGGCCCAACGGCCAGGGCAAGACCAATCTGCTGGAAGCCGTCTGGCTGCTGACCGGGGGCAAGAGTTTCCGCGGCAGCAGGGACGCCGAGCTGATCCGCCGCGGGTGCGCGTTCTCGGTCGTGGAAGGCGTTTTCGAGAGCGGCGGCAGCGAAAAGACCATCCGCCTGACGGTGGGCAGCAAGGGCAGCCAGCGCCCCGGGCGCACGGCGAAACTCAACGGCGCCGACCAGGGCCGCGCGGCGGCGCTGGCCGGGAATTTCCAGGCCGTGGTGTTCGAGCCGGACCTGCTGAGCCTGGTCAAAGGCGGGCCGGAGGGGCGGCGGCGGTTCCTGGACGCGGCCCTGTGCCAGATCTACCGGCCCTATCTGGTGGCGCTGCGGCGCTATATGCGGCTGGTGGCGCAGAAAAACGCCCTGCTCAAAAGCTACGAGATCACCCCCAACGCCGGCCTGCTGCTGGACGCCTACAACGAGCAGCTGGCGGGGTACGGCGGGCAGATCATGGCCCACCGGCAGCGCTTTACCGACGCGCTGGCCCCGGCGGCCGCCGCCAACTACGGCGAGATCTCCCACGGGGCCGAGGCGTTCACGCTGCGGTATCTCTGCTGCGCGCAAGCCCCCACGGGGCAGGCGCTGGCCGAAAAGCTGGCGGCGGTGCGCGGGGCCGAACTGCGGGCGGGGTTCTGCCTGGCGGGCCCTCACCGGGAAGATTTGGATTTACAGCTGGACGGCCAGCCCGCGCGGGTGTACGGCAGCCAGGGCCAGCAGCGCAGCTGCGTGCTGGCGATGAAACTGGCGGAAGCGACGGTGGCGGGCGAGCTGTTCGGGGAACACCCGGTGCTGCTGCTGGACGACGTGCTCAGCGAACTGGACGACGAGCGGCAGACCTACCTGCTGACGCGGATGGGCGAGCACCAGACCATCGTCACCACCTGCGACACGGCGGCCTTCGCCCGCACGAACGGCAAGATCGTGTATGTCAAGGGCGGCCAGGCGTCGGAAACGCCCTTTGCCTAGGCGCGGCAACAGCGTATCCATGTTCCTGCCTGCCGGGACGTTGCCCGGATTCGGTTCTTTGTTTTGGATACGCTGCGGGCCGCATGGGTCTGCTTCGGGCTTCCGACGGTGCCGCTTTTTGACCGGCCAAAAAGCGGCGAAAAAGCCGCCGCTAGTTCCGAGGCGCGGGGCACGGCCAAGGGGCCTGCGGGCCCCTTTGGAAACCCCGGGGCTCTGAGGAGGTCGCCCGAGACTCTTTCCATGTTTCACAGCCCTTCATTCGTTTTTACCCTAGCCCCGGCCCGTGCCTGCCGGAACCGCTCATCCGGGCTCCCGTTCTGAAATCCCGCCCGCCTTCGCGGGCGGGCCATTTCCCGGGCGGCGTACACGCCGCCCCTACAGGCAACGGGACCTTGCGCGGCAAACACCAAAACCACGCCTGCCAAACTGCGCCGCGGCGGGGTCAAGACCCCGCCCTACGGCTTTACGGAAATTGCGAACAAAATCGTAAATACCAATTCCCGTCAGGTCGTAGGGGCGGCCTGCAGGCCGCCCGTGCAATTTTATCTTGCCGTGAACGCACGGTGCTGTATCCTCGTACCCCGATCCTGTAGGGCGGGGTCTTGACCCCGCCGTGGGATTTTGCGTGATCCGCAACTTCCCCGCCCGCCGGAACGCCCCCACCCGAAGGAGGGTCCCTATGTATTTCCATGCAGGGCAGGATTTCGTGCTCAATACCCGCGACGTGCTGGGGGTGTTCGACCTGGATACCGCGGGCGCGTCCCGCCGCACCGGCGACTACCTGCGCCGCGCCGAACAGGAGGGCGCCGTGGTGGACCTGTGCGCCCCCGGCACGCTGCCCAAAAGTTTTCTCGTCACCGATTTCCCCGGCGAGACCGTCTATGTCAGCCCCCTTTCCCCCGCCGCCCTCAAAAAACGGGTGGAACGGTCTGATATGGACTGATGTGTTATGATATGATGTTTTTTTCTTACTTTCTTGTAAGAAAGTAAGCAAAGAACTTTTATCCAAAATCGCATGTACATGCGGTTTTCATCAGAGTTTCTTTGGTCCTTTCTTTGCAAAGAAAGGACAGAAAGTGAGGAAAGTATTCCATGGCAGAAGAGATCATCACCGAATCCAACCGTGAGACAGCCACCGACCATGCCTACGGCGGCGCGCAGATCCAGGTCCTGGAAGGGCTGGAGGCCGTGCGCAAACGCCCCGGCATGTATATCGGTTCCACCGGTCCCTCGGGCCTGCACCATCTGGTGTATGAGATCGTGGACAACTCCATTGACGAAGCCCTGGCCGGGTACTGCTCCCACATCGAAGTCACCATCAAACCCGGCAACGTCATCGAAGTGTCGGACAACGGCCGCGGCATCCCCGTGGACATCCAGCCCAAGCTGGGCATCCCCGCCGTCACCGTCGTGTACACCGTGCTGCACGCGGGCGGCAAGTTCGGCGGCGAGGATTCCGGCTACAAGGTAGCCGGCGGCCTGCACGGCGTGGGCGCTTCGGTGGTCAACGCATTGTCCGAGTGGCTGGTGGTCCGCGTGCGCCGCGACGGCGCCGAGTACGAGCAGCGCTTCCAGCGCGGCAAACCCGACGGCGACCTGAAAAAGATCGGCCCCGCGGCCTCCACCGGCACCACCGTCACTTTCAAGCCGGACCCCGAAATGTTCCAGGAGACCACCAAGTACCGCTACGACGTGCTGCTCAAGCGCCTGCGGGAAGAAGCCTTCCTCAACGGCGGGGTGCGCATCACCCTCACCGACGAGCGCCCCGACGCCGACAAGCCAGAGGACGACCACCGCGACGGCCCCGACGCCAACAGCGAGACCCTGTGCTATGAGGGCGGCATCCGCTCCTTCGTCAGCTACCTGTGCGAACGCCGGGACCTGACCCCCCTGACCCCCCAGGTCATCTATATGAAGGGCGAGGGCCAGGGCGCCGTGGCCGAGGTGGCCCTGCAATACTACGACAACAGCTACAACGAGCTGCTGCTGAGCTTCGCCAACAACGTCCACACCCCCGAGGGCGGCACCCATGAGGAGGGCTTCAAGCTGGCGCTGACCCGCGCCCTCAACGAGTACGCCCGCGCCAAGGGCATCCTCAAAGACAAGGACGAGAACCTCTCCGGCCCCGACGCGCGCGAGGGCGTCATCGCGGTCATCAGCGTCAAATTGCAGGAAGCCCAGTTCGAGGGCCAGACCAAGGCCAAGCTGGGCAACACCTTCATCAAAGGCCTGGTCAGCAACCTCGTCTACAAGGCCCTGAGCGAGTTCTTTGAGGAAAACCCCGCCGCCGCCAAGGCGATTCTGGAAAAAGCCACCCAGGCGGCCCGCGCCCGCGCCGCGGCCAAAAAGGCGCGCGACCTGGTACGCCGCAAGAGCGCGCTGGAATCCAACCGCATGCCCGGCAAACTGGCCGACTGCCACGAGAAAGACCCCAGCAAGACCGAACTGTTCATCGTGGAGGGCGATTCCGCCGGCGGTTCCGCCAAGATGGGCCGGGACTCCAACATCCAGGCCATCCTGCCCTTGTGGGGCAAGATGCTCAACGTCGAGAAGGCCCGCGCCGACCGCATCTACGGCAACGACAAGCTGATGCCGGTGGTCACGGCGCTGGGCACCGGCATCGGGGACGAGTTCGACATCAGCAAGGTGCGGTACCACAAAATTTTCATCATGGCCGACGCCGACGTGGACGGCTCCCACATCTGCACGCTGATGCTGACCTTCTTCTTCCGCTACATGCGGCCGCTGATCGAGCACGGGTACGTGTACGTGGCGCAGCCGCCGCTGTTCAAGCTGCAGAAGGGCCAGACCGTCAAATACGCCTACAACGACGACGAGATGAAGGTCCTTTCGGCCGAGATGCCGGGGGCGAAGATCAGCCGCTACAAGGGCCTGGGCGAGATGAACCCCGACCAGCTGTGGGAGACGACGATGAACCCCGACAACCGGGTGATCGTGCAGATCAAGATCGAGGACGCCGAGCGCGCCGACGAAGCCTTCAGCATCCTGATGGGCGAGCAGGTGGAACCCCGCCGCCAGTTCATCGTCAAGAACGCCAAGTTCGCCAATCTGGACGTGTGACCCGGGGACGCAGCCGCTGCCTTTCCCGGATCGTAGGGCGGGGTCTTGACCCCGCCGTGCCGCGCCCCGGCAGCCGGGACCCTTCCGCCGTAGGATACGCCCTGGAACTGACGCCCTTCGGTCGGATCGCCGAACAGGACCTGCTGGACCTGCCCCGGCGTTTCGGCGGCGTGGCGATCCTGCAATACGTCATCATGCCGGATCATATCCATATTCTTTTGCAATTGGATGCTGCCGGACCGGCGGCGGGGTCAAGACCCCGCCCTACAAAGCCCCCGGACCGGGGGCGGCCCCCGCCGTTATCCAGCCTGACGCCGGCAGGAGGTCCCCGCCATGGACTACCCCAAACGGAAACATCCCCGGTTGGCCGCCTTTGATTACAGCGCGCCCAATATCTACTTTCTGACGCTGTGTACCCGGGGCAGAAACCGCTGCCTTTCCCGGATCGTAGGGCGGGGTCTTGACCCCGCCGTGCCGCGCCCCGGCAGCCGGGACCCTTCCGCCGTAGGATACGCCCTGGAACTGACGCCCTTCGGTCGGATCGCCGAACAGGACCTGCTGGACCTGCCCCGGCGTTTCGGCGGCGTGGCGATCCTGCAATACGTCATCATGCCGGATCATATCCATATTCTTTTGCAATTGGATGCTGCCGGACCGGCGGCGGGGTCAAGACCCCGCCCTACAAAGCCCCCGGATCAGGGGCGACCCCGTCCGGCGGTCCCCACCATGATCGGGCAATATAAATCCGGCGTGAGCCGCCGCTGCGGCCGCGCCCTGTGGCAGACTTCCTACTATGACCATGTGGTGCGCAACGAAGCGGAATTGCTGGAGATCCGGCGTTATATCGAAAACAACCCCCTGCAATGGCTGCTGGACGGCAAGGCGTAGACCTTCCGTTGCCCTGTAGGGCGGGGTCGTACCCCGCCGCGGAACCGCACCGCGGCCCCGCCGTTCCCGGTATGTCCGCATGTTCCCGCCGCGGGACCGCACCACGGTAAACCGTTCCCGGTTTACCCACACATTCCCGCCGGTCTGTAGGGCGGGGTCTTGACCCCGCCGTGGTACGCATCCGCGGCCCCGCCGTTCCCGGTTTGTCCGCACGTCCCCGCCGCGGGACCGCACCACGGTAAACCGTTCCCGGTTTACCCACACATTCCCGCCGGTCTGTAGGGCGGGGTCTTGACCCCGCCGCGGTACGCACCCGCGACCCCGCCGTTCCCGGTTTGTCCGCACGTTCCCGCCGCGGAACCGCACCGCGGCCGCACCGTTCCCGGTTTGCCTGCACACCCCTCTCCCAACCGCATTTTTTATCTTTTATCTCTTACTCTTTCTTAAGGTGGTACACTGAATGGAAGAAAACATCATCATGGTGCCGGGTTCCGGCACGAAGGTCATTGAACGCGACGTCAAGAAAGAGATCGAGACCGCGTTTCTCGACTACTCCATGTCGGTCATCGTGTCCCGCGCGCTGCCCGATGTGCGCGACGGCCTCAAACCCGTCCACCGCCGCATCCTCTACACCATGCACGAGCGCGGCAACGACCCCCAGCACCCTTACCGCAAATCCGCCGATACCGTCGGCGCCGTGCTGGGTTCCTATCACCCCCACGGCGACGCCTCGGTCTACGACGCCATGGTGCGTCTGGCGCAGGATTTCAGCCTGCGGTATCCTCTCGTGGACGGCCAGGGCAACTTCGGTTCGGTGGACGGCGACCCCCCGGCTGCCTACCGTTATACCGAGGCCCGCATGTCCAAGATCGCCTGCGAGATGCTCACCGACATCGAGAAGGAGACCGTGGACTGGGACCCCAACTTCGACGAGACCAAAAAGGAACCCCACGTGCTGCCCAGCCGCTTCCCCAACCTGCTGGTGAACGGCAGCCAGGGCATCGCCGTGGGCATGGCCACCAACATCCCGCCCCATAACCTGCGCGAAGTGGTGGCCGGCATGTCCGCCCTGATGGACGACCCCGACATCGACCTGGCCGGCCTGATGGAATACGTCAAGGGCCCCGACTTCCCCACCGGCGGCATCATCATGGGCCGGTCCGGCATCCGGGCCGCCTACGCCACCGGCCGCGGCAAGATCACCCTGCGCGGCCGCGCCGAGATCGTGGAGAAGAAAAACGGCCGCTATGAGATCCTCATCACCGAGATCCCCTATATGGTCAACAAGACCCGCCTCATCGAGTCCATCGCGGATCTCGTCAAGGACAAGCGCATCGAGGGCATCTCGGACCTCAACGACGAAAGTTCCAGCCGCACCGGCATGAAGATCGTCATTGAGATCAAGAAGGACGCCAACCCCCAGGTCGTGCTCAACCAGCTGTACCGCTACACCCAGCTGCAGGACACCGTGGGCGTCATCATGCTGGCGCTGGACGACGGCGTGCCCCGCATCATGAGCCTGAAAACCGTGATGGAGCGCTACATCGACTTCCAGATGGAAGTCATCCGCCGCCGCACGGCCCACGACCTGAAAAAGGCCCAGGAGCGCGAACACATCCTGGAAGGCCTGCACAAGGCCGTGGACATCGTGGACGAGATCATCGCCACCATCCGCGCCTGCAAGGGCGGCTTCGCCGAGGCGCGGCAGGCCGTGATGGACCGCTTCGACTTCGACGAGCCCCAGGCCGACGCCATCGTGAAGTTGCAGCTGGGCCGCCTGGCCGGTCTGGAAATTCTCAAGATCGAGCAGGAGTTGGACGAACTGCGGGCCGCCATCGCCGATTACCAGGACATCCTGGCCAACGACGACCATGTGAAGCGCATCGTCAAGACCGACCTGCACGAACTGGCTGACAAGTACGGCGACGAGCGCCGCACCTCCATCGAGGCGGTGTCCGGCGAGGTGGACATCGAGGACCTGATCCCCGAGGAGACCTGCGTCTTTACCCTGACCCACGAGGGGTACATCAAGCGCACCACGCTGGACACCTATCAGGCCCAGAACCGGGGCGGCCGGGGCGTCCAGGGCATGACCCAGAAGGACGACGACTTTACCGAGGAACTGTTCGTGGGTTCCACCCATGACTATATGCTGTTCCTCACCGACCAGGGCCGGGTCTACCGGCTCAAAGGGTATCAGGTGCCGGAGGGCAGCCGCACGGCCAAGGGCAGCCATATCGTGAACCTGCTGCAGCTGCAGGAGGGCGAAAAGGTCACCCTGATGCTGCAGCAGAGCGCCGGGGCCGACGAGGAAAACACCTACCTGACCATGATCACCCGGCAGGGGCTGATCAAGCGGACGCCCCTGTCCCAGTACCGCAACATCCGCAAGGCGGGGCTGATCGCCCTCGGCCTCAATGAAGGCGACAGCCTGGTGTGGAGCCATCTGACCCAGGGCAACGACGAGATCATCGTGGCTACCCACGACGGCGCGGCCATCCGCTTTACCGAGGCGGGCGCCCGGGCCATGGGCCGTACCGGCCACGGCGTGCGGGTCATCAAACTGCGGGAAGGCGACTACGTGGTGGGCGCGGGGGTCTGCCGCCCGGGCGCCACGGTGCTGACCATCACCGAGGACGGCAAGGGACGCCGCAGCCGCATCGACGATTACCGCATCACCCACCGCGGCGGGCTGGGGATCCGCAACTACGCCAAAGGCGGCGTGGCGGGCATCAAGATCGTGGATGAAAGCGACGATCTCATCCTTATCAGTGCCAACGGGATCCTGATCCGCATCCATGCGTCGGACATCAACGTGCAGAGCCGCTACGGCAGCGGCGTGCGCGTCATGCGCCTGGGTGAAGGCGACAAGGTCGCCATGGTGGCGCGCGTGGACCGCGACAACAACGCCGAGACCGCCCAGGTCGAACAGGACGCGGGCGGCGACGCCGAACCGTCCGATGAGGAACTGGCCGCCATCGAGGCCGCTGAACGCGCCGACGAAGCCGCCGGCGTGCCGGACGACGAATAATTGGCTTTTTGTTCCTTCTTTGCAAAGAAGGAACCGAAGAAACTCCAATTAAAAATCCCAGAGGGGGCGTGCCCCCTCTGGGATTTTTGGTTAAGAGTTCTTTTGGTTCTTTTCTTGCAAGAAAAGAACACACCCGCCGCCCCCTCAGTAGTCCAGCAGCAGGGGCGTGCGGTGTGTTTCCGCAAAGCGGACGGCCTGCCAGAACAGCGAGAACGCGTACTTTGCCAGGGACTGGGTATCGTACAGGGTATGGACGTTGTCCTCGTCCATGTCGATGTGGCCGTCCTGGTCCACGCTGCCGTCGGCGGGGTATCCCTCGGTAGTCTCCCAGTTCAGGATCTCGTCCTCCCCGGCCTGCCACAGCAGGGCGTTGATGCGGTCCAGTTCTTCGTGCAGGCGGCGCACGGTGGCCACGGCCCGCTCCTCGCCGCCCGGCAGGCTGACGCGGAACAGGAACCCGCCGTCCAGCGGCAGCCACCATTCGGCGCCGCGAAACAGCGACCACACGTGTTCGCGGTCGCCGCCCATGCGCACGATCAGCGGATGCTCCACATAGTTCCAGCCCTTTTCCACGGCCGCGGGCGCCGGCTCGCCGTACACGGCGCAGGCCGCCGCCAGCAGCAGCGCGCCGAACGCGTCCCAGTCGGGTTTCTTCGTGAAATAGGGGGTGTCGTTGTGATCTTCCAGCCAGGGCTGCAGCAGCGGCGCGTCGGGGCTCTGCAGCGCCTGCAGGACGTTGTCCCGCCAGGTCTCCATATACCGGCGCACTTCCTCCGGCGCGGCCTGCGGCACGCCCGCGTCCCCGCTGCCGTCCGGCCGCACGACCCGGAACCCGTAGCCGTTCTGCTCGGCCCACTGCTGGGTGATGGTCTTCCAGTTGCGGGTATAATACCGGGTCAGCGTCCCGGCGTAAATGTCCAGACCCATATTCCGGTCCCTCCTTTTGCAGCCATTATACCATATCCCCCGCCGCCTGGGAAGGCGGGTACCCGGCTGCAATGCGCCTTTCCGCCCGGTCACTCCCGTGCAAAGGCGTCCAGCAGGGCCAGCAATGCGTTCTGCTGTTCTTCGCCCAGGCGCGACCAGCGTTGCAGCAGGCGGCGCTGCGCCGGGGTCAGGCTGACAGGGTCGCCGCCTTCCGCGAACAGTTCCGACAAGGTGATCCCGAACGCGGTGCAGATCTTCTGCAAAGACGGTACCGTGGGGATCATCTGCTTGCGGTACCAGGACGAGATCGTGGACTGCGGCAGCCCGGCATGTTCTGCCAGTTGGTATTCCGTCCATCCGCGCTGCACGCGATAGTCCGTAATGGACGAAAGAATGTCCTTCATAGCCGCTGCCCCCTCCCGGATTAGTTTTACTTTTCGTTTATTATACTTGGATAAATCGTTGCTCTTGAATAATTTTTGTCGTATAATTTTAACGAAAGAAACAACTACTGCCGGAAGAAGGGAACCGTTCATGATCGTGACGTTTTGCGGCCATAGACAGGTGGAGGACCAGGCGCAAGTAAAAAAGTGGCTGCAGGAGGAGGTGGGGGAATTGTTGGAGCAGGGGGCGCAGACTTTTTATTTGGGTGGGTATGGCGCTTTTGATGAGATGGCGGCGGCGGTGCTGCGGGAATATAAGCGGCAAGGCGTGCCGTTGACGATGTGGCTGGTGCTGGCATACCCCGACGGGACAAAGGATGCGGCCGGGTATGACGGTACCGTGTATCCGCCGTTGGAAACGGTGCCGCGGCGGTACGCCATTACCCGGCGCAACCGCTGGATGGCGGAAACGGCGGACGTGGTGGTGGGGTATGTGCTCCATGGTTGGGGTGGTGCGGCCGCTATGCTGCAATACGCACGCAGACAAAAAAAGAAGATATTTCTTTGTCCGGCATGCGGATGATCGGGGGCGTGTGTTCCTTCTTTGCAAAGAAGGAACCGAAGAAATTCTGACCAAAAATGTCCCGTGGGGCGTGCCCCACGGGACATTTTTAATGAGAGTTCTTTTGGTTCTTTTCTTGCAAGAAAAGAACAAGCGCTCCCGCCCTCAATCGTGGCGGATGGCTTCCAGGGCGCTGATCCTGACGGCCTTGTTGGCGGGCAGAATACCCGACACCAGGCCCACCAGGGTAGCGAACGCCAGCGCCGCCAGCATCAGCCACGGCGGGATCACCGACACCATGGTGGAGGACGCGCCGTAATACATGCCGCCCATCAGCCCCGAAAGATCCAGGCTCTGGCCCGACATGGCCAGGATGGTGGACAGGTTGTTGAGCAGAAAACTCACCGCCACGCTGATAAGGACCCCCACGACCCCGCCCAGGAACCCGATGCAGGAACTCTCCATCAGGAACATGGCGCGGATGTTGTTCAACTCGCACCCCAGCACCTTCATGACGCCGATCTCCCGCGTGCGCTCATAGATGGCCATGGTCATGGTATTGATGATGTTGATGGCCGCCACCAGCAGCGATACCGCCGCCACGCCGCCAAAGATCATCTGGCTGCGCATCACCTGCTGCTGCATCTCCTCGCGCTGCTGGTTCATCGAATAGGTGTTCTCGAACCCCATGTCATGGATGGCCTGCTCCACGTCGGAGACGTTCTCCAGTTCGTCCACCTTCACATACACCTGGTCGTAGCCCTGGCTGCTGCTGGTGGTGATGCGCGCCATCTTGTTGTAGGCTTCCTGCACCATTTTCAGGTCCTGGCTGCGCAGGATGATGTTGCTCTGGGTCCACCAGCCCTTGCTGGCGTCCTGCTGGATGTGGCCCACCACTTCCAGTTCCCAGGTCTGGGTCTGTTCGCTGCCCTCCTCGCCGCTGCGGATGGTCAGGGTCATGGTCTCCTTGTCGGGGTCCACGAACGGCTCCACCGGGTTGCCCAGCGCGTCGGTCTGGCCCTGCCAGCGGTAGCGCTTGGGGCTGTTCATGCTGCGGCGGGTATCGTAGAAGTTATAGCCCGTGTAATCGCAGACCAGCACCTGCAGTTTTTCGGCGCGGCGGTTGGCGGGGCCGGTGTCCGGCCAGCGCCCCGAGGTGAGCACGAACCCCATCGGTTCCATGGCCGACGGGTCCACGCCAGTCAGGTTGCCCAGGTCCATGGCGTAGCGGTCGCCGCGGCCCGCCGTGATCTGCCCCTGCAGGTTGTACGCCGAGATATAGGCCGTGGCCGCCTGCACGTGGTCCAGTTCCTTGAAGGATTCAATGGCGGCGTCGTCCAGTTTCAGGGTCTGGCCGTCGGGGCCCATGGCCATGCCGCCGCCATAGACCTGGATCTGGGTCAGGTCGCCCCAGCTTTGCAGCATCTCGTCGTTGGCCTGGGTCTGGGCGATGCCCAGCGAGATCATCAGCACCACCATGCAGGTGCCGATGACCACGCCGATCAGCGTCAGGGCCGTGCGGCCCTTGCGCCGGGTCAGGTTGCGCGCGCTCAGCGCGATTTCATCAGAGATCTTCATCGCTGTCCCCTGCTTCCAGCGCGGCCAGGGCCTTCGCCTTGCTGCGCTTGCGGCGGATCACCACCACGGCCACCACGACCACCGCGCCGCCGCAGACGGCCAGCAGCGCCCAGCCCCACACCGGCATGCCGGTGGATTCCGGCTCCATCATGTCCATGCCGGGGTCCATCATGGGGTCCTCGTAGACCAGTTCCTCCACGTTGGAGGTGAAATCCTTGGTGACGGTCCGCGGTTCGCCCGCGGCGTCCTCATAGCTCAGGGTGATGGTGCCGCTGACCGGCCCGGCCGCGTCGGGGATCAGGTCAAAATCGACGCTGCCCTCGGTCCCGGCGTTCAGGTTGCCCAGGTACTGGTAGCCGCCCGCGCCCACGTTGGTGCCGGTGAGCCGTGCTTCCAGGTTGGAGACGGGGTTCTTGCCTTTGTTGACGTAGCTCAGGCTGACGGTGCCGGTGTCGCCCAGGTAGAGCGTGTCGCTGACTTCCAGCTGGCCGACCTCGAAGCGGTCGGGCTGGCTGATGGGCACCGAGATGGCGGTGGTGCCAGTGACGGCCTTGCCGGACACCGCCCCGGTGCCCGCCAGGTTGACCGTGATGTTGGCCACGGTGCCGGTGAAGCCGGAGGCGGGCAGTACCGGGAAACTGACGGTCTGCATGGTCTCGGGCTGCAGCGAACCCAGGTAGAACGAGAGGCTGCCGTTGGAGAGCGAGACGTTCTCCGGCAGGGTCAGCGAAACGATCACGTCGCTGAGGGGTTCGTTGCCCGCAGTGGCGTAGACGCCCAGCGAGAGGGTGAATTCCTCACCGGCCACCACGCTGTCGCCGTAGCTGGAAGAACGCACCAGCAGGTTGGGGGAGGTGGTCTGGTCCTTGTCCACGCACTGGCCGATCTGCACGCTGAACTGCTGCATCGGCTTGCTGGTGTCCAGGTAGGTGAGGTTGATGGGCAGGGTGTTGCCGCCGCCCTGGTAGATCACGTCGCGGAACAGCAGCACGTAGCTGTAATAGTTGTAATAGGCGTTGGCGGCCTTCTCCTCCTCCGACGCTTCGCCGTTGCGCACCCGGCTCAGGCGGGTCTGGTCGGGGTCGTCGTTGCTCTGGAACAGCTGGCCGATCTCGCCCACGCCGGTATACTGGAACACCGAGGAATTGATGCGGGCGGAGATCTCCTCCGCCTTGACGTTATAGCGGGCCGAGGAATGGTCCACCACCTGCAGCACCACGTTCACATGGTCGCCCACGTCCACGGTGGTGATCTCGCCGCCGGCAATGTCGGTGACGGTATAGCCCACCACATAGACGCCGTCGGTGTTGGCGGGGGCGGGGTCGGTGACGCCGCCGGAAGAGCCGCCGCCGGAAGAACCGTCGCCGCCGGAAACGGCGTCCTCCGCCAGTACGGGGGCGGTCATGGCAGCCGCCAGCGCCAGCACAGCCAGCAGGGAAAAGATTCGTTTGAGCATCAGGGACCTCCCGAAAAAATAAGTAGAGTTTCTTCGCTTCCTTCTTTGCAAAGAAGGAAGAAAAACAGAACAAAAATGGTAAACCGCCGTGGGGTTTTGCCTTTACGCAAACGCCCGGTATGGCATCCACGTTTCCGCATCCTGTAGGGCGGGGGCTTGCCCCCGCCGGGGGGATTTATCTTGCTTACAATGTTCCGGGTTGCCGGAACATCCCCCGGATTCGGTTCTTTATTATTGGATGTATTGCGGGCCGCATGGGTCTGCTTCGAACTTCCGGGAACGTTCCTTTTTGACCGGGCAAAAAGGAACCGAAAAACCCGCCGCTAGTTCCGAGGCGCGGGGCACGGCCAAGGGGCCTGCGGGCCCCTTTGGAAACCCCGGGGCTCTGAGGAGGTCGCCCGAGACTCTTTCCATGTTTCACAGCCCTTCATTCGTTTTTACCCTAGCCCCGGCCCGTGCCTGCCGGAACCGCTCATCCGGGCTCCCGTTCTGAAACCCCGCCCGCCTTCGCGGGCGGGCGCAACCGCTTCCCGTTCGGTCGTAGGGGCGGCGTGTACGCCGCCCGCGCAATTTGATCTTGCCGTGAACGCCCGGTGCCGCATCCTCGTACCCGCGCCCTACGACCTTACGGCATTCCGAACCAAAAATATAAATTGCTTATTTCCGTTCGGTCGTAGGGGCGGCGTGTACGCCGCCCGCGCAATTTGATCTTGCCGTGAACGCCCGGTGCCGCATCCTCGTACCCGCGCCCTACGACCTTACGGCATTCCGAACCAAAAATATAAATTGCTTATTTCCGTTCGGTCGTAGGGGCGGCCTGCAGGCCGCCCGCGCAATTTGATCTTGCCGTGAACGCGCGGTGCTGCATCCACGTTCCCGTTTTCTGTAGGGCGGGGTCGTACCCCGCCGCGCGGTTTTGGGCGGCCCGCAAATTGTCCGCCTGCCGCCGCATCCCCGGCGCGGTCAAGACGCGCGCCCTACAAATCCACGGAATTTGCGAACGAAAATGGCAAATTGCAAATTCCCGTCAGGCCGTAGGGCGGGGTCTCGACCCCGCCGTGTTCCGGGCTGCCGCCGCATCCCCGGCGCGGTCAAGACACGCGCCCTGCTTCGGTTTTTCCGCCGCCCTGGCCTTTTTCCTTCGCGGCCTTGCCGCCGATGGTCAGGTCCAGTCCGGCGAACAATTCCTCGCGGTTGCGGCGGCGGGTCTCCTCGTCCTGGACGACGCTGGACTGCACCTTGCCGTCCAGGATCGTCACGATGCGGTCGGCGCAGCGGGCCAGTTCCGGCTCGTGCGTGACCATCACGAAGGTGACCTGCTGGTTTTTGGAAAGTTCCAGCATGCGGTACAGCACCTGCTTGCTGGTGGTGGAGTCCAGGTTGCCGGTGGGTTCGTCGGCAAAAATGACCTTGGGGTTGCTGACGAACGCCCGCGCGATGCCCACGCGCTGCTGCTGGCCGCCGCTCATCTCGGTGGGCAGGTGGTTGGCGCGGCCCAGCAGGCCCATGCTTTTCAGTTCCTTGCGGGCCAGGGCCAGGCGGGTGTTTTTGTCCACGCCCTTGAACATCAGGGGCAGGGCCACGTTCTCGGCGGCGGTCATGGTGGGCAGCAGGTTGTAACTCTGGAAGATGAACCCCAGGTGGGCCTGCCGGAAGCGGGCCAGGTCGGTCTCCGACATGGCGCTGATCTCGTGTCTGCCGATAAAGACCTTGCCGCGGGTGGGTTTTTCCAGCCCCGCCAGCTGGTTGAGCAGGGTGGATTTGCCGCTGCCGGACTGGCCGACGATGCAGCAGAACTCGCCCTTTTCGATGGAAAGATCGACGTCGTTGAGGGCGACGACCCGCTCCTTGCCGACGGCGTACACTTTGCGCAGATGTTCGGTGCGGATGATAGGCGCCAAGGGGGCACCTCCCTTCATGGGTAGGATCGGCCTTATTCTACCATACTTCGACAATAAAGAGAAGGGGCGGAGTTGTAAATTTTTATGGAGCGGGGGCGGCGGGGCGCGTACAATAAAAGGATGCCCTTTGCGCCGGTTCGTAGGGCGGGGTCTTGACCCCGCCGCCTTTGCGCGGACCGCAGGCCCGCGCTCCACCTTATTTATTATCTATTATCTCTTATCTTTTCTCTATTTTCTATGGTATACTGTTCCTGACGACCGCCCGCTTCCCACCACCCACGAAAGGACCCCCGCCATGGAACCCTGCGCCATCACCCCCATCGCCCGCATCCGCACCGATTTTTCCGGCAAATTCGGCATCCCGCGACAGAGCGGGCTGGTGCCCGAACTGACGGCCCGCATCGTGTTCGAGCCGGAGTACCGCGACCCCGGCGCCCTGGCGGGCATTGAGGAATACAGCCACCTGTGGCTGATCTGGCAGTTTTCCACAGTGGCGGCAGAGTTTGCCGCCGGGCGGCGGTGGCGGCCCACGGTGCGCCCGCCCCGCCTGGGCGGCAACGTGCGCCGCGGCGTGTTCGCCACCCGCAGCCCCTACCGCCCCAACGCGCTGGGGCTTTCCTGCGTGGAACTGGCCGGGGTGGAGGGCTGCGATCTGCTGGTGCGCGGCGCGGACCTTCTGGACGGCACGCCCATTTTTGACGTCAAGCCCTACCTGCCCTACGTGGACGCCCACCCGGAAGCGCGGGGGAGTTTTTCCGACGCGGCGGCGTCCTACGCGCTGGAAGTGGACTGCCCGCCCGCGCTGCTGGCCGCCCTGCCGGAAGAAAAGCGCGCCGCGCTGCTGGGGGTGCTGCGCAACGACCCCCGCCCCGCCTACCAGCACGACCCCGGCCGGGTATACGCGCTGGAGTTTGCCGGGCACACCGTGCGGTTCACGGTGGACGGGAACATGCTGACCGTGCGGGAGGTCCTGTAGGGCGGGGTCTCGACCCCGCCGCGCGGTTTTGCCTTGCCCGCAAATCCCCTGCCTGCCGGGATGTTGCCCGGATTTGATTCTTTATTTTGGATGTATTGCGGACCGCATGGGTCTGCTTCGGGCTTCCGGGAACGTTCCTTTTTGACCGGGCAAAAAGGAACCGAAAAACCCGCCGCTAGTTCCGAGGCGCGGGGCACGGCCAAGGGGCCTGCGGGCCCCTTTGGAAACCCCGGGGCTCTGAGGAGGTCGCCCGAGACTCTTTCCATGTTTCACAGCCCTTCATTCGTTTTTACCCTAGCCCCGGCCCGTGCCTGCCGGAACCGCTCATCCGGGCTCCCGTTCTGAAATCCCGCCCGCCTTCGCGGGCGGGCCATTTCCCGGGCGGCGTACACGCCGCCCCTACAGGCAACGGGTCCTTGTGCGGCAAACACCAAAACCACGCCTGCCAAACTGCGCCGCGGCGGGGTCAAGACCCCGCCCTACGGCTTTACGGAAATTGCGAACAAAATCGTAAATACCAATTCCCGTCAGGCCGTAGGGGCGGCGTGTACGCCGCCCGCGCAATTTGATCTTGCCGTGAACGCGCGGTGCTGCATCCCCGTTCCCGCCCGCCTTCGCGGGCGGGGCATTTCCCGGGCGGCGTACACGCCGCCCCTACAGGCAACGGGTCCTTGTGCGGCAAACAC
>HBJMC02800__coassemble_324_pt1 | contig 21018 bp, 18 predicted proteins | sample HBJMC02800__metabat2_low_PE_014 | metagenome-assembled genome bin HBJMC02800 | reverse complement strand
CGGGACGTACCCCGGCGCGGTCAAGACACGCGCCCTACAAATCTACGGAATTTGCAAACAAAAATGGCAAATCGCAAATTCCCGTCAGGCCGTAGGGCGGGGTTTTGACCCCGCCGTGGGGTTTTGCGTGACCCGCAACTCCCCCTCCTGCCGGGACGTACCCCGGCGCGGTCAAGACACGCGCCCTACAAATCTACGGAATTTGCGAATGAAAATGGTAAATTGCAAATTCCCGTCAGGCCGTAGGGCGGGGGCTGGCAGACGCGGCGTTCCCATCTGCCGCGCAAGGGCCCATTGCGTGTAGGGGCGGCGTGTACGCCGCCCGAAGAACGCTGTGCCAGCCCGGAACACGGCGGGCAAGGCGCCTCCCCGCGGGCGGCCTGCAGGCCGCCCCTACGGCCTGGCAAAAATTTGCATCCCGCAATTTCCATTCGGATTTTCCGTTGGGCGGCGCCATAACGGCGCGCCCCAAAATTCGTGCCCCATTCCGCCGTCCTCACCCCCATGACCCAAAACACCCCCGGCAGGCCTGCGCCCGCCGGGGGTGTTCCGCATAATTCACAAAAATGGCGCTGGAATTACAGCACCTTGCTCAAAAAGTCGATGGTCCGGGGCTGCCGGGGGTGGTTGATGACCTCGTCGGGAGTCCCCTCCTCCACGATGTAGCCGCCCTCCATGAAGATCACCCGGCTGGCCACCTCGCGGGCGAAGCCGATCTCGTGGGTGACCACCACCATCGTCATGCCGTCGGCGGCCAGCTGCTTCATGACCTGCAGCACCTCGCCCACCATCTCGGGGTCAAGAGCGCTGGTGGGCTCGTCGAACAGCATGATGTCGGGGTCCATGGCCAGCGCGCGGGCAATGGCCACGCGCTGTTTCTGCCCGCCCGAAAGCTGCGCCGGGTAGGCGTCGGCCTTGTCGGCCAGGCCCACGCGGGTCAGCAGCCGCAGGGCCTTCTCCTTCGCTTCGGCCTTGGTGGCCTTTTTCAGTTCGGTGGGGGCCAGGGTCATGTTGCCCATGACGTTGAGGTTGTTGAACAGGTTGAAGTGCTGGAACACCATGCCCACGTTCTCCCGCACCTTGTTCAGGTCGGTCTTTTTGTCGGTCAGGTCGTGGCCGTCCACGATGACCTCGCCGCCGGTGATCTCCTCCAGCCGGTTGAGGCACCGCAGGAAGGTGGATTTGCCGGACCCCGACGGCCCCAGGATGACGACGACCTCGCCCTCGCAGATGTCGGCGGAGACGTCCTTGAGCACTTCCAGGTTGCCGAAGCTCTTTTTCAGGTGGGAGACATGGATCTTCACGTTCTGCTTATTCACGCCCACGGTTGAGCCTCCTTTCCACTTTCTTGGCCAGCACCGACAGCGCGGTGATGACGATGAGATACATCAGGGCCACGATGGACCAGACCTCGAACACCCGGAAGGAGTTGGCCACCACGTTCTTGGCGGTGTTGACCAGCTCGGGGAAGCCGATGACCGACAGGATGGAGGTATCTTTCAGCGTGATGATGAACTGGTTGATGATGCTGGGGATCATGGTGCGGATGGCCTGGGGCAGCACCACGCGCACCATGGCCCGCCAGTAGGGCAGGCCCAGGCTGCGGGCGGCTTCCATCTGGCCTTTGTCCACGCTCTCGATACCGGCGCGGATGATCTCGGCCATATAGGCGCCGCAGTTCAGCGCCAGACAGACGGTGCCCGCCTGCAGGGCGGTCAGGGTGAAGCCGTTGAACCCCAGGGCGTTGTTGACCAGCGCCGGGATGCCCAGGTAGATGTAGAAGGCCAGCACGATCATGGGTACGCCGCGGATGGCGTCCACAAAGATGATGGACACCACGTTGCAGGCGCGGTTCTTGACCACACTGAGCAGACCGAAGATCAAACCCAGGATGCAGGCGAAGAACAACCCGCAGAGGGCCAGCAGCAGCGTCTGGCCCATGGCCGCCAGAAGCAGGCCGCCGTAGGTGGTAAGGATCTGGATCAAGGGCAGAGCTCTCCTTTCAGGAAAAAGTCGGATGGGACGCGAAAAACAGGGCGCCTGCGCCGGCAGACGCCCCGTTTGTTAGGATCAGCCCAGGTACTTGGCGATGATCTCGTCGTACTTGCCGTTCTCTTTGATGTTGGCCAGCCCGGCGTTGAACATATCCAGCAGTTCCTGGCTGTTCTCGCTGAAGATGGCGAAGCCGTAGGGCGCGCCCTCGTTGGCGGTATCCTCCAGCACCTTCATGGCCAGGCCGCCGTCCTTGATGGACGCCTGCATGATGGGGGTGTCCTCAAAGCAGGCCACGCACTGGCCGCCCACCACCGCCTGGTACATGGTGGGGGAATCCTCGAAGGTGGTGATGTTGAAGCCGTACTGGTCCTTCAGGCTCTCGGCGTAGGCCGCGCCCTGGGTGCCGATCTTGACGGCCACAGTCTTGCCCGCCAGATCCTCAAAGCCGGTGATGTCGGAGTTTTCGGCCACGGTCATGGTCTGGGTGGCGGTGTAGTACCCGTCGGAGAACAGCCAGCCGGAGTCCTTGCGCTCCTGGGTGATGGAAGCGCCGGCGATCATGCCATCGGCCTGGCCCGCCTGGCAGGCGGCGATGGCGCCGTCCCAGCCCAGGCTCTTGAGCTCGCACTTGAAGCCCTGGTCCTCGGCAATGGCAGCCACGATGTCCACGTCGATGCCCACGAAGTTGCCGGAAGCATCGGTGTATTCAAAGGGCTTGAACACGGTATCGGTGGCGATGACCCAGGTCTTGCCGGAACCGGCGGTCTCGGCGGAAGCAGCCTCGGAAGAAGCGCCTTCCGCAGCGGAAGAAGCGGTGGAAGCGCCGGACGTGCCGCCGCAGGCCGCCAGGGACAGCGCCATGGCTGCCGCCATACCGAATGCAAGCAGTTTTTTCATAGTGTATACCTTTCCTCTCTATCCAAATTCAGGCGGCCGTACCGCCCGGGATGCCGGGGTTAAAAAAACAAGGGCAACAGCAATCCATGCGGATGCTATCGCCCTTGATAGTTCCCCTACATCACGGGGTCTATTGTAACAGTTTTTTCAAAAAAAGTCAAGCCGGACGCCGGTTTTCGCCTTTTTTTGCCCGCGTTCACATGCCTTCCACCGCGCACAGCAGGATCTGCAGCGCCTTGTCCAGCCCCAGGCGGCTGGTGCACAGCGTCAGGTCGTAGTTGCGGCTGTCGCCGTAGGTCTGGCCGGTGCGCTTGGCGCAGTAGTTGCGGCGGGCGCGGTCGGCGGAGCGCATGTCCGCCTCGATCTGTTCCAGCGGCGTGTCGGGCATCAGTTCCCGCATATGCATCAGCCGCCAGTTGCGGTCGGCGTGGACGAACACCCGCAGGCAGTGGTCGAACTCCCGCAGGATGTAGTCGGCGTTGCGGCCCACGATGACGCAGCTTTCCTTGTCGGCCAGTTCGCGGATGGCCCGCACCTGGGCGTTCCACAGTTCCTCGCTCAGCGGGCGGTCGTAGAAGTTGAACAGGCTTTGGGTAAAGCCGAACTCATGGGGCACCCGTTCGTCCCAGCGGCGGACCTGTTCGGGGGTCAGGTGGGCGCTGGCCTTGGCCGTGCGCAGGATGATGTCCCGGTCATAGTAGGGGATGTCCAGTTCCCGGGCCAGACGGCGGCCCAGTTCGCCGCCGCCCGCGCCGAATTCCCGGCCGATGGTGATGATGCGTTTCATCGCGTATTCCTCCTTTTGGCTGCGCCCCGCGGCGCGCGAACGGCGGACCTCCCGCCCTCTGTGCCCCTATGATACCACGTCCCCCGCCCCGGCGCAAGCGCGCCCGCCCGCACAAAAACCGCCCGGCCTCAAAAGAGGCCGGGCGGCGTTGTTCCTTTCCGGGTTCAGTCGTCCCGCTCCTGGGAGAAGTGCAGCACCTCGCCGGTGCCGGCGTCGATGTCGCAGTCGTACTCGGTGAAGTCCACCTTCCAGGAAAATTCATAACAGGTGCGGCCGTCGTCGTGTTCCAGTTCCATTTCCAGGCCGTAGACGTCGGCTTCCGCCACGCCCGCATGTTCCAGGGCGATCTGCTTGGCCTGTTCGGCGCTGACCGCCGTGCCGGCGGCGGAGGCGGCGGCGTCATCGTCGGTCCAGCGGCCGTCGCGCAGGCCCTCGGCGTCGTAGTCGTAGCTCACGATGCGGCCGTCGGCAGCGTCGATCTCGTAGTCGTATTCTTCCAGGCCGCTGTCGCTGCGGTGCAGGAACTCCACGTCATAGACCGCGCGGCCGTCGTCGTAGTCCAGCCGCACCCGGATGCCGTCCAGGTCGGCTTCGGCCACCCCGGCGTGTTCCAGGGCGGCGGCCTTGGCGGCTTCCTCGCTGATATAGCCGCTGTCGGGGTCGGCGGAACCCGCCACGCCGGCGGTGGTATCCCCCGCCGGGGCGGCCACCGGGGCGGACGGGCTGGGGGTGGGCGTGGCGGTGGCGGCGGCGGACGGGCTTTCCCCGGTCTGGGGGGCGACGGCCCGCGCGCCGTCGTAGGCGGCGGCGTTGGCGCAGCCGGTCAGGGCAAGGGCGGTCAGGGCCGCCGCGGCAAGCAGGGAAAGGGTACGTTTTTTCATACAGGGTTCCTCCTTTATGGGGGCGTTGTGTTTTGTTGTGCTTCCAGTATACGCGCCCAAGATTAAACCCGCATTAAAGATTTCTTTTTTTTTCGCCCTTTCTTTGCAAAGCTTGTTCTTTCTTTGCAAAGAAAGAACCAAAGAAACTCTATCCAAAATCGCACATTTGTGCGATTTTTATTGAAAGTTCTTTGCTTACTTTCTTCCAAGAAAGTAAGTCAGGAAAGCAAGGGCATCGTGAACGTGAAGGCGCTGCCCTCCCCCGGCGTGCTTTCCACCGTGACCGTGCCGCCGTGGGCTTCGGCGATCCAGCGCACCATGGCCAGGCCCAGCCCGGCCCCGCCGCCGCTGCGCGCCGGGTCCGCCTGCCAGAACCGCTGCCAGATATGGTCCAGGTTTTCCGGCGCGATGCCGATGCCGTTGTCCGCCACCACGGCCACCGCCGCGTCCCCTTCCCGGCGCAGGGTCAGTTTCAGCCACCCGCCGGGGCGGCCGTAGCGGATGCCGTTCTCCAGCAGGTTGATGAACAGCCGCATCAGCAGCGTTTCGTCCCCCTGCACCGTCACGTCCGGCTCGATCCCGGTGCGCAGTTCGATGCCCCGCGCGGCGGCCTGCTCGGCCTCGGTCTCGGCCACCATGGCGGCCAGTTCGCTCAGGTCCACCGCTTCCCGCGCGACGGCCTGCCGCCCCTTGTCCGCCCGGGCCAGCAGCAGCAGCTGGGCCAGCAGCGCCGCCATCTCCCCGGCTTTGGCGTGGATGCTCTGCAGCGCGGCTTCCGTCTCCTGCGGGTCCCCGGGGTGCGCCAGCGCGTACTCGCTCTGGGACAAGATCACCGCCACCGGCGTGCGCAGTTCGTGGGATGCGTCGTCGGTGAACTGTTTTTCCCGGGTGAAGGCGTCCTCCAGCCGGGCGAACATCGCGTCGAATTCCCCGGCCAGCGTGTGGATCTCGTCCCGGCCTTCCCCCAGGCCGATGCGGCGGGACAGGTCGCGCCCCGCGCCGATCTCCCGCGCCGTCCGGGTGATCTGCCGCACCGGGCGGAAAGCCCGCCGGGTCAGCAGGTAGCCGCACACCGCCGCCAGCGCCACGAACACCGGCAGCACCAGCAGCGCCGTGCGCAGCAGGGCGGTCAGGGTGCTGTCCACGGTATCGGCGGCGGTCACGGTGCGCACCCACAGCGCGCCGTACTCCTCCACCTGGATCTGCTCGTCGTAGAGGTACCAGACATGGCCGTTGCTCTGCACCGTGCGCAGTTCGCCGCCGGCAAACACGGCGGAATTGTCAAAGCTGCGCGGCACGAAGCCGTACAGCGGCACGCCCTTTTCGTCGTACACCGACAGGTACACCCCGTCGTCGAAGCCTTCCAGGTCCCGGTCGATCTCCAGTTCCCCGTCCCGGGCCTCGATCTCGCCGCGGCTGGCCGCCGCCATGGCCTGCATGCGGGCCAGCTTGCCCTGGCGGGCGTTCTGGGCCCCGGCAAAAAACAGGAACCCCAGCGCGATGGCCGCCAGCAGCACCATGAACAGGGTGTAGAGCAGCGTGACCCGCCCGGTGATGGTCCAGCGCTTCACGGTTCCTCCCGCAGCACGTAGCCCACCCCGCGCACGGTGTGGATGAGCCTGCGGTCCCGCCCTTCGTCGATCTTTTTGCGCAGGTAGCGGATGTAGACGTCCACCACGTTGGACCCGCCCTCGTAGTCATAGTTCCATACGCCCTGGCTGATCCGCTCGCGGGAGAGCACCACCCCCGCGTTGCGGGCCAGGTATTCCAGCACGGCGAACTCCCTGGCCGAAAGCGCGATGTTCTGCCCGCCCCGGGCGGCGGTGCGGGCGGCGCAGTCCACCCGCAGGTCCCCCACGGCGATCACGTCGCTGACCTGGTCGCTGCGGCGGCGGATCAGCACCCGCAGCCGCGCCAGCAGTTCCGCCAGGGCGAAGGGCTTGACCAGGTAATCGTCGGCGCCGCTGTCCAGCCCGCGCACCCGGTCCTCCACCCCGTCCCGCGCCGTGAGCAGCAGCACGGGGGTCTTGTCCCCGGCGGCACGGCGGCGGCGCAGCACCTCCAGGCCGTCCACCCCGGGCAGCATCACGTCCAGCACCACGGCGTCGTACGCCCCGCCCGCCAGGTAATCCAGCGCGTCGTTCCCGTTCAGGCAGCCGTCCACGCTGTAGTGGGCGTCGTTGAGCTGCTTGACCAGCAGCGCGTTCATCTCGGGCTGGTCCTCTACCACCAGCACTCGCATGGCAGATCCCTCCTTGTGTTCGTAAGCTGGTTCCATCATACCACAAAAAAATGAACGCCGCATGAGAACGGGCGATATTTTGCGCCGCGCGCAAAAAAAGCGGGGGTTCCGCCCCCGCCCGGACTGTCGGGAAAGCCAAAAACCGCCGTCGCTCACTTGGCGCCGCGCTTGAGCGCCTGGTACTCGGCCGGGGTCTGGCCAAAGCTCTTTTTGAAGGTCGTGGAAAAATAGCTCAGGCTGGAATAGCCCACCTCCTCGGCGATCTCATACACCTTTTTGTCGGTGTGTTCCAGCAGTTCCATCGCCTGGCGCAGACGCAGGTTATTGAGGAAGGCCGTAAAATTCATGCCCGTTTCCCGGGTGAACATCCGGCTGAAATATTCCGGGCTGAAATTGACCGCCGCCGCCACCGTGCCCAGGCTGATCTTTTCGCAGTAGTGCCGCCGGATATACTCGACGGCGTCCTGTACCGGCGGCGAATAGGCCTGCTTCATCACGGTCTTTTCAAAGGGGGCGAAGCGTTCCTCCACGGCGCGGTACAGCCCGGGCAGGCTGTCGGCGCGCTGGATGCTGCGCTCGATCTCCTCGGTGCGGCGGTCCAGGTCCTCCGCCGCGCCGTCGGCAAAGCACAGCAGGATCGTGCAGAAGGAGGCGCACAGCTTTTTCACCGCGTCCAGGTCAGTGGGGCGCTCGTCGGCGATGCGCTGCAGCACCTCGTCCTTGACCGCCATCGCCTCCCGGTAATGCTGGGCAAAAAGTTCCCGGCTGAACTGCAGGCGGGCGCTCTCGGTCCGGCGCAGCAGCTGCGGGCCGTACCCGTCGTGCAGGAACGCCCACCGCTGCGGCTGGTAGAAGTGCAGGCGGCAGCGGGCCTGGGCCTCCCGCAAAGCCCCGGGCAGGCCCTGCAGGCCGGGGCAGGCCGTGCTCAGCCCCAGCACGCAGCCCAGTTCGCCGCCCTGCTTTTCAAAGCTGCGGGCCAGGTCCTCCAGCGCGCCTTCGTACCCCAGGTTGCCGATCCACAGCAGGTGCTCATACCCCACCGGCACAAAGCGCAGGTTTTTCATGGTCTGGCTTTCGCCGATCAGCCGCCGCGCCCCGGCCAGCCCCGCGCCGTCGCGGCTCCACAGGTCGCCGGCGGCCAGGGGGGCGTCCTCCAGCGTGATGCCCTGCCGCCGCAGCGCCTGCACGGTCAGGGGGCCCTGGGCCTCCGCCATGGCCAGATGGCGCACCAGCGCCTGGGCCTGGGCTTCCTGCTCCTGGCGGGCGGCGTCGCCGCCCGCGCGCTGGATGGTCTGGGCCGCGCGGCGCAGCAGGTCGCGCATGGTCTCCAGGCTGACCTCGGTTTTCAGGATATACTCGGCGGTGCCGCTGTGCAGCGCCTGCCGCGCGTAGGAAAAGTTGTCGTGGCTGGTCAGGATGATGATGTGGGCCGGGCGGATGGCCTGGATGCGGGCGGCCATCTCCAGCCCGGACATGCCGGGCATCTCGATGTCGGTAATGACGATGTCGGGCAGTTCTTTGCGGTACAGTTCCAGCCCCTGGGCGCCCGAAGCGGCAGCCCCGGCCAGGACGAACCCCTCCAGCTGGCCGACGCAGTACTCCAGCCAGCGGCGGATGGGGCTGTCGTCGTCCACCACAAGGACTTTCAGCATAAGCGTTCCTCCTTTGTGCCGTCCGCGCCTTCCTCCCGGGCGGGGATGCGCAGCGTGATGCGGGTGCCCTGCCCGGGCGCGCTCTCGATCTGCAGGCCCCAGGCCGGCCCGTAATGCAGGCGGATGCGGTCGTTCACGTTGCGGACGCCCAGGTGGGGGCGGTCGGTCTCGGCGGGGGCTTCCATCACCTGGCGCACCCGTTCGGGCGTCATGCCCGCGCCGTTGTCCTCCACCTCGATGCAGACCGCGTCCCCCTGCCGCCGCGCGATGACGGTGACCATGCCGTCGCGCCCCTGGGGGTCGATGCCGTGCTGCAGCGCGTTTTCCACCAGCGGCTGCACCAGCAGTTTGGGCAGCAGGCAGCGGGCCGCCTGGTCGTCGTATTCGATCAGCGTGTCGAACCCGTTGTCGTAGCGGTAGCGCTGCAGGGTCAGGTATTGTTTGAGGCTTTCCATCTGTTCGGCCACCGTGACCATCTCCCGCCGGTTGGAGAGCACCCCCCGCAGGTTCTGGATGAACAGCGAGAGCATGGCGGAGGCGTCCTCGTTGCGGTGCATGTCCACCATGCATTTGATGGAAAACAGCGTGTTGTAGATGAAATGGGGGTTGATCTGGGCCTGCAGCCAGTTGAGCTCGATGCGGCGTTTCTCGCGCTCGTTCTCATGGATGCTGGTGATGAGCCCGCGGATGCACTGCAGCATGTCGGCCATGCCGCCGGACAGTTCGTTGAGCTCGGTGTAGCTGCGGATGGCGAAGGTCTGCTTGAGGTCGCCGGCCTCCACCTCGTGCATATCGTCGCGCAGCTTCTGGATGGGCGCGGCGATGCGGCGGGAGAAATGCCGCGCCAGCAGCGCCCCGGCCACCAGCGTGAGCAGCGCCAGCAGGATCACCACCTGCCGGGTGCGGCGCAGCGGCTGCAGCACTTCGTCCAGGGGGGCCTCCTCCAGCACGGTGAAGCCGCTGTCCGCGTCGTAGTAGCGGGTGAAGAGCACGTCCTCCCCCTCGGCCCGGGTCAGCATGTAGTCCTGGCCGTCGAACAGCCGCTCCAGGTTCTGCATGTTGAAATAGTTGAAGCCGATCAGGTCGCTGCGGCTGCTGGAGATGACCTGCCCGCTGCTGTTGACCACATAGATGCTGCTGCCGTCGCGGATCACGTCGGCGTACATCTGGTAGAGCTGGCGCTCGTCGGCGTTGATCATCAGGAACCCCACCAGTTCCCCGGCGCCGTCCAGGATGGACCGCGCCGCCGAGAAGGAGGCCGTCTCCAGCGCGCGGTCCTGGTAGCTGCCCACGTCCACGATGTCCCCCCGGGCCGCCACCACCTGCTGGTTCCAGACCTTGAGGCGGGGGTCCATGTAGTCGTAGCCCTCGGGCACCGGGCGGGAACAGTAGCCGATGCTGGAAGCCGAGATATACACCACGTAGAAATCCAGGTCCGGCTGCAGGAAGGAGGCCTGCAGCTGGCGGGTGATGCTGTCCATCAGGGTAAAGAACTGTTCCTCATTGTCGGCGTTGAGGTCCTCGGCATAGGTGTGGAAGGTGGGGTTGCTCTCGAACAGGTTGGAAACGGTGTACAGGCTGGTCTTGAACTGGCGGCTGCGCTCGCCGATCTGGCGCAGCACGTCGGCGCGGGAACCCGAAAGTTCCCGCAGGAAGCCGGCCTGGTAGACCGTGTACGCCCCCACCGACAGGATGCCGATGATGATGATGTTGACGCACAGCAGCATCAGCATCATGCGGGTGCGGATGCTGTTCCACCAGTGTTTCAGCGTGTCTTTTTGCTTCACGGTTGCCCCCTGCCTTTCCTGTCCGCCCGCCCCGCGGCGGGCGGCGCGCCCTTTTATTGTAGCAAGCCGCGCCCCTGCGCACAAGCGTGTAACCCCCAAAAGCCCGCCGGCAGGATCTGCCGGTGGGCTTTTGCGTCCCGTTGTGCGGGCTCTCTCAATATTTGCCGATGCGCAGCGGCAGGGTGTCCTCGGTCTCGATCACCCGGTCCAGCAGCTTGCGCAGCAGCGTCTGCTTGATCTCCTGGTACTCGGGGTGTTCCCAGAGGTTCACGAACTCGTTGGGGTCGCGGTCGCGGTCATACAGCTCGCCGTAAGCCTCCCCCGCGTAGTAGGTCAGCTTGTAATGGCGGCCGGTGATGGTCTTGACGTTGAGGCCCCAGTCGTAGCAGGTGAACTCGGTGAGGGCGTATTCCCGCCCTGCGCCGCCGTCGCCCCGCAGGATGGGCGCCATCGACATGCCCTGCACGCCGTTGGGGGCGCGCACGCCGGCAAAGTCCAGCAGCGTGGGCATGATGTCCACATGTTCGGTGATCTGCTTGTAGCGGGAGCCGCTGGGGATCACCCCCGGCCAGGAGAGGATCATCGGCGCTTTGATCAGGCAGTCGTAATGGAAGGGGCCCTTGAACAGCAGGCCGTGGTCCCCCATCAGTTCCCCGTGGTCGTTGGTGAAAAGGACCAGGGTGTCGTTGGTGATGCCCTTGTCCCGCAGCGCCTGCAGGATGCGGCCGATGTTGTAGTCTACCAGCGAGACCATGCCGTAGTAGGCGGCCTTGACCTCGCCCCACTGGTGGTCGGTCAGGCGGCGGTAGTCGTACTTTTCGTTGCTGCAGCCCTGGCCGACGCGGTGCCGGCGGAAATGCGGCGGCTTGTCGTCCAGTTCGCCCTCCTGCCGCACGGGCAGCGCCAGCTTGTCGGGGTCGTACATGGTGGAGTAGGGCGCGGGCGGGTCAAAGGGATGGTGCGGGTCCACAAAGCTGCACAGCGCAAAGAACGGCTGGTCGGGGGTGGACTCTTCGATCAGGTCGATCATGCGGTCGGCGATCCAGGCCGACTGATGGTAGCGGGGGTCGATCTCGCTGGGGTAGACCTGGGGCGGGCCGCTCAGGTCCTTGTCGGCGGCGCTGGCGCGGTCCTCCTTCGCCTTGCGCTCCCCCTGCATCTTGACGATCTCGTAGTCCTTCTCGCTCTGCTGTTTGAGCCAGGTCAGGTACTCGCCGGTCTTGCAGTCGCAGGTGGTGTGCACCACGTCGAAGCCGTAGCGGTCGGCGGGCCAGTCGTCCTCCTCGTTTTCCTTGGGGACGAACTGGGTGGTGAAATGCATCTTGCCGATGGCCGCGGTGCGGTAGCCGTTGTCGCGCAGCACTTCCGCCAGGCAGATCTCCTGGTCGCGCAGGGGGATGCCGTTGTCGCGCGTGCCGTGGTTCTTGGGGTAGCGCCCGGTGATGATCGAGCAGCGCGACGGCGAACAGACGGGGTTCTGGACAAAATGGTTGTCGAAGGTGGAACCGTTGAGGGCCAGGCTGTCGATGTTGGGGGTGTGGATCTGGTTGTTGCCATAGCAGCCCAGCGCGTCGAAGCGCATCTGGTCCGCCATCATCAGAATGATATTGGGACGTTTGTTCATGATTACCACCACTTGATCAGGTCGGTGACTTTGTCGCGCAGTTTGTTGAAGGCGATGCCGGTCACGTCGCGCGGGCGGGGCAGATCGTTGACGATCTCCTCCTTGATGCCGGTCGGTTTGTTGGTCAGCACGAGGATGCGCTCGCTGAGGTAGACGGCTTCCTCGATGTTGTGGGTAATGAAAATGACGGTGGTGCCGGTGTGCTGCCACAGGCGCAGCAGGTCGTCCTCCAGCTTGTAGCGCAGGGAGTTGTCCAGCTGGCCGTAGGGCTCGTCCATCAGCAGCAGTTCGGGCTGCACGGCAAAGGCGCGGGCGATGGAAACGCGCTGCAGCATGCTGGCCGAAAGCTGGCCGGGGTAGTAGTTGCGGTATTCGGTCAGGCCCACCATGTCGAGCATCTCATCCACACGGGCCTTGATCTCGGCCTCGGGGCGCTTTTTGATCTTCAGGCCGTAGGCGATGTTCTCCTCCACGGTCTGCCAGGGGAAGGCGGAATATTCCTGGAAAATGTAGGCGACGTTGTGTTTCTGCAGGTCCACCGGCTCGTTGTTGATGAGGATCTCGCCGCCGGTAAGCTGGTAGACGCCCAGCTTGGTCAGGCAGTTCAGGAAGGTGGTCTTGCCGCAGCCGGTGGGGCCGACCACGCAGAGGAACTCGCCTTTTTTCACCTCGAAGGAGATGTCGTTCAGCACCAGAAGGTCGCCGAATTTTTTGGTCATGTGGGAAACTTTGACCTTGACTTCGTTGCTGCTCATGGGTGCCTCCTTACAGGGTATCGTCGCAGATCTCTTCGATCTGGCGGCGAATGTCCAGGAACGCGGGGTCGCTGTACTGGCGCGGGCGGGGCAGGTCGACCTTGATTTCCTGCTTGATGTGGGTGGGGGTGTTGGTCAGGATGATGATCCGGTCGGCCAGGTAGACGGCCTCCTCGCTGTTGTTGGTGACAAAGACGACGGTGCGTTTCTCCTTCTGCCAGATCTTCTCCAGTTCCGCCTCCATCATGTAGCGGGTCTGGGCGTCCAGGTGGCCGAAGGGCTCGTCCATCAGCATGACCTTGGGGTCGTTGGCGTAGGCGCGGGCGATGCCCACGCGCTGGCGCATGCCGCCGCTGAGCTGGTTGGGGAAGCTCTTCTCGAACCCTTCCAGGCCCACCAGCTTGATGAAATACTCGGCGCGCTCCCGGCGGGCCTTTTTGTCCACGCCGCGGCTCTTGGGGCCGAATTCCACGTTGCCCATGACGGTGCAGAAGGGGAACAGGGCGGTGGTCTGGTAGACGACGCCGCGGTCGGGGCCGGGGGCGGTGACTTTCTTGCCGTCCACCACCACCTCGCCGGAGGTGGGCAGCTGCAGGCCGGCGATCAGGTTGATCATCGTCGTTTTGCCGCACTGGCCGGGTCCGAACAGCACCACGAATTCATTTTCGGCCACATCCAGGCTGACGTCGCGCACGACCTCGTTGGTCTTGTGCACGCTGATATAGGTCTTGCACACGTTCCGCATGGAAATGATAGGATCGTGTTTCACTCCTCCATTATGTTCCACGAGCAGAGCCTCCTCTCAATAGTACGCATCAGGGCGGCCAGGAACATGCCTACCAGGCCGATGACGATCATGCCCACCATGACCAGCGTGATGTTCAGCGTGTCGCTGCCGCGCTGGATCATCCAGCCGCAGCCTTCCTGCGCGCCGACCATCTCGGCCGCCAGCACGGCCATCCAGCTAGTGGACAGGGCCACCTGCATGCCGGCAAAGATCTGCGGCGTACAGGAGGGCAGGATCACACGGAAGAAAATATCCCGTTCGCTGGTGCCCAGCATGCGGGCGCAGCCGATGAGCTCGGGGTCCACGTTCTGGGCGCCGGTGTAGGCGTTGAGGGTAACGTTGGTGAACGCGCCGATGCCGCACAGGATGTACTTGGAAGTTTCGCCGATGCCGAAGAACAGGATGACCAGCGAGATCCAGGCAATGGGGGGAATGGGGCGCAGCAGTTCAAAGATGGGCTTGAAGATGGCTTCCGCCCAGCGGGAAGTACCCATGGCAATGCCCAGCACGATGCCGATGATGGTGGCGACCGAGAAGCCGACCAGCACGCGGCGCAGGCTGACCAGCAGGTGGCCGACGATGACCTCGCTGCCGATGGGCGTATAGAAGGAGGTGAGCAGCAGCTGCAGCACCTCGATGGGGCCGGGGGTGGTCTCCTTGACCGGGGTGAAGGTGGTCAAAAACCACCACAGCAGGAAGAAGAAGGCGATGGCCGCCACCGCGTAGAGCGTTTTTTCGGGGTCGATTTTCTTGATCTTTTTACTCATCCTCGACGGCCTCCCTTGACGAATTTCTTTTCCAGCGCGTTCAGGCCGACGGTGAAGATCGTGCCGATAACGCCGATGGTCAGCATGGCCACCACGATGAGGTCGGCGCGGGCCAGCGTGCGGTTGAGCTGGATCATGTAGCCGAGGCCGCGGTTGGAAGCCAGCATCTCGGCGGCGCACAGGGTCATCCAGGCGGTGCCCAGGGAGATGCGCAGGCCGGTGAAGATCAGCGGCAGGGCGGTGGGGATGGCCACGGTGAACAGCATCTCACGCCGGGAAGCGCCGAAGGTCTGGGCCACCCACAGGTGGACGGGCTTGGTCTGCTTGATGCCCGCGTAGGCGTTGATGACGCAGGGCACGAAGGCGGAAACGAAGATGATAGCGGCCTTGGCGCCCAGGCCGATGCCGAACCACAGGATCATCAGCGGGATCCAGGCGATGGTGGGCACGGGGCGGATCAGGTCGAACAGCGGGGTGACGAACATATCCACCTTGCGGAACCAGGCCATGGCGATGCCCAGGGGGATGCCCACCACGGCGCCCAGCAGGTAACCGGCAAGCGCGACCTGCAGGCTGGCCAGGATGTGCCCGCCCAGGGTGGCGCCGTCGGGCGCGGTCTGGGTCAGCTTTTCAAAGAACGCCTGCACCACCTGCACGGGGCTGGGCAGCACGTAGTCGGGCTTGAGATGCAGCACAGCGGAGCAGAGATACCAGACGCCGAAGAATACGCACAGGGAAATGACCGAGATCGTACCGTATTTGATCTTTTCCTTGCGTTTCTGGATAGCGTACTCGTTCAAAACAGATCTCTCCTTTCATAAGGAGAGGGCGGCCCCACACCCGTATCCGAGCCGGGGACGCCCTCTTTGGTCAGGGAGTATTGCGATCAGAAGCCCAGTGCTTCCTTGACGATGCTGTCGTCGACATGCGCGGCGATCTCGGGGAAGCGGCTCTCTTCCAGCAGCTGCTGGGAGACCCAGAACTCGCCGGTGACGGCCACGGACTCGCCGATGGTGATGCCCTTGGCCTCATCGCTGGTCACGAAGGGACGGGTCTCGATCTCGGTGGCGCAGGCTTCCAGCGTGGTCTCCTGGCCGTTGGCGGTGTACCAGTCCACCAGCATCTGGGCCGCCATGTCGGGATCGGCCTGCAGGGCGTCACAGGCCTGGAAGAAGGCCTTGACGTAGTTGACCAGCACATCGCGGCGCTCGTTGTACGCCTTGTTGGACACGATGATGGAGTCATACTGCGGGACGTTGAGGGTGCTCAGGCTGGAGGTGACCACATAGCCTTCGCTCTCCGCCGTGAAGGAGGTAGGCGGGTTGAGGGCGGCCACGTCGCAGTTGCCGGTCTTGAGGGCCTGGTACGCGGCGGGGAAGTCCATGCTGACGATCTGCACATCGTCGGGGGTCAGGCCCAGAACTTCCAGCCATTTGTTGATGTTCAGGTGAGAGATGGTGCCGGTGCTGGTGGCAATGACCGCGCCCTTGACGGTATCGGGGCTGCCCAGAACATCAGGATAGGAGGGGTTGGTGCCCGTCGCCTGTGCGATGGGGGAATCGGGGCTGACCAGGGTGTACAGACCGCCTTCGGAGTGGGCCACGTCGGCGATGCAGTACGCGCCGTAGATCGCCAGGGAGTTGACGGCCGCCGCGCTCAGGGTGCCGACTTCCCACTGGTCCGCGGCCAGCGCCTCGTTCATGGCGGTGCCGTTGGAGAAGTAGACGGTCTCGATCTTGAAGCCGTTGGCTTCGTCCAGGCCGTTCTGCACCATGTACTCGATGGGCAGGCTGTTCAGGAAGGGCATGACAGCCACTTTCAGGGTGGGCAGGTCGCCGGCTTCGCTGCTCTCGGTGGAGGCAGCGGTCTCGCCGGTGCCGTCCGCAGCGCCGCTGGCGGTGCTGCTGGCAGCGCCGCCGCAGGCGGCGAGCGAGAGGCTCATGGCCCCCGCCAGGAACAGCGCGGTCAGTTTCTTCAGTTTCATGTTCTCATCGTCTCCTTTTCTTCTCATTGTGCGGGCCGGAAGGCGTCCGCTTCGTTGGTTTAATCCTACCACAGATGCCCGGTCCGGGTAAATTCTCTGTGCCGACTTTCCTTTTTGTTTTCTTGTCGCAAATCCCCGCTTTTATGTTAGAATTTCCAGTTTTCCACGCGTGTTCTTGTGCAATCCGCCCAACAAAAGACGCTTCTCCGCCTTCTGTCCGCCCTTCCCGCCCGCCTGAGGGCAGAAAAACGAAACGCAGCCCCGCCGCGCGGGGCTGCGCTTCCTGTGCCAGTCTCAATTTTTTCGAACGCCCTATCAAGGGATCGACGGCCTCTTTCTTGCTTTTCCCCTTTCCCTGTGGTATGATAATTTCATATCTTGGGGAGAGGGGTCTTGGGCAGCATGTTGTCCGCACGCACGCAAAATTTAGCCCGTTCTGCCCCTTATGTCAACCCGAAAATTGTAAACTTATACCAAACATGGTGTACTCTGCCCGTCTGTAACGGCGGGTGGGGTGCGCTTTTTTTGTTGTAAAACGGGAGAATTCGATGTTCGTCATTAATATTTTAGGGTTTGCATCCCTGGGATGCTTTCTGTCGCTTCATTATAAAGAAAGGATGACCACCGTAGCCCAGACCGCTCTGGGGATCTGGATGCTTTTGCTATATGGGCTGGCTTTTTTTCAAAAGCTTTCCTGGATCGACGGGGTCAGCGTCGCTTTTCTTCTTGCTCTGCTCTTGTATGTTTGGAAAAAGCGCTTGCCGGTCAAGGACACAGTAAGAAAACTGGCGGACTCTCCTGCGATCCTTTTTGTCATGACCGTGATCACCCTTTCCTTTTTGGTAAAGAATAAGCTGGTAACAAGCGGCGATGATCTGGGCGTTTGGGGCCCGGAACCCAAATGTCTCTATATGCTGGATGGTTTCGCCGATAAATACATGAACCTGCTTATCGGTTATTCAGCATACCATCCTGGGGCCATGCTGATCGAATGGTGGACCTGTCACTTCTCCCCCGATCAGTTTTATGAAGGCTTGCTGTTCGTAGGCGACTGGTTTATTATTCTTTGCTGTATCGCGCCGGTCTTTGAAAATGTACATATAAAGCGTAGATGGGCGGTCCTTCTGTCCTTTCCCATCACCGCCATCCTAATCCTTTTGCCCAGCATGTACGGCTCAATGAACTATACTTTGATCGCCGAGATGCCCATGAGCATGGTTTTCGCAGGATGTATGCTTGCGTGTTTCGACGGCGAGCCCCACAGCCAATCGTTTCGTTTCCTGCGTTTTACCATCGGCCTGGCATTTTTGATGCTGATAAAAGAATCCGGCATCCTTTTCGCCCTGTTTGTTTTGCTTTTCTATTTCACTCTGAAGGGCTTCAAAAAGGATGGAAACCTGAATACTACAGCGATCTCTTTTGGGATCGGAGGGTTTCTGCTGGCGCTTGTCCCTACGTTGGCATGGCGGATATATTGCACCGCCTATGAACGCAGCAACGTCTTTTCTTATGCCTTTGACAGCACGCTGAACGATATAAAGTCCCACACATTCACCCTCACGGAGGATCTGCCGGGCTATGCAAGCAGCATGCTGAAAGCCTGGCTGGGCCAGCCGCTGCATGGCACACCTACCATCGGGCTGGATCTGACCCCCTTTGCGGCGGCTGTATTGGTGCTCTTGTTGTGCTGGTATTGTACCAGGGTCCATATACTCAAAAAGTCGAGCGCCCTGCGTTTTGCAGTACTCTACGCGACCTTCCTCATCGCTTATATGGTGCTGCTGCTTTTTATGCATGCTTATATTTTCCGCGAAAAACAATACCTAGACCCGGAAATAATGATTCTTAGTGTCGGGCGGTATGCGGAGCCGCTTTTCCTGGGAACATTTGTATATTTTGTCGCCTTGTTATTGCGCAAAAAAGACGGGCAGAAGCTGCAAGTAAAAAGATGGCTGCTTGTGGCTGCCGTCATATTCGTCTGCTCTGATGTCGAACTTGCCAAGAGCAATATCATTGATTACACAGAACTGAATGCTCAGGCCAACGAAGTGCGGGCTTCTGTGCTGGAAGAAGACCAGATCTCCGCCCTTGTGGCCGAAACAGATGCTCATTTTACAGAAAAGGACCCAGCACGGATCCTTTGGATTAGCGACCAGAAGGACGATTTGGAATTTCTTCAGCGACGCTCCTTTTGGCAGATCCTGGCCCCCAAAACGTATACGTATTACCAGGTAAACGCGTCCTGCAGATATGATGGAGAACTGGTTGAAACAACAAAGGACTTGTTGAAGCAGTTTCACTTCGGTTACATCTATTTTGATTTCAGCGATTCCGCAGAGTGGGAAATGTCTGACACGCTTATACAAAACCGAACGCTTTACCGTGTTGTTCTGCAAGACGGAGAAGATCTTCGATTGGAAACCCTGCAGGATTACAGTTCATAAGAAAGCTTTTGGCAAAGGAGTGAACTAGTTTGGAGCACATTGCGGTCATCATCCCATCTTATGAGCCTGATGAACGTCTTATCCTTCTTATTAGAAGTTTACAACCACACTGTTCAAATATTGTGGTTGTAAATGATGGCAGTGGTCCTCAGTTTGATCAGATTTTCATGGAGTTGCAAAAAGGCGGAGTTACCATCCTTTCTCATGCGGTCAATCAGGGGAAAGGACGGGCATTGAAAACCGCATTCAATTACTGTTTACTGCAAGACCCGGATCTTGTAGGATGTGTGACCGCAGACTCCGACGGCCAGCATCTCCCTGAAGATATCGTTCACTGCGGAGAAGTGTTAAGCCGGCATCCAGATAGCCTGGTGTTGGGATGTCGGGATTTTGACGATGTTTCCGTTCCGCAAAAGAGCCGGTATGGCAATAAGATTACGAGAACACTTTTTCGCTATTTGTGTGGGTTGAAGATAACGGATACGCAAACAGGACTTCGCGGCATACCGGCACAATTTATGCGGGCGTTGCTTGTTGTTCCCGGAGAACGTTTTGAATTTGAAACGAATATGCTGATCGCTTCAAAAGATCATTGCCTCATCAAAGAAATAAAGATAAAAACCATATACGATTCCCCCAAAAATCATGCAACGCATTTTGATCCCATAAAAGATTCGATCCGCATTTATCGAATCTTAGGCAAAATATTCTTACATTTTATTATTTCTTCCCTTTCATCCAGTATAGTCGACCTGAGCTTGTTTGCCATCCTTTGCGCCCTGTTGAGAGAGCAAAGTGGTTATATTCTTATTGCAACTGCACTGGCACGGATCGTTTCTGCCAGCTATAACTACATTGTAAATTATCATATCGTATTTTCCAGTAAAGCGCAGCATAGGAAATCCACCGTCAAATACATTGTTTTGGCTATTATCCAAGGGACTTTAAGCGCAGTTCTTGTTAGCGGCATGGTAGCGCTTGTTGGGGCCAAATTTGAAGTTCCCTCCAAGATTCTAGTCGACATTTTGTTGTTTATTATCAGCTTTTACATACAACGAGAATTCATTTTCAACAAATCATAAGCCCCTGTTGAACGCGTGTTTTGAATAATAGCTCCGCAAGGACGCTAGTGTCGCGGACGGCGGGCACTGTACGGGTTGCGGTGCCCGCATCGTCCGGCGCCCCTTGGGCGGGCCGCCGCCTCTGCGACCGCCGCCTTGCCGCGTAGCGGCAACGGCCGAAGCGAACAGCGAAGAGCGAACCTCTGCATTTGATCGCCGAAAAGGCGATCATGACGCAAGGAAAGACTGTTTGCTTTACCTCATCCGCCGCAGGCGGCGGTCGCCTCCGCAGCTGTTCGAACCCTCCGAGCGTGCAAACCAAAAGCAACCCCCCACAGCGGGATACGCTGTGGGGGGGTTGCTTTTGGAACATCGCAACACTATAGATGCCACAGCCTTCGCCCGTTCGCAAGCGTCCAGTATATTATTTTACTCTCTGGGAGACAGTTCTCCGCTATGAGCCTCCAGAGCTTCGATTCGGTGATCTTGAGTCAGGATCTCCATCTGGCTTATAGCGATGGCGTTGAGTTTTGTCAGCCGTTCGGCCTGAGACATCCCCTCATTGATGAACACCGCATTCAGGTTCTCCAGATTGGACAGGCAGACCAGCTGAGAGACATTGGCGTAGTCACGGATATTCCCTTTCAGATCGGGATGGCTGTCCCGCCACTGCTTTGCAGTCATACCGAACAGGGCCATGTTCAACACATCGGCTTCACTGGCATACACCATGGAAATCTGCTTTGCGGAAAGCTCCGGCGGAATCAGGTTCTCCTTGATAGCATCTGTATGGATGCGGTAATTGATCTTGGCCAGATTTCGCTTGATGTCCCAGCCAAGCTGTTTCATTTCCTCGGCCTTGAGTCGTTCAAATTCTTTGATCAGATAGATTTTGAACTCAGGGCTGATCCACATGCCGAACTCAAAGGCAATGTCTTTGTAGGCATATGTACCGCCATATCTTCCGGCCTTTGCCCGCAGTCCAATTGCATGCGTCTTTTCAACCCACTCTTTGACGCTGAGTTTGTAGCTGTTCAAACCAGCCTGACTTCTAATTGCGGCGAATTCGCCATAATTAAAATCCGGGTTGTGGATCTGTTCCCATATCCCGAGGAATTCAACCGTGTTTCGGTTTCGCAGCCAGTCGGAGATGAAAAAGTCTCCATCTTTCGCCCTGAGCATATCAGTCAGGGAGATATAATCCTTGTCGTCAATGGTGGTGACCGAAATTTCTGTCCCATGGACAATCAATTTATTATTCATTCAGAAATCACCTCCATGAATTGCTGATTGCAACTGGATTTGACTTGCCTATTTTCTTAAAATCTCATGTGGAGCTTCTATTTCATTTGCCA
>HBJMC02800__coassemble_320_pt1 | contig 21194 bp, 14 predicted proteins | sample HBJMC02800__metabat2_low_PE_014 | metagenome-assembled genome bin HBJMC02800 | reverse complement strand
CCCAGGTGGTTGTCGCCGCAGGTGGCCAGCACCTGCACGATGCCGTCCCCGATCTGGATCAGGGAAACGTCGAAAGTTCCGCCGCCCAGGTCGTAGACCATGACGGTCTGGGCGCGGCCGTTGTCCAGCCCGTAGGCCAGGGCCGCGGCGGTCGGTTCGTTGATGATGCGCCGCACTTCCAGCCCGGCGATGCGCCCTGCGTCCTTGGTGTCCTGGCGCTGGGCGTCGTTGAAGTAGGCGGGCACCGTGATGACGGCCTCGGTGACCGGCTCGCCCAGGTAGGCTTCGGCGTCGGCCTTGAGCTTTTGCAGGATCATGGCGCTGATCTGCTGCGGGGCATAGCTTTTCCCGTCGATGGGGATGCGGGTATCGCTGCCCATCGACCGCTTGACGCTGCTGACCGTGCGGGGGGCGTTGGTGACTGCCTGCCGTTTGGCCGCGTCGCCCACCAGGCGTTCCCCCGCTTTGGTAAACGCCACCACCGAGGGGGTGGTGCGCTGGCCTTCCGCATTGGGGATCACGACCGGCTTGCCGCCCTCGATGACAGCCGCGCAGCTGTTGGTCGTGCCCAGGTCGATTCCGATGATCTTTGCCATAGTGCGCTTTTCCTTTCAAAGAAAAAGACCAGACAGTGAACGCGCGCCACACCGCAGCAGGTGCGGCCGGGACAGCCGCCCCGCATACGTATGGGACTGCGCCAGAGTGGATCTTGATTTTATTGTAGCGCGGCAATGGGTGAAATGTGTTGCGATTTCGTAAATAAATTTTACAACTGCCAACGTTTTCGTTCCCGCAGGGCGCTGCAAACGTTGACGCTGCCCGCCGTGCATGGTACAATTCTAGGGTGTATCTGATAAATCAAAAGTGCTGGAAAATTCGCTAAAAAGTAGCGAATGCAAGGCGCGAAACCGCAGGAATACTTGATGTATTCCAAGGTTGAGCAACGCAGCAGGCGCTGCTTTTTAGTAGAATTGAACAGTGCTGGGGATTTTTCAGATACACCCTAGACATACACCCCCGGAACGGAAAGGAGTTCCCGCTTATGGCACGCACGGCAACGGTAACGCGCAACACCCGCGAGACGCAGATCACCCTGACCCTGGCGCTGGACGGCGCCGGCAAGACCGACCTGGACACCGGCATCGGCTTTTTCGACCACATGCTGGACGGGTTCGCCCGCCACGGCCTGTTCGACCTGACCGTACACTGCCGCGGCGACCTGCATGTGGACTGCCACCACACCATTGAGGATGTGGGCATCGCCCTGGGCGCCGCCCTGCGCCAAGCCCTGGGGGACAAGGCGGGCCTTGTGCGGTACGGCAGCTGCCTGCTGCCCATGGACGAAACGCTGGCGCTGTGCGCCGTGGACCTGGGCGGGCGGCCCTATTTCGTGTACGACGCCGCCTTTGCCGGCCCCCGCTGCGGCGGCATGGACACCCAGATGGCGCGGGAGTTCTTTTACGCCGTCAGCTACGCCGCGGCGATGAACCTGCACCTGAAGATCCTCTACGGCGCAAACGACCACCACAAGCTGGAAGCGCTGTTCAAAGCCTTCGCCAAGGCGCTGGACGCCGCCTCCCGCCCCGACCCCCGGATCGAGGGCGTGCTTTCCACCAAGGGCACGCTCTGAGCGCGGCGCGTTTTGCAACGTTCCCCCGCGGGGCACGGGCCCCGCATCCGTATAGAAACCGTGGACCCCGGCTGCGGCCGGGCAGGAGAGGAGTGTCGAAAGTAATGTATTCGGATATGATGGATACCATCGGCTGCGTGCGGAACGCCGACCCCGAGGTGGGCGCCGCCATGGAGCGGGAGCTGGCCCGCCAGCGGGAAAACATCGAACTGATCGCCAGTGAGAACATCGTTTCCCCCGCCGTGATGGCCGCCATGGGCAGCGTGCTGACCAACAAATACGCCGAGGGTTACCCCGGCCACCGCTATTACGGCGGCTGCCGCTATGTGGACGAGGCGGAGCAGATCGCCATTGACCGCGCCTGCCGCCTGTTCGGCGCGCAATACGCCAACGTGCAGCCCCACTCCGGCGCGCAGGCCAACCTGGCCGTCTACTTTGCACTGCTCGACGTGGGCGATACCGTCATGGGCATGGATCTGTCCCAGGGCGGCCACCTGACCCACGGCTCCCCCGTGAACATGAGCGGTAAAAACTACCACTTCGTCTCCTACGGCGTGGACGAAAACGGTTTCATCGACTACGCCGCCCTGGCCAAACAGGTAGCCAAGGTGCGCCCCAAACTGCTGGTGGCGGGCGCTTCCGCCTACCCCCGCGCCATCGACTTTGAAAAGCTGGCCGCCATTGCCCACGGTTACGGCGCCATGCTGATGGTGGACATGGCCCACATCGCCGGACTGGTGGCGGGCGGCGTCCACCAGAACCCCGTGCCTTACGCCGACGTGGTGACCACCACCACCCACAAAACGCTGCGCGGCCCCCGCGGCGGCCTGATCCTGACCAACAACGAGTACCTGGCCAAACGCATCAATTCGGCCATCTTCCCCGGCACCCAGGGCGGCCCGCTGGAGCATGTGATCGCCGCCAAGGCGGTCTGCTTCGGCGAGGCGCTGCGCCCCGAGTTCAAGGTCTACGCCCGGCAGGTCGTGGACAACGCCCAGGCCCTGGCCGCGGCGCTGGCCGGCCGCGGCGTGCGCCTGGTCTCCGGCGGCACCGACAACCACCTGATGCTCATCGACCTGACCGACGAAGCCTGCACCGGCAAGGAACTGGAGCAGAAGCTGGACGCCGTGCACATCACCGCCAACAAGAACACCGTCCCCGGTGAGAAGCGCAGCCCCTTCGTGACCAGCGGCCTGCGGGTGGGCACCCCCGCCGTGACCACCCGCGGCATGGGCCCCGCCGAGATGGCGGTCATCGCCGGCTGCATTGCCGACTGCATCCACGACTTTGACGCGAAACAGGCGGACATCGCCGCCCGCGTGGCGGAACTGACCGCCCGCTTCCCGCTGTACGAGTAAGCCGCCCCGGCGGGGACGGCGGCATTTGCCTCTTCCGGCAGCCTGAGCGCCCGGCGCCCGCCGGGCGCTTTTTGCCGCCTTTTGCCGGCTTTGCGCGGCCGCCTTCCCGCGGGAAAATTCCTTGCGCTTTCGGCGGATACGGGGTATACTATAGGTAAGATCATCCTTTACCCCGGGCCGGGGACCAGCCCGCCCGGGAAACGGAATGTGAGGTGCATAAGGATATGGAACCACTGGTCATTACCGTCGCGCGTGAGTACGCCTCGGGCGGCAGCGAGATCGCCCGGGCCGTCGCAGACAAACTGAACATCCCGCTGTACAACAAGGAGCTCATCACCATGGCCGCCAAAAAGAGCGGCCTGACCGAAGAGGCCATCGCCGCCAGCGAAAACCAGCGCAGCGGCAGCCTGATCTACAGCCTGTATATGATGGGCAACACCATGCCGCTGGCAGACCAGGTCTATATCCTGCAGAGCAACGTCATCAAAGAATTGGCCGGACGGGAGTCCTGCGTGATCCTGGGCCGCTGCGGCGACTATGTGCTGCGGGAACGCCCCAACGTGCTGCGCGTCTTTCTCTACGCCCCGCTGGCCGAGCGCATCCGCCGCGCCAAGGCACGCCCCGGCGCCAAGCAGATGGCCGACCGCCTGTGGGAAGTCCAGCTTGCCAAACACGACCGCGCCCGCGCCAGCTACTACAATTATTATACCGAGAACCGCTGGGGCGAAGCCAAAAACTACGACCTGTGCCTGAATGCGGCGCTGGGGCAGGAAGTCTGCGCCGGGCTGATCGCCGAAGCCGCCCGGGCGCTGGAGGCCCGCAACCGGGGCTGACCTGCGCCCCGGGCCGGAAGGAGTGTATACCATGCTGCGTTATGTAAAAGCCGGGGTCCTGCCCAGCCTTGCCTTTCTGGTGCTGGGGGTCCTGCTGCTCGTTATGCCGCAGACCAGTCTTTTGTGGATCTGCTACGCCTTTGGCGCGGTGGTGCTCGTCACCGGCATCGTCTGCCTGATCCAGTACGCCCGCGTCCGCGGCAGCGGGTTCGCCGCCCCCTTTTTGCTGGTGGGCGGCGTGATCACCGCGGCCCTGGGCCTGTTCACGCTGGCCCAGCCCCACACGGTGGCCAGTTTCCTGCCGGTGGTGTTCGGGCTGTTCATCCTGGTGGAAGGGTGCAGCCGCATCGGCGCCGCCCTCGATCTGGCCAGACGCAAAGCGGACAAATGGTGGGTCCTGCTGCTGCTCAGCCTGCTTTCCATCGCGCTGGGCCTGTTGCTGCTGTTCGACCCCTTTGAAGCCGCCGTCAGCGCCGTGATGCTCTGCGGCGTGCTGCTGATCGTGGAAGGCGCGCTGAGCCTGGCCTGCGCGCTGTACGCCGCGATGGAACTGCGGGCGCTGGACCGCATGGCCGACGCCGCCATGACCGCCACCCTGCAGGCCCTGGGCGACCTGGCCGACGAGGAGGAAGCCCCCGACGCCCCTGCGGGGGAGATCGTCTACGACGCCGAGAGCACCGACGTTTCCGACGGCGCCCCGCCCGCACCCTGACCATGAAGGAGACCCGTTCACCCATGTATGACCTGATCATCGTTGGCGCCGGTCCGGCCGGCATCTTCACCGCCCTGGAACTGCTGCGCAAAAGCAGCCGCCCCCACACCATCCTGCTGGTGGAAAAGGGCAAGCCGGTGGAAAAACGCCACTGCCCCAAGGACAAGACCGGCGTCTGCGTCAACTGCAAGCCCACCTGCGCCATCACCACCGGTTTTTCCGGCGCAGGCGCTTTCTCCGACGGCAAACTGTCCCTCTCCTACCAGGTGGGCGGCGAGCTGCCCGACCTGATCGGCGAGGATTTTGCCCAGGCGCTGATCGACTATACCGACAAGATCTATCTGGAATTCGGCGCCGACCCCCATGTGGAGGGCATCTACCAGGGGGCCGAGATCAAGGACATCCGCAAACGCGCCATCCAGGCCGGGCTGCAGCTGGTGGACTGCCCCATCCGCCACCTGGGCACCGAGAAAGCCCAGCAGCTTTATCTGAACATCCAGAACCACCTGCAGGACGCCGGGGTGGAGATGCTGTTTGAGACCGAGTGCGAGAACATCCTGCTGGAAGGCTCGGTCTGCAAAGGCGTGCGCCTGCGGGAAAAGGCCGGCGCCCGGGACGTGTACGGCCGCCAGGTGGTCATTGCCACCGGCCGCCGGGGCGCCGACTGGCTGGAGAAGCTCTGCGCCGAGCACCACATCGCCCACAAACCCGGCACCGTGGACATCGGCGTGCGGGTGGAGTGCCGCAACGAAGTGATGGAGACCATCAACAAGGTGCTCTACGAGGGCAAGCTGATCGGCTACCCCGCGCCCTGGCGCAACAAGGTGCGCACCTTCTGCCAGAACCCCGGCGGCTTTGTCGCCCAGGAAAACTACGACAACGACCTGGCGGTGGTCAACGGCCACAGCTTCAAGGAGAAAAAGAGCGACAACACCAACCTGGCCATTCTGGTGAGCCACAACTTCACCGAGCCGTTCAACCAGCCCATCGCCTACGCCCAGAAGGTGGGCGAACTGACCAACATGCTGGGCGCGGGGCACATTCTGGTGCAGCGCTACGGCGATATTCTGGACGGCAAGCGCACCTGGGCCAAGGAACTGGCCCGGGCCAACGTGCGCCCCACCCTGAAGGACGCCGTGGCCGGGGATATTACCGCCGCCATGCCCTACCGCGCCATGGTCAACATCATTGAGTTCATCAAGATGGTGGACCAGGTGGTGCCGGGCTTTGCCAGCCCCGAAACGCTGCTCTACAGCCCTGAGTTGAAGTTCTATTCCAACAAGGTCAAAATGGACACCGACCTGGAGACCAACATCGCGGGCCTGCACTGCCTGGGGGATTCCTCCGGCTGGACCCGCGGGCTGATGATGGCCTCGGTGATGGGCGTGCTGATGGGCCGCAAACTGCTGGAAAAGCACGATTTCTGAGAAGTCAAAAGGGGAAACACTCGCCCACGGCAATTGCCTGACGCTCCTGTTTAACGGGTTGCGGTGCCCGCATCGCGCGGCGCGCCTTGTGGCGGCGCTTGCGCTCTGCGGCCGCCGCCCCTGCTCCGCCTCGCTGCATCCGCCGCAGGCGGCGCTCGGCTCCGCAGCCCTCTTTGGAATCCCCTTCGACAAAATTTAGTCCAAAACCGCGCACTCGGCGCAGAGCGCCTCGCACACAATTTTGGCCTAAATTTCCCTGATTGTGTCGCCGCCGGCGGCGCAATCTTCGGCCTAAGAGCCGGGCCTATGGCCCGGTTGGCCTCCGAAACGCACCTGCGGGCGCAGTGTCCGCCGGCGGCGACGGATTTTTGAATTTCTCGGCGACCCAAACAGCCCCCTGCCGGGTGACCCGGCAGGGGGCTGTCGCTGTGGTATGGTTTTATTGGGTGCCGCTGCCCAGGGTGACGCTCAGGGTCAGCACCTTGCCTTCGCGCTCCACCTGCAGGTTGACGGTGTCGCCCACCTGTTTGTCGGCCAGATAACTCTTGACGCTGTTGCTGGAACTGACCGCCGTATCGTCCACGGCGATGATGCGGTCGCCCGCCTGGACGCCCGCGGCCTCGGCGCCGCCGCCCGCGGTCACTTCCACCACATAGACGCCGGTGGCGCTGACGCCCAGCTGGTTGGCCGTGTTGGCGTCCATCACGTCCAGGATCTTGACGCCCAGCGCCGGGCGGATCACTGCGCCGTTCTCGATCAGCTGCTGGGCGATCTCCATGGCGGAGTCGATGGGGATGGCGAAGCCGATGCCCTCGGCCTCGGAATAGCTGCTCTTGGCGTTGACCACGCCGATCAGTTCGCCGTTGGCGTTGAACAGGCCGCCGCCGGAGTTGCCCGGGCTGATGGAGGCGTTGGTCTGCAGCAGGGTCATGTCGTTGTCTTCCACGGTGACCTCACGGTTCAGGGCGCTGATGATGCCGTCGGTGACGGTGTTGGACAGGGTGCCCAGCGGGTTGCCCACGGCCACCACGGTCTCGCCCACGGCCAGGGCGTCGCTGTCGCCGATGACCGCCGGGGTCAGGCCGGTGGCTTCGATCTTGAGCACCGCAATGTCCGAGGTGGCGTCCGACCCGACGATGGAAGCGTCATAGGTCTCGCCGTTCTGCAGCTGCACCTTGACGCTGGTGGCGCCGTCCACCACATGGGCGCAGGTCAGGATATAGCCGTCCTGGCTGATGATGACGCCGGAACCGGCGCCGCTCTGCACATAGTAGCCGCCGAACCAGGTCTGGGAGCCGCTCATCTGCTCGGTGGTGATGGCCACCACGCTGGGGGACACCACCGAGGAGATCTGCTGCAGGCTCATGGACTCGCCGCCGGTGCTGTTGGCGTTGGTCGCGTCGCTGGTATCCCGCTGCACCTGCTGCACCACCACCTGGTTGCCGGTCAGGCCGGTGCGGCTGGCCAGGACCGCCCCGCCGATACCGCCGCCGAAGCCCAGGGCCACCACGCCCACGCAGGCCAGCACCCGCAGCAGGGTGCGGCGGCCTTTGCGCGGGGGTTTGGGGGCGGGCTGCTGGGGCGCGCTGGCGTAGCTGTAGCCGTTGTAGCCGCCGCTGCCGCCGCTGCCGCCGCTGAAACTGCTGGTGTACCCGTTGCTGCCGCCGGCGGGGCTGCCGGCCGCGCCGCTCTGCGCCGAGGAATAGTCGGTGCGGGCGGTGTTGGCGGTGTTCATGCCGCTGCTGCCCACGTTGGGGTAGCTGTTCTGGCTGCCGGTTTCGGCAGGCTGCTGGTCCTGGGCGCTGTTCCGGGGTGCGCCCCCGTCGGATGTATGATCGTAAAGGCCGGAGTAATCGTATTCGTTGCTCATACATGTCCTTCCTTTCTGTGTACTTTCGGGAGGGGCTTTCTGCCCTCTCTGCTTAAGAGTATACCCGGGAATTGTGAAATAGGTTTCGCCAGTGGGTGAAAAGAATGTGAAAAACTGCCGTTTTCGGGGCCGTTCGACGGCAGTTTTCACATATTTTATCATTTCTGGCAGCACTTGACAATGCCCCCCGGGTGCTTGTATCCTTTTCAGAGAAAGAAGGGACGCAGTATGGAGATCCGTCGGCAGGGGGACGTCTTCCTCCTCTACAAAGAACAGACGCCCATCGGCACGGGGCGTCTGGCCCGGGGCGCGCTGTGGGTGGAGATCGACCCCGCCTGGCGGCAGCGGGGCTACGGCAGCTATCTGCTCAAGGAACTGCTGCGCCGGGGCGGCGGCCTGGACCCCAGGCAGGAGAGCTGCTTCACCGCGCCCCTGCCCGACGGCGCCGCCGGGCGGGCCCTGGCCGCCAAGTTCGGGTTTCTGCCGCAGGACGGGCGGCTGGTGCGCCGCCGCCTGCCCGACCTGAGCGCCGTGCAGTTCTGCCACGATTTCCTGGCCGCCCGGCTGGCCCCGGGCGGGCTGTACATCGACGCTACCTGCGGCAACGGCCACGACACGGAATTCCTCTGCCGTCTGGCCGGACCGCAGGGCCGGGTGCTGGGGCTGGACATCCAGCCTGCGGCGGTGGACGCCACCAACGCGCGGCTGGCCGCCGCCGGGCTGGCGGGCATCGGCCGCGCCGTCCTCCACGACCACGCCCGCCTGGAAGAACTGGCCGCGCCCGGCTCCGCCGACTGCGTGCTGTTCAATTTCGGCTGGCTGCCGGGGGCCGACCACACGGTCCATTCCACCGCCGCGAACAGCGTGGCCGCCCTGCGCGCCGCCCTGGCCGTGCTCAGACCCGGCGGCGTGCTGGCGGCGGTGCTTTACAGCGGGCGGGTCATCGGCGACGGTGAAAAGCAGGCCGCGCTGGCCCTGTTCCGCGCGCTGCCGCTGACGCAGTACACCGTGCTGGAATGCCGCTTCGCCAACTGGGCCGCCACCGCCCCCCTGCCCTGCTTCGTGCTGAAAAAATACCCCTGAGAGGAGGCCCCGCCCCTTGGAGAAGGAAGCCTTTATCCGGCAATATCTGGCCGGCTTCAACCCGCAGCAGCTGGCGGCGGCGACCGCCGTGGAAGGCCCGGTGCTGCTGCTGGCCGTGCCGGGAAGCGGCAAGACCACGGTGCTGGTGGCCCGCCTGGGGTACATGGTGCAGTGCTGCGGCGTCCCACCCGAACAGATCCTGACGATGACCTACACCGTGGCCGCCACCCGGGAGATGCGCGCCCGCTTTGCCGCCCGCTTCGGGCAGGGGCCTGCCGCACGCATGGCCTTCCGCACCATCAACGGCCTGTCGGCGGTGGTGCTGCAATATTACAGCCGCCGCTATGGCCGCCAGCAGCCCCGCCTGGTCACCGACGAGGGGGAGCTGACCCGCCTGCTGACCCAGCTGTACATGACGGTCAGCAGCGACTACCCCACCGAGAGCACGCTGAAAGAACTGCGCACCGTCATCACCTACATCAAAAACAGCATGCTGGACGAGGAGGGCGTCGCGGCGCTGGAGACCGGCCTGCCCGACCTGCCCGCCCTTTACCGCCGCTACCAGGCGGAACTCAAGCGCCGGGGCTGGATGGACTACGACGACCAGATGGTCTACGCCCTGCAGATCCTGCGGGCCGTGCCGCCGGTGCGGGCCTGGTTCCGGCAAAAGTACCGTTACCTCTGCGTGGACGAAGCCCAGGATACCTCGCGCATCCAGCACGAGATCATCCGCCTGCTGGCCGGGGAACACCGCAACCTGTTCCTGGTGGGGGACGAGGACCAGAGCATCTACGGCTTCCGGGCCGCCTGGCCCCAGGCCCTGATGGAGTTTGAAAAGACCTGGCCCGGCGCGCAGGTGCTTTTGATGGAACAGAACTACCGTTCCAGCCGGGAGATCGTGACGGCGGCCGACCGCTTTGCGGCCCGCAACCGTTACCGCCGCCCCAAGACGATGGCCGCTGTGCGCGGTCCCGAGCGCCCGCTGGAAGTGGTGCGGACAGCCTGCCGGGAGGATCAGTTCACCTGGCTGTTCCGCCGCGTGCAGCAGGGCGGCGGCCCGCTGACGGTGCTGTTCCGCAACAACGAAAGCGCCCTGCCGCTGGTGGACCTGTGCGAGCGGCACGGCATAGGCTGGCAGTTCAAGAAAAACGACCTGCTGTTTTTCAGCGACCGCATCGTGCTGGACGTGCAGGACCTGCTGGAATTTGCCGCCGACCCCCGCCGCAGCGACCTGTTTTTGCGGCTGTACTACAAGTTCGGGCTGCCCATCGCCCGGCGGCACGCCCTGTACGCCTGCGACCGCAGCCGGACCAGCGGCCGCCCCATCCCGGAGGAACTGCTGCAATGCCCCGAGCTTTCCAACCGGGTGCGGGGCGGTTTTGCCGACGTATGGGCCGCCCTGCGCCGGGTCCCCGGCCAGACGGCCGCCCGGGCGCTGGACGCGCTGCGGGACGGCGCGGGCTACGGGGCCTACCTGGAACAGAAGCACATGGACCCCGGCAAGCTGGAGATCCTGCGGCTGCTGGCCGCGCAGGAGCCCACCCCCGCCCGCCTGCTGGCCCGCCTGGGGGAACTGCGCGCCCTGCTGGCCGCGCACGGCGGCAGCGGCGAAGAGGACGGCGGCGCGCCGCTGGTGCTTTCCACCATCCACAGCAGCAAGGGCCTGGAATACGACGCGGTGGCGCTGCTGGATGTGTTCGACGGCGTGCTGCCCGCCCAGCCCGAGGCCCACTGCCGCACGCCGGAGGAGATCCGCCAGTATGAGGAGGACCGGCGGCTGTTCTACGTAGCCATGACGCGGGCCCGGCGGCAGCTGATCCTGTTCGACTGTGCGGCCCTGCCCTCGGCCTTTGTGCAGGAGGTCCTGTGCGAACTGCCCGAGGCCCGGGCCGAACGGGAGCGCCAGGCCGCCGAGGCCGCCCGCCTGGCCGGCCGTTCCCCGGCCCCCTTTGTGCCCGCGCCGGAGCCAGCCGCCCCGGTGCCGCTGGAAACGCTGGCCGTTCCCGGCGCCGCCGTGGAGCATATCGTGTTCGGCCGCGGCGTAGTGACCGGGTGGGACGGCCGGTTCCTGACCGTCTGCTTCCGGGACGGCCGCCCCCGCCGCCTGGACGGCGCCACCGTGGCCGCCCACCGGCTGTTGTGGCCGGTGGAGGGGCAGCCATAAAGACAAAACCCCGGCCCGCCGCGGTGCATTATGGCAGATACGGTTTTGGTATTGGTCGCGCGGGGCCGTTGCGTGCAGGGGCGGCGTGTACGCCGCCCGGGGGCGTGGCGGCAGACCGGAAATTTACGGGCCACGCAAAATGGCACGGCGGGGTCAAGACCCCGCCCTACGGCAAACGGCAAAAACCCCCGCCCTGCGTATGCAGGGCGGGGGTCTTGTTCGTTACAGGTCCGTCAGAACGCAGGGCGCAGCCTTACAGCTGGGGACCGGCGCTGACCAGGGCCTTGCCGGCCTCGTTGCTCTCGTACTTGACGAAGTTCTTCTGGAAGCGGGAAGCCAGGTCCTTGGCCTTGGCGTCCCATTCGGCGGCGTCGGCGTAGGTGTCGCGCGGGTCCAGGATCTTCGGGTCCACGCCGGGCAGCTCGGTGGGCACTTCAAAGTTGAAGTAGGGGATGGTCTTGGTGGGCGCGGTCTTGATGGAGCCGTCCAGGATGGCGTCGATGATGCCGCGGGTATCCTTGATGGAGATGCGCTTGCCGGTGCCGTTCCAGCCGGTGTTGACCAGGTAGGCCTTGGCGCCGCTCTGCTTCATGCGCTTGACCAGTTCCTCGGCGTACTTGGTGGGATGCAGTTCCAGGAAGGCCTGGCCGAAGCAGGCGGAGAAGGTCGGGGTGGGCTCGGTGATGCCGCGCTCGGTGCCCGCCAGCTTGGCGGTGAAGCCGGACAGGAAGTAGTACTCGGTCTGTTCCGGGGTCAGCACGGAGACCGGGGGCAGCACGCCGAACGCGTCGGCGGACAGGAAGATGACGTTCTTCGCGGCGGGCGCGGCGGAGACGGGGCGCACGATCTTCTCGATGTGGTCGATGGGGTAGGAAACGCGGGTGTTCTCGGTCACGCTCTTGTCGTGGAAGTCGATCTTGCCGTTCTCATCCAGCGTGACGTTCTCCAGCAGGGCGTTGCGGCGGATGGCGTTGTAGATGTCGGGCTCGGAATCTTTGTCCAGGTCGATGACCTTGGCGTAGCAGCCGCCCTCGAAGTTGAACACGCCGTTGTCGTCCCAGCCGTGCTCGTCGTCGCCGATCAGCAGGCGCTTGGGATCGGTGGAGAGGGTGGTCTTGCCGGTGCCGGACAGGCCGAAGAAGATGGCGGTGTTCTCGCCGTTCAGGTCGGTGTTGGCGGAGCAGTGCATCGAGGCGATGCCCTTCAGCGGCAGGTAGTAGTTCATCATGCTGAACATGCCCTTCTTCATCTCGCCGCCGTACCAGGTGTTGAGGATGACCTGCTCGCGGCTGGTGATGTTGAAGACAACGGCAGTTTCAGAGTTGAGGCCCAGTTCCTTGTAGTTTTCCACCTTGGCCTTGGAGGCGTTGTAGACCACGAAGTCGGGCTCAAAGTTTTCCAGTTCCTCGGCGGTGGGCTTGATGAACATGTTGGTGACGAAGTGCGCCTGCCAGGCCACTTCCATGATGAAGCGGATGGCCATGCGGGTGTCCTTGTTGGCGCCGCAGAAAGCGTCCACCACGTACAGCTTCTTGTTGGACAGCTCCTCGATGGCCAGCTTCTTGCAGGCGTCCCAGGCCTCCGGGGAGGCGGGCTTGTTGTCGTTCTTGTACTCGGCGGAGGTCCACCACACGGTGTCCTTGGAGTTCTCGTCCATGACGATGAACTTATCCTTGGGGGAACGGCCGGTGTAAATGCCGGTCATGACGTTGACGGCGCCCAGCTCGCTGACCTGGCCCTTCTCGTAGCCTTCCAGGCCGGGTTTGGTCTCCTCCTCAAACAGCATGTCGTAAGAGGGGTTATACACGATCTCGGTGGTGCCGGTGATCCCGTATTTTGTCAGATCAATGTTTTTCATCGGGGAAAAATACCTCCTTGTACTCCATTGTTTTAGTACCATGGCTAGTATACCTTAATTCCTACAAAATCGCAATGTATGAAACGGCAATTCTTGAAAAAGGAAAATGAAAACTTTTGGTCAACTGCCACAAATGCCCGCGAAAAATGCCGCCCGCGCACCAAAAAAACGCGCCGTGTGCACGGCGATGTGGTATAATGAAAGTAGTATACAATGATCACAGGCGGCCGCCACCCGGCGGCCCGCAGAACAGGAGGACCCCCCATGCAGATCACAAACGAAACGCTTAACACCATCCACACCCGCCGCAGCTGCCGCGCCTACACCGCGCAGCAGGTGGGGCCGGACAAGCTGGACGCCGTCATCGACGCCGGGCTGTGGGCGGCCTCCGGCATGGGCCGCCAGTCGCAGGTGATCGCGGCGGTGCAGGACAAAGACGCTATCGCAAAGCTGTCGGCCATCAACGCCAGCATTATGGGCATTTCCGGCGACCCCTTCTACGGCGCGCCCACCGTGCTGGTGGTGCTGGCCCGCAGGGAGGTCCCCACCGCCGTGGAGGACGGCAGCCTGACCATGGGCAGCATGATGCTGGCCGCCGAGAGCGTCGGCTTGGCCTCCTGCTGGGTCCACCGTGCGAAAGAGACCTTTGAGACGGAGGCGGGCAGGCAGCTGCTTGCAGCATGGGGTCTGGACCCGGATGCTTACATCGGCGTGGGCAACCTGATCCTGGGCTACGCCGCCGAGGGCGGCGTCAAGCCCGCCGCCGCCCGCAAAGAGGGCCGCGTCGTCTATGTAAAGTGACCGCGCCGGGGCCGCCTGCCCCGGCAGAGAGGAGCGCCCTGTCATGAAAAAGATCAAATCGGTTTATATCACGCTGGCGTATGTCTGTGCAGCAGTCTTTTCGCTGGGGTTTGTGCTGGGGATTTTTATGCATTGGCTGTGGTTCCTGGCAGCGGCCGCAGGCGTGGGCGGGTATGTGTTCCTGCTGTGGAAGTACCTGCGCTGCCCGTATTGCGGCCGGTGGCTCAATCTGTACATCCTCTCTTATGCCAAAAGCCACCCGTGCCACTGTATCCACTGCGGGGAACCGCTGGAGATCGAAGCGTGGTAAACCGCATGGCGGCCGGGCAGGGGATCGGACATTTGCCGCCCCCGGCAGGGGCGGCGCCAACAGCAAAACGACAGGGCAGGCGTGCGGCCTGCCCTGCCGTTTTGCCGGGTCCTGCCGGAAAAGCGGCCCCTGCGTTCCCGCCCTTTCCCATTTGCCAAACCTGCGGCGATCCGATATAATAGTTCCTGTATCTCTGTACGCAAAAACAGCCCGAAAAGGGGAAAGGGGGGCGCACGGCATGGCGCAGCAGACTTCGCTGGCGGAAAACGGCCTGCAAAAGCTGGAAGGCGTTGTGGAGCACATGATCTACGAAAACCGCGACACCGGCTATGCCGTGTTTGAAGTCAACGCCCGGGGCGTGGACGTGGTGGTGGCCGGCAACGTGGGCAGCGTGGACAACGGCATGTCGGTGGTGTGCTACGGCCGCATGGTCAACCACCCCTCCTACGGCGAGCAGTTCCGCGCCGACCAGTGCGAGGCCAGCCTGCCCCAGGACACCGCCGCCACCCTCAGCTACCTGTCCAGCGGCGCGCTGCCCTATATCGGGCCTTCCACCGCCAAAAAGATCGTGGCAAAATTTGGCGAGGATACCCTGACCGTCATCGCCGAGCAGCCCCTGCGCCTGTGCGAGCTGCGGGGCATCACGCCCGAAAAGGCCGAGGCCATCTCGAAGGAGTTCCACCGCATGTACGGCGTGCGGGAGGTGGTGGCCTGGGCCGCAAACTACGGCATCCCCGCCCAGGGCGCCGTGGCCCTTTACCGGGACTTCGGCTCCAACGCGGCGGCCATTTTGGAGGACAACCCCTACCTGCTCACCGGCGAGCCGCTCCACCTGAAATTCAGCCAGGTGGACGCCATCGCCGCCAGGCTGCAGTTTGAGCACGACGGCAGCCTGCGGGTGGGGGCGGGCCTTGTCTACGCCATGCGCCATAACGCCAACAACGGCCACACCTGCCTGCCGCGGGACAAGCTGCTGCAAAGCACCGCCCGCTTTCTGCGGGTGGAGCCGGACCGCGTGGCCGAAGGGCTGGAGTCGCTTTTGACCACCGGCGACCTGCGGCTGCGCCAATTTGACGGCACCGACTATGTCTATCTGCCCGACCTGCTCTCGGCCGAGGAGGACATCGCCGCCTGCCTGCGCCGGCTGGCGTCTTATCCCACCCAGCCGCCCAGGCAGCTGGAGAGCAGCCTGCGCGCGCTGGAGCTGGGCCAGGGCGTCACCTACGCGCCGCTGCAAAGGCAGGCCATCGTCACGGCGCTGTCCAGCCGGGTGATGGTGCTGACCGGCGGCCCCGGCACCGGCAAGACCACCGCCGTCAACGCCATCCTCAGCCTGTACGAGGAAGCGGGCGACCAGGTGGCGCTGTGCGCCCCCACCGGCCGTGCCGCCAAGCGGCTGAGCGAGCTGACCGGCCACAAGGCTTCCACCATCCACCGCCTGCTGGAGGTGGACTATTCCAGCGGTACGCTGCGGTTTATCCACAACGCCAAAAACCTGCTCAAATACGACGTGGTCATCCTGGACGAGGTCAGCATGGTGGACGCCAAACTGTTCCAGGCGCTTTTGGCGGCGCTGCGGCCCCACTGCCGGCTGATCCTGGTGGGGGACGCCGACCAGCTGCCCAGCGTGGGGCCCGGCAATATTTTAAGCGAGATTTTGCGCGCCGGCACGCTGCCCACCGTCCGCCTGACCGAGATCTTCCGCCAGGCGGGCAAAAGCCTGATCGTGCAGAACGCCCACCGCATCGTAAACGGTCAGATGCCCCAAAAAGGCGGCAAACAGGACGATTTCTTTATGATCGAGGCGCTGGGCCTTGCCTGCCAGCGGCTGGTCTGCGACCTGGTGTCCGCCCGGCTGCCCGCCGCCTACGGCTTTGACCCGGTGCGGGACATCCAGGTGCTGTGCCCCACCAAGGTCGGCCCCACCGGCAGCGTGGAGCTCAACCGCAAACTGCAGCAGCTTTTGAACCCGCCCGCGCCGGACAAGCCCCAGATCGGCAGCGCCGACGCCAGCCGCATCCTGCGCCTGGGCGACAAGGTTATGCAGATCAAAAACGATTACGACATCTCCTACGAGCGGGACGGCGGCGAGTCCGGCATGGGGGCCTACAACGGCGACATCGGCATCGTCACGGCGGTGGACCCGGACAACCGCACCGTCACCGTGCAGATGGACGACCGCCGCTACACCTACGCCGCCGACCAGCTGGCCGAGCTGGACCCGGCCTACGCCATCACCATCCACAAAAGCCAGGGGTCCGAGTTCCCGGCGGTGGTGCTGCCTGCCGCCGACGTGCCCGCCCGGCTGTGCTACCGCAACCTTTTGTACACCGGCGTCACCCGCGCCCGCAGGCTGTGCGTGCTGTGCGGCAGCACGCGCACCGAGCGCGCCATGGTGGAAAACGTGCGCCAGAACCTGCGGTTTTCCGGCCTGCGGTTTTTGCTGCAGGGCGAGGGGCTGGAAGAATGAGCGCCGGCCGCCCGGACCGGGCCGCGCTGCTGGCCCGACTGCAAAGGATTGCCGCGCTTGCCTACCCGCGCCGCTGCCCGCTGTGCGGCGAGGTGCTGGGCCCCGACGCCGCTGCAGGGCTGTTTTGCCCCGGCTGTGCGCCGGCGGCAAAGGCGCTGGAACATACCCCGCCCCGCCTGCCGGCGACCGAGCACAGCTTTTACGCAGTGGACGGCGCCGCCAGCGCATACTATTACCGGGGCGAGATCCGCCATGCCATCCTGCTCTGCAAGCTGCACGGCAGCCCCTGGGCCGCCCGCGAGCTGGCCGACCTGACGGCCATCCGGCTGTTCGGCGCGCAGCCGGCGGCGGGGCCGGGCGGGCTGCCGGCCTACGCCGCGCCGGGCGGGCTTTCGCCCTATGACTGCATCGTGCCGGTGCCGCCGCGGCTGGGCACATTGCCGGCCCCGCGCCTGCCGGACCGGATGGCCCGGCGGCTGGGGCAGATCCTGGGCCTGCCGGTCTGCGCCGACCTGCGCCCCACCCGCCGGATGCTGCCCCAGAAAAGCCTGACCCTGGCCCAGCGGCTGCAAAACCAGAAGGACGGCTACGCCCTGCGCCCCGGCAGCGAGGCCGTGGGCCGGCGGGTGCTGCTGGTGGACGACGTGATCACCAGCGGCGCGACGGTGTCGGCCTGCGCGCTGGCCCTGTACCAGGGCGGCGCGGCCGGCGTGTTTGCCATCAGCATTGCGGCGGACGAGGAACCGGCAGGGCGCGGCCCGGCGCAAAAGTAACAGGAACGTCTGCGCGGCGCGGGCAGGGAACTGCCCGGCGTGCCGCCTGCCAAACAAGGAGAACCCCATGAAGCAACAGGACATCGGCATTGACCTCGGCACCACCTCCATCATCATTGCCACCGAACAGCAGGGCGTGGTCTTTTCCCAGCCCAGCATCGGCGCCATCGACACCCGCACCGGCGAGGTCATCGCGGTGGGGGACAGGGCGCTGCGCATGGTGGGCCGCGCCCCCAGCTACATCGAGCTGGTGCGCCCTTTGCGGGACGGCGTCATCCAGGACCACCGCATGACCCACGAGCTGATCGTCCGGTTCGTCAACCAGGTCTGCCGGTCCCGCATCCTGCGGCCGCGGGTGTCGGTCTGCGTGCCGGCGGCCATCACCGGCGTGGAGGCCGACGCGGTGGTGGAGGCCGTCATGTCCGCCGGGGCCAAACAGGTCTTTCTGGTGGACGAGCCGGTGGCCGCCGCGCTGGGCGCCGGGCTGGACATCCGCCAGCCGCGGGGCTGCATGGTCATCGACATCGGCGGCGGCTCCACCGACATTGCGGTCATCAGCATGGGCGGCAAGGTGCGGGCGGCCAGCCTGCCGGTGGCGGGCAACGCCTTTGACAGCTGCATCGCCCAGTGCGTGCAGCAAAAGTACGACCTGGCCATCGGCCCCGCCACCGCCGAACTTTTGAAAAAGCAGGTGGCCAGCTGCTCCGACAGCGACTTCGAGGGCGTGATGGAGGTGCGCGGCCATTCCTGGCAGACCAGCCTTCCCGCCCGGCAGCTGGTCTATGCCCGCGACCTGTACGCCCCGGTGCGGGAGCTGGTGGCGCGCATTGCCGCCGCCGCCCGCAGCGTGCTGGAAAGCACCCCGCCGGAGCTGGCGTCGGACGTGTCCCAGACCGGGGTGCTGCTGACCGGCGGCGGCTCGATGCTGCGGGGGCTGCCGGGCTACCTGGCCGGGCAGCTGCACGTCAATGTTGCCCTGGCCCCCGACCCGCTCAACTGCGTGGCGCGGGGCACCGCGGCCAGCCTTTCGCTGGGCAGGCACCTGACCGCCGGCTTCCGGGACGCAACGCCCAAGGTCTGGCGGGCCAGGCTGTAACGCCCTGCGCGCAAAAACTGTAAAATCGCGCCCGCAATCTTTTCTGCCGGCGCGATTTGTGTTATACTAAGCCGAATCTATACCAAACCGGACCAAACCGGATCATCTTACCAAAACGCAGATTTCCCGGCGGCAGTTTGCCGCCGTTTGCCAGATACCGCGCCCGGCTGCCTGCCGGGCAGCCACCAGGGAGGACGGAGCAGTACACCATGCCAGCCAACGCAGCCGAATTTTGCACCCTGCGCGACCAGTACATCGCCGCGCATTTTACCCGATTGAACCCTGTCCAGCAGCAGGCGGTCTTTTGTACCGAAGGCCCGCTGCTGATTTTGGCTGGCGCGGGCAGCGGCAAGACCACCGTGCTGGTCAGCCGCGTGGCCAACATCATCCGGTTTGGCTCCGCCTACGGCAGCAAAGAGCTGCCGGAAGGCGGCGTCTATGACGCGGACGTCGAGGCGCTGCGCCAGGCCGTGGCGGCAGGCCGCGACCTGCCCGCCAGCACCGAGCGCCGCCTGGCCGTGCGCCCCGCCCGCCCCTGGAACGTGCTGGCCATCACCTTTACCAACAAGGCCGCCGGCGAGCTGAAAGAGCGCCTGAAAGCCATGCTGGGGGACACGGTGGGCGGCGACGTCAACGCGGCCACCTTCCACTCCACCTGCGTGCGCATTTTGCGCCGGGACGCCGAGCGCATCGGCTTCCCCAAAAGCTTTACCATCTACGACTCCGACGACCAGCAGCGGGTGATGAAGCTGCTTTACAAGGAGCTGATGATCGACGACAAGTTTTTGCCGGTCAAGTCGGCCATCGCCCAGATCAGCGGCTTTAAGGACAAGCTGCTCTCGCCGGAACAGGTGGCCGCCCAGCCCGCGGCCAACACCAAGGCGGCGCTGGTGGCAAAGCTGTACGCCGCCTATGCCCGCCGCCTGCGGGAAAACGGCGCCATGGACTTTGACGACCTGATCTACCACACCGTCAATATGCTCACAAAGGACGCCGAAGCCCGCCAGTATTACCAGCAGAAATTCCGCTACGTGATGGTGGACGAGTACCAGGACACCAGCATCGCCCAGTTCCATCTGGTGCGGCTGCTGGGCGGCGGGTACAACAATGTCTGCGTGGTGGGCGACGACGACCAGTCCATCTACCGCTTCCGCGGCGCCACCATCGAGAATATCCTCAACTTCGAGCAGCATTTCCAGGGCGCAAAGACCATCCGCCTGGAGCAGAACTACCGCTCTACCGCCAACATCCTGAACGCCGCCAACGCGGTCATCAAAAACAACAACGGCCGCAAGGGCAAGACGCTGTGGACCGAAAACGGCGACGGCGCCAAGATCCACCACTACACCGCCGCCAGCGAGTCCGACGAGGCCAAGCACATCGCCGAGGTCATCGGCGAGCATCTGGCTCAGGGAGCCAGCCTGCGGGACCACGCGGTGCTCTACCGCATGAACGCCCAGTCCAACCCCGTCGAGACCTACTTTGCCCGCGCCGGCATCCCTTACCGCATTGTGGGCGGCCAGCGGTTCTTTGACCGCAAGGAGGTCAAGGACATCAACTCCTACCTGGCGGTCATCGTCAACCCGCGGGACGACGTGCGCCTGCGGCGCATCATCAACGAGCCTGCCCGCAAGATCGGCGCCACCACCATTGAAAAGATCGCCGAGCTGGCCGCCGCAAAGGACCTGCCGATGATGGAGGTCATCGCCCATGCGGAGCTGTACCCGGCGCTGGGCCGGGCCGCCGGCGCGCTGGGCGGCTTTTACGCCATGTACCGCGACCTGTGCGAAAAAGCCACCCGCCTGCCGCTGGACGAGTTTATGGGCGAGGTCATTGCCAAAACCGGCTACGAGGCTATGCTGAAGGCCCAGGGCGAGGAGGGCCAGACCCGCCTGGAGAACCTGGGCCAGCTGGTCTCCTCCATCAAGACCTACGCCGACCAGAACGGCGAGGACGCCACCCTGTCCGGCTTTTTGGAGGAAGTGGCGCTGATCAGCGACCTGGACAGCTACGACGAGAACGCCGACTCGGTCGTGATGATGACGCTGCACTCAGCCAAGGGGCTGGAGTTCCCCTATGTGTTCATCGTCGGCATGGAGGACGGCATCTTCCCCGGCGAGCTTTCCCGCTACAACGAGGAGGACATGGAGGAGGAACGCCGCCTGTGCTACGTGGGCATCACCCGCGCCAAAAAGGAGCTGTATCTCTCCTCGGCCAGCACCCGCATGATGTTCGGCCGCACCCAGCGCAACCCGCCCTCCGACTTCCTGGAGGAGCTGCCCCCCGACCTGGTGGAGGAGACCGAAAGCCCGGAGCTGGCCTATTCCTCCGGCTTCGGCGCAGGCTACGGCAGCTACAGCTACCATGTGCCCGGCGGGCGCAGCGGGTACTCCGGCGCGTCCCGCGGCTACCTGAACCCCGAATACAACCGCGGCGGGGGCGGCTTTGGCGGCAGTTACAGCCGCGGCGGCTTCCACAGCGGGTTCGCCGCCAGCGGCGGCCACGAAAGCCCCAACTCTCAGGGCGGGCGGCGCACGGTGCCGTCCTCCGGCTTCGGCGCGGGCTACTCGTCCCAGGTCAACCACCATTCCGGCGCGCCGGCAAAGGCGGCGGGGGCGGGCACCTCCTCACTGGCCGGCCTGCAGCAGACCCCTAAGGCGCAGAAATCGGCCGGCTACGCCCCCGGCGACCTGGTGGAGCACAAGGTGTTCGGCCGCGGCAAGGTGCTCAAGGCCACGCCGGTGGCAGGGGACTGCATCGTGGAGGTGCAGTTCGACCGCGTCGGCGTCAAAAAGACCATGGCCAACTA
>HBJMC02800__coassemble_305_pt1 | contig 21846 bp, 18 predicted proteins | sample HBJMC02800__metabat2_low_PE_014 | metagenome-assembled genome bin HBJMC02800 | reverse complement strand
TTCGTACGATTCTGCCGTTGTTTGAGATTCCGCTAGCATATTATATTGCGTATAAATTGATTCGAGTCTTTTATAAAGAGAGTAAAGAAAAGATACTCTTGGCGTTTATTTATTTCCAACTGTTTACGTTGCTGGCTGCCGAGCATATGCCACAGACTAGTGGAGAATGGTGGCAAATTGTGAACTGTTGGACGGGGAAAGCGCTGGCAACGTCAATCATGACTCCACTGATTCTGTGGTTGTTGATTCAGTTGGAAGAAAAACAAAAGGAGAGGTTTAGCAGAGGGCCATTATGGCGTACGCTTTTGTTTGTGTGTTGGTCAGGATGTTTTATTTCTGCCTCGCTGGTATTTATGGTTCCGATGGAATTGGCGCTGTGGGGTGGGTTATATTTGCTTAGAACTAAGCGCTGGAGGGATTTTCCTAAGTTTGTTTTATGTGGTATGCCAACATTGGTTTGTGCGGTAATTATGTTTTTTTAGATTGATAGATACTAACCTTCAAGCGTCGGTGCGTTCGCGACCAAATTGGTCGGAAAAGATAAAGCCACTACCGATGCTCTTTTAAACCCTGTACACTGGAAAGTGCCAACAACTCAGTGGAAAGGAATAGTGGTGAAAGAGCAAAATGGCAATAGCTTTGCACCAAGTATAGCACAAGCCATAAAAGAAATGAAGACACTTCAGAGTGACTTCTTTTCTCTAGAACGTATCAACTCGATCGAGTGAGAACGACGAACCAGCGTATCTCGTAGCAGACTGCGCGAAACATTTCAAGATTTGCCATGCGGCACTAAAGGCAGTAAACATGCAGTCACCAAGTTCAGCGGTTATACCGGCCTGTTGGACGGCTTGCTGAGCCAAAGGGTTAAGAATTCCTCTGTCGCCTTGGAGCGTTTGAAGCAGGCTAGTTTTGAAGGCGGAGCAACCATTGTAAAAGAGTATATTGCCACCCACAAACACCTTATTCCGGCCAAGTGCCAGTTGGTTTCGCGGCCACCGGTACACCACAAAGCCCGGTGAAGCATACCAGATGGACTGGGAATTCACAGATGTTCTAAATTAGGGATATTGTCCTACACAAGGGGCGTTTTGTCTATTGTCTGTTTTTACTGGTTCACGGTTCAGTATCATGGGGGAGTCTTTAAAATAGAAAAGCTATTTGAGATCATAACCCGTGGCATGGATGCAACAGTCCAAACCCTTGTACCAGCCGGGCCCGGTGGAACTGGCCTCCTGCTCGTTCGGGCAGAGCAGCAAGGTCAGCTATTTGCAGATGCTCACGGCGGTCTGTGCCATCGTAAACGGCGGCAGCCTGATGCAGCCCTATGTTGTGCAGCGTATCACCGCGCCGGACGGGACGGTGGTACAGGAGACGGAACCCGTGGTCAAACGCCGGGTGCTGCGCCCGGAAACCAGCGAGACCATGCGCACCCTCATGGAGGGCGTCGTCACAAGCGGCACCGGCAAAAACGCGGCGGTGGCCGGCTACCGTGTGGGCGGCAAAAGCGGCACCAGCCAGAAACTGGACAGCGAGGACGCCGGGGCGCGCATCAGCAGCTTCGTCGCGGTGGCACCCATCGAAGCGCCGCGCCTGGCGGTGCTGGTCTGCCTGGACGAACCGCACAGCTGGAGCACCAGCGGGGGAACGCTGTCGGGGCCGGTCTGTGCGGAGGTGCTGGCCAAGGCGCTGCCCTACCTCGGGGCCGAACCCCGGCAGACGGAGGAGGAAAGCAAAATGTGAAAGTTTGAGGTAACTGTACGTTTGTTCAAAAAAAGTATAGGACTTTTTCCGGCAGCCCTGCTATAATAAGGTAAAAATGTACCGAAATTGCAGGTGGAACAGCCATGGACAGCGCAAACAAGCAGCAGATGCCTTTTGTTGTATTCGATAATGTCTGCAAATACTATCAGATGGGCGACACCCGCATCGCGGCGTCCGACCATGTGAGTTTTACCATTGAAAAAGGGGAGTTCTGCGTGATCCTCGGCCCCTCGGGCGCGGGGAAAACGACGGTGCTCAATATGCTGGGCGGCATGGATACCTGCGATGAGGGGAAGATCCTGCTGGACGGCGAGTGCGTCAGCGACTTCAGCCAGAAACGCCTGACGACCTACCGCCGCTACGACGTGGGGTTCGTGTTCCAGTTCTACAACCTGGTGCAGAACCTGACGGCCCGGGAAAACGTGGAACTGGCGGCCGAGATCTGCCGCGACCCGCTGGACGCCGACACCGTGCTGGAAGAAGTGGGTCTGGCTGACCGGCGCAACAATTTCCCGGCGCAGCTTTCCGGCGGCGAGCAGCAGCGTGTTTCCATTGCGCGGGCGCTGGCCAAAAATCCCAAGATCCTGTTATGCGACGAGCCCACGGGCGCGCTGGACTACAAGACCGGCAAACAGGTGCTGGCGCTGCTGCAGGCGACCTGCCGCAAGCAGGGCCGCACGGTGATCGTCATCACCCACAACAGTGCGCTGGCGGCTATGGCGGACCGCGTGATCCGCATCAACAGCGGGCGGGTGATCGAGGAAACGACCAACCCCGATCCTACGCCGGTGGAAAGGATCGAATGGTAAATGACGCGCAGTTACCGTAAAAATATACTGAGGACGCTGAAAAGTGCGCGCAGCCGCTTCCTGGCGATCTTTTCCATCGTGGCGTTGGGCGTGGGCTTTCTGGCAGGATTGAACGCGACGCCCATCGACATGAAGGAGTCCATGGAACGCTACATGGACGACGCGAGCTTTTATGATCTGCGCATCGTCTCGACCCTGGGCCTGACCGACGGGGATGTGGAAGCGCTGCGCCAGGTGGAAGGCGTCGAAGCGGTGCAGCCGGCCTATTCGGCGGACCTTTTGGTGGACGCGGGGGAGGATGTGCTCGTCTCCCGCGTGCAGAGCCTGCCGCCGGAGGGGGAAGACGGTATCAACCGTCTGTTCCTGGCGGAAGGGCGGATGCCGCAGAACTCCGGGGAGTGCGTGATCGAAGCGGGCGACGGTCTGGCGGGTGAGGAGGTCCCGCTGGGCATGACGCTGACTGTCAGCGCGGAAAACGAGGATCTGGACACCAAACTGGCCCGCACCGAGTATACGGTGGTGGGCATCGTACATAATGCCAATTATTTCAGCTTTGAGCGTGAACCGGCCAGCGTGGGCAACGGGACGGTGGAACTGGTGCTGTACCTGCTGCCGGAGGACTTTGCCTATGAGACCTATACCGAGATCTATGTGACGGCAGAAGACGCGCTGGCCCAGAACAGCCTGGAGGACGAGTATACCGCTACGGTGGAGGCCGTGCAGGCCAATGTGGAAGCCATCCAGCAGGAGCGGTGCGACGCCCGGTATGAGGAGATCCGCGCTGAAGCGCAGGCGGAGATCGACGACGCCTGGGCGGAGTACTACGACGCCGAAGCCGAAGCACAGCAGGAACTGGCGGATGCGGCGGCGGAACTGGAGGACGGCCGCCGCGAACTGGCCGAAGGCCAGCAGGAATATGAGGACGGCGAGCGGGAGTATGCCGACGGCGCGCAGGAGATCGCCGACAATGAGGCACTGCTCAACGACGGCCTGGTCCAGATCCAGGAAGCTGTACAGCTGCTGCGGGACAACCAGAAGCAACTGGAGGACGGCGAAGCCGAGCTGGCCGCCAACGCGCCTGCGCTGGAGGAAGCCCGGCGCAAGCTGGAAAACGGTCAGGCCGAATATGAAGACGGACTGCAGCAGTACAACGACGGTCTGGCACAGATCGAAGAAGGCGAGCGGCAGCTGGCGGAGGGCAAAGCCCAGCTGGACCAGGCGGAAGAAACCTATCAGGCCGGTTTGGACCAGGCGGCGCAGCAGATCGGCGCCATGTTGGCGGAACAGGGCATACTGATCAAGGTAACCGGCGAACAGGTGCAGGAATTTATCGACTGGCTCAACGACGGGGAGCGGGAGGTCCCGGCAAGCTACGACGACCTGCTGGATGCGCTCGAAGTTTATGCCGGCGAAACGATCGGATTCCCGATCAGTGGTATACTGCCCTCGGCGGCGCGCGATCTGCAAGAGCAGGCGCAAAACCTGCTGGAAGAACTGCAGCAGGAGCCGCCCGCGGGCAGCGAAGAAGAAACGCCGCCCACCGAAACGCAGCCGGAGGAGCAGCCGCCGGAAACTGTGCAAGCAGACCGCGCGGACGGCGCGACAGAAGAACCGCCCGCCGAAGAAGCGAGCGCCCCGGCGGAAGAATTGCCCGCCGATGCAACGGAAGTCCCGGCGGAGGACGCGTCCGCCGTTCCCTCTGAACCCGCGGATCCCCCTGCCGGGGAGACGGGGGAGGGGGCCGAACAGCCGGATGGGGAGCCTGTGCCCGAAGAAGCCGCCCTGGCGGAGGGACCCGATGGGGAAACGGCCGCGCCGGAACAGGAAGCCGGGCCGGAAACAGAACCCGCCGCGGATGGCGGCGAAGTGTCTGACGGCACGGCAAAGACGGCGCTCGCATCGCCCACCGCCTGGACCGGCGGGACGGCGGCCCCGACCGAAAACACCGAAAACGCCGCAGAGGAGCCGCTGGAAACTGCCGGGCCGCAGGACCCCGTGCAGGGGACCGAAGAACCAGACCCCGAAGGCTCCGACGAAACGCCGGACGAGACCCCGGCGATGACCGATGCCCAGCGCCAGGAACTGGAACAGCAGCTGAACGCCATCCTCACGACGGACCGTGCCCAAATGAAGTCTGTGCTGGAAGGCGCGCAGGCATGGCTGGCGGAACAGGAAGAACCGCTGCCGGAACTTGTGGAAAAATTCCAGAAGATGGTGGAAGAGGGCCTGACCAAGCTGGCAGAGGAACAGGCGCAGACCGGGCCGCTGGTGGCCGGCTTTGCCCAGATGGTCGGCGGCCGCCGCACACTGGACCAGTCCTGGGACGCCTACTATGAGAATGAACAGAAACTGATCGACGGCCGCAAGCAGCTGGAAGCGGGAAAACCCGCGCTGGAGGAAGCCAAGCGCCTGCTGGACGAAGGCTGGGCCGAGTACGAAGCCGGTCTGGCCGAATATGAGGCTGGAAAGCGGCGTCTGGCCGACGCCCGGGTGCAGTTGGATGAGGGCTGGGCGACCCTGACCGACAAACAGCTGGAACTGGCCGACGCGCAGGTACAGCTGGCCGATGCCAGGGCACAGCTGGCCGACGCCCGTGCCGAACTGGACGATGCCCGCGCGACCATAGCCGAAAACGTGCAGAAACTCCGCGACGGGGAGATCGAATACGAGGACGGCAAGGCGGAAGCAGAGCAGGAACTGGCCGACGCCCGCACCGAGATCGAAGATGCCCAGCGGGAACTGGACGACATCGAGCAGCCGGAGTGGTATATCTGGGACCGCAGCAACAATGTGAGCTATGCGTCCTTTACCGGCAATGTGGAAAAACTCACCGCCATCACGACCATCTTCCCCATCTTCTTCTTCCTCGTGGCGGCATTGGTAGTCTCCACCACCATGACCCGCATGGTCGAGGAAGAACGCCTGCAGATCGGCACGCTGAAAGCGCTGGGTTATGCCCGCGGCGAGATCATGCAGAAATACCTCTGCTATGCTTTGGCGGCCGCGGCGCTGGGCACGCTGGTCGGGCTGGCCATCGGCTTTGTGGCCTTCCCGAAGATCATCTGGTCGGCTTATGCCATGATGTATTACATGCCCTCCATTGCTACCCCCTGGCGTCTGACCCAGGCGCTGTTCGCGGGCGGTACGCTCATCGTGCTGACCGTCGGCGTCACGGCGCTGACCTGCCGCGCCTCGCTGCAGGAAGTCCCGGCTGCGCTGATGCTGCCGCGTGCGCCCAAGGCGGGCAAACGTATCCTGCTGGAGCGCATCACCCCGCTGTGGCGGCGGCTTCCCTTTACCTGGAAGGTCACCTGCCGCAACCTGCTGCGCTACAAGCGGCGGTTCTGGATGACGGTCATCGGGGTGGCGGGGTGTACGGCGCTGCTGGTGGCAGGGTTCGGTATCTCGGACTCGCTCAATGCCATCATCACCAAACAGTACACCGAGATCTCCCACTATGACCTGACCACCATCGTGACGCAGGAGGAAGCGACGCAGGAAGGGCCGGTGTACGACTATCTGTATGGGGAAGGCCCCGTGGAAGAATCGCTGACGGTTTCGATGGAGACCACCCGCCAGGAAAGCCCGGAAGGGGAGATCGACATCTACCTGATGATCCCGCAGGATGTGCAGCGCTTTGCCGATTTTGCCGATCTGCATGAACGGGTCAGCCGCAAAGCCACGCCGCTGGGCGAGGAGGGCGTCGTACTGACCGAGAAAATGGCAAGCATTTTCGGGGTCCGTGCCGGGGATACCATCACCCTGAAAAATCAGGACGATGTGACCGGCACCTTCACCGTCACCGGCGTGTGCGAGCACTATGTCAGCAATTATGTGTACATGAGCGCGGCTACCTATCAGGCGGCGTTCGGAGCGGCCCCCACCTACAATGCGGTGATCAGCCGCTTGGCGGACGACAGCCAGGAGACCCGGGATGCGATCTCGGCAGAATTGCTGGAAATGGACAAGGTCGCCAGCCTGAGCTTTACCGAGGACAACGTCGCCCAGGTACAGAATATGCTGCAGTCCATCGACGCGGTGGTCGTGCTCATCATCGTCTGCGCGGCCTGTCTGGCTTTCGTGGTCCTGTACAACCTTTCCAGCATCAACGTGGCGGAGCGCGTCAAGGAGATCGCCACCATCAAGGTGCTGGGCTTCTACGACCGCGAGGTCAACGCCTACGTCAATCGGGAAAGCGTGGCCCTGACGTTGGCCGGCATCTTCTTCGGCGTGTTCGCCGGCATTGCCCTGCACCGTTTCATCATCCTGACGGTGGAGGTGGACGCCGTCATGTTTGGACGTGAGATCGCGCCGCTCAGCTTTGCCTGCGCCGTGCTGCTGACGCTGCTGTTCAGCACCATCGTCAATCTGGTGATGCAGCGCACGCTGAAAAAAATTTCTATGGTGGAAAGCATGAAAGCGCCGGAATAGTGCGCTGCGGGCGGTGTTTCGACGGCGAAAAATGTAAAAGAACGGTAAAAAAGGCGATCGATTCGATGAAAAATGCCGGGGCGGCTTTGGGCTGTCCCGGCTTTTTTGTGCAAAATGCCGCAACAGCGCCGAAAAGTTGACGAACGGCTGCAAAATGGCTATAATAGAGTACGAACCGTGCCGTCCGGCGCGGGCAATATACGGCCGGAGGGACCCTGCGCGAATGGTTCCGGCAGGGTGCGGCCGCCAAACGTATTAGGAGGAATCCAAATATGGCACCCAGAAAGAAAGTTTCGCAGACCGTACTTACCGAGGGTAAGTTCTATACCATCAGCGCTGCCAACGGCAAGGTCGTGGAAGTCGCGGATTATAACATCGACAACGGCGCCAAGATCCAGCTGTGGGACAACGTGAACGCCGAGTGGCAGCAGTGGAATTTTGTGCCCGCCGGGGACGGCGTCTACCGCATCCAGAACCGCTTCACCCAGAAGATGCTGGATCTGGACTGCGGCGGCGTCAGCGACGGCACCCGCGTCCATCAGTGGGAGGGCGCCCCGGCGTCCAGCCAGCTGTGGGTCGTGGAGCCTTCCAACGACGGCACCGTCAAGATCAAATCCAACCTGGCCGGCAAGCTGCTGGACGTGGTGGGCATGAGCACCGAAAACGCCACCCCGCTGCAGATCTGGCGTGACGTGGACGGCGCCAACCAGTACTGGACCATTGCGGAAGTGACCCGCAAACCCAAGGCCAGCGCGAAGGCTACCGCCGCCAAGGCGAAAGCTGCTGCCGCCGCTGCGGCGGAGAATGTGGCCGATGTTGCGGCGGACGCTGCCGGGGAAGTGGTCAAGGCCGCCAAGAAGGCTGCCGAAAAGCCCGCCGTCAAGAAGGCGGCCAAGACCGTCAACGACACCGTGAAGGCGGTCGCCGACGTAGTCGTGCCCGCCGCCGACGAAGCCGTCAAGGCTGCCAAGCCCGTGGTGGAGGAAGCCGTCAAGGCTGTGAACGAAGCCGTCAAGACCACCGCCAAGAAGCCTGCCGCGAAGAAGGCGTCTGCCGCCAAGAAGCCCGCGGCCAAAAAGAGCACCAAGAAGTCCGGCAAGTAATTGCCCGGGCCAGAAAAAAGTTTTCCCCTGCGATTTTGTGTTGGAACGAGCGATCCCCGTGCCCTGCGGCACGGGGATTTTTGACTATACGGGCAAAAAAGCGTGATTCTCACTTTGTGTCGTGGCGCTGCAGAACCTGCTGTGGTAGGATGGGACGTGAAAGGAAGGAGGAAACGCAGATGGACCAGGAAAAGATCGGCCGCTTTTTGAAGCAGCTTCGCCAGGAAAAGGGCCTGACACAGGAGCAGCTGGCCGAAGCGCTGGGGGTCAATCCCCGCACGGTCAGCCGGTGGGAGACGGCCCGCACGATGCCGGATTTCGCGCTGCTGGTGGAACTGGCGCGGCGGTACGGCGTGACGGTAGACGAACTGCTGGACGGCGAACGCCGTGAAAACGGGACGGTAGGTCGGGAGGAGGAAACCATGAAAAAGGTCGTGGACTACACCGAACAGGAGAAGCGGTTTCTGTGGCGGCGGCTGAACCGTTGTTTTGTTTGCGGCGCCGCCGTCCTGATGGCGGCTGTATTGCTGCAAGCGGCGGCCCCGGAAGGAGCTTTCTGGCAGGCAGCTGTTGGATTTGGCCAGGGCGGCGCGCTGGGGATACTGCTGGCGGGCGCGCTGTTCACCAGCCGGCTGGGGCCAAGGCTTGTGGCAAGCAAACAGAAACTTTTCAAAAAGATCCGGAAGAACTAAACGAACCGGGCGGCGCCCCTCGGCAGAGGGGCGCCGCCCGGTCATATGCGGGAAGAATCACAGCGCCTGCATGGCGGCCTGCACGTCCGCTTCACCGGCGCGCATGGCCTGCAGCGTGCGGTCCAGCAGCGTGTCCAGTTCCCAGCCCAGCATCTCGGCACCCTGGCGGATCACGTCCCGGGAACATCCGGCAGCGAACTTCTTGTCCTTGAACTTCTTCTTCAGGCTGGAAAGCTCCATATCGGTGCAGCTCTTGCTGGGGCGCATCCTGGCGGCGGCGCCGATCAGCCCGGTCAGTTCGTCGGAGGCGAACAGCACCTTCTCCATCTCGTGCTCGGGGCGCACGTCGCTGCACAGGCCATAGCCATGGCAGCAGACGGCATGGGTCAGCGCTTCGCTGGCACCGGCGGCGGGCAGCAGTTCGGCGGCCTTGGCGCAGTGCTGTTCGGGCCAGCGCTCAAAGTCCACGTCGTGCAAAAGCCCGCACATGGCCCAGAAGTCGGCGTCCGCGCCATAACCCAGTTCGTTGGCGAACCAGCGCATCACAGCTTCCACCGTCAGCGCGTGCTGCAGGTGGAAGGGTTCCTCGTTATACTGGCGCAGCAGGTCCCAGGCCTGCGCGCGGGTCATTCCTGTCTCCATGATGGCAAGACTCCTTTCCTGTCCCTTCGGTCAGCCCAGCGCCGCGATGGACTGCCGGATCTTGGCGGCCTTCTCTTCGGCGGCGGCCAGCTTGGCGCGGGTGGCCTCCACCAGTTGGGCGGGGGCTTTCTCCACGAATTTGGGATTGTTCAACTGGTTCTGGAACATGCCTGTTTCTTTCTCGGCCTTGGCCAGTTCCTTGTTCAGACGGGCCAGTTCCTTCTCCCGGTCGATCAGTTCCATCATCGGGATGAAGCCCCGGGCGTCGGGGGTGGCCACCGTTACCATACCGTCGGTGGGGCCGTCGTAGTGGGCGGTCAGCGTCACGTCGGTGGCGAAGGCGAACCGGGCCAGGTAGGCGCTGCCCTTCTCAAAGGCGGCGGGGTGGGCGGTCTCGATGACCATCGAGGTCTTTTTGGCCGGATGGACGTTCATCTCGCTGCGCATAGCGCGCACGGCCTTGATGTAGTCCATCAGCTTTTCAAAGTCGGCGCATTCGCCGGCCCATACGGGCATCTCCAGGCTGCCGGGCCAGGTCTCCAGCATGATGGTCTCGCCGCTGCCGGGCAGGGCCTGGTAGATCTCCTCAGTGATGAAGGGCATGAAGGGGTGCAGCAGCTTGAGGGCCATGTCCAGCACATAGACCAGCACCTTGCGGGCGGCGTCGGCCTGGGCGGCGTCCTCGCTGTTCAGGCGGGACTTGCAGATCTCGATGTACCAGTCGCAGTACACTTCCCAGATGAAGTTCTCGATCTTTTCCGCCGCCAGGCCCAGTTCGTACTTGTCCAGGTTGGCGGTGGCTTCGGCGGCCACCTTCGCCAGTTCGGACAGCACCCATTTGTCGCTCATATCCAGCAGCGCTTCGTCGGGCATGCCGGGGGCAAAGTCCTCCGGCAGATTCATCAGCACAAAGCGGGCGGCGTTCCACAGCTTGTTGGCAAAGTTGCGGCTGGCGGTGACTTTCTCATCGCTGTAGCGCATATCGTTGCCGGCGGTGGAACCCACGATCAGCATCATGCGCAGCGCATCGGCGCCGTACTGGTCGATGACTTCCAGCGGGTCGATGCCGTTGCCCAGGCTCTTGGACATTTTGCGGCCCTGGCTGTCGCGCACGATGCCGTGGATCAGCACGGTATCAAAGGGGGCCTTGCCGGTATAGGCCAGGCCGGAGAAGATCATGCGGGACACCCAGAACCCGATGATGTCATACCCGGTCACCAGCGTGCTGGTGGGGTAGAAGTAGTCGTAATCCTCGGTCGCCTTGGGCCAGCCCAGCGTGGAGAAGGGCCACAGAGCGGAACTGAACCAGGTATCCAGCGTGTCGGGGTCGCGGGTCAGGTGCGTGCAGCCGCACTTGGGGCAGGCGGAAGGCGCTTCCTTGGCGACTACGGTGGCGCCGCAGCCGTCGCAGTACCAGGCCGGGATCTGGTGGCCCCACCACAGCTGGCGGCTGATGCACCAGTCGCGGCCGCCCTTCATCCAGTTGAGGTAGTTTTTGGTGAAGCGCTCGGGCACGAACTTGATGTCGCCCTTTTCCACTGCCTCGATGGCGGGCTTGGCCAGCGGTTCCATCTTGACAAACCACTGCTTGGAGACCATCGGCTCAATGACCGAGTGGCAGCGGTAGCAGGTGCCCACGTCGTGGGTGATGCTCTCGGTCTCTTTCAGGGCGCCGCAGGCTTCCAGGTCGGCCAGGATCGCCTTGCGGGCTTCCATAGCGGTCATGCCCGCGTACTTGCCACAGTCCAGCACTTCCGGCTCGTCGGCGGCGGCACGGCCTGCGGCGCGCTCGGCGTCGGCGGCGGCTTTGTCGGCCGCGCCGGTCATATGCCCGTCGTAGGTCAGCACACGGATCATGGGCAGGTCGTGGCGCTTGCCCACTTCAAAGTCGTTGGGGTCGTGGGCGGGGGTGATCTTGACCACGCCGGTGCCCTTTTCCATATCGGCGTGCTCGTCGCAGACGATGGGGATCTCCCGCCCCAGCAGCGGCAGGATCACATGGCAGCCGTGCAGGTGGGCGTAACGCGGGTCCTCGGGGTTGATGGCCACGGCGGTATCGCCCAGCATGGTCTCGGGGCGGGTGGTGGCCAGTTCCAGCGTCTCGCCGGTCTCCTTGACCTTGTACAGCAGGTGCCAGAAGCTGCCCTCTTTGGCTTCATATTCCACTTCTGCGTCCGAGATGGAGGTGTTGCAGTGGGGGCACCAGTTGACCATACGGTTGCCGCGGTAGATCAGCCCCTGGTCGTACAGGCGGACGAAGACCTCCCGGACAGCGTTGGAACAGCCCTCGTCCATCGTGAAGCGCTCACGCTGCCAGTCGCAGGAGCAGCCCAGCTTTTTCAGCTGGCTGACGATGCGGTTGCCGTAGGTGTTCTTCCAGTCCCAGGCGCGTTCCAGGAAGCCGTCGCGGCCCACCATCTCTTTGGTCAGCCCTTCCTCGCGCATTTTGGCTACGACTTTGGCCTCGGTGGCGATGGAGGCGTGGTCGGTGCCGGGCACCCACAGGGCGGCATAGCCCTGCATGCGCTTGTAACGGGTCAGGATGTCCTGCCAGGTCTCGTCCATGGCGTGGCCCATGTGCAGCTGGCCGGTGACGTTGGGCGGCGGCATCACGATGGTGAACGGCTTTTTGCTGCGGTCGATCTGCGTGTGGAAATACCCCTTGTCGCACCAGTTCTGGTAGATGCGGTCCTCGGTGCCCTGGGGCGCGTACTGTTTTGCGAGTTCTTTCGCCATGGTAAAACCTCCTGCGGTGTGCTGCTGCGGGGCGAAAATTTCAAACGAAAAAGCCGCCCCATGAACGTTCATGGGACGGCCTGCATCAAGATCCAGGTCGCGGTACCACCCAAGTTGCCTTTTTGCAAAAGCCGCTTTGCGGCAGGAAAACCCCGCCTGCCGGATAACGGCGGCAAACCCGTGCGCGGCTGGCGGGAAAAACCGTTCACCGCGCCTGCTCCCAGGCGACAGCCTCCTTGCCTGCTCTGCCGGACTTGCACCCGACGCCGGCTCTCTGCAAAAGCAGGGCAAAGCGCACTCCTGTTCGCTGCATTTTATAGTATGTATCGTACCGCACCGGCCGCGGCTTGTCAAGCCGAATTTTGAGTACGGCTGCAAAAGTTCTTGACAAGCGGGCTTGTAAAGTATATAGTGCAAACGGTGTTTTTTGGTTTTTGAGGGAAGGAGAACGTGTATACAAATGGATTTGGCCATCATTACGACCAAACAGGTCATGGAACTGCTGCTTATGATCCTGGCGGGCGCAGCCTGCTGCAAACTGCGGGTTTTCAAGCCTGCCGACAAGTCGGTGCTGGCCAATCTGCTGCTGTATCTGGTCGTCCCGGCCATGGTGCTGGACTCCTATATGGTAGAATTTGACCCGGCCACCTTTCACAATCTGCTGCTGACCTTCGGGCTGAGCGCTGTGGTGTTGACAGCCGGCATCCTCATTTCGGCGGCGGCCTCGCGGGGGACGCCGAAAGAAAAACGCCCGCTGGTCTGGTTCGCCTGTTCGTTTTCCAACGCCGGGTACATGGGTTTCCCGCTGATCCGGGCGCTGTTCGGCACGGAGGGCGTGCTCTACGCCAGCGCCTTCCTCACGGTGTTCAATATCCTCATCTTTACCGTAGGCACGACGGTGCTCTCCGGCCAGGTGGATGCCAAAAAGATCGTGCGCAGCATCGTCACGACGCCCTGCATCCTGGCGGTGGCGGCCGGGCTGGTGATCTACCTCTGCCGCGTCCCGGTCCCGGGGGCGATTGCCGAACCGGTCGGCCTGGTGGGGGATATGAATACGCCGCTTTCCATGATCATCACCGGCATCACCATCGCCTCCAGCGACCTGAAACAGCTGCTGCGCAATCCCAGCCTGTTCCGCACGCTGGGGGTGCGGATGCTGCTGATCCCCGCGCTTGGGCTGGGGCTGTTCGCCCTGCTGGGTCTGCACGGGACGGTACCTACCATCGTGCTGCTGCTGGAAGCCTGCCCCTGCGCAGCCATCACTACGATGCTGGCCATCCAGTACCGTGCCGACGAAGAACTGGCGGCCGGTGCGGTGGTGTTCTCCACCCTGAGCAGCATCGTGATCCTGCCGCTGTACGCGCTGCTGCTCACAGCGGTCCTGTAAGGAAAAAGCAAAAACGGCCCGCGCCCGGGAACCGGGGGCGGGCTTTTTGCGTGCGGCTTTGCGTCACCGGGCGCGCAGGGCGATACAGAGCAGGACGGCGAGTCCGGCAGCCTGCAGAAGCCCCAGAAGCGGGAGCAAAGCGGGCTGCGCGCCGAGCAGGGCGGCGGCTGCCAGCAGGACCAGCGGGACGGCGTACTTGCGGGGGTGGTGCCACAGGTCGGCTTCGAGCTTCCATCCGCGCAGCGGGAAGCCCCATTCCAGCAGCACGGTCAGAACGGCGCTCTGCATGGCAAAGAGGACGGCGGCCAGCAGCATGGACCCGGTGACGGCGCCATTCTGCACCTGCCAGCTGAAGAGAAAGACGGCCTCGGCTGCCAGGTGGGAGCAGAAAAGGAACCCCCCGTAGGGAAGGCAGAATGTTCGTTTCTGCCCCGGCAGGGAGCGGACGGCCTGCTCCAGCGCCGGATCGCTGGAAAGCAGGATGCCCAGCGGCGTATTCAGCGAGAGAATGGCGAACCCCATAGGGGCAAGGAACAGATCTTCCGCAGGGCTGAACAGCGCAGGCAGCAGGCAGGCGACGCCCCACAGCGCGGCGGTATTCACCAGATAGTTTTTGTGATCCGCCAGGTAGCGGCACAGGTACAGAAGGAGCGAATGGCGGCGCACCCGGGCACGCTGCCGGGGTTGCCGTTCCGGCGGGCAGAAGGCGCAGCCGTCGGCCTGCAGCAGCACGGCGAGTGCGGGCAGGCTGTCGGCCAGCAGGAAGGCTGGCAGCCACGAGCCGCATCCTGGAAACAGCGGGGCCGCCAGGGCGGCCCCGCCCCACAGCAGGCAGAGCGGGCGGGCGCGCCTGCAGGGGAAATGCGCGGCGGTCAGCAGCGCGGCGTGCAGGGCGCACAGCAGACCCGTCAGCGGGTCTGCGGGCTGCCAGTCCGTCACGGCGTAAAGGACTGCCAGCAGCGGCGCGGTCTTGGTCAGCAGCGTATAAGCGGCCAGGGCGGCGGGGTAGCCGGCCGCGAACGCCCGTTTGGAAAACGGCAGTATCAGCAGCCCCTGCGCGATGGCGGCGCTGCGCCGGGAACACAGCGCCTGCCGCATCGCCCCGGCGGTGAATACGCCTGCCGTCAGCCAGAGCACGGACGGGGCGGCCGCCACCCGGACCCCTGAAGCGCGCAGCCCGAAAAAGAGGGCCAGACAGACGAAGAGGGAACGCCCGGCCTGGCGGCAGCCGGGGGCGAACAATTCCCGCGCTACGGCGTTAAAGATCGTTTTCACAGTGCAGCGCCTCCCGGATGGCATCGGCGTCGATCCGGCTGCCCGTAAAGGTCTGCCGGATACCGCCGTCTTCCAGCACGAACACCCGGTCGGCGGTCAGGGTGATGCTCTCCAGAATGTGGGAGGAAAACAGCACCGTGCCGTGTGCTTTGTACCCGCGGATCAGCCGGTACAGGTATTCGGTGCTTTGAAAATCCAGCCCGTTGACCGGCTCGTCCAGAAGCAGGAGCGGGGGCCGCAGGGCAAAGGCGGTGATAAGGCAGGCTTTCTTTCGGTTGCCGGTGGAGAGGTCCTTCATCAGCATCCCGGCGCCGGAAGCAAAATGGAACCCTTCTATCAGTTCGCTTACGTCGGGCGGCGTTTGCCGGTAAGCCGCGAAAACGTAGGAAAGATATTCCCAAAAGGTGAAATAGCGAAAGGGCTGATCCTCCGCAAAAACGGTATAGCGGCGGGCCTTGAACGCCGCGTCCTGCGGGTGGAAGGGCTGCCCGCAAAAGCGCAGCGACGCCGCCCTCCAGGAAGGCAGCAGGCCGGAGAGCACTTTCAGAAAAGTGGTTTTCCCCGCGCCGTTCATCCCGATCAGCCCCACGGCCTCGTGCCCGCCCAGCGTCAGCGAAAGATCCGCCAGTACCGGCGTTTCCCGGCGGTACCAGGCGCAGAGGTCCCGGACTTCCAACAGGGGCGCGCTCATTTCAACGGCCTCCCTTGTCCTGTCTGTATTGCTTCCACAGGCTGTACGCCGAGTGCAGGAACACGGCGCTCAGGGCCGCATACAGAAGGGTGGCGCCCGCAAGGCCCGAAAGGGCGTTGACTACGGCGGCTGCCAGCCAGAGGATTCCCGCGATGCCGCGGATCCAGATATGACGCATATTCGTTTCCTCCTTTGCGTTCGGTGGTTCATCGTGCCTTTATTCTAGCAGAAGGAGGGGGACTGTGCGGGAATGTCCGCAAACGGCAGGTTTCTGACCGCGAAAAAACGCCGCGGGACGGTAGCCGTCCGCGCGGCGTGGATCATGGGCCTGGTCAGGTAAGGGGCGGAACGCCCTGGAACGACAGGGTGGCCACCGCCCGGAAGGTGTGCCCCGCGCAGGAGGTCTGCAGCGTGCCGTCGTATTTTTCGGCGGCAGTCCGGGCGCTTTTCAGCCCCCAGCCGTGCAGCCCGCCGCCGGTTTTGGTGGTCTGCAGGACGCCGTCCCGGGCCACCGGCGCTTCGGCAAAGGAATTTTCCACCTTGATGACCAGCATCTGGTTGATACGGCGAATGGTGAGCCGGGCAAACCGTTCCTGCGTTTCCGGCACCCGGCGGGCGGCCTCCAGCGCGTTGTCCAGCAGGTTGCCCAGAATGGCGCAGAGGTCGGCGCTGTGCAGGTCGGTGTGGCGGGGAAATTCCACCCGTGCTTCAAAGCGGATGCCGTCGGCCCCGGCGGCGGCCGCTTTGCTGTTGATCAGGTAATCGGCGGCTTCGTCCCCTGTCCACACGGCGTCGGCCATCTCCCGCACCGGGGCCTGCAACTCATCCAGGTAGCGGACGGCCTCCCCGGTTTTGCCGTGGGCCAGCAGCTGCCTCAGCGCGCCGATGTGATTGTGTGCGTCATGGAACAGCCGTGCGTTCAGGGCGTAGGCCCGGCTCAGGGCGGTATAGTCCCGCTCCAGAAGCTGGGCCTGCTCGGTTTTCAGCTGCGCCAGTTCCTTTTCCGTCTGGTATTGGCGGTTCAGGCTGTACACCAGCGCCGCAGCGATCAGTACCAGAGAGAGGGTGGTCCACATGGAAAGGACGTCGCTCCCTACGGGCAGCCACTGCTGGGCGGACAGCGTGACGACGGCCAGGAACCCGGCCGTGATGACGGCGGAAGCGGTACGGAACGCTGTTTGGGGGGAGCCCTCCGTCTGCCGCAGGAGCCGCAGCGCCAGCAACAGCAGCAGCACATGCGGCGCCCAGAACGCGCACTGCCCCTGCGGGGCGGCAAGATCCAGGAAAGCCGGGGCATGGAAGGCTACGCCCAACCAGGCGGCGAACAGGAACTGCCAGAACGCGGCGGCGATCTCATAGAAAATGGCGAAAAACAGGGTCATCCGCAAATCGGTGCGCAGAAAACGGCGGGCGCAGAACGTCAGCCAGAGCGGCTCCAGCAGCACGGGCAGGGAACCCGCGGCCCCGGCTGCCGCGGCAATGGCCGCGATCGCGGCGGCGCCGCCAGCCGCTGCGCCGAGGGCGGCTTTCCCGGGCCGGGGCGCGGCCAGAAACTGCCGGATCACCAGCAGCCCGGCCAGCGCGCGCACCCCGCCGGCGGCCAGCGCCGAGAGGGCCGGCAGCACGGTGCTCATATGTGCTCCCCCCAATACCGATTGATCTGGTCTTTCACGGCCTGCAGGTGGGAGCGGCTCACCGGCAGGGCCGTGCCGTCTTTCAGCAGCACCGAGCCGCCCCGCACCTGCATGATGTGGATCATGTTCACGATGCAGCCGCGGTCGATAAAAATGAATTCTTCGGCGTCCAGTTCCTCATAGACTTGCTGCAGGCTCCTGCGCACCTTCGACACCCCGCTGCGGGCCGTGATGCGGGCGTTCTTGCCGTCCCGTTCGATGTAATAGATCTCCTTGCAGGGGATGCGTTCCAGGCGGCTGCTGGTCTGGATGGTGTAGTATTTGCCTTCCTCCAGGCTGATGAGCCGGATCGCGTCGTCCAGGGCGGCGGGCAGGCGTTTCGCCGCGTCGCTTTTGGGCACGTAGCGAAAAACCGAGAGCTCGAACGCATCCACAGCGTATTCGATGTGGGAGGTGATGAAGATGATCTTCACCTGCGGCAAGGCGGGGCGCAGCTTCCCGGCCAGTTCCATGCCGCTGTGGCCGGGCATTTCGATGTCCAGCAGGATCAGGTCGAAGAAAAAACGGTCCTCCGTGACGTCGTACAGCAGGTTGTCGCTGTCGGTATACAGGATTACGCTCCCCGCAGCCCCGCAGCGTTTCAGGCTGGCTTCGGCGGCTGCCCGGTGGGTCTGGGCGGCGGCCTTGTCATCATCGCAGACGGCTATGCGCAGCATGGGATCACCTCGCTTTTTAAGCGTATTATACTCCCTTTTGACGGCGCGCTCAATCGGGGCGGCGCGTTTTTTTCGCACGGGTTCTATTGCGGCGCGGCGGCGCAGGTGTTATAATAGCAAGCTGTAGAGGGGTAATGCAAAATAAGGAGCACTATGCAAACACAAAAAACAAGCCCGTGGCTGATCCTGTTTCGGATCGTATTTACCGTGGCGCTGCTGGGCTGCATCGCCTATATTTTTCATAACTCGCTGCAATCGGGGGCGGAATCCTCCCTGCGCAGCCAGGCCGTCATGCAGGCGGTCAACGAAACGCTGGGGAAGGTGCACCTGGGCCCGCTTTCCGAGCATACCATCCGCAAGATGGCCCATTTTCTGGAATTCACGCTGGAAGGGTTCCTGCTTATGCTCTGCCTGCGGGTCTATACCGCCCGCTTTGTGCGGCATATGAGCTGGCCGCTGCTGATCGGCATGGGCACGGCGCTGATGGACGAGACCATCCAGCTGTTCATCCCCAACCGCACGTCGATGGTCACGGATGTATGGCTGGATATGATGGGCGTGGTGGCCGGCTTGATCGTGGCGCTGGTCATTCTGCTGATCGTCCGCGCCATGACGGCGTTTATGCGCATTGAGAACGAAAACCGCGTCCTGCGCGCCGAACGGGAAGAACTGCGGCGCGCCCGGCAGGAGCAGGAACACGAATATCTGGCCCGCCGCGCGGTGCAGCGCGCCCGGGAAGGGGCGGCGCACCCTGCCCCGCAGGAGGATGAGGAGGAAACGGAAGAATGACGACCCAACAAGCCATCGAAGCACTGCACGCGCTGCCCCGCCTGGGCGGCGGCAAGCCGGGGCTGGACCGCATGCAAAACCTGCTGGCCCATCTGGGCCGCCCGGAGAAGGAACTGCAGTGCATCCACATTGCGGGCACCAACGGCAAAGGCAGTCTGGCGGTCATGACGGCTTCCATCCTGACGGCAGCCGGGTACAAGACCGGCCTGACCGTCAGCCCGTATGTGGTGGATTTCCGGGAACGCTTCCAGATCGACGGCGAGATGATCCCGCCGCGCACGCTGGCGTCGCTGGCCGGCAAAGTGCTGGACGCCGTGGAGCAGATCCGGCAGGAGGGCGGCGAGCCGCCGGTCCAGTTCGAGGCTGTGACGGCGCTGGCGCTGCTGTGGTTCGCGCGGGAGAAGTGCGACCTCGTGGTGTTGGAGACCGGCCTGGGCGGCCGCTTTGACGCGACCAACGCCGTAGCGCATACGCTGGTGGCGGCCATCACCCGCATCGGTTATGACCATAGGGAACTGCTGGGCGATACACTGGACAAGATCGCGGCCGAGAAAGCGGGCATCATCAAGGAAGGCTGCACGGTGGTCTGCTACCCGGACCAGCCTGCGGAGGCCATGGGGCCGATCCTCACGGCGGCGGCCGAAGCCCACACCAGCATCATCACGCCGGAAGCGGAGGACATCCGCTGCCTGCCTGGCAAACGGCTGGAAAACCGGGTGGATTACGGCGGGTACCAGGTGGCGCTGGGGCTGCCCGGCGCGCACCAGGCCAACCACGCGGCCATGGCGGTGGAGATTGCGCTGGCCCTCTGGCGGGAATACGGCTACCAGATCTCCGACGAAGCTATCCTGCAGGGGTTGGCCGCCGCCCGCATACCGGCCCGCATCGAGGTACTGCGCCGCCGCCCGCTGTTGCTGCTGGACGGCTGCCACAACCCCGACGGAGCCCGCGCTCTGGCTGAGACCCTGGCCAAAGCGCAGTATGAGGAAAATCTGGTGGGCGTGTTCGGCATGCTGGCGGACAAAGACTACAAGACGATGCTGGAAGCGCTGGCCCCCGCCTTTGCCAAGGTCTATACCGTCACGCCGGACTGCCCCCGCGCGCTCAGCGGCGTGGACCTGCAAAAAGAAGCGCGCTTCCATATGGACGCCGAAGCGGCCCCCGGCGTGCCGGAAGCCCTGCGCGCTGCCGTGCGCTACGCCGAGGAACATAACCTGGCGGGCGTCGTGGTGTGCGGCTCCCTCTATCTGGCGGCCGAAGCACGCCCCTGGCTGCTCAAAGAAGCAGAAAAATAATTTCGGCGCCCCGTTCCAACAAAATATTTGCACCAAAGCCTGTATCGTAAGGATACAGGCTTTTTGTTGTACAAGCCTGCCCCGGCGGCTGCCGGATGCTGATGGAAAAGGGGACGAACCTGGATGGCAAAGGTGTATTTTGTGCCGGGCAGCGGCACATTGGCGGCCTATCTCAGCGGCGAGATCGATCACCATGCGGCCCAGTCGCTGCGGCGGGAGATCGACGCCCAGGTGGACGACCGCCTGCCGGAACTGCTCACGCTGGACTTTTCCGGCGTTACCTTTATGGATTCCTCCGGCGTGGGGCTGATCCTGGGCCGTGACCGGCATATCGTGTCGCTGGGCGGCCGGCTGACCATCCAGAACCCGCCGCCTGCCGTGCGGCGCATGCTGGAACTGGCTCACATCACCTACGCCTGAGGGGGAGAACGTCATGAAAATGTTGAATCAGGTCAAGATCACGTTTGCCAGCCGCTCGGTCAATGAGGGCTTTGCCCGGGCGGCGCTGGCGGCTTTCCTTGTGCAGCTGGACCCCACGGTGCCCCAGCTGGCGGATCTCAAGACTGCAGTTTCGGAAGCCGTCACCAACTGCATCGTACATGCCTATCCGGGCGCCATCGGGCCTATCACGATGACGGCCGGCCTGTATGAAGGCGGGCTGGTACGCATCACGATCAGCGACCGCGGAGTGGGGATCGAGGATGTGGCGCAGGCCATGGAGCCGATGTACACCACCGGCGATCCGTCGGAGCGGGCGGGTCTGGGATTTGCAGTGATGCAGAGCTTTATGGACAAGGTCCGGGTATCCTCCACGCCGGGGCGGGGGACCCGCGTGACGCTGACCAAGCGGCTGGACACCCGAAGCTGACCTCCTTACATACTATATAAGGAGGAATACCACCATGCCCGCACAAAGCATCGAAACGCTGCCGCGCGCCGAATTCATTGAAAAAAACCTGGGGCTGGTCCACGCCTGCGCCGGACGGTTCAAGGGCCGCGGCATCGAATATGAGGAACTGTATGCCGCCGGATGTCTGGGGCTGGTCAAGGCCTGCGACGGGTTCGATACGGGACGCGGCGTCTGCTTTTCCACCTATGCCGTGCCGGTCATTCTGGGGGAGATCAAAAAACTGTTCCGGGATGGCGGCACGGTCAAAGTCAGCCGTTCCCTCAAAGAACTGAGCCTGAAGATCGGCGCTGAGCGGGAGCGGTGCCTGAAAAAGACTGGCAGGGAGCCCGGTGTGACCCAGCTGGCGCAGACGCTCAACACGACGCCGGAACAGATCGCGCTGGCGATCCGCGCCTCGCTTCCGGTGCTTTCCCTGACGCCTTCCGATGATGAGGAGGGGCAGCGGGAGTGGGATGTGCCGGTGGATTCGCCGGAGGAAAGCCTCTCGGACCGGATCGGTCTGGCCGAAGTGATGGAACGGCTGGAGCCACGGGACCGGCAGATGATCCGGCTGCGGTTTTTCGGCGGCCGTACCCAGAGCGAAACGGCGCGGGAACTGGGAACAACGCAGGTACAGGTATCGCGTCGGGAGCGCAAGATCCTGCAATGGATGCGCGAGCAGCTTCTGGGGGAAGACGCCGCTTTATAAATATAGAAAACAAGCGTACAGTGTGCCACAAGTCGTTCGGCATACTGTACGCTTTTTGCAGGTTTGGTTTGTGCGCCTCTCCAAAAGTGCGACTTTTGTATTGACAATAAGACGCTCTTTATGATATGATACGCCTACCACCCTGGAAAGAACGATGCAGCGACCATTCAAAAACTTTTTGAAAAAAGTGTTGCAAAAAGTGAAAAAAGGTGTTGACAAAGGGGAATTCGGGTGGTATTATAGTCAAGCTGTCCGGCGCGGGAGCGCAGGACGGCAAGCCGGAA
>HBJMC02800__coassemble_283_pt1 | contig 22846 bp, 25 predicted proteins | sample HBJMC02800__metabat2_low_PE_014 | metagenome-assembled genome bin HBJMC02800 | reverse complement strand
AATGAGATAGCCGTTGATCTCGGTGTAGGTCAGTTTCATGGTGTGCCTCCTTCAGTGTTCTTGAGTTCCTTAATTGCAATCATTGCAGGTGCTTTCTTTGCGTTGCTCTCTCAAATGCGATTCAAAAATGCTCCTGCGAATCAGTACCTTCGTCCCGATTTTATAAATCGCACCAGCCTCATGTGCCATACGGGTTAGAGGCTTCAACCCCAGACCGTAATACACACAAGCCATGGTATAAGTAACAAATTCATGGGCCATGAACTCCAGATCTTCATCATCAATCTGATCTGAAAACATCCACACATTTCCGCTCATTCCGCATCACCTCCCCGGTATTTGCCGGTAGCCGGTTCATGGAAACGCTCCAGATAGGCATCGAATATCTCACGATTGATCAGGACGGTGCTGTCAATCCGAAAAATAGCGCCCGCATCGCTGGCCAGTTCCAGTAGCTTCTTATGGGACAGACTGTAAATCAGCTCGGCCTGCTGATAGCGAATATACTCTCTGCGCAGTTTCCGCAGTTGATTGGGAACTTCTTTCATGCTTTTAATCGGTTTGTATTGTTCTTTCATATAAGGTGCCTCCTGTTTTGATGGTGGGAATGTGTGGCAAAAGTTGACTGCAAACAAAAAAGCACTTCTCAGAAATCTTCTGAGAAGTGCTTTAGGGTTAATCCAAACCTGAGATTTGAATTGTCTGAAATTCACAACCGTTCGTGTGAATGCGTAATTCCTTGAAATTTTGCTGTCAAATTGCTGTCACAACGAGCTGTACATCACGCAGTGGGCACAATATATAGTGTTTTTTCTTTTTCAGAATGTCTATATAATGTGGTTTTACTGGTCGACGGGCTTCATCGTGGGGAACAGCAGCACGTCGCGGATGGAAGCCGAGTCGGTCAGCAGCATGACCAGACGGTCCACGCCGAAGCCCAGGCCGCCCGTGGGGGGCAGGCCGTACTCCAGCGCCGTGACATAGTCGTAGTCCACCTGGGCCTTGCTGGCGGGGTCAAGCTGCTTGCGCTCGGCCACCTGGCGCTCAAAGCGGCCTTTCTGGTCGATGGGATCGTTCAGTTCGCTGAACGCGTTGCCGAACTCGGTGGCGTTGATGAAATACTCGAACCGTTCGGTGAACATCGGGTCGTGGGGCTTGCGCTTGGCCAGCGGGCTGACCTCCACGGGGTAATCGTAGATGAAGGTGGGCTGGATCAGCTTTTCCTCCACGTATGCGTCGAAGAACTCCGCCAGGATCGCGCCCTTCGTCGGGATCTCGGGCAGTTCCACCTTATGCTCATGGGCCAGCGCGACGGCCTCGGCGTCGGTCTGGACCGCGTCGAAATCCACGCCGGAATATTTTCTGACGGCTTCCACCATCGTCATGCGCTCCCAGTGGGAGAGGTCGATGGTCTGGCCCTGATAGGGGATCTGCAGGGTGCCGCAGACATTCTGCGCCACCGTTTTCATCATGTCCTCCACCAAGTCCATCATACCGTAGTAATCGGTATAAGCCTGGTAAAGTTCGATGGTGGTGAACTCCGGGTTGTGCTTGGGGTCCATGCCCTCGTTGCGGAAGATGCGGCCCACCTCGTACACGCGGTCGATGCCGCCCACGATCAGGCGCTTGAGGTAGAGTTCGGTCTCGATGCGCAGCACCATGTCCATATCCAGCGTGTTGTGGTGCGTGATGAAAGGCCGCGCCGCGGCGCCGATCTCAAAGGGCGTCAGGATAGGGGTCTCCACTTCCAGGAAGCCCTTGCCGTCCAGGTAGCTGCGCAGTTCCCGCAGAATGGCGCTGCGCTTGACGAAGGTCTGTTTCACGTCAGGGTTGACGATCAGATCCACATAGCGCTGACGGTAGCGGGCTTCCCGGTCGGTCAGGCCGTGGAACTTTTCCGGCAGCGGCAGCAGGCTCTTAGCCAGCAGCGTCAGTTCGGTGACGCGCACCGAGATCTCGCCCATTTTGGTACGGAACACTTCGCCCTTGCAGCCGATGATGTCGCCGATGTCCAGCTTTTTGAAGGCGGCGTAGGCTTCGTCGCCCAGCAGGTCGCGCTTGACAAAGATCTGGATATCGCCCTTCTGGTCGCGCAGATGGGCGAAGCTGGCCTTGCCCATGACGCGCTTGGACATCATGCGGCCCGCCAGCGTGACGGTTTTGCCGGTCTCCGCCTCGGCGGGCAGGCCGGCGAACTCGGCCTTGAGGTCGGCGGAGTAGGCGTCCTGGGGGTATTTGGTGTTGACAAAGGGGTCCTGACCGGCGGCGCGCAGGTCGGCCAGCTTCTGGCGGCGGACGGCCGCCTGCTGGGTCAGATCCTGCTCGGTCTGGGGCTGATTGTGCTCCATACTACCATCGTCCTTTCTGTTTACAGTCAAACGGGGGCGGGTACAGCCCCACCCCCGACCTTTTTACTTCGAGCGCGAAACGGCCAGCACCTTGTACACGATGACGCTGCCGTTGGGCAGGGTGACGTCCACTTCGTCACCGGCTTTGTGGCCGATCAGCGCGGCGCCCACCGGGCTTTCGTCGCTGATGCGGTTGAGGTTCATGTCCGCCTCGGTGGAGCCGGTGATGTCGTACTCCTCGGCGTCCTCGGGGTCGTCCCCTTCGGCCAGGATCTTTACGCGCATACCGATAGAGACCGTATCGTTGGACAGTTCACTGTCGTCAATGATACGCGCGACCTTCAGCGTAGCTTCCAGGTCCGCGATGCGGGCCTCGACAATGGCCTGCTCCTCTTTGGCGGCGTCATACTCGGCGTTTTCACTCAGGTCCCCGTAACCGCGGGCGACCTTGATCTTATCCGCCACTTCCTTGCGTTTGACGGTGCGCAGTTCTTCCAGGTCCTGCTCCAGTTTCTGGTATCCCTCACGGGTAACGACGACTTCTTTAGCCATGCTCGACTCTCCTAACGTATACGCAATTCTGCGATAGTAAAAGTTGTGCGGCCCGCAAATGAGCCGCACTAATTTCTATATTATAGGGTGTAACGCCGAATTTGTCAAGCGTTTGGCGCCGCACTCAGCGATCCAGCTGCAGCAGGCCCACCTTGCGGTAGACTTTGCTCACCGTGCGGTTCGCAAGGCGGGCGGCACGGGCGGCGCCGTCCTTGAGGACTTCGTCCACATACGCCTTGTCGGCCAGGATGCGCCCATACTCCGCCTGCACGGGGGCCAGGGCGTCGGCGGTCACTTCGGCCACCGCCAGCTTGAAGTCGCCGTAACCTCTGCCCGCAAACTCCGCCTCGATCTCCGGCATGGTCCTGCCGGTGAAGGTCGAATAGATCGCCATCAGGTTGGACACGCCGGGCTTGTTCTCCCGGTCAAAGCGCACCTGCCCGTCGGAGTCGGTCACGGCGCGCTTGAACTTGCGCACGATGGCGTCCCGGTCGTCGGTCATGAGCACGAAGGAGTTGGCGTTGGTGTCGGACTTGCTCATCTTTTTGGTGGGTTCGGAGAGGGACATGATCTTGGCCCCCGCCGCCGGGACGTAGCCTTCGGGCAGGGTGAAAGTCTCGCCGTAGACGCCGTTGAAACGGTTGGCGATGACCCGGGCGATCTCCAGATGCTGGGTCTGGTCCTGCCCCACGGGCACGAGGTCGGCGTTGTAGATCAGGATGTCGGCCGCCATCAGCACAGGGTAGGTGAACAGGCCGCCGTTGACATTGTCGGGGTGTTTGGCGCTCTTGTCCTTGAACTGGGTCATGCGGGACAGTTCGCCGAACTGGGTGTTGCAGGCCAGCACCCAGGACAGTTCGCAGTGGGCGGGCACGTGGCTCTGGGCAAAGAGCACATGGTTTTTGGGGTCGATGCCCACGGCCAGCAGCAGAGCGGCCAGTTCCCGGGTGCGGCGGCGCAGTTCCGCCGGTACCTGGCGCACCGTCAGGGCGTGAAGGTCCGCGATCATATACAGGCAGTCGTACTCCGACTGCAGCAGGGCCCAGTTGCGCACCGCGCCGATGTAGTTGCCCAGGGTGGGCGTGCCGGTGGGCTGGATGCCCGAAAGGATGCGTTTGCGTTTTTCTTCTGCCATAATATTTCCACCTTCTAAAAATAGCAGGCGCTTCCGCCTGTTCGTATCGGTACTACTATTCAATCACAGCCCGCGCCCTTTGTCAACCGCCCCGGCCGCTGCGCGCAAAAGGCCCGCAGCCGTACAGGCTGCGGGCAAAGGGCGCGGCCGGTTCAGGCCAGGGGCACGGTAAATTCGGCCAGTATTTCGTAACCGTCCGGGGCGTCGTAGTCGGTGACGTCGTATACCGTCACCGTGACCGTGCGGCAGTCCTCCGGCACCGTGTCGAAGTAGTGGGTCCAGCGGACATCGCTGGCGGGGTCATTCTCATCCACATATCCCCCCTCTCCCCGTTCCTGTTTGAGCAGGGTACCGTCCTCGGTGGTCAGCTTGAGTTGGATGCTGCCGTCCGCGGGCACCTGGATGTCCAGCTTGGCGGCGGCGGGGGTGGCGGTCAGGCTGTGCAGCGTGACGCCGTTTTGCTCTTGGGGCCCCGTATAGCTGCGCACGCCCTCGGTGGACGGCGCGGGCATCGTGAAGGTCAGGGTATAGTCCCCTTCCAGCGGCGTTTCGTCATGGTATTCCATCTGGGTCAGGCCGCCGCCCCATTCGTGGGTGGTCTGGGCCACGATCTCGGTATTGCAGGCGACCAGTCCATGCAGCCCCAGCGTTACGGTCTGGCCGGTCAGTTCTTCGGGCGTCCATTCATCCAGGAACAGCGGATAGTTCAGCCCCATCACAAAACTGCCGTCCGGCTGCCGGGTGAACCAGCCCTGCCCCTCCTGCATGATGGCGCCGCCGTCCCCCAGCACCAGCGTGCCGGAAGCGTCGCGGGTATCGGCGGGCATCGAGCCGTCCGCATCGGCACGGATGGTATCGAACCCGTCCAGGCTGCCGTCCGCCGCCGTCAGCAGCAGGCTCAGGCGCAGCCAGTCCTCGTCCCGGTAGATCTGGCCCAGGGTCACGGTATAAGCGCCCTCGGCGCTCTCGGCGGTCTGTTCCACCGTGCCGGCGTACTGGTTCAGCTGCTCGCTGCGCAGGCGGGCGTCCGCGTCGCGGTTGATCCAGGCGAACAGGTTCCCCACCACCGGCAGGCTTTCGGCCAGGGCAGGGCTGGCCAGGTTCACGCCGCCCAGCAGCACCGCGCAGGCCGCGGCGGCCACCGCCGCGTTGCGGCCCCAGCGCCCCACCCGGCGCAACAGCGGGACCGCGCGGGAGCGCTTGGCGTTGGCGCGGCCCCGGGCCAGGGCCAGCACCTTCTTTTCTTCCGCTTCGTCCAACGGCACGCCGGGCAGGTCCAACCGGTCCAGTTCGTGCAATAATGACGGGTCATAACGATCGTTACGCATGGCTGCCGACTCCTTTCTGTTGCAGCTGGCGGCGCAGCCGCTCGCGGCCGCGGCTCAGCCGTGTATTCACCGCGCCTTCGCTCATATCGAGCGCGGCGGCGATCTCTTTGCTCGTTTCCAGCAGGTAATATTTCCGCAGGAAGATCTCCCGGTCCGGCGGGTCCATGGCCGCCACCAGTGCGCCGGCCAGGTCGGCGGCGTCGGAGGCCGCGCGGTCGAACTCCGCCAGTTCCCCCAGGGTCTGCCCCAGTTCCGCATCCAGCGACAGGGCCGCATGGCGGCGCAGGCTGTGGTAGCGGTCGATGCCGCAGTTCCGCGCCGTGACGATGAGCCAGGGGCGCAGCGGCGTTTTCTGCCGTTCCAGCTGCCCTGCGCAGCGCCACAGGGCTACGAGCACATCGGCCATACATTCCTCCGCATCCCGCGGGTCCCGCGGCAGAATACGCACCAGCACCGCCTTGATGAGCGGGCCGTAGCCCCGCAGGGCCGCCTGCAGGCCGCTGTCCGGGTCCTTCTGCAAAAGGCGGACCAGGTCCTGATCTCTCACATGGATTCCTCCTTGCTTTTGTTTGTGGGAAGCGCTTCTGCCCATCCAGACGGTCCGGCGGGGCAAAATCTTACACACGGCGCGATTTTATTGGAGAGGAACGCAAAATTCACACAGATGGGCCGCCACTTTGGCGGCCGTATACCGCTCCACCACCGGGCGGGCGCGGTCCACCGCCAGCCCGGCGGTCAGGGCCGGGAGTTCCCGCCAAAATTTCGCCACCGCCCGGGCCGTATGGGCCACCGTAAACACCGCGTAGCAGCCGCCTTCCACCCGGCGCACCGGCAGACCGGCGGGCCCCTTCCCCGGCTCTACCACGAGCCCCACATCATACCGCTGGGCGCAGCCCGGGGTCGCGGCGGGGTCGTCCAGGGCGATGCCCAAAACCACCGAATCGGCCCGCAGCCGCCCCCGCGCCCGCAAATAAGCTTTGAAGTCCTCCATCAGCTGCTTGTTCTCCGCGCCATAGGGCCCCGTTCTGCGCCTGTAGGCGATGGGGACGTTTTTCCATTCTTCTATGACCAAGACAGGCCCCTCCCTTACATTTCGGTTGAAGGGATGGTACACCCTATTAAAAGGATTTGCAAGACGGCAATTAAAATATTTTCCGTCATCGCAAAAAAACTGCCCGGCAACAGGCCGGGCGGTCTTTCCTTATTTCTGCTTCCGGGTGCGAAGAAGCACGGCCGCGCCCCATACGCCGCCCAGCAGCATCACTTCCAGCACGCCCAGTATGTGGATGCCGTACTGCGGCGAGGGCTGCGCCGCCAGCGCCGCCAGATGGTGCGCCCCCAGGGCCCAGCACAGCACGGTGGATTGCAGGGTGAGGATCTTCATGGCGCGCAGGTCCTTCCCCCGCAGGGCGCAGAGGATGGCCGCCACCAGCCCCACGTTCCACAGGGCGATCTCCCGCTGCCAACCGGCGGCCACGCCCCAGGAGGCGTACAGGCCCGCCAGTTCCGGCCGGAACGCCTGCCAGAGCAGCGCCCCGCCGCAGGCCGCCCCCATGAACCCCAGATACCGCCGGAACGGCCCGGCCGGGTCCCCGGAAAGTCGTTTTTTCATCGCTGCACCCCTTTCCAAAACATGAAATTTATTTCATATTCAGTATACAGTTGCCCGAGGTAAAAGTCAAGGCGCAACATGAAATTTCTTTCATATTTCTTGTTTTTTGCCCCGTGCAGGGATATAATGGAGGCAACGACCGGGAAAGGAGAGGAAGATATGGCAAGCCATGAAGTGCAGGTTCCCCGGCAGAAGCGGGCGCAGGCCAAAAAAGACGCCATCGTCCTGGCCAGCTATGGGCTGTTCTGTGAAAAGGGCTACTATGGGACCAACACCGCCCAGATCGCCAAACGGGCGGGCGTTTCCACCGGGATCGTCTACCGCTATTTCCAGGACAAAAAGGACATTTTGAACGCGGTGGTGCGGCTCTACCTGGCCCGCCTGGAGGAAGGCGCCCGCCCCCTGCTGGCCGCGGCGGTGTCCGGGGAGGAACTGGCCGCCGTGGCGGGGCGGTTCCTGGATCTGGTCCTGGACTCCCACCGGATGGACCGGGCGGCCCACGACGAATTTTGGGCGCTGGCGCTGCGCCATGAGGACATCGGCCGCCTTTTCGCCGCCTTTGAGGAGGAACTGCTGCGCGGCCTTGCGGCGGCCCTGCAGGAGCGGCGGGGCCTGCCCGGGGACCAGCTGCCCGAAAAGCTGCGGATCAGCTACGGCATCGTGGAGCAGCTTTGCCATGATGTGGTGAACGGCCGGATCGACGAACAGGACTGGCCCGCGATGAAAAGGATCGCCGTTTCGGCCATCGTCTATCTGCTGGAAGCCCCCGCCCCCTGACGGAGCGGACCTTCCCGGCCGCCGCCGGGCGCGGCGGTCCCGCCGTCCGCTTGGTATAACGGCCTGCAAATTTTCTGCGCGCCCCCCGCTTGACAAGCGCGCAGCGGGCTGCTATACTCTTTACAGACCGTTGGTTTGTATGGAGGTGCAGAATGGCCCGGAACAAATACCCGGAGGAGACCGTAAAACTGATTTTGGATGCCGCCACCCGCCTGTTTGTTGAAAAAGGCTACGACGCAACATCCCTGCAGGACATCATCAATGAAACGCACCTTTCCAAAGGCGCCATCTACCACCATTTTTCTTCCAAGGAAGAAATCTTCGAAGCCATCTTCCACCGCATCGGGGAAGAAAACACCACCGCGCTGGCCAAGGTGCGGGACGACCGCGCGCTGAACGGGCTGGAAAAGCTGCGGGCCATCTTCAAGGCGGCCCTGTTCAATTCCAACCAGAGTCTGATGCTGACGGTCACCCCCTGTTTGCTGGACAACCCCCGTTTTCTGGCCATGCAGATCGGCCAGCTTTACCAGATCGTTGCGCCGAAGTTTATCCAACCCATTCTGCAGCAGGGCATCGACGACGGCTCCATCCGGGCGGAGGACCCCCGCGAACTGGCGGAAGCCATCATGGTCCTGTCCAACGTATGGCTGAACCCGCTGGTCAGCATGACCGATGAAGCGGGCATGCGCCGCCGCTGCCGGACCTTCAACGCCCTGCTGGAGGGCGTCGGCATCCCCCGGCTGCTGGACGAGGAAATGATCGAGGGCTATGTGGCCTATTGCCTGGCCCAACGCACGGCCCCCTCCCCCGAAAACACCTGAACAGGAACTGCGCTCCGAAAGCGCAGTTTCTTTCAACCCATATTCAAACCGACGGTCGGTTTAATAAAAAGACAATGGAGGTATTTTATGCAGACAAAACTTTTCCGCCGCGACTTCACCCTTGTGGTGATCGGCCAGATCATTTCGCTGTTCGGCAACGCCATTTTGCGGTTCGCCCTGCCGCTGTATCTGCTGCGGCAGACCGGCTCCGCCGCGCTGTTCGGCGCGGTGACCGCCTGTTCCTTTGCGCCGATGGTCCTGCTTTCGCTGGCGGGCGGCGTGCTGGCCGACCGCGTGAACAAGCGCGACATGATGGTGGGGCTGGATTTTTCCACCGCAGCCCTCATCCTGCTGTTTTATTTTGCGCTGGGCGAACTGCCGGCGGTCCCCCTTTTTATCGCCGTGCTGATGCTGCTCTACGGCATTTCCGGCACCTACCAGCCCGCCGTCCAGGCCAGCGTGCCCCTTCTGGTGCCCCCGGACAAGCTGATGGCCGGGAACGCGGTCATCAACCAGGTCAACACCCTCTCTGGCCTGCTGGGGCCGGTGGTCGGCGGCGTACTGTTCAGCCTTTGGGGCATTGACCCCATCCTGCTTTTGAGCGCGGGATGCTTCGCTTTTTCCGCCGTTATGGAGATCTTCATTCATATCCCGCACCAAAAGCGCCCGCGGGGCGCCGGTGTGTTCCGCACCGTCGCCATGGACCTGAGAGAAAGCTATCGGTTCGTCAGGACCGAAAAACCGGTCTTTTTCTCGGTGGTATGGCTGGTGTCCCTCTTCAATCTGGTGTTGAGCGCGGTGATGATCGTAGGGACGCCCATCCTCGTCACCCAGGTCCTGGGCCTGTCCGACACGCTGTACGGCTTCACCCAGGGGGCGCTGGCCCTGGGCGGGCTGTGCGGCGGCATTCTGGCCGCGCTCATATCGCAAAAGCTGAAGATCCAAAATTCCCACCTGCTTCTGCTGGTGTGTGCGGCCGCGGTGGGGGTGATGGGGCTCGTCCTTTTCCTGCACCTGCCCACCCTGCTGTGTTACGGGGCCGTCACCCTGATGAGTTTTGCCGCCATGGGCGCTTCCACGCTCTTTATGGTGCAGATCTACACGCTGGTGCAGACGCAGACCCCGCCCCAGCTGGTGGGCAAGATCATGGCGGCGCTGATCGCCCTCGCCATGTGCGGGCAGCCGTTGGGGCAGGCGGTCTACGGTGTGCTGTTCGATGTTTTTTCGGCGCACACCTGGGCGGTGCTGACCGGGGCCGCGGCCGCCGCGTTGGGGATCGCCCTGTACTCCCAAACCGTATTTGTACGGCTGGCGGAGGGCCGCTGACCCTCGCCGCCCAAAACCACAGGAAAGCATTGTTCCGGGCCGTTTGTTTCCCATACAAAACAGACGCATCACCAAGGTGATGCGTCTGTTGCTGTGGTTCGGCCGCCCGGGCGTTCCGGCCCGACGGCGTTCGGTTTTGTCAGGGTTTCCGGCAGGGCGGCCCCGCCGGGCTTACCGGCGTTTCCCCAGCAGGTCCTTGCGGATGTGGGCGAAACAGGCGTCCTCGCCCCGGTCCCGCAGGATCAGCAGGCATTCCTCCAGTTCGCGCCGGGTCTCGGGGTGTAAAACCAGATGATCCCGGCCGCGGTCGTAGTATTCCCACGCGCTGGCGTCGGTATAGCGGTCGCCCATATAGTTCTTGCTGGCGGCGATACGGTCGCAGACCATTTCCGCCACATACCGCGCGGGCATCCGCATACCGCCCAGCGCATGGTCGCCGGAGGGCGTGTAGTCGATCCAGTATTCCAGATGGTGCCGGTTGCGGCCCTTGTGGTGCAGCCAGGCGGCGCTGTAGCCCTCCGCCTGACGTTGGGCGTTGTTGGGGCTGCAGTTGCCCTGCCAGTACCGGGCGCCTGCCAGAAATTCTACCGGCGCCAGCTTGCTCAGGTCATGGGTCAGCCCCTGCCAGTACAGCCCGCAGCGAAAACAGTACCGCATGACCAGCATCTTGTGATGGTGGATGGTTTTATAATGTTTGATCGGATGCCACAAAGCGTGCGTTCCCTCCTTGGAACGAAAGATGAAAAACGCGCAGCGCGCGTCAGCGGTCCCATTTGTCGCACAGGCTGGCGATCTGGCTGGCGAACTTGGCCAGGTCCTTGTTGGCCCCGCCCTGGTTGTGCTGGATGACCACCATCAGGCGCTTGCCCATGTTGACCAGGCGGTCGTAGGCGGCGCTGCGGCGCACGGTGGCCACGCCCGGCGTCTTGACGATCTTGCGGGTGTTGCCCAGCTCGGCACAGGCCGCGCGGCCGCCCCCGACGATCCAGACTGCGCCGTTGTAGGGCGCTTCGGCCTCGTAGCCTTCTTCCCGCAGGCGGCGGGCCCAGTGGTCGGCCACCGCGTCTTCGCCATGGTTGACAAAGACGAACTTGGGCTTTTCGTCAAACGCGTGGAGCCAGTTGGCCAGCCCGTCCTGGTCGGCGTGGCCCGAAAGGCCGCTGAGTTGGTGGATGGACGCCTTGACCTGGATCTCGTCGCCGAAAAGCCGGACCTCCTGCGCGCCGCCCAGCAGGGCGTTGCCCAGGGTGCCGGGGCTCTGGAAGCCCACGAAGAGGACCGTGCATTCGGGCCGCCAGAGGTTGTATTTGAGGTGGTGGCGGATGCGGCCCGCGTCGCACATGCCGGAGGCCGAGAGGATGACCTTGGGCGTGGGGTCGCTGTTGATGGCGACGGATTCCTCCTTGGTCTCGCTGATGCGCAGGTCGGGGAACCACAGCGGGTTCTGCCCGCTCTGCACCAGGGCCATGGCTTCCGCGTCGTAGCATTCCATATAGTTTTCACGGAAGATGGTGGTGGATTTGCTGGCCAGGGGGCTGTCCACAAAGACCGGGAAGCCGTCATGCCCGCGGACCCGGCCTTCGGCCTTGATCTGCCGGATAAAGTACAGCAGTTCCTGGGTACGGCCCACCGCAAAGCTGGGGATGACCACGTTGCCGCCCCGGTCGAAGGTAGTCTGCAGCACCTCGGTCAGTTCGCCGAGGTAGTCGGGGCGCGGGCCGTGGCTGCGGTCGCCGTAGGTGGATTCCATCACCAGATAGTCGGCGTGGGGCGGGATCGCGGGGTCTTTGATGAGGGGCTGGTTGATGTTGCCGATGTCGCCCGAAAAGACGATGACCTCCGGTTCCCGGCCCGCCTCGGTGACGCGGATGGAGATGGACGCGCTGCCCAGCAGATGGCCCACGTCGGTAAAGAGGATCTCGATCTTGCCGCCCGCGTCGTCGAACAGCGCCTGCCAGGCGTTGTAGGCGCAGGGCACGAACTGCTTCATGACCTGTTCGGCATCTTCCACCGTATAATCCGGCTCCACCAGGGCCGCGCCGCTGCGCTGGGCCTTGCGGTTTTTCCACTCGGCCTCCTGCTCCTGAATATGGGCCGAGTCCCGCAGCATGATGCCGCAGAGATCCATGGTGGCGTCGGTGGAATAGATGGGGCCGCGGTACCCGTTCTTGTACAGGTAGGGGATCTGGCCCGAATGGTCGATATGGGCATGGGTCAGCAGCAGCGCCTCGTAGACGCCCGGGGCGCAGGGCAGGTCCGCGTTTTCATACACGTCGCGTCCCTGCTCCATGCCGCAGTCGATCAGCAGCCGGTGCCCCGCCGCTTCCAGCTGGGTGCAGCTGCCGGTCACTTCGCGCGCAGCGCCCAAAAAGGTAAGTTTCATACAGTGTACGCCTCCCTGCAGCGTCCTGCCTTGCCCGTCAGGGGTTGCGGCCCACGCCGTAGGTGGGCGCTTCCGGCAGGACAAAATTTTCGGTGAAATTGCTGGTATTGTCGTTGATATTCATACGGACGTCCCAGAACAGGTCGCCGTAATCGCGCAGGATGGTGTAGTTGCCATCACCCAGAGCCGCCAGGGTGGCGGTATCGCCCACCAGCAGCACATTGTCGCCCTCGGGCTCATAGCCGGTCAGGCTCTTGCGGTAGGTGCGGGTGACGGCGCCGCCGTCGATGAGGCTCTGCGCCGCGTCGGCCGTGGTGGAGACCAGCACCAGCCGGGCCGTGGCGGGCAGGGAATCCAGCAGCGTCTGGCGGGTGATGTCGCCGTACTCCAGTTCGGTCACGCCGCCGGCCACGCCGGTGACTTCCGCCTCCGCCCAGCCTTCGGGCCAGTGGCTGCGGTCGTTTTCGGCGATCTCCTCATAGAGCGTGGCCAGATAGTTGGCATAGCTGATGGTGCGGCCGGCGTCGGGGTTGGCCGCATAGGTGAACAGCGGCGTGTTCAGGATGCTGGTATCGCTGGCGTCCAGTTCCTCCAGCACCGCCACCGCCGCATAGTAGGCCGCGGCCCCCTGCTGTTCGGCCTGGTCGGCGCGCTCGGTGGGCGCGCTGGGGTCGGCCGCGTCCGCCGCCGTATCCTTCTCCGGGTCGGCGGCATCGGATGCCGCCGGGGTTTCCTGCTGCCCGCCGTCGCCGTACTGTTCCCAGGCGGCGCGGTCGGCCAACAATGTGCCGGCGGCCACAGGGTCGGCCAGTTCCACACGGCAGCCGCCGCCCGGGGTGAAGATCAGGTTCAGGCGCCCCACCCCTTCCAGGGCGTGGCCCGCGGCCAGCACCGGCAGCGCGCCGGTCTGGTTTTCCGCCGCGCCGCCGTCGATGACCGCCGTGACCCCCAGTTCGGCCAGGGAGTCCTGCAGCGCGCTCACATCCACGCCCGGCGTGGCGATGCAGAGGATGGCGTCGGCCCCTTCGGCCTGCAGGGCGGCTACCTGCTCGCCCGCCGTCTGGATCAGATCGTTGGCCAGGGGCGTTTCCTCATTGACCAGACCGATGGTCTGGGTCACGGCGGCGGTGTCCGCCAGCGAGAAGAAGCCGATCTTGTACCCGGCGCGCTCCACGATATAATTCATGCCGTTGGTGATGCGGTTGCGGTTCCAGCTGGTGGAGCGGTAGAAGATGGCCGCGCCCTCGGAATCGCGCAGATTGGCGGCCAGCGAAGGCCCAGCGGCCATGTTGGCGTCGCTGCGCAGGCGGGCGATGCCGTACGCCAGGTCCCCGGCCCCAAAGGCCTGCAGGTCATACCCTGCGCCGGAGAAGGCGCTGAGCATATCCATCCCGCCGGTCAGGCTGGCGCTGAGGGTGCCGTGCAGGCTGCCGCCCGCGTCCAGCAGGATGGAGTCCGGGGTGGCCCCCTTGAGGGCCGCCACGTCGGCCAGACTGGCCCCGTCGCCCGCGCGGCTGCCCGCCAGCTGCCCGGTGGCAAAGACGGGGACCGTGATGTCCCCCACCCGCACCAGGCAGGAGATGCTCTCGGTACCGTCGGCGAGGGTGGCGGTGACGGTACATTCACCGCTGTCTGCCCGGGCGCGGACCACACCGTTTTTGTCTACCGTGGCCACGTCGGTGTCGCTGCTCTGCCAGAAGACCTGCTGGCCGCCTTCCTCCTCGGAGGGCTGGTTGGTGGTCAGGGTGGCGCGGGCGTCCTTGCCGTCCAGATGCAGTTCGATCTGGCGGGTATCGTTGACCATGACGGGGTCCACGGCTTTGCCCAGGCCGTCGGCAACGCCCGTGAAGGCGAAGGGCCGCATGACGAAGTCGATGTCCACCGTTTCGCTCTGCACGCCGTAGTCGGCGCCGGGGGCCGTGTAGGTACACTGCCACATATCATAGGTGCCGGTATAGCCCAGCGAGTCCGAGAAACGGGCGATCCACAGGTTTTCGCGCCAGGGGTCGAAGGCAGGATCGCTGAAACGGGCGCGCACCCAGTTCAGCGAGGCGTAGATCCCCTGCTCGCCGGTATAGCCCAACTCCACCAGACGGTCAAAGAACGCCTTGGTGATGGCGGCCATCTCCTCGGGGAAGATGCCGCTGATGCTCTGGTCCTCCAGGTCGTAGTACACCGGGTAGGACAGCTGGTAGGGCGTGGCGGTGTAATCCTCCAGCCCTTCCTGGGGCGGGGCCACCAGGCCCAGCAGCCGGGCCACGTGGTCGGCCTCGGAGCGGGCCTCTTCCTCGTTGGTGGCGTAGGAGTACAGGTAGACGCCGAAGGGGATCCCCAGCCGGGTGCACTCGTCGGCGTTGCGCCGCCACTGGTCGTCGTCCTGGGCCCAGCCCTGTTCCTGGCCGTCCCACTCGCCGCCGTAGCCGCAGCGGATGATGGCGAAGTCGATCCCGGCGGCTTTGGCCTGCTCCCAGTTCACTTCGCCCTGGTATTTGGATACGTCGATCCCCTTGAGCACCGCCGCGGGCATGGCTTCCCCGCTGGCGTTGAAGTAGTACCCCAACTCGTTTTTCTGCCAGGCGGCGGCCGTCGTGCCAAAGTCCGCGCGGGCCGGTCCGGCCGCCCCGGCGGAACACCGCGTCAGCAGCACGGATACCAGCACCACCACGAACAGGCACAGCAGGCACAGCGCCAGCACCAGCCTGCTGCGGCGCCAAGCGGCGCTGCGGCGGCGCTTGCGGCGCCGGGGCGGCGTGCCGCCCGGACGCTGCGGCGGGCTGCCGCCCGCCTGGGGCCGGGGCGCGCCCTGCGCCGGGCCGGGATTGGCAGCCCGTGCAGGGCTGCGGTATACTTTGCGATCTTCAGCCACAGTGATGAACCTCCCCTTCCCACAGCGTATGCAGGTTCCCGGAATTTCCATAAGTAAGAATATAGTAACATTTTGTCAAATAAATTACAATGCAAAACTCCTGCCACAAAATGTAAAATTCCACAAAAAAATGCGTCCCCAACCGGGAACGCATAGCATGTTTGTTCAGACGCCGCGGTAAGCCCCGGCCCGGCGCAGCAGGTCCTTGACCACTTCGCTGCCGCAGACCAGCCCGCAGGCCGCCGGCACGAAGGCATTGCTGGCGGGCACGGTCCGGCGGCCGGGGGCGGGTCTCTCCCCCGTTTCCCCGGCCAGGGGCGGCAGCGGGGCCTCGGTGGAAAAGACCACCTTGACCTTGCCCAGCCGCCGTTTGCGGCACTGCAGGCGGATCACTTTTGCCAGGGGGTCCACGCTGGTCTTTTCAATGTCCGCCACCCGGAACGCCGTGGGGTCCAGCTTGTTGGCCGCCCCCATACTGCACAAAATCGGCGTGCCCGCCGCCTTGCAGCGCTCGATGAGCAGCAGCTTGGCCGAGACCGTGTCGATGCAGTCCAGCACATAATCGAACTGCGCCGGATCGACGGCGCCCGCCGTGTCGGCGCTGTAGAACAGGCGGTTGGCGTGGACCACAGTGGCGGGGTCGATGTCCGCGATGCGGGCGGCCATGGCGTCCACTTTGTACTGCCCCAGCGTGGAATGCAGCGCTACCAGCTGGCGGTTCAGGTTGGAGAGCGCCACTGTGTCGCTGTCGAACAGGCTCAGTTCCCCCACCCCGCTGCGGGCCAGCACCTCCACGGCCTGCCCGCCCACGCCGCCGATGCCGAACACCGCCACGTGGGAACGGCGCAGCACTTCCAGCGCCGGGGTGCCCAGCAGCGCGCGGGTGCGGGTATAGGGGTCTGTCATGGGTGTTTCCTCCGTTCAGGCGGCGCGGCCGCCGTTTTTCTGCCGCTATTGTACCCTGCACCGGGCACTCACGTCAAGTCGGCCCCGGTGCAGCGCCAGTCCTGGCCGAACTGCAGCCGCAGCCGCGTGCGGCCGTCCACCTTCCCGTAATATACCCGGTCGGGGGCGGCGGTCAGGTCGTACAGTTCGCGGACGTCCTCAGGGGTGCGGCCCTCAAACCACCCGGCGTTGACCAGATCCACTGTATAGTCCAAAAAGCCGTCCCGGTCGCCGGCCCAGGGGGTGAAACCGCATTCCCACAGCACATGCAGATCCAGTTCCTCGTCCTGTCCGGCGGCATAGCGGGCGATGTTGCCCTGCACGATGCGCTGCTTGATGTTGACGCAGGCCAGCAGCGTGAAGCTGACCGCCAGCACCGCCAGCCCGATGCGGGCCGCCGGGATGGCCCGGAACACCCGCACCAGGAGCAGCACAGCCCAGACCGCCAGCACGCAGAGGAACCAGCCCGCCACCACCCGGCGGGGCGTGAAGCCGTACAGCCGGATATACACCGCCAGCTTGGCCCCGGCCAGGGCTGCGAAAGCCAGCCCGTAAGCGCAGAACAGCGCCGCCAGCAGGCGGGGCAGCGGCTTTTTGCCCAAAAACCGCACTGCCGCCAGCACCGCAAAGCCCAAAAGCAGGATGCGCAGCAGTTCCCAGAAGCCGTCCACCGCAAAGTCAGCGGCCTGGGGCGCGCTCAGGCCCAGCGGGGCCGCCGCCAGCCACTCCGCCGCCTGCAGGGCAAAGAACAGCGTGTAAAGGGCGCAGAGGGCCCCCACGGCTACATTGGCCGTCACGGCGGGCAGACGGCGCAGCGGCTGCAGCCGCTCGAAAAAGCGATCCGCCGGGAACACCGGCCCGGTGCGGCGCAGGCTTCCGGCCACCAGCCCGTAGAGCCACGCCCCCACCGGCAGCGAGAGCAGGACCGTCAGCAGCGTTTGCAGCAGGGTGGGACTGTCCAGCCATCCCGTCAGCCAACGCGTCAGGACGCGGCCCAGCGCGGCAAAGTGGGTGTCCACCGCGGCCAGCAGCTGCCAGGCCACGGCGCAGAGCGCCAGCGTGACCAGCGCCGTCAGCGCCGCGGTGGCGGCGCGGCGCAGTTTCATCCGGCGGCGCAGCAGGGCGCGGCCCCCGGCCGCCAGCACGGCGATGCGGCGGAAAAAGTTCCCGAAAGGCAGCACCACCAGCCCTGCCAGCGCATCCAGGAAGCAGAGGATGCCTGTATACCCCTGGGCCAGCATGCCGCAGCGGGCCAGCACATACCAGACCGCGAACAGATGCCAGGCCAGCGTCTGCCAACCCCACAGCACCGGCTGCTGGCCGAAAGCCCACATCCCGGCCGAGAGCGTCAGCCAGCAGGCGCCCCACAGGGGCGTCTCGGGCGCGGCGGCGCGGTGCAGCGGCCGGGCCAGCAGCTCCACCCACAGCAGGAACAGCAGCGCGAACACCGGCAGCCCCCACCCGGCAAAGCCGTGGTACAAAACGACTTCCCGCATATAAAAGTACGCCAGCAGGTAGCTGGCCAGCGCCCCCGCCAGGTACGGGCGCAGCGGCGCGGTCTGCAAACGTTCAGACATGGGACACCTCCCGCCCGGCCCCGGCTTTTTCTTCCGGCTCGTCGGGCACGTAGGCCAGCAGGTCGGCGGGCTGGCAGTCCAGCGCCCTGCACAGGGCTTCCAGCGTAGAAAAGCGCACGGCCCGGGCCTTGTTGTTTTTCAGGATGGACAGATTCGCCGGGGTAATGCCGATCTCCTCGGCCAGTTCCCCCGCGCCCTTGTGGCGGCGCGCCATCATCACATCCAGATTCACCACGATGGGCATGGGCGCACCTCCTTCAGATCGTATAGTCCAGTTCGTTCTTCATGCGTACCGCCTGGGCGAAGGCGTCCTTCAGCACCCGGACGATCAGGGCCATGAACCAGGCCGCCGCCGTCAGGAACACAAAGGGCAGATAGATCACGATGCCCGCGGGCAGGCAGACCAGCCCCGCCCCCACGCAGCACCAGCTGATGCGCCGCAGCGCCTGCACGGTCTGGGGCACAAAGACCTGCCCTTTTTCCAGCCGCCGCAAAAAGCGGTAGAGGTTGTACAGCATCCAGAACGCCAGCGCCGCGCACAGGTAGCCCAGCACCAGCAGCGCCGCCTCCACCCCGGGGCCGGTGTAGTGGAGCGGGCGGGTATCCGCCAGCCAGCGGACCAGCCAGGGGCCGCCCAGCGTCGCCGCCGCGCTGCCCAGCATCGCCAGCACCACCACGTACCGCGTCAGCGTGATGCTCTTTTGGTCATCCCATTGCCAGATCTTCATATCGGGAACCCCCTTCTGTGGAATTGGCAACAGTATAGCACAGGGCATATCGTTTTGCAAGTATTTTTTATTGTTTTTCAATACAATATTATTGAGATTCGATTTCTCCGCCGTTTCTGTGCCCCGCCGGACAGGATACGGCGGGGTATTTTTTGCGCCCAAAGGGGTTGACAAGGGGCTGCAAGTAAACTATAGTGTACTTGTACATTAAGTACACTATAGTTCAGAAGGGAGGTCATGTATGGAGATCGTCATCAGCAGCAACACCAGCAAACCCATCTATGAGCAGATCACCTCGCAGATGAAGGCGATGATCATGAGCGGCGAACTGCAGACCGGGGACCCCATCCCCTCCATGCGGGCGCTGGCGAAGTCGCTCCATGTGAGCGTGATCACCGTGCAGAAAGCCTACGAGGACCTGCAGCGGGACGGCTTCATCGAAACGACGGTGGGCCGTGGCAGTTTTGTCTCGGCCCGCAACCGGGATTTCATCCAGGAGGAGCAGCAGCGCCAGGTGGAAGGCTGGCTGCAGAAAGCCGCCGAGGGCGGCCGGGCCGGCGGCATCCCGCTGGCAAAGCTCATCGAGCTGCTCACACTATTTTACACAGAGGAGGAATCACCATGCATTCAGCCATAGAAGTCCGCGGCCTGCAAAAGCGCTACGGGGGCTTCTGCCTGCAGGACGTTTCGTTCCACGTGCCGCAGGGCAGCATCGTCGGCCTTGTGGGGGAAAACGGCGCGGGCAAGACCACCGTCCTCAAGGCCATCCTGGACCTGATCGACACCGACGGCGGCGCGGTATCGGTGCTGGGCGCGCCCGCCGGGGCCGCCCGCGCCGCGCGGGAGGACATCGGCGTCGTCTTTGACGATTTCTGTTTCCACGGGGATCTGACGGTCCGCCAACTGGGCCGGGTGCTGGCCGGTATGTACAAAAAGTGGGATGGTGCGCTGTTCCGGCAGTACTGCCGCCGCTTTGCGCTGGCGGAATCCCGGCGGCTGGGGGAACTGTCCAAGGGCATGAAGATGAAGCTGTCCATCGCGGCGGCCCTCGCCCACCAGCCCCGGCTGCTGATTTTGGACGAAGCCACCAGCGGCCTGGACCCGGTCATGCGGGACGAGATCCTGGATGTGTTCCTGGACTTCATCCAGGACGAGCGCAACTCCGTCCTGCTGTCCTCCCACATCACCGGCGATCTGGAGAAGGTGGCCGACTACATCGTGTTCCTGCATCAGGGCAGGGTCATCTTTCAGCTGTCCAAGGACACGCTTTTGTACCAGTACGGCATCCTGCGCTGCCGCACCGAAGAATTCAACCAGCTGGACCGGGCGGACATCCTGGCCTGCCGGAAAAAGGACCTGGAATGGGAGGTCCTGGTGGCCGACAAGGCCCGCGCCGCACGGAAATACCGTTCCTGTGTGGTGGACAACGCCACCATCGACGAGATCATGCTTCTGCACATCAAGGGGGTAGCGCCATGCGCGGTCTGATCGTAAAGGATTTCTACAATATGGGCAAACACATCGGCCCCACACTGGTCACGGCGGTCTGCGTGGGCCTGCTTCTGATGGTGCAGGGCAGCCCGGCGCTGTTCGTCATCGGGTTTGCCATCGCGGGTGGCGGGCTTTGCTCCACCTGTCTGCGCATGGACGAGGCCGCGGGCTGGACCCGGTTTGAACTGACCGCCCCCGTGGGCCGCGCCGCGGTGGTGCTGGAAAAGTACCTTTTGCTGTTCCTGCTCACGGCGGCCGGGCTGGTCGTGGGCGGCGCGGTAAGCGGCGTGGCCGCGGCTGCGACCGGCACGCTGGACTTCACGGCCCTTCTTTTGTATAGTTCGGTCGCCTTCAGCATATCTGTCATCAGCGGCAGCCTGATCCTGTTCTTCCTTTTCCGCTTCGGGATGATGAAGGCGGACTTTTTCACCGTGCTCTGCTACGCCGTTCCGGCGGGCCTTTTTGTGGCGGCGCTGGTGGCGGCCAAAGCCTTCGGGTTCGAGGTCCGCACCGGCCCCCTGCGCACGGTCATCACCTGCCTTTTCCCGCTCATCGCACTGGCGGCGGCCGGGCTGACCGCCGCGGCGTCCGTCGCGGTCTACCGCAAGAAACAGTTTTGAAAGGAGTTTTCCATGCCGGATCGTTTATCCCTGACCGAGACCTATACCCTGCTCATGCTGTACGGCGGCGGCAGCCGGACGGATCATATGGCCTGCCAGTTTTCCGCCGGGATCGTGCTGGGCGGGCTGACCGACCTGCTGCGCGCCCACTGTGTGCAGATGGGGCGCGACGGCCGGTTGTCGCCCGCGTCCCAGCGGGGCGCCGTGCCGCCCTGCTGCGCGGCCCTGTACGGCGACCTTTGCCAATACCCGCCCAAAACCCTGCGGGAATGGCTGGATCATTACTGCTTCCGCCCCACCCACAAGGCCCTCCGTCCCCTTGTGGACGACGTGGTGAACGAACTGGCCGCCCAGGGTTACCTGCGGGTGGAATGGCGGTACGGCCTGTTGAGCCGGAAGCAGCATATCGAGATCGACCCGGCGCGCACCGGCCCGGTGGCGGAAGCCTTCGTCCACGGCGTGCTGGCCGGGGAGGGCCGTGAGGAATGGGTCTTTTGTACCGAGATGCTGCTGCTTGCCGATGTGTTCAAAAGCTATTTCCCCATGGGAAAGCGCGCGGCCATCAAAGGGACGCTGGACCGCTACAAGCACACCGCGCTGTGGCAGCGGATGGAGCCCCTTGCCGACGCGGTGCGGAACTTCAACTACCAGAACACCGTGTACACGGGGGCGTCCCTATGACCGCCGCCACCGAGGCCTGGCTTTTGTGCCCGGTATGCGGCGGCAAAACGCGGGTCCGCCTGCGGGCCGACACCGTGCTGGAAAATTTTCCGCTGTACTGCCCCAAATGCAGGCAGCAAACGCTGATCGCCGTCCATCAATTCCATCTGTCCATCTTAGAAGAGCCAGCCGCACAGACGCAGAGCCGATGACCGCAGGGTTTTCCCTGTAGTCACCGGCTCTTTTTGTATGCTTTCCGGCGTTTTTCCCGCCGGGTGTTCTCCCCTTCCCCGTCCTTTTGCCTCTGGCGGCGGGTGGGGTATTAAAATGAGCAGGCCGCCCGCCGGGCGGCCTGCTTTCCGCTTCTGTCAGGCTTCAAAGAACGGCAGGGCCAGCGCCAGCCATTCGTCGGGCAGATATACCGACAGATACCCGTGGTTGTAGCCCTTGGCCTCGTAGATGCGGCAGGCGGGGTGCATCGCCTGGAACATACGGGCGGATCTTTTCACGCAGCGCATCTCCTTCTCGCCGTACCAGTACATCACCTCGGCCCGGTTGCGGCGGATGCCCTCCTTCAGCCTGTACCCCATCATGTAGGTGCGGTACATGGTGTACAGGGTCTTGCGCGGCGTGCGCGGCATATCCTGCAGGTAGTAGGCGCGGATCTCCTCTGGGTACTGCATCTTGGCGGGCAGCATCTTGGGCATCATCGCCAGCTGGCTGCGGCAGGCTTTCTCGCTGAACATCAGCGGGCCGCAAAGGGCCACGGCCGCTATACAGAACCGGGCCATGACCGGCTGGGGGTAACACAGGCTGCCGTCGATGATGGCTTTTTTCGCCACATCCGCCCGGCGGCTCAACAGTTCCATGACGATCTGCCCGCCCAGCGACACGCCGCACAGCGCGAACAGACGGCCCCCGCACTGCCCATCGATGTAGGCCAGCAGTTCATCGGCGCTTTTCTCGGTGGAAACATAGGGCGTGGCCCACTCCTCGCCGTGGCCGTCCAGCGTGGGCAGGATCACAAAGTAGCGGTCCGCCAGCACCCGGGCCTGCCGCAGATAGTTCCACCAGGCGTTCCCGCCGCCGTGGATCATCATGACCGCGGGGTTGGCCCGGTCCCCCAATTCATGAAATTTCATTGGTTTCTCTCTCTTTTCTGCTCACCGCCCCACCGCTCCAGCAGGGCGATGGTTATATTCTTTTGAAAAATTCCGCAAAATAGTCGAATCGTCATTCTCCATTGCGGGGTCGTTATAATAACAAAAACTAATATTGGGGTCATTACGAAAATATTCAAATAAGGAAGCCCTTAACAACTTCGTTTTATCCGCATTAAATTCACTTCTTTGATCATTGTTCGGATTTCTTCTCACCTTGTTGCAATAAATTTTATTGGGATCCTCCCCATCACTTCTACTAAGCGAACGAATCATAGCCGTCCTTTCTACATCCAAAATGTGCTCAGGAACACTCTTAGGAATTACACTCCCCAACCGTTCTGTAAACTGTTGAAGAATGTCTCCCAAGTTATTTGTATACTTAATCCCAAAATATTTTCTTAGAGCTTGAGCTTCGATTATCAACCCTCTACTATTAGCTTCAACTTGCATATCATCGTTCAAATCAATAGCTTTCATGAAATGTAGTTTTACTAATGCATACGGATGTCTTCTT
>HBJMC02800__coassemble_270_pt1 | contig 23658 bp, 23 predicted proteins | sample HBJMC02800__metabat2_low_PE_014 | metagenome-assembled genome bin HBJMC02800 | reverse complement strand
TACCAATTCCCGTCAGGCCGCCCGTGCAATTTTATCTTGCCGTGAACGCGCGGTGGCGCATCCCCGTACCCGTGCCCTGTAGGGCGGGGTCTTGACCACGCCGTGCAAATTTACCTTGCCCACAATGTTCCTGTCTGCCGCTGCATTCCCCGGGCGGCGTACACGCCGCCCCTACATGCAACGGGACCTTGTACGGCAAACACCAAAACCACGCCTGCCAAACTGCGCCGCGGCCCGCAAATCCCCCGCCTGCCGCCGCATCCCCGGCGCGGCCTTACGGAAATTCCGAACAAAAGGGGCGGGTTTCCGCAAAAAGGGCCACCAAATATGGGGGAGGGACCGGAAGAAAACCACAACTGTACGTTCCGGCGAATAAAATTGCGGAAAACCCTTGACAAAGGCCCTTTGTATCGCGTATAATCTAAGACTGCAAGGCTGCCCCTGTATGGGTTTAGCCACGAAACCGCCCATACCGGGATCTTAACAGGAGGAATGAAAAATGAAGCGTACTTTCCAGCCCAAGAAGCGTCAGCGCAGCCGCGTGCATGGTTTCCTGCAGCGTATGAGCACCAAGAACGGCCGCAAAGTGCTGGCCCGCCGCCGTGCCAAGGGCCGCAAGAGCCTGACGGTGTAAGCAGGGCCGCGCGGCCTTGTTTCAAAAGGGCCGATGATCTTTGAATTAGGAAAGGGTTGCTGATAATGGTCAGCAGCCCTTTTTTCAGAGTATCCCGCTTTCCTGGCGAAAGCAGGCAAGGAACGTTTCCTGCAAGAACCCACGAACGGAAAAGCATGGTAAAATTGCTTCGGTCCTTTCGTCGAAAGGACCCGGACCCCGCGGAAAGGAGGCGGCTGGGCATGCGTTACCGCACGTTGAACCGAAACTGGCAGTATAACCGCGTGTATGGCCGCGGCAAAAGCTACGTGCACCCCCATGTGGTGCTGTACGTGGCCAAAAACCGCGCCGGCGTGACCCGGGTGGGCCTGACCGCCACCAAAAAGGTGGGCCACGCCGTGCAGCGCAACCGCGCGCGGCGCGTCATGCGGGAAGCGCTGCGGGAACACCTCTCGCCAAATTGCGGAGGATATGATATAATACTGGTGGCGCGCGCCCAGACGCCCCGCCTCAAGAGCACCCAGCTGAGCAAAACGCTGGCCAAACTGTTCGCCAAGGCGGGCCTGCCGGACCTGCAAAACCCCCAATGACCCGGCTGCTCATCGCGCTGCTGCGGGGGTACAAGCGGTGGATCAGCCCGCTGCTGGGCCACCACTGCCGCTTCATCCCCACCTGCAGCGAGTACGCCATGCAGGCGCTGGCCGTCCACGGGCTGTGCAAGGGCCTGCTGCTCACGGCCTGGCGGCTGCTGCGCTGCAACCCCTTCGGCAAATTCGGCTACGACCCCGTGCCCCCCAGGGGGCGGTGGGTCAGCGACGAACGCCGCCTGACCAGAGGGTGAGGGGGGAGCCCGGAACGTTGCAGGCAAGGCAACTCCCCACGGCGGGGTCAAGACCCCGCCCTACGGAATAACGAAACAAGGCGGCAGGCCCGGAACGTCTGTGTTTTGGAAAAACCGCCCCTACGGCCAGACGGAAATTGGGCATTTACAATTTGGATTCGCAATTTCCGTCAGTTTGTAGGGCGGGGTTTTGACCCCGCCGCAGGAACGCCCCGGCAGACGCAGCGTTTCCCGCACACCGCCCGGTTTTCCTGTAGACGCAGGGGCGGCGTGTACGCCGCCCTCCCCGCTCTTTTTTACATATCTTTTTTCTTCCGCCACTCATGTCTTTGCGCTGCGCCGCAGAGACCCACGTTAAAATACAGGTTCCGGGCGCAGCCGGGGCAGAATGGATACGATATGCAAATTTTCTACTTTCTGGCCGTCCTTCTGGGCCCGCTGGTGAAGCTGCTCTACTCCTTCATCGGCAACTATGCGGGGACCATGGTCGTTGCGACCATCGTCATCAAGCTGGTATTGTTCCCGCTGTCCATCCATCAGCAGAAATCCACCGCCAAGATGGCGGTGTTCCAGCCGCTGATGCAGGAGATCCAGCAGAAGTACAAGAACAACCAGCAGAAACAGCAGGAGGAACTGCTCAAACTCCAGCAGGAACACGGGTTCAATCCCATGGCCGGCTGCCTGCCCATGCTGCTGACCATGCTGGTGCTGTTCGGCTTCCTGGGCGTCGTGTACTATCCCGTGCACTACATCTTCGGCGTCTCCAACGACGCCGTCCAGGCCGCCTGTGAGGACATCGGCCTGGCCACCGCCAACGCCACCACCATGCAGACCGCGCTGATCCAGGCCATCCACAACGGCGCGGTCATCGACCCGTCCATCATCCCGGCCGACATCGTCGAGGAGATCCGCAACTTCAACACCATGTTCTTCGGCATGGATATGTGCGACATCCCCGGTTTCAACCTCACGCCCATCGTGGTGTTCCCCGTCATCGCCACCGTGACGATGATCCTCAACTATTTCATCACCCAGAAACTCTCCGGCATGGGCGCCCAGATGCAGGGCAGCATGAAGGTCATGTTGGTTATCACCAACCTGATGTTCGTCTCCTTCTGCTTCAACGCCCCCGTCGGTTTCTCGCTGTACTACGGCGTGTCCAACATCTTCCAGATCGGGCAGAGCTTCGTGACCTACCGCATCTATAACCCGGAAAAATTCAAGGCCCAGTACGAGGCCGAACTGGCCGCCAAGCGCGCCGAAAAGAAAAAGAAAAAGACCCTGACCTATGAGGAGGACGGCCAGACCGTCACCAGAGAGGTCACCGGCGCCGAGGCCAACAAGCTGCGCCTGGAACTGGCGCGCAAACGCGACGCCGAACTGCACAAGGATGAACGGACTGCTCCGTTGCAACAGTAAGGAGGGTATACCATGCGCAGCATTGAAATGAGCGCCCGCACCGTGGAAGCGGCGGTGGAAGCCGCCTGCGAAGCCCTGGGCGTCAGCCGTGACGATTTGAACGTGAGCTATGAAGTGCTGGAGTTCCCGGCCCGCAAATTCTTCAAGACCATCCCCGCCAAAGTGCGGGTGACGGTGGAGGAACCCGCCGCGCCCGAGACCCCCGCCCCGGCCCCCGTCGCCGAGCCCGCCGCCCCCGTACAGGCCCCCGCCCCGGTGCCGGAGACCCCGGCCCCGGAATCCCCCGCCGCCCCGGCCGGGGAGGAACAGGCCGCCCCGGAAGGGGAAGCGGAAGTGGCCCTGGACATCGCCGCCGACGCGCGCCTGCAGGCCGCCGTGGACTACCTGAGCGGGATCTTCCGCCTGATGGGCGTGGAGGATTTCTCCTTCACCGCCTGCAGGCAGGGCGAAGCCACCATCCTGCGGGTGAGCGGCAGCCACATGGGCGTGCTCATCGGCCGCCGCGGCGAAACGATGGAGAGCCTGTCCTATCTGGCCAGCCTGGTGGTCAACCGCATGGAAGGCCCCTACGTCAAGCTGGGCCTGGATGTGGGCGGCTACCGCGGCAAGCGGGAGGACGACCTCAACGCCCTGGCGCGGCGCATCGCGGAGCGGGTCATCCGCACCGGCTGCTACTATGAGATGGAACCCATGAACCCCTACGAGCGGCACATCATCCACACCGCCGTGGCGGGCATCGAGGGCGTGCGCAGCGAGAGCAAGGGCGAAGGCCCGGCCCGCCGCGTGGTGATCTATTCCACCGACCCCGACGCCAGCAACCTGCCCGACCGCGACAACGCCCGCAACGCCCGGGGCGGGCGGCATGCCTCCGGCCGGGGCCACGGCGGCCCGCGCCGCCGGAACGACCGCGGGGAACGCAGCGAGCGCGGCAGCCGCGGCGGACGCGGACCCCGCCGCGACGGCCCGCGCCGCTACGGCGGCCCGCGCAGCAGCGTGCCGCCGCGTGAATTCGCGGACCGCCCCTACGACCCCGAGGCCAAGCCCATGGCCCCCCGCGCCACCGAGCGCATCCACGACGGCGACGATTTCGCCTTCGGCAAGATCGAACTGTAACAGGAAAACCAAAAGGACCGCAGAGGGTTTCTGCGGTCCTTTTTTTGTAAAGAAGGAAGAAAAAACAGGGAGGAAAGCAGGCGGTGATTTTCCACGAACCCGGGGAAGGATGTTGAAAGTTGGAATGGGAATTTCCAATTTCCGTTCGGTTGTAGGGGCGGCCTGCAGGCCGCCCGGGAGGTTTGCCGAAACGCGGACGGTCCGGCGTTGCCGCCGTGTTTCCTCATTCCGTAGGGCGGGGTCTTGACCCCGCCGTGGAGGTTTGCCTTGCCCGGGACGTTCCGGGTTGCCGCAACGTTCCCGGGCGGCGTACACGCCGCCCCTACGTCTACAGGAAAACCGGGCGTCCTGTTGAAAACGCTGCGCCTGTCGGTACACCCCTGCGGCGGGGTCAAGACCCCGCCCTACGTCTACAGGAAAACCGGGCGGTGTGTGGGAAACGCTCCGGCCGCCGCCACATCCCCGGGCGGCATATCCCCCCTTTCCCTTGACAAACGGGCGGGTATCGGGTTTAATGGGGGTACGGAACAACCACCAAATAAAGGAGGCGCGCATGAGGCGGGGCAGAAGGCGGAAAGCGATGATCGTATTGTGGGGCTGCGTGGCGGCGCTGGCCCTGTGCGCGGCGGGGGCGCTGTTCCTGCTGCTGCGCACGCCGCAGCCGCAGGAGGTCGAGATCCCCGGCGCCCGGGGGAACATCCCGGCCACCGTGCAGATGCCCGGCAAACTGGCCCGGGGCGGCGAGGTGCCGCTGGTGGTGCTGTGCCACGGGTTCACCGGCAGCCGCCTGGGCGACGGCCACTTTGAACCGCTGGCCGCGCAGCTGGCCGAACAGGGCGTCGCCACCGTGCGGCTGGATTTTGCGGGGTGCGGCGCCAGCGCCGAGCCCTACACCGCCTACACCCTGACCAACATGGCCGCCGACGTGGACAGCGTCATTGCCTGGATGCGGGAAGAATACGGCGTGGACGGCCCCGTGGGGCTGGCAGGCCACAGCATGGGCGGGCGGCTGGCCAGCCTGTACCCCCAGCTGGGCACGCAGGCGGTGGCGGCGCTGGCCCTGTGGAGCCCCGCCAACGGCACGGGGCTGCAGGGGCTGGAATTTTTGAACATCGAGGATTTCAGCCAGGTGGAGGCCGTCGCCGCCGAAGCCGAGGCCAACGGCCAGGCGGGCACCAAATGGGGCGTGGAGATCAGCGCCGACTTTGTGCGGCAGATGCGGGAAAGCGACCCCAACGCCGCCCTGCGCGCCTGCGGGCTGCCGGTGCTGCTGACCTACAGCGGGCAGGACGCCGTGCTCAGCGAAGCGACGATGGCGGGCACGGTGTCCACCGTGCAGAGCCTGCCCGGCGGCATGGTGGAGACCGGGCTGTTCGCGCAGGGCGACCACAACTACAACAACGCCGACGCGGCGGTGGACGCGCAGCTGGACGCCGACCTCTGCCGCATCACCACGGAGTTTTTAACAGCGCAGTTGAAAACCTGAAAAGACAGAAAACGGGAAAGCCGCGCGGCATGCTGCCGCGCGGCTTTCCCGTGCCCCAGTGAGTAAAAACGAAGCGCCCCCGCCCGGTTGCGGCTCCGGGCGGGGGCATTTGGGGTATTTCGTTCGGTGTGAGGAGGAATCATGTTCCAGGGATCGGTTGCGGCTCCGTCCCTGTGCTTATACAATACCCGATAACTGCGAAAAAATTATGATTCTGGTATGAACATTTTGTAAAAAGATACACCTGTTCAAAAAAACGCGCGCCGGGGGACGCAAAACTCCCCGCCGGGGCTTGCCGGCGGGGAGCGTGACAGGAAGGAAGCGGCTTTGGATCAGCCGAAAATGTTGATGAGGATACCGGCCGCGACGGCGGAACCGATGACGCCGGCCACGTTGGGGCCCATGGCGTGCATCAGCAGGTAGTTGCGGGGGTTGTACTCCTGCCCGACCTTCTGGCTGACGCGGGCCGCCATCGGCACGGCGGACACGCCGGCGGAACCGATCAGCGGGTTGATCTTGCCGTGGGTCAGGGCGCACATGACCTTGCCCAGCAGCACGCCGCCCGCCGTGCCCACGCCGAAGGCGACGACGCCCAGGACGATGATCTCCACGGTCTGCAGCGTGAGGAAGGTGGAGGCGTTGGTCGTGCAGCCCACCGAGAAGCCCAGGAAGATGGTGATGATGTTCATCAGCTCATTGCCTGCGGTCTTGGTGATGCGCTCCACCACGCCGGATTCTTTCATCAGGTTGCCCATCATCAGGCAGCCCACCAGGATGGCCGCGTCGGGCAGCGTCAGGCTGACAATGATGGTGACCACGATGGGGAACAGGATCTTCTCGGTCCTGGAGACCTGGCGCGGGGTGTCCATGATGACCTGGCGCTCCTTCTCGGTGGTCAGGAAGCGCATGATGGGCGGCTGGATCACCGGCACCAGCGCCATATAACAGTAGGCGGCCACCGCGATGGAGCCCAGCAGGTGGGGCGCCAGGCGGGTGGTGGTGTAGATGGCCGTGGGGCCGTCCGCGCCGCCGATGATGCCGATGGACGCGGCCTCGGGGCCGGTGAAGCCCAGCAGGCGCGCGCCGATGAAGGTGAAGAAGATGCCCAGCTGGGCCGCCGCGCCCAGCAGCAGGCTGGAGGGCCGCGCGATCAGGGGGGTGAAGTCGGTCATGGTGCCGATGCCCAGGAAGATCAGCGGCGGGTAGATGCCCAGCTTGACGCCCAGGTAGATGTAGTCCGCCAGGCCGCCGGAATTGCCCAGCATCTCCCAGTTGATATGGTTGGTCTCATTGAGGAAGATCTCGATATGGAAGATGCCGTCCAGCGGCAGGTTGGTCATCAGCATGCCGAAGCCGATGGGCAGCAGCAGCAGCGGCTCGAACTGCTTGACGATGGCCAGGTACAGCAGCACGCAGGCCACCGCCAGCATGACGGCGTATTTCCAGCCGTCCTGCACAAGAAAGATCTGCGCCCAGCCGGAGTTGGCGAAGATCTCGGTGATATTGGTCAGAATCGCACCCATATGCGCACCCCCTTACATGAACGGCGTGGTGAGTTCACGCGCGGCAGCGTCGCCCCAGGCCCCGCGGCGGGAAGCGGCGGAAGCCGGTACGCGGCGGATACCGCGCACCACGGCGCCTTCGCCCATGATCGTGGCCACGGCGGCGGCAATGGCGGCCACGACCTCGCCGGGAACGGCGCCGTCCGCAGGCGCGGGCGCGGCGGGGGCCTTCGCCGCCGGGGCGGGGGCTGCCGGGGCGGGGGCCGCCGGGGCCGCCTTGGGCGCGGGGGCGGCAGCGGGGGCGGGTTCGGCCGCCTTGCCGGAGGCGCGGTCAAAGAAGCGGCCTTCCAGCATGATGATGAGGCACAGCGCCACCAGCATGGCAAAGACCAGCACGATGCTGACCATCACCACGGTGCCGTCGAAGGGTTCCAGGGCCAGGAATGTGGGATTGGGCATGACGGGTATCCTCCTTTTTGTACGAAACCTGCGGGACGCGGCCGCGCAGGGGATATTTAACAGTATTATAACACATTGTGTGTTTTTTGAGTAGCGTTTCCGCAAAAAAAGATGGGAAAAAGACAGGGCGGCCCGCCGCGCCGCCCCTGCCCTGGGCGCGGGCGTCAGCCGCCCAGCGCCTCGTTCATGGCGTCCAGCCGTGCGGGCACGCCGTCCAGGTCCAGGGCGGCGAGGTCCCCGGTCACACCGGCGTCGTCCAGCAGCCCCTGCCGGGCCGCGGGGTCCGCGCAGATGTCCCGGGCGCAGGCGTAGATGCCCGGCCAGTTGGCCTCCAGCAACGCCTGCCCGCCTGCGTCCAGGCCCTGCTGCCAGGCCCGCGTCTGCCCGTACAGGTCGTCGGGCACGGGATCCCCGCTGAGGTAGAACACCAGGTCCGCGGCGGCGGCCGCCGTTTTCAGGCTGCCGCCCGCCGTGTCCGCTTCATAGGCGACGAAGGCGTCCAGCACCGCCGTCAGGCGGCTTTGCACGGCGGCAGGCGCGGCGGCGCTCTCCGCCGTGGCCGCGCTCTCCGCCGCAGCGGCGCTCTCCGCCGCAGCGGCGCTCTCCCCGGCGGCGGCCGCCGGGGCGCAGCCCGCCAGCAGGACCGCCAGCGCCAGGGCCCACAGTAAAATGCGCCGCCCGCGCCCCCCGGCCCGGGCCTTGTTCTTCCCATTCATAGCAGCTCCCCCTTCCCATGTGTTCCATAGTATGCGCGGCGGGGCCAAAAAGGGCCGCCGCCGCCCCCGTCCCAGTATAGGCGGAAATTTCCTTTTTTGCAACTTGCCCCGGGCAGGCATTTGCGGTAGAATGGAAACAGAACGACAGGAGAGGGAAAGCGATGATCGAAGACGTTTTTGAATTTCTGCAGGAGGGCGTGACCCCCTGCCATGCCGCCGCCACCGCCGCCGCCTGGCTGGACGCCGCCGGATTCACCCGGCTGGAGGAGGCCGATTACTGGAACCTGGAACCCGGCTGCGGGTACTACCTGGTGCGCGGCGGGTCCGCCGTGGCGGCCTGGCGCGTGCCGGACCACGCCATCGGCGGGTGGCGCATCACGGCCAGCCACAGCGATTCCCCCGGCTGGAAGGTCAAGGCCGACACCGTGGAAAACGACGGCTGCCGCCGCCTGAGCGTGGAGGGCTACGGCGGCATGAACATGGCCACCTGGCTGGACCGCCCGCTGACCGTGGCGGGCCGCGTGCTGCTGCGCACCGAGGACGGCGTGGAAACGCGGCTGGTCCACCTGGACCGCGACCTGCTGGTGATCCCCTCGCTGGCCATCCACATGCAGCGCGACGTGAACCGCGGCCACGAGTACAATCCCCAGATCGACATGCAGCCCCTGTGGGGCCCCGCGGAGGGCCGCACCCTGACCGACCTGCTGTGTGAGGAACTGGGCGTGGCGGCCGCCGACATCCTGGACCGCGACCTGCAGCTGGTGGTGCGCCAGACGCCCGCGCGCATCGGGCCGGACGGGGAGTTCTTCCTGGCGCCGCGCATCGACGACCTGGAATGCGCCGCCGCCACGCTGCTGGCCTTCCTGGACGCGGCGGCCGAGACCGACAGCGCCTGCGCCCCCGTGTGGGCCATGCTGGACAACGAGGAAGTGGGCTCCTCCTCCCGGCAGGGGGCGCAGAGCAGCTTCCTGCGGGACGTGCTGGACCGCATCCTGGAAGCCGTGCCCCACAGCGCCCAGGCCGGGCCGCGCGCGCTGGCCAACAGCTTTTTGCTCAGCGCCGACAACGGCCACGCCGTACACCCCAACTTCGCCGCCAAGAGCGACCCCGCCGCCCCCGTGCGGCTGGGCGGCGGCGTGGTGCTCAAATACAACGCCAGCCAGAAATACACCACCAACGCCCTCAGCGGCGGGGTGTTCCGCGCCGTCTGCGCAAAAGCCGGGGTGCCGGTGCAGGCCTTCACCAACCGCGCCGACGAACCCGGCGGCAGCACCCTGGGCAACCTGCTGAGCCACAGCCTGCCCATCCCCATGGCCGACATCGGCCTGCCCCAGCTGGCCATGCACGCGGCGGTGGAGACCGCCGCCGTGGCCGATGTGAACGCCATGATCCGCGCCGTGGCCGCCTTCTACCGCGTACACCTGCGGGCGCTGGGCGACGGCGTGTACACGCTGGAATGACGGCGGGCCGTTACGCGCCCAGCCCCAGCGGGCGCATGCACCTTGGCAACCTGCTGTGCTGCCTGCTGGCCTGGCTTTCGGCCAAGAGCAAGGGCGGGCAGGTGCTGCTGCGCATCGAGGACCTGGACGCCGCGCGCTGCCCCCGCCGCTACGCCGACGCCATCGTGGACGACCTGGCGTGGCTGGGGCTGGCGGCCGACGGGCCGCAGCCCCCGGTCTACCAGAGCGAACGGGCGGCCGTCTACCAACAGTTTTATGACAGGCTGGCCGCCAAGGGGCTGGTCTACCCCTGCTTTTGCAGCCGCAGCCAGCTGCACGCGGCCAGCGCGCCCCACCGCAGCGACGGCCAGGTCGTCTACCCCGGCACCTGCCGGGGCCTGACCCCCGCCGAAGCCGCCGAAAAGGCCAGACACAAGGCCCCGGCCTGGCGGGTGCGGGTGCCCGATGAAGAGATCGCCTTCACGGACGGCCACCTGGGCCCGTATGCCGAAAACCTGGCCCGGGACTGCGGGGATTTTTACCTGCGCCGTGCCGACGGGGTGTTCGCCTACCAGCTGGCCGTGGTGGTGGACGACGCGCTGATGGGCGTGACCGAGGTGGTGCGGGGGGCCGACCTGCTGAGCAGCACCCCCCGGCAGCTGTGGCTGTACCGCGAACTGGGGCTGCAGGCCCCGCAGTTTTACCACCTGCCGCTGCTGCTGGACCACGAGGGGCGGCGGCTGTCCAAGCGGGACGGCGACCAGAGCCTGGAAAACCTGCGGGCGCGCTACACGCCGCAGGAGATCGTGGGCAGGCTGGCCTTTGCCTGCGGCCTGCAGGACGCGCCGCGTCCGGCGGCCCCGCAGGACCTGGTGGGGGCCTTCGACTGGGCCAGGGTGCCGCGGCACGACATTTTTCTGCCCGAACATCTGTTCTAATGGGGATCGGACTTTCTTTTTTTGGCGTTCCCCCGCGCCGCCTTCCCGGCACAGAAGGCGGCAAAGGGGACGGGATCTTGCGAAGGAGCTTGCCATGCAACGCGAGAACAGGAAAAAACAGCTGACGGCGGCGCTCTGCCTGCTGGCGCCGCTGCTGGCGCTGGCGCTGGCGCCGCTGCCCGACGCCCTGGAACAGGGCGCGCCCGCGCTGGCGTGCGGGGCGGTGCAGCTGGCCCTGGCCCTGGGCGTGGCCTGGGCGCTGCGGGACGTGCTGCGCCGGGGCGCGCAGGAACTGGCCCGCCGCGAACCCGGCGGCGCGGCGCTGGCCCTGCTGGGGGCCTGCGCGGGGCTGGCCTACGGCGTGCTCGCCCTGGGGGCCGGGGCCGCCGCGGGCGGCCCCGTGCGCCGGGACTGGTATTTTGAAGCCGCCGCCCTGCTGCCGGCGCTGGCCGCCGCGGGGGAGTGGTTCTGGCAGCAGAAGCTGGAACAGGCCGCCGCGCCGCTGTTCCGGGTGGGGCGGCGCGCCCGCAGCGCCCGCCGCCTGCAGGACGGCGCGGAACAGGCCGTGGACCCCGCCGCCCTGCGCCCCGGGGACCGGGTGCTGGTGCGGGCCGGGGAGGTCATCCCCGCCGACGGCGCCGTGTGCGAGGGCGTGGGCGCCGTGCGGGAACAGGCGCTGACCGGCGAAAAAGCGCCGGTGAAAAAATTCCCCGGTTCCGCCGTCTGCGCCGGGACCGTGCTGAAAGAGGGCACGCTCACCTGCGAGGTGGAGCGCGCCGGGGCCGCGACCGTACAGGCGCGTCTGGCCGCGCTGGTCACCGAATGCGCCGCCGGGGAAGGCCCCCTGGCCCGCTGGGCGGGGCAGTTTGCCCGCAAGACCGCGCGGCGGGCGCTGGCGCTGGCCGCGGCGGCCTTCCTGCTGTGGCTGGCGACCGGCTTCGGGCCCGGGCGCGCGCTGGGGGCCGCCCTGGCCGTGCTGGCCGTGGGCAGCCCGATGGCCCTGCTGCCGGGGGTGACGGCGGCTTTGTGCGGGGCTGCGGGCAGCGCCGCGGTGCGGGGCGTGTATTTCCGCACGCTGGCCGCGCTGGAACAGGCCGCGGAGGTGCGCGCCGTGGGGCTGGACGCCGCCGCGGCGCTGGACGCGGGCGAGCCGGAGGTCGTGCAGGTCGCCGGCACCCGCCGCGTGCCGGAAAAATTCCTGCTGAGCATGGCCGCGGGGCTCTGCCTGCAGGCCGCCGACCCGCTGGCGCGGGCCATCCTGCGCAGGGCCGAGGCCGACGGCGTGAAGTACACCGCCGTGGCCGGGGCCGAAACGGTCCCCGGCCAGGGCCTGCAGGGCAAGGTGGCGGGCAAGGTTATCGCCGGGGGCGGCGCGGCGTTCATCGCCGGGTTCTGCCCGCTGCCGCCCGACCTGCTTGAAGCAGGGCAGGCGCTGGAACGCCGGGGCGCCACGCCGCTGTATTTCGTGCTGGCGGGCAGCCCCGCAGGGGTCATCGGCATCTCGCGCTCGGTGCGGCCCGACGCGGCCCCCGCCGTGGCCGGACTGCAGGCCCTGGGCCTGCAGGTGGCGGTATTCTCGGCCGCGCAGGCCCCGGCCGTCCTGCACACCGCCCGTCAGGCGGGCCTGGGCGCAGACGCCGTCGCCGCAGGGCTGGATGCGGAGGGCTTTGTGCAAAAGACCCGGGAACTCCACGCCCCCGCGGCGCTGGTGGGCGGGCCGCACACGCCGCCCGCCGCCTTTGCCGCCGCCGCGCTGCCGGTGCAGACCGGCGCGGCGGAAGGCCCCCTGGACGCCGCCGCCCTGCTGCTGATGCGCCGGGACCTGACCGGCCTGCCGCAAGCGGTGGCCCTGGCCCGGGAGGCGGTGAAGAACGTGCGCCAGGGCCTGCGCTGGGCCATCGCGTACCATGACGCGCTGCCGGTGCTGGCGGCCCTGGGGCCGCTGCTGCAGGAACTGACGGGTGTGGGCGTCCACCCCCTGGCGGGGGCGCTGGCGGCCTGCGCCGCAGCCTGGGCGATGGCGCGGCACGCGCGGCGGCTGTGCCGCCAGGAGCCGGAAACACCGGAAACAAACGTCACGGAGGGACGGCCATGAGCATACAACGACGGCGCTGGCGCTTCACGGGCCGGGTGCAGGGGGTGGGGTTCCGCTACTTTGCCACCTGCGCGGCCCGCAGGCTGGGCCTGACCGGCTGGGTGGCCAACAACTGGGACGGCAGCGTGACGCTGGAAGCCCAGGGCGACCCCGGGCAGCTGGAACGCCTGGTGCCCATGATCGAACAGACCTGCCGCTGGGGGCGCATCGAGGGCATGACGGTGCGCAACCTGCCGCCGGAAGAACACGAATACGGGTTCGAGGAGCGCAGCGGCGACTGAGTTTGGTCCCGCAGGGCGGTCCCGGCTTTACCCGGGACCGTTTCCCGGGGAAAAAGCGCCGTTGGACGGCGAAAAACCGCAAAGCCCCGCTTGCCAAAGCGGGGCTTTGCGTGTATAATGGATAGACTATGCAAGGGAAGGGAGGGGCTGCGTTGGCGGGTACGTTGTATCTGGTGGCGACGCCCATCGGCAATCTGGACGACATGCCGCCCCGGGTGGCGGCGACCTTCGGCGCGGTGGATTTTGTGGCCGCCGAGGATACCCGCGTCACGCTGCGGCTGCTCAACCACCTGGGGCTGAAAAAGCCGCTGGTCAGTTACTATGAACACGCCCTGCACCACGGCGCGGCCATTCTGCAGCGCATCGAAGCGGGGGAGGACTGCGCCCTGTGCAGCGACGCGGGCATGCCCTGCATCAGCGACCCCGGGGAGCAGATCGTGGCCGAAGCCCACGCCCGGGGCATCCGCGTGGTGCCGGTGCCGGGGGCGTCGGCGTGCATCACGGCACTGGCGGCCAGCGGCCAGCCCACGGCGCGCTTCGTGTTCGAGGGCTTCCTGCCGGTGCCCAAGCGGGAACGCCGGGAACGGCTGGCGGCGCTGCAGGGCGAGACCCGGACCATCCTGCTGTATGAAGCGCCCCACAAGCTGCGCGCCACGCTGGACGACCTGGCGGCGGCGCTGGGCCCCGACCGCCCGGTGAGCCTGTGCCGGGAACTGACCAAGCTGCATGAGGAGATCGTCAAGACCACCCTGGGCGCGGCGGTGGAATTTTACCGGGACCACGAGCCGCGCGGCGAGTATGTGCTGGTGGTGGCGGGGGCTGCGCCCGGCGCCGTGCAGGCCGACGCCCCCGCGAAGGAGGACGTGGTGGCCGCCGCCCGCCGCCTGCTGGAAGCGGGCATGCCGCCTTCGGCCGCCGCCAGGCAGGCCGCCGCGGGCACGCCGTTCAGCAAAGGGGAGATCTACCGGGAACTGATCGGCCGGGAGTGAGGCGCCCTGCAGGCCGCAGGGCCCTGCCCGCCGTGTTCCGGGCCGATACGGCGTTCCCCGGGCGGCGTACCCGCCGCCCCTGCACACAACGGGCCCCGGCGCGGCCCCTGCCAAAACCCCGCCTGCCGCAACGTTCCTTATGCAGTATCTTGTATCTTCTGAAAGGACCCCTCCGATGTCTGAGACCACCAAGATCCTTGTGATCAGCGACGTCCATGGCCGCCTGCGCAGCCTGCGCTGGGTGCTGGACAATGAATCCGCCGACGCCCTGTTTTACCTGGGCGACGGGCTGTATGACCTCAACGCGGCGCTGGAACTGCGCAAGACCCCCGTGCCGTACCCCATCTACCGGGTGGCGGGCAACTGCGACGTGGGCTACAGCGAACCCGCCGAGGGCCTGGCCCCCTTTGCGGGGGTGCTGTTCTTCTACACCCACGGGCACCATTACGGCGTGAAAATGGGCAGCGAACGGCTGGCCGAGAGCGCCGGGGCGCGCGGGGCCGACGTGGCGCTGTTCGGCCACACCCATGTGCGGGAACTGACCCGGGGCGTGGGCGCGGCGGCCACCGTGTTCAACCCCGGCAGCCTGCGGGACGGCGGCAGCTACGGGGTCATCACGGTGACCGACGGCCAGTGCGAATTTGGATGGAAGCGGGTGCCGGAAATTTGAACGAGAGCGTGCTCTTTCTGCCCCGGGTGGGCAGCACCAACGCCTGGGCCAAGGAACACCTGGACCGGTTCGGGCCCATCGGGGCGGTGTACACCACCAACCAGACCGCGGGCCGGGGCCGCCTGGGCCGCGCCTGGGCGGACGCGCCGGGGCAGGCGCTGTTCTGCACGGTGGTGCTCAAAACGCCGCTGGCCCAGCCCGGCACGCTGCCGCTGTTCGCCAGCCTGGCCGTGGCCGATACCCTGCACGCGCGCTACGGCGTGCAGTGCCGGATCAAGTGGCCCAACGACCTGCTGCTGAACGGCAAAAAGATCGCGGGTATTTTGTGCGAAAGCGCCGGCGACGGCCATGCCCTGCTGGTGGGCGTGGGGGTGAACCTGGGCCAGCCGCAGGCGTTTTTTGAAGCGCAGGGCCTGCCCCACGGCGCCAGCCTTGCCTGCCAGGGCGTGGACGTGGACCTGGACCGCGACCCCGAATGGCTGGCGCAGTACCTGACGGATTTCGGCTTTGACCGCGCGCTGTACACCTACGAGGTGGAGGGCTTCGCGCCGTACCGCGAACGGTACAAGGCGGCCTGCGTCAACCTGGGCCGCCGCGTGACCTTTGACGGCGGCAGCGGCGTGGCCGGGGACATCGACGCGGAAGGCCGTCTGGTGGTGCGCACCGACGGCGGCGTGCAGAAAGTGTTCACGGGGGAAGTATCGGTGCGCGGCATCTACGGCGCCGTGTGATGTGTTCTTTTCTTGCAAGAAAAGAACCAAAAGAACTCTTAACCAAAAATCCCAGAGGGGGTACACCCCCTCTGGGATTTTTAATTGGAATTTCTTTGGTCCTTTCTTTGTAAAGAAAGGACAACCACGCAGCAGCGAAAAAACTTGACGGGGTCGTGGGGGCGTGCTATGATGAAAAAAACGCTGCAGCTGCAAAGGAGGGGGCCCGATGCTGAAACGATTCCTGCGCGCCTGGGTGCTGGAACCGACCCGGCGGTATCAGCTGATCTCGGTGCTTTCCTGCGTGCTGCTGTTTTTCCTGCCCTACTGGGGCTGGACCCCGCTGTGGCTGCTGTGGATGACGGGGTCCTGGCTGTCCTGCCGGCAGGCGGACCGCCGCTGGCTGCGGCTGCTGCACGGCGGGCTGGCACTGTTTTTTGGGGCGATGGCGCTGGTGAACACAGGCATCGCCTTCTATTATGCCTGACGGAAAGGAGCTTACGGATGAACAAGACACGTTTATTGTGCGCCGCCCTGCTGCTGGCGGCGCTGCTGGCCGGCTGCGGCCAGCAAAAAGCCCCGGACGCCGAACAGGCAGCCGAGACCGCCCTGCGGGCGCTGTACACCGCCGACGCGGGGACGGCTGAAACGCTGGAAACGGCCCTGACGGACGGCGACACGGCGGCGCTGGAAGAACAGCTGCGCGCCGGCCTGGACGGCGGCATCACCGACGCGGGGGTGCAGGCGGCGATGGAGAACCGCCTGCCCACCCGTGCCGCGTCCCAGTGGCCGGGCCAGGCCGTGACGGTGCAGGACCTGGAGGTGACCCCCAGTGCCACCGCCACCGACACCGAGCAGTATTTCACCTACACCCTGACCGCCGGGCCGGAGGGCGAGGACGGCGCGGAATTTTCCGGCGAGATCGCCTTGGTGCTCCAGGACGGCGTATGGATGGTGGACGGCGTGAGTTGATGGGGGCGAGAGGCCCCTGCGCCTAATGGGGACCGGGCGGCTTGCGGGGAACGTTCCCCTGACCCGGAACCTCACGGGCAACGAAAACACCGTGCGGCGGGGTCAAGACCCCGCCCTACGGTACATCCGAAAACGGGCTGTCGGCTCGCAAAACCGCGTTGCCGCAGGAACACCTTCCGGGCGGCATACATGCCGCCCCTACGATCTGCCGGAATGTCTGCAATGCAATATGCCGTTTGCGGCGGGTTGTAGGGCGGGGTCTTGACCCCGCCGCGGGAACTTTGCGGCAGGCTTCACCTTCCGGGACGCTTGCGCGGCGTAAAATCATTTTTTATCGTTCTTTTCTTATAAGAAAAGAACCAAAAGAATTTTAATCAAAAAAGGCATGGGTATCTACCCATGCCTTTTTATCTGGAATTTCTTTGGTCCTTTCTTTGCAAAGAAGGAACAAAACGCACCCTTACGCCTGGGCGGCTTTCTCCTCATCCAGACGGTCCAGCAGGTCCCAGACGCCCAGCATGTACTGGGTGCCCAGGGCGCGGTCATACTTGCCGTAGCCGGGGCGGCAGTTGCCGGGGCCTTCCTCCCACAGCTGGCGGCCATGGTCGGGGCGGATGATCACATCGTGCCCGCCGTCATGGTAGGCGCGCAGGATCTCGATGATGCCGGTCTCACCGCAGCAGTCGCGGTGGGCGGCTTCGCTGAAATCGCCGTTCTCGAAGTGATGGATGTTGCGGATATGCGCAAACGGGATGCGGTCGCTGTGTTTGCGCACGATGGCCGCCACGTTGTTGTCCGGGTTGGCGTTCAGGCTGCCGGAGCACAGCGTCAGGCAGTTGTACGGGTCGTCCACCATGGACAGGAACCGGTCGATGGCCTCGGCGTTGACCAGCAGGCGCGGCAGGCCGAAGATGTCCCACGGCGGGTCGTCCTGGTGGATGGCCATCTTGATGTCGCATTCGCGGCAGGTGGGCATGATGGCCTCCAGGAAATACTGCAGGTTCTCCCACAGTTTTTCCTTGGTGACGGGGGCGTAGGCCTTGAACAACTCGTCCAGCTTGGCCATGCGCTCCGGCTCCCAGCCCGGGAAAGTCATGTTGTACTTCTCGGTAAAGCTCATGATATACTCGGCCATGGCCTTGTAATCGTCCTTGATGAGATCTTTCTGGTAGAACAGCGCCGTGGAACCGTCGCCCACCGGGTGGAACAGGTCGGTGCGGGTCCAGTCAAAGATGGGCATGAAATTGTAGCAGATGACCTTGACGCCGTACTTGGACAGGTTGCGGATGCACTGTTTGTAGTTTTCGATCAGCGCGTCGCGGGTGGGCAGGCCGATCTTGATGTCGTCATGGACGTTGACGCTCTCCACCACTTCGGCGGAAAAACCCTTGGAATGGATCAGGTCCACGACCTTCTTGATCTCGTCCTCCTGCCAGACTTCGCCGGGCATCTTGTCGTGCAGCGCCCAGACGATGCTCTCCACGCCCGGGATCTGCCGGATGTCGTCCAGCGTGATGGGGTCGTTGCCTTCGCCGTACCAGCGCCAGCCCATTTTCATTTTCATAGGGGGTGTCCTCCTTGTTGTGTTGTGGGTGTGTGGGTGATTTTTATTTTTATTATAACATATAACGGTTGGGGGAGTTGAACCGGGAACGGGTGCCCGACCGCATTGCGCACGGGCCGCATACATGCGGCCCCTACTGCCGGGGCGTTCCCACGGCGGGGTACGACCCCGCCCTACAGAACAAGGGTGGGTTGATGCAGCAACAGCCTGTTCACGGCAAGATAAAATTGCACGGGCGGCCTGCAGGCCGCCCCTACGACCTGACGGGAATTGGTATTTACGATTTTGTTCGCAATTTCCGTAAAGCCGTAGGGCGGGGTCTTGACCCCGCCGCGGCGCAGTTTGGCAGGCGTGGTTTTGGTGTTTGCCGCGCAAGGTCCCGTTGCCTGTAGGGGCGGCGTGTACGCCGCCCGGGGAATGTGGCGGCAGACAGGAACATTGTGGGCAAGGTAAATTTGCACTGCGGGGTCAAGACCCCGCCCTACAGGGGATGGGAACGTGGATGTGATACCGGGGGTTCGCGGCGGGGTACGACCCCGCCCTGCTTAAGAAAGCGCCTCGTGCAGCGTCTTGCGCACCGCGCCGGGGCCTGCCAGTTCGGCCACAAAGTATGCTTCGATCTTCGCCGCCAGCGGGGTGGCCGTCAGGTCCACCCCGAAGATGGACGCATTGTTCAGGATGCCCTGCAGCTGGCCCTGGTAGGTCTCGGGCTTGCCCACCTCGATACCCGCCAGCTTCGCCTGCAGGTCGTCCTTCAGCGGGTCGGCCGAAACTTCAAAGGCTTTGCCCTCGTCGTCCACCGCCAGCAGGTAGCGCAGCCAGCCCGCCAGCGCCAGCGGGATGGACACCAGGGTGTTCAGGTCGCGGCCTTCGGCGATGTAGCTCTTGATGGTCTCGCCAAAGCGGATGCCCACCTTCTGGGACGTGTCGGTGGCGATGCGCTGGGGCGCGTCGGGCATGAAGGGGTTCGGCAGGCGCTGGCCCACCACCTCGTCGATGAAGTCTTTCGGGTCCAGGATGCCGGGGTCCACCACCACCGGCAGGCCCTCGACGTAGCCCAGCCGCTTGATGAGCGCCACGATGTCGGCGTCCTTCATCTCGTCGCAGATCAGCGTGTAGCCCAGCATGCAGCCGTAGACGCTCATGGCCGTGTGCAGCGGGTTCAGGCAGGTGGTGACTTTCATCCGCTCGGTCTTGTTGACGGTGTCGCGGTCGGTCAGGTAAACGCCCGCTTTCTCCAGCGGCGGGCGGCCGTTGGGGAACTTGTCCTCCACCACCAGGTACTGCGGGCGCTCGGCGTTGACGAAGGCCGCAATGTAGGTGTTCTTGGAAGTGACGATGGGCGCCATGCCCTCGATGCCGTCCTTGGCCAGGGATTCCTCCACCATCTGGTGGGGGCGGGGGGTGATCTTGTCGATCATGGACCAGGGGAAGGCGATCTTTTTCTCATCCTGGAGGTAATCCAGGAAGTCCTGCCCCACAAAGCCCTTCTTCTTCCAGGCTTCGGCCACCGTCATCACGCTGGACTGCAGCTTTTCGCCATTGTGGGAGCAGTTGTCCATGCTGACCACGGCCAGCGGCGCGGCGCCCGCGCGGAACCGCTCATACAGCAGGGCGGCCACCATGCTCATGGCGTGGCGGGCGTGTTCGGGGCCTTCGTCCATGTCGGCCTGGACGACCGGCATCAGGCTGCCGTCGGGGCGGTAGAGGGCGTAGCCCTTCTCGGTAATGGTGAAGGAGATCATCTGCAGGCCGGGGTCGGTGAAGATCTCTTGGAAACGGGCCATCATGGCGGGGTCGGAGGAATCGGCGCGCAGGGCCTCGGCCACCGAACCGATGATCTCGCGGCTGGTGGTGCCGTCGGGGTTCAGCGTGACCATCATGGTCAGGTTGTCATAGGGGGCGTAGATCTTGTCGATGATGTCGTAGTCGAAGGTGTCCGCCGCGATGATGCCGCGGTCGGCCAGCCCCTCGTTGAGCAGCCGCTGCTGCAGCGCCGCGATGAACCCGCGGAAAATGTTGCCCGCGCCGAAATGCACCCACACCGGGTGGGCTTTGGTGGCGGCGGCCATGGCGGCGTGGTCGAAAGCGGGCAGCCTGACGCCCAGTTTCTCCCATTCCGCCTTTTGCCGCACGAGGGAAGTTGCATTCATCTGCATGATAAAATCGCTCCTTTTGTGTGAACGCGTGGGGATGAGCGGCCTTGTGCCGCCCTGATGCCTACAGTATACGCTGCAATTTTTCACAAGAAAATGGCCGAGATTGCTTGAAAGATTGCAATAATTGCGGTAAACTAAAAAACAGAGAAGCCGAAGTTCAAAACCGTCCCCGCCGGCGGACCCGGCGCCGGGAAAGGGGCCGCCGGCAGCCGGGGCGGGCTGCGGAGCCGGGCGGGAACAGGAGGTGCAGGATGGCGAAGTCGGCGTTCAATCCCTATACGCGGCGGCAGACGATGGTGGAGCAGGACTATGAGATCTACCGCTACCGCTCCACCTACATGAACGAGGTGGACCTGCACCACCATGATTTTTACGAGATCTACCTGCTGCTGCGGGGGCGGGTGGAGTACATCGTGGAGAACAAGATCTTCCGCATGCGGCCGGGGGACTGGATGCTGGTCAGCCCGCTGGAACTGCACCAGGCGCGCATCGGCGCGGACGACGCGTATGAGCGCATCGTGCTGTGGGTGGCGCGGCCTTATCTGGAGCGGCTGTCCACCCCGAACACCAGCCTGACCCGCTGTTTCGACACCACGGTGGCCACCCACACCAACCTGCTGCGGCCCGACGGCGCCACGGGGGCCCAGCTGCGGGCTGCGGCGGAACGGCTGTACAAGCAGAAGGAATCCCGCGCTTACGGCAGCGACCTGCTGGCCCAGGGGGCGCTGGTGGAGCTGGTCATCGGGCTGAACCGCGCCGCCGAGGAGCGCAGCGACAGCCGCCCCGCGGGCGCCAGCGACGAAGTGGTGGACGCGGTGCTGCACTACATCAACGAGCATTTCAACGAGCCGCTGACGCTGGATGACCTGGCCGCGCGGTTCTTCATCAGCAAATACCACCTGCTGCGCAAGTTCGACGCCCAGGTGGGCACCACGGTGCACCGGTATATTTTGCAGAAACGGCTCATCAACGCCAAGCAGCTGCTGGCGGGCGGCGTGCTGCCCAACGAGGTGTGCCAGTACTGCGGTTTTGGCGACTACGCCAATTTTTACCGGGCGTTCAAGGCGGAATACAGCCAGACGCCCCGGCAGTTCGTGCAGAGCGTGCGCGGCGGGGAGGGGGGCGTCCTTTCTTTGCAAAGAAAGGACCAAAGAAATCCCGAATAAAAATGCCATGGGGGAAACCCCATGGCATTTTTTGGGTTTTGTCCGGGATGTACGGAAGCAAAACAGGCGATTTATGATCTTTCGGTAGATTTGTAGGGCGCGCGTCTTGACCGCGCCGGGGGCAAATTCCGTGGATTTGTAGGGCGGGGTCTTGACCCCGCCGCGGCGCAGTTTGGCAGGCGTGGTTTTGGTGTTTGCCGCACAAGGCCCCGTTGCCTGTAGGGGCGGCGTGTACGCCGCCCGGGGAATGTGGCGGCAGACAGGAACATTGTGGGCAAGGTAAATTTGCGCGGCGGGGGCAAGCCCCCGCCCTACGGCCTGACGGGAATTTGCAGTTTACGATGTTCATTCGCAAATTCCGTAGATTTGTAGGGCGCGCGTCTTGACCGCGCCGGACAACGTCCCGGCAGGCAGGGGATTTGCGGGCAAGGCAAAACCGCACGGCGGGGGCAAGCCCCCGCCCTACGGCCTGACGGGAATTTGCAGTTTACGATGTTCATTCGCAAATTCCGTAGATTTGTAGGGCGCGCGTCTTGACCGCGCCGGGGGATGCTGCGGCAAGCAGGGGATTTGCGGGCAAGGCAAAACCGCGCGGCGGGGGCAAGCCCCCGCCCTACAGGGTGCGGGAACGGGGACACAGCACCGCGCGTTCACGGCAAGATAAAATTGCGCGGGCGGCCTGCAGGCCGCCCCTACGTTCAGTGGGAAATCAGGCGGTTTGCGGGGGAAGTAGCGCCTGCCGTGTTTTGAGCAGGCCGAACGGCCTGCGATCCACCCTATCTATTATCTTTTATCTATTCTCTTCTTTGCTCTCTGCTCCTGCACGTCCTTGCCACGCCTTCCTCCGCCGTGTGTATCGTCGATCCTTCCAATTTTTTCCGCGCAGCTTTGTGGGTTCTGCCACTTGACAGCCCCGCCGCGCCCCTGCTATGCTATAAAAAAAGAATACTATACGAAATATAATATTATATTTCTACACAAGAAAGGAGGCACCCATGCAATACCCAACGATCCTTTTGGCCGCCCTGCTGGCGGCCGGGCTGGCGGGCTGCGGGGCCGCGCCGCAGGCCCCGGCTTCCGCTACGCCCGCGGCGGAAACGACCGTCGAACAACAGGCGGCTGCGGCCTATGACGCTTACCGCCCGGAACCGGGCAGCGCCGTGGCATTCCAGGACGGCGACGGCTTCTGGTACGCCGTTTACCCCAAAACGCTGCTGGATTCGCGGGAGGAAGCCGCCGCGCTCTTCCCGGATGCGGTCATCCCCGCCGCGGTGGGGGAGTTCCATTTTGCGGGTTTTTCCCCCTATGACAGCGGGTTTTCCGCCGCCGGGACCTTTGCGGTGGCCCACATCCTGCAAAGCGATACCGCCGCGCTGGACGGCGCTGCCGAAGGGCTGATCCCGCTGCCTGCGTCCTGCGGGCGGGAACAGTACGGCGTGCGCTACCAGTCGGCGGCGGGCGGGGTGCTGGTCCTGACGGTGGACCTGTGTGAAACGCTGGCCGGGGACAAAACGCTGGCCACGGTCGACCACGGCGGCCGGACGTTTTACACCCGGCCCAACCAGCCCCATACCTTGGGCGTCCAGGTGGAAGAAGGGCCGGCGCTTTGGTTGAGCAGCGTTTTTCCCGACGCATACACCCCCTATATGGAGGACGATCCCCGCGCGGAACTTTCGGGCGAGGAACTGGCCGCGCTGCTCACCGAGGTGTCCGGCGTGTTTTCCACCGCCCGGGACCCGGCCGCCCTCTACCACGGCGGGGCGGCGCGCACGCCGGAGGAAGCGCTGGCCCGGGCGCTGGAGGACGCCGTCCCGCCCGCCTGCCCGGACTGCGGCGCGGCGACGGCGGCCGAACTGACCGCCAGCGAGGAACTGCCGGTGCGGCAGCGGGACTGCACCGCCATGGCCCAGGGCACCGACGCGGTGTACGACCTTTCGCTGACCTATGACTGGGTCTGCCCCGCCTGCGGCCGCCGGGACGCGGGCCACACGGTCACGGGGAACCGGGTCATCGTCTGCCACGGCTGGACGTCCTGACCCCTGTACAAGAAAAGGAGGCTGCTATGAAACTGCGCAAACCATTCTGCGGGATCGCGGCGCTGGCCCTGCTGGCGGCGGGCGCGCTCTCGGCACAGGCTGCGGCGGAAACGCCCGGCGTGGTCATAGAGAGGGACGGCGGTTCCTGGGTCGAATTTGCGCCGGAATGGGGCGAGCCCCCGGCCCGGGACGGCTTTGACGCCGCGTTGCTGCGGCAGGCGCGGGCCGCCCAAAAGGAGGAAGGCCGCGCCCTACAGGGCGCGGGAACGGGGACACAGCACCGCGCGTTCACGGCAAGAAAAAATTGCGCGGGCGGCCTGACGGGAATTGGTATTTACGATTTTGTTCGCAATTTCCGTAAAGCCGTAGGGCGGGGTCTTGACCCCGCCGCGGCGCAGTTTGGCAGGCGTGGTTTTGGTGTTTGCCGCACAAGGACCCGTTGCCTGTAGGGGCGGCGTGTACGCCGCCCGGGGAATGTGGCGGCAGACAG
>HBJMC02800__coassemble_205_pt1 | contig 29463 bp, 24 predicted proteins | sample HBJMC02800__metabat2_low_PE_014 | metagenome-assembled genome bin HBJMC02800 | reverse complement strand
GAGCACCTGACTGTTAATCAGGGTGTCCTCGGTTCAAGTCCGAGAGGGGCAGCCATAAAAAGCAGCGTTCGGATGTTGTATTTTGTCCGTTCGCTGCTTTATTTTTTTCTCTTTTTATTGCACCTGACTACTTTTTGACTACTTTTCCATAAATAGCAACAGCCCCCAACCTGTCGGTATTCCCGACAAATTGGGGGCTTGCGCTATGTATTACCGGCCGCCTTCCCCGGCGCGCTCACTCCTTTTTGAAACACTCGATGATCCCCATCAGCGCCGTCACCTGTTTTTGCGAAAGCCCTTTTACCGAGATCGTTGCCGTGTCCTCCATGCCGAGCAGATAGTCCGTAGAAACGCCGAATTTCTTTGCCAGTTCCACCACGTAGGGTGTGGACGGGACCGATAGCCCCATCTCCCAGGCATTCACCCCGGCCCGCGATATCCCCAGCTGGCGCGCCACCTCGGCCTGTGTCAGCCCGGCCTGCTCCCGCAGGGTCTTGATCTTGTCCGCTAAAGTCAGCAATTCCTTTTTCATGGCAGCCCGCCCCCTTTACTCAAGGGTATATTGGTCATTATGATATTGCTTTATCACAATGATATTTATAATTGACATTCTGTGAAATTGCTCTATAATAAAAGCGGAGTAAGCGCAAGGAAGCTTTGGTTTTGCCGCACCGGGCGGCAAAACTGCGAAGCAGCAAAATCGCAAAAACAGGCCGAAGGCAAGGCGCCGGAACGCCGGCGTCCTTTGTGGACGCCAAGCGACGGCAACACAGCCGGCGGCCCGTTTTTGTTAGATTTTGCGGCAAAGGTTCCTTGTGTGCACTCCGCTAATGCAGACGGGACGTTTTTCGCCCCCTGAGTTTCAAGGAGGACAGAACCATGAAAAAGGTCATTTCGATGACATTGGCCCTGGTGATGGCGGCATCCCTGGCCGCCTGCGGGGGCGGCGCCTCTTCTGGCAGCAGCGCAGCAGCGCAAAGCGCACCGGCCCCCACCCCGGAGAGCACCGCCGCCGAAGCGCAGGACAGCACGGCGTCCGCAGGCGATGACGGCACGCTGTACGGTACGGCATCTGCGGACATCGAGTCTACCGTTTCTTCCCTTACTGCCGCATACGAGGCGCTAACGGCGGACATTGTCACCTATGACGACTATGTGGCGAATGTGGACCGGGTGGAGGCGTTTTACGCCACCGTTATTGAGGAAACCAGAAATCTGTGCATCCGCCTGCGGGAATACGGCGCCGACTATGTGGATTCGGTGCTTTCTTCGGGGCTGACCTGCGACGAGATGTACGACGAGCTGGATGTGTTGTACGATGATTTGTATGATGATGCCGGCGGCGACGTATATGACGAAATCTATGACGATTTGATGGGCGATCTGTACGATGTCTTCTACGACGGCATCTTGAAGGACGCTTATGATACGGTCGATTACTCTGATTGGGCGGATACGCACTCCAATGAATACGATTTCTGGTCCGACGCCCACTCTGACATTTACGATGAATGGTCGGATTTTCACTCTGACATTTACGATCTATGGTCAGACGTTCGCGGCGAGCTGTGGGACGATGACCTGGATCGCGCCGCCGAAAAGCTGGCCGATTTCCGGGCAGACCTCCAATCTCTGAAAGAAGAAAGCGCCCAAACCGGCAGCGCCGGCAGTCCGGCGGCGGCGTCCTCCGCGCCCGCGGAAAGCACAGCCAGCGGGACCGCGCCGGAAGAACTGGTCGACGGTATGCGTCCGGACTTCAAAAACGCTATGGACAGCTACGAGACTTTCATGGAGGAATACTGTGACTTCATGGCAAAGTACAATGAGTCCGACGGTTCCGACCTTTCGCTGCTGAGCGACTATGCCTCCTTTTTGAGTCAGTACGCTGAAATGGCAGAAAGTTTTGAGGCCTGGGACAGCGAAGATCTGACCGATGCCGAGACCGCTTACTATCTCGAAGTCCAGACCCGCGTCAGCCAGAAACTGCTGGAGGTCGCCGGCTGACCCCTCCGGTTGCGCTTCCGTTCCGGTTTTGGTACAATACTACTGACAAAACCGACTTTATGGAACGGAGATCCCATCATGCGAATGCGCTTCAAACCCTACGCGCGGCCGGAGCTGCTGGCCTGCGATTTCCATGTACACGAGCCGCTGACCCACGCCGGCCACTGGCACGAGCTGTACCCCCGCCCCGACCAGCCGCTTCACCTGGAACTGGGCTGCGGCAAGGGCGGGTTCCTGGCCCAGCTGGCGCCGCGGGACCGGGGCATCAACTACCTGGGCATCGACATCACCGACAAGGTGCTGATCCTGGCCAAGCGCAAGATCGAGGCTGCCTACGCCGAGCGCGGCCTTCCCGCCGACAATGTGCGCATCGCCTCGCTGGACATTGAGCGGCTGCGCCTGGTGTTTGCCCCGGCGGACACGGTGCAGCGCATCTACATCAATTTCTGCAACCCCTGGAGCAAAAACGCCGGCAGCAACAAGCACCGGCTGACCCACCCCCGCCAGCTTTTGCAGTACCGGATGCTGATGCCGGAGGGCGCCGAGATCTACTTTAAGACCGACGACGACGACCTGTTCCGGGACAGCCTGGGCTATTTTCCCGCCGCCGGGTTCGAGATCACCTGGCAGACCTTTGACCTGCACAAAAACGAGCCGGACTGGAACATCCGCACCGAGCACGAGGGCATGTTCAGCGAGCTGGGCATCCCCATCAAGGCGCTGATCGCCCGCAAGCTGCCCGACTCCGCCGTGACCTGGCAGGAGCCCAAGGCCCGCGCCGCGGCCGGCGGCGGCGACGCCGAATAAACCGGGTGCCGCGAGATGGTCTGGCAATACATCCTGTACTTTTTTCTCTACGCCGCGCTGGGCTGGGCGGCCGAGGTCTGCTTTGCCGCCTGGAAAGAGCACCGGCTGGTCAACCGCGGTTTCCTGAACGGGCCGCTGTGCCCGGTGTACGGCTTTGGCATGGCGGCCATGCTGTTGCTGCTGGCCCCCTGGCAGGGCAATGTTCTGGCGGTGTTTGCGGGCGGCATGGCGATCACCACCCTGATCGAGTGGCTGGCCGGCTGGCTGCTGTACAAGCTGTTCCGCGCCCGCTGGTGGGACTACAGCCACCTGCCGTTCAACATTGGGGGCTTTGTCTGCCTGCCCTTCTCGCTTTTGTGGGGCGCGGCAAGCGTGGTGATGCTGCTGGCGGTGCACCCGCCCATCGCCCGGCTGGCGGCGGCCATCCCGCCGGGCGTGCTGCGGGCGGTGGACATTGTGCTGCTGTGCCTGCTGGCCGCGGACGCGGCGGGATCGGCTGCGGCGGCCTTTGGGCTGCAGCGGCGCCTGCGCCAGCTGGAGGAAGTGCGCGCCGCCCTGCGCCGTGCCAGCGACCAGCTGACCAAGGTGGTGGGCACCGGCGCCCTGACCGCCGACGAACTGCTGGACGAAGGCCGGCTGAAGCTGGCCCTGGCCAGGCTGGAAGGCCGCGACAACGCCGCCGAGGCCCTTGCCCAGCTGAAGGCCCGCCGGGCCGAAGCCGCCGACCGCTACCGGGACACCGTTGCCCGGCTGAAACGCCACCGCTTTTTCGGCGCGGGGCGGCTGCTGCGTGCCTTCCCTGACCTGAAAAGCCTGGACCATGCCGAGGTGCTGGACCGGCTGAAGCGCCTGCTGAAAAAATGACCCTGTCCCCCCTGTGCCCGCTGCGGGCGCAGGGGGGATCTTGCTGCATTTTGCCGGTTTTGCAGGAAAGCGCCGCCGGCGGATACCGACGCAGCCCTGCGCGGCTGCTGCCCCCTTTGCAGCGTGTCGAGTTTCTCGGCACGCCGACAGGCCCCGGCCCCGCGTGTGCGGGGCCGGGGCCTGTGTTTTTCCGGCAGCGGGCCGGCAGGTCAGCCCGGCGGCTTACAAAAAGCCCCGCCAGGTCTGCTCGGCCTGTTCCTGAAAGGCGCACAACTGCTGCATCAGCTTGCGCGCCCCCGGCGAGGCCTGCGGGTAGTCGGTCTCGGCCCGTTTGCAGTCCATCACGCCCTGGCCGCTGCCCTCGGCCAGCATGGTGGCCAGGTTGCGGGTGGACTTGTCCATCATGGTGCGGGTGCGGATGCCCATGCTTACGCTCATGCGGGCGGCGGCGCTCTGCCCCCTGGCCTGGGCGCCGATGGCGTCCAGCGCCGTGTGGGCCGCCTGGTTGATGCGGCGGTATTCCCGCTTCTGGCGCAGCATCTCGTCCTTCAGCTGCTGGTCGCGGGTCAGGCCCATCATCTCGTCCAGCGTGTTCTTGCCCATTTCGGTGTTCTGCACGATCTCCTGCAGCATGGCCTCGTTGTCGGTGGTGCGGTCACTCATGGCAATTACCCCCTGTGTACGCAAAATTCCCGGAGCCGGGGTCCCTCCCCCGCTCCGGGAATAGTATGCGCACCCTGGGGTGCGGCTATTCGGGTTTTGCGCGGCCTTCAGGCATTGGCCAGGCGCTGCTCGGCCAGCGCCAGCATAAAGTCCCAGCTGCCGGCCTCGGCCCAGTCGGCGGCGGCCACCGCCACCGAGAACTCGGCCCGGCGGGACAGCGAGATGCTGAACACATGCCGGCTGGCGTCCAGGGCGTCCCGCAGGCGGGCGGCCAATTCGGCGGCGGGGCAGTCGGCCGTCAGCAAAAAGACGCCGTCCTCCAGCCGGACCAGGATTCCCCTGGCCGGGTCGGCCCCCACCGCCCGCTGCAAAATGCCGGCGGCGGCGTTCAGGCAGTTGTCGCCCGCCTCACGGCCGTACTCGGCGCAGACGCCGGCGTACTCGTTCACACGGGCCAGCACGGCGCAGGGGGTGCAGCCCGCCATGGCGGGCTGCCATACCTCGGCCAGATACCGGCGGTTGTAAGCGCCGGTCATATAGTCGCGGCTGCGCTCCTCCTGGTACTGGGCCAGCTGGCGCCGCTGGGCGTTGGCCTCCCGCTTTTCTGTCGACAGCGTGTCGGACAGCGTGCAGTCCAGCAGCAGCAGGCAGGCACGGCCCTCCACCCGCGCGGTGCGGTAAAGCGTCAGCGTCTTTTGGTCTTCGCCGCTCAAGAGCCAGCCGCGGCCCGCCTCGTCCAGGGGCGGCACCTGGCAGTATTCGCCGGCGGGCTGCCCCGCCTCATCCAGCACCGCGCCGGAGGCGGCGTCCGCCAGCCGGACCGTTGAAAACACCTGCCGCAATGCTGCCAGCAGGTCGGCGATCTCGCCGCGGGTATACTCCTGTTTCATGCAATTCCCCTTCCTTTGCAGGCGCACCCTGCGGCAGCGGGGGTGTGCCGCCCCCGCTGCCGCCGCCTGTTTCTGCCGGGAGCCGCGCTCCCAAATCTATGCTTTTTCTTTTCCCTATTGTATCACAGGCGGTTCGCCTTGCCTATCTTTGGTTTGCACAAAGAAAACCGCGAAAAAGCGTTGAATCGTATGCGACTTTGCTAAAACCGCCGCAAAACCGCGTCATTTTTTGACAGTGCGTTCAGCCTTTTTGGCGTCTGTCCGCACTTTTTGCGCCTTGTCCAGCTTGGCGGCCGGCTCCTTTGCCGCAGCGGCGGCCGGCTCCGCCTTCGGTTTGCGGGCGCGGAAGTAGCGCACCGTCATGGTGCGGATCTCCGCCGCCAGCTCGGTGGTCAGGGCGGTGTCGGCGGCACGCCACTGCCAGTTGCCGTCGGCGCGGCCCGGCACATTGATGCGCGCCTCGCTGCCCAGGCCCAGCCAGTCCGCCATGGGGATGACCGCCAGCAGCGCCGGGCTGGCCAGCACGCCCCGCAGCACGCCGTTTTTCACCCCCTCGGCAGGGGTCAGGGCCAGGTACTCGGTCAGCTGCTTGCGCTCGGCCTCGGCTGCGCCGTTCTCCCACCAGCCCAGCAGCGTGTCGTTGTCGTGGGTGCCGGGGTAGCAGACGCAGTTGGCCGGGTAGTTGTGGGGCAGGTACTCGTTGTCGGTGCCGTCCAGGCCAAACTGCAGCACCTTCATGCCGGGGAAGCCGCTGGCCTTCAGCAGCTCCCGCACCGAGTCAAACAGCTCGCCCAGGTCCTCGGCCACGATGGGCAGGTCGCCCAGGGCGGTGCGCAGCGCGCGGAACAGCTCCATGCCGGGGCCCTGCTCCCATCTGCCGTTTTTGGCCGTGGTCTCCCCCGCCGGGATGGCCCAGTAGGTGTCGAACCCGCGGAAATGGTCGATGCGCAGGATGTCGTAGATGCCCAGCGCATGGCGCACCCGGCGGACCCACCAGGCATAGCCGGTGCGGCGGTGGTAGTCCCAGTCATACAGCGGGTTGCCCCACAGCTGGCCGTCGGCGGCAAAGAAATCCGGCGGGCAGCCGGCCACCCGCCTGGGCCGGCCGTCGGCGTCCATCTCAAACAGTCGGCCGCCGGTCCATGCGTCGGCCGAGTCCGCCGCCACATAGATGGGGATATCCCCCATGATGCGCACGCCGCGGCCGTTGGCGTAGTTTTTCAGCGCCCGCCACTGCTTGTCAAACTCGTACTGCACAAAGGCCCAAAAGCCCAGCTCGTCGGCGTGCTCGTCCCGGAACTGCTCCAGCGTTTCAGGGTCGCGCAGGCGGTAGGCGCGGGGCCACTGCTGCCAGTCTTTCATGCCGTACTGCTGCTTGACGGCCATGTACAGGCAGTAATCCGGCAGCCAGCCGTCACTGCGGAAGGTAAAGGCGTACCAGTCGTCCGGGTAGGGGGTGTCGCAGCCGGGCACCGGGCGCTGCGCCAAAAAATTCTCGTAGGCTTTGCGCAGCACCGGCAGCCGCTTTTGGTACAAAAGGCCGTAATCCACCCGCTGCGGGTCGGCGCCCCAGTCCAAAAAGGCGTAGTCGGCGCGGGCCAGCAGGCCGTCCGCGGCCAGCAGGTCCAGGTCGATCAGGTAGGGGTTGCCCGCAAAGGCGGAGCAGCTCTGGTAAGGGCTGTCGCCAAAGCCGGTGGGCCCGACAGGCAGGATCTGCCAGACGCTCTGCCCGGCGCGGACCAGGAAATCGACAAACCGGCGGGCCGGCGCCCCCAGCGAGCCGATGCCGTAGCCGCCCGGCAGGCTGGACAGCGGCATCAGGATACCGCTTTCACGTTTGGTAAGCATGGACGATCTCTCCTTTTGGCAAATGCACGGATTTTTCCGTCTTGGGACTAGGGGTGTGCAGGGGGCCGGCTTTTCTCAGTCTACGCCACGCCCAGCCCGGCCAGAACCGCCTGGACAAAGGCGGTGCGGGTGGCGTTGGTGCGGGCGGCGGCCGCGGCCAGGTCGGTGCAGGCTTCGGCCAGAGCGGCGGCCTGGCCGGTGGTCAGCGGCGATTCCGGCAAAATGCCGGTGCTGACCACCTGTACCTGCATCGCCCCCAGCGTGGTGGTGTTGGAGGCGGTGTTCCAGGGGGTCACCAGCAGCAGGCCGTCGGTCAGGGCGGTGTTGCCGGTGCCGCTGCCGTACAGCCACAAAATGGCCGACGCCGCGCCGTCCGCGTTGCCGCTGCCCGCCGGGATGGCCAGGTAGCCGGCGCAGGCCAGCGTGGGGTAGTTCATCAGGCCGGTCAGGTCGTACTCCTCGGTGGTCAGGTCGCTCTGCTCAAAATAGCACTTGAAGGGCACCGGCACCAGGCTCTGCACCGCGTCGGTGCCCAGCACGGCGGTCAGGTCGGCCAGGCCGGCCCGCACAAACAGCGCCTGCCCGCCGGCCAGGGCGCTGGCCGCGTCGGCCAGGGTGCCTTCGGCGGAGGCGGCGTTCTCCAGCTCCAGCGTCAGGGCGCTGTACACGCCGTTCAGCGGGCCGGTCAGGGCCGTATCGGTGCGCTCGTCCCCGGCGGCCAGCAGCGCGCCGGTCAGGGCCGCGCCGCTCCAGGCCGCGGCAGGCTCGCCGCCGGGCACCGCAAACACGCCCTGCAGGCCGGCCGCGGCTTCCGGGGCCTGGGCCGGCAGCGTGTAGGCATTGCCGTTCAGCGTCAGGGCGGTCTCGGCGGGGGCGTCCAGCCAAGCGGTCAGGTCCTGGACCAGGGCGCTCCACTCGGTCCAGCTGGCGTTTTGCAGGTCCGTCAGGCAGGTTTCGCCCAGCAGCGCGGTCAGCAGCTCGCCGTTGGCCCAGTAGGCGTACAGCGACCGCCCCAGCGGCAGCGCGGTGACGGTCTCCTGCCCTTCGGCGGGCAGGCCGGCCCGGCTGGCGGCGGCCGCCAGCAGCGGCTGGCCGGTCAGGTCCTGCCAGCCGTCGCCCTCCGGCATGGCCGAAAGCAGCGCCAGGTCGGCGGCGGCCGCGTCCTGGGTGTATGTGACCGTCACGCCCTGGGCGTCGGAATATTGCTGCAGTGCCGCGCGCAGGGCGCTCTGCTCCGGCGCGTCACAGTAGACAGTCAGGCTCTGGCCGGCGGTCTCCGCCGTGGCGGCGGGCAGCACGGCCACGTCGTCCATGGTGCCGGCGGCGCCGCAGCCGGCCAGCAGGCAGGACGCCAGCAAAATGGCAGCGATGCGTTTCATGGTGGGGGTTCTCCTTTGCGGGCTTGCAGGAAAGGGCCGTGCCGCAGCCCCGGCGCGCAGCAGGGAAGCCGCCGCACCCCCGGCAAAAGGCGCTGCCTGCGTCGCCGCCGGCGCCGTTTTGCGGTGTTGCGATGCTCCGCGGTTTTGCCGCCTGCGCGGCAGAACCGGCGCTTCCCTCTGCCTGCTCCGCCGGGCGCGGTGCAGCCGCAGAAAAGTCGTCCCCTTCATTATAGCGGAAAGCGCCGGGATTTTCCACTGTCCTTTCCAAAAACCTTGCGGGCGGGCCGCCGGCCGGCGTGTGCGCCGGGGGCGGGTTTGTGCTATAATACCAGTATCCCCATCCCCAGGAAAGGAGCCCCCGCCATGCTGCCCACCCGCCGCCTGTACGAAACCGACCCTTACCAGCGCGAATTTTCCGCCGCCGTAGCCGCCTGCCGCCCCGATGAAAACCAGCCCGGCTGTTTTGAGACCGTGCTGGACCAGACCGCCTTTTACCCGGAGGGCGGTGGCCAGCCCTGCGACCTGGGCCTTTTGGGCGGCGAGAGCGTGCTGGCCGTGCGCATCGACGGCGAGGGCGTCGTCTGGCACCGCACCGCCCGGCCGCTGCAGCCGGGGCAGACGGTGCAGGGCGCCATCGACTGGGCCCGCCGCTTTGACCTGATGCAGCAGCACACCGGCGAGCATATTTTAAGCGGCACGCTGCACCGGATGTTCGGCGCCGAGAACGTGGGCTTCCACATCGGCAGCCCCTGGGTGCGCATGGACATGAGCCTGCCCCTGACCGCCGCCCAGCTGGCCGAGGCCGAGCAGGCCGCCAACCGCACGGTGCAGGCGGACGGGGCCGTGCGCTGCTGGTACCCCGCCCCCGGCGAGCTGGCGGCGCTGGACTACCGCAGCAAAAAGGAGCTTTCCGGCCCGGTGCGGCTGGTGGACGCCGGCGGCGCCGACCTGTGCGCCTGCTGCGGCACCCACGTGTCCGCCGCCGGGCAGGTGGGCATAATCCAGATCGTTTCCGCCCAGAACTACAAGGGCGGCGTGCGGCTGGCGGTGGCCTGCGGTATGCGCGCCGCGGCCGAGCTGCACGCCCTGCGCGCCGACGCCCAGGCCGCCGGCGCCCTGCTCAGTGTCCCCGCCGGGCAGCTGGCCGGCGCGGCGCACCGCCTGCTGGACGCCCAGGCCGCCTTAAAGCAGCGGGCAGCCGCACTGCAGAACAGCCTGGCCGGCGCGCTGGCCGCAGCCGTACAGCCCGGCAGCGTGCAGGTGGTCTTTCTGGACGGCCCCGACGGCGACGGCCTGCGGCGCATCAGCCTGGCGGTCGCGGCCCGGACCGGCGCGCTGTGCGCGGCGCTGGCCCCCGGCGGCCAGGGGCTGGCCTACGCGCTGGCCGCCGGCCAAAACGGCGATGTGCGCCCCCTCTGCCGCCAGCTGAACGCCCGCTTCGGCGGCCGCGGCGGCGGCAAGGCAGGGTTCTGCCAGGGCAGCCTGCCGGCCGATGCCGACCGCGCGGCGGTGGAGGCATTCCTGCGCCAGGGCCGCTGAAACGGCCGCCGATCCTTTCAATTCTGTCATTTTCTCGAAAGCGTCCTGACAGATTCTTGCTGTATACTGGGTATCACGGCAGGGGAACCGCGTTCCCCGCCGGGATGCCCGTTTTTTATCGCCGGGGCCTTTTTCGGCGCAGCCCGCCGGGCCTTTGGCTGAATTTGGAAAGGAGCCTGCCCCATGACAGTCCTGCAGACCCATGAACTGAAAAAATACTACGGCAGCGGCGACACGCTGGTCAAAGCCCTGGACGGCGTGGACCTGGCGGTGGAGGAGGGCGAGTTCGTCGCCATCGTCGGCACCTCCGGCAGCGGCAAAAGCACCCTGCTGCACATGCTGGGCGGCCTGGACCGCCCCACCTCCGGCACCGTGACGGTGGAGGGCAAAAACATCTTTTCGCTGAAAGACGAGGCCCTGACCATCTTCCGCCGCCGCAAGATCGGCTTTGTGTTCCAGGCCTACAACCTGGTGCCGGTGCTGAGCGTTTACGACAACATCGTGCTGCCCATCCAGCTGGACGGCGCGCAGGTGGACCGCCGCCATGTGGCCAGCATCATCCACGCGCTGGGGCTGGACCAAAAGCTGAACAGCCTGCCGGGGCAGCTGTCCGGCGGGCAGCAGCAGCGGGTGGCCATTGCCCGCGCGCTGGCCACCAAACCGGCCATCCTGCTGGCAGACGAACCCACCGGCAACCTGGACACCGCCACCAGCCAGGACGTGCTGAGCCTGATGAAGACCATGGGCCGCACCTTCCGCCAGACAATGGTGATGATCACCCACAACGAGGAGATCGCCCAGCTGGCCGACCGCATCGTCCGCATCGAGGACGGCCGCATCGTCACACGGTAAGGGGGTGCCATGATGAAAGTTGCCAACCGCGGCTGTATCCGCCGCCTGAGCCGGAAAAGCATGGCCGCCGCCCGCACCCGCAACATCGTGGCGGTGCTGGCCATCGCGCTGACCAGCATTTTGTTCACCTCGCTGTTCACCATCGCCGCGGCGCTGAACGCCAGCACCGAGCAGTACAACTTCCGCACCGCCGGCGGCGACATCCACGCCTCGGTCAAAAACCTGACCCGGGAGCAGGTGGAGCAGCTGCGCGGCGACCCGGAGCTGGTCCACGCCGGGGCGCGGCTGTTTTTGGGCATCCCCGAGGACCCGCCCTTCCACAAAAGCCATGTGGAGGTCAGCTACATCGAGCCGGAGGAGGCGCCCCACTACTTCTGCACCCCCACCGTGGGCGCCCTGCCTGCCGACGGCACCGACCAGGCCGCCTGATCATCTACAACGTGTTCCAGATCTCGGTCACCAACGACATCCGCTTTTACGGCCTGCTCAAGACCATCGGCACCACGGCGCGGCAGCTGCGGCGCATCCTTGTGTACCAGGCGCTGTGGCTGTGCCTGGCGGGCATCCCGCTGGGGCTGGTGCTGGGCTACCTGGCCGGCAGCTGCATGATGCCCGTGTTTGTGGGCATCGTCAACCCCAACCTGCAGGTGGTGCCCAGCTTTGAGCCGCTGGCCTTTGCGGCGTCGGCCGTCTTTTCGCTGGTCACGGTGCTGCTGTCCTGTGCCCGGCCGGTGCGCCTGGCCGGGCGGGTATCCCCGGTGGAGGCCGTGCGCTACACCGAGGCCGCGCCCCGCCGCCTGCCCCGCCGGGTGCGCCGGGCCGCCGGCGGCAGGGGATTTCTGCCCGCCATGGCCCGCGCCAACCTGGGCCGCAGCAGGGGCCGCACCGCCGTCACCGTCCTCAGCCTGGCGCTGGCGGTGGTGCTGCTGAACCTGACCTGGACCTTCACCTCCGGCTTTGACATGGAAAAATACCTGCGGGACCGCTCGGCCGCGGACTATATCCTGGCGTCGGCAGACTATTTCCAGTCCGGCTACCGCTCCGAGGAAAACGTCGTGACGGAGGACGTCATTGCCGAGGCCAACGCCCAGGGCGGCATCACCGAGAGCGGCCGGGTCTACGGCTCCGTCACCACCATCTGGGACGAGGTGGACGAGGACTGGTACCGCAGCAGCTGGACCGCCGCCTACGCCAGCGTCGGCGAGCTGGACCTGCTGGAACAGCAGATCGCCGCCATGCCCCGCAGCGACGACGGCAAGCTGTACACCCCCATCGAGCTGTACGGCATGGAGAGCTTTCCCCGATCCGCGCTGCGGGTGGTGGAGGGCGACCTGGCCCCGCTGTCCGACCCGGCGCAGAACGCCATCGCGGCGGTGTACAGCGACAATGACTACGACCAGGTGGACCCGAACAGCAACTGGGCCTGGGTGGGCGACACCGTCACCCTGCGCTATGTGCAGGCCACTGAGGCCTACTACACCGACACCGGCGAGACCATCCCCGACGACGCCGACTGGGCCCAGGTGGAAGCCGGCGGGCGGCCCTACTCGGTGCGCGCCACCGAGTACCGGGACGTGACCTACACCGTCTGCGCCGCCGTGGTGGTGCCGTCCACCCTGTCCTTCCGCTACTACGGCGGCGACCAGTTCCTGCTGGACGGCGGCCGCTTTGTGCAGGACACCGGCACCAGCGCCGTCATGTGCTACGCCTTTGACACCACCGACGAGTCCAGCGCCGCCATGGAGGACTGGCTGACCAATTACACCCAAACCGTCCAACCCACGCTGGATTTTGAGAGCAAGCAGGGCTACGCCGCCCAGTTTGAAGGGCTGCGGAACATGTTCCTGGCAGTGGGCAGCGCGCTGGCCTTTGTCATCGGACTGGTGGGCGTGCTGAACTTTGTCAACGCCATCCTGACCGGCATCATCACCCGCCGGCGGGAGTTCGCGGTGCTGCAGTCCGTCGGCATGACCGGCCGGCAGCTCAAGGCCATGCTGATCTTTGAGGGGCTGGGCTACACGCTGCTGGCCCTGCTGCTGGCGCTGGCGGTCTGCACCGCCGCCGGGCCGCTGATCGGCCCCGCCATCGAGGGGCTGTTCTGGTTCTTCAGCTACCGGTTCACGGTGCTGCCCATCCTGGCGCTGCTGCCGGTGTTTGTGCTGCTGGGCTGCCTTGTGCCGCTGGCCAGCTACCGCGCCGCCGCCCGCCAGACGGTGGTGGAGCGCCTGCGCGCCGCCGAGTGATTCTGCATGATATACTTCCAGGGGCCGCCCCGGCATTCTGCCGGGGCGGCCCCTGGGCGTTTCGCGGCGGACCGCCGGCTCTGCCGCGGCCCGTCCCGTCCTATTCTTCTTTTCCCCGCCGGGGCAGATACAGCGAAAACACGCTGCCCTGCCCCGGCGCGCTTTTGACCCGGATGTAGCCGCCCTGCCCGGCGGCGATCTGCCGCGCCAGGTACAGCCCGATGCCCAGGCCCTCGGTCCCGCGGGCGGCGGCGCCGCGGGCAAACCGGCCAAAGATCGCGGCCTGCTCGCTTTCCGGGATGCCGGGGCCGGTGTCCGCCACATCCACCCGGCAGAAACTGTCGGTCCGTGCGGCCGAAAGCACCACGCTGCCGCCGGGCGGCGTATACTTGACGGCGTTGTCCACCAGGTTGTACAGCGCCTCCGGCGTCCAGCGGGGGTCAAAGCAGGCGCCGGCCCGGCCGGGCCGCACCGTCAGCGCCACCCCTTTGGCCGCCGCGGCGGCGCCTGCCTCGCCGGCGGCCTGCTCCATCAGCGCATCCACGCTGCCGGCGGCGGGCGCCAGCTGCAAGATCCCGGTCTCCAGCCGGGAGCTTCGGATCAGGTTTTCGATCAGAAAGCGCAGCTTTTCGGCCTGGTCCCGCAGCGGGGTCAGGCGGGCGCGCTGGGCGTCGGTCAGGTCGGTCTCCTCCAGCAGGTCGGCGTACAGCAGGATGTTGGCCATCGGGGTGCGCGCCTGGTGCGAAATGTCCGAGATCAGGCTCTGCACCGCCGCCTGCTCCCGGCTCAGCGCCCGGTTGGCCGCCGCGCTGCCGTGCAGCAGCCGCGCCATGCGGGCTTCCAGCGCCGAGACCGCCGTCTCGTCGTAATGCTCCTCCACAAAACCGCCGTCGATGGCGTCGGTCAGCATCCGGTCCAGGCGGCGCACCGTCCGGCGGGCCCGCAGCGCCAGCCAGCAGCCCGCCGCCAGCGCCGCCAGCCCGGCCGCGCACAGCAGCAGCGCGGCGGTCACAGTTCCGCCTCCCACAGGTAACCCACGCCGTAAACGGTTCGCACCGGCGGGTCGGTCAGCTTGGCCCGCAGCCGCCGCATTGCCACCGAAAGCGCGTTTTCGTCCACAAAGCTGCCGCCGTCCCACACGGCGTCCAGCAGCCGGGCGCGGGTCAGCACCCGGCCGCGGTTTTCCACCAGCAGCCGCAAAAGGCGCTGCTCCGTGCGGGAAAGCTCCACCGCCCGGCCCCCGCGGGAAAATTCCATGCGGGCAAAGTCAAACACAAACGGCCCCTGCCGGTAAACGCCGTCCCCCTGGCCCCGCCGCGGCCGCAGCAGGTTTTTGACCCGCGCCCGCAGCACCGCCAATGAGAACGGCTTTGTCACATAATCGTCCGCGCCCAGTTCCAGGCCGCGCACCTCGTCCAGTTCCAGATCGTTGGCGGTCAGGATCAGCACCGGCAGGCCGCTGGTCTGCCGCAGCCGGGCCAGCAGATCCAGCCCGCTGCCGTCCGGCAGGTTGACGTCCAGGATCACCAGGTCCCAGCCGCCCTCCCGCAATGCCTGCCGCGCCAAAGCCAGCGTGGGCGCCGCGGTGCAGTCGTACTGCTCCAGCGTCATGCACAGCCCCTGCGCCAGCGCCGCGTCGTCCTCCACGATCAAGATCCGTTCCACTCTGCGCCGTCCTTTCCGCCCCGCCGGGGCTTCACCCCTCCCGATAAGCGTGCACCACGTACCGCTCCAGCCCGCTGCCGTAGGAGGTCAGGCAGGTGGACAGAGTGACCGCCTGCGCCCCTTCGGGCAGCTCGGCGCCGGTGTCATACTCCGACGCCTCCAGCAGCTGCTGCAAAAAGGCGTCGTACTCCTCGCCTGCGGTGCGGTCGGTGCGGTACAGCTCCTCCATGTCGGTGGCCGTATGGCAGGAGAAAATGCGCCAGGTCCCGGCGCCCTCCGGCGTGTACAGGGTAAAGGTCGGGTTAGCGGCGTAAAAGTCCTCGTCGCGGTAGTTCAGCAGCCCGTTGAACATGCTGCCGTCGTGCAGGTTGTGGCCGTAGATCACGCGGTACAGCCCGTCCCCGCCGGGCGCGGCAAAAAACAGACAGCCCGCGGGGGAATCGCTGCCGTCAAAGCTGCGGTGCAGATAGGTCTCGTTGTCCGCCGCCTGCACCACCGGCAGCGAGATCCCCAGCCCCGGCATTTCCAGCCAGGCGGCCGCGTCCGGGTTGATGGCCTGCAGCGCCGCAAAGTCGATGCCGCCGTCCGGGTCCGCCGCCGTCTGCTGCAGCCGGGCATAGTAACGGCCGCTTTTGCCATACTGGTACTGCGCATGCCCAAAGGCACCCAGGAACCCCAGCCCGGCCAGCAGCAGCACGATGCTGAGCACCAGCCAGAACCGGGAGGGCTGCCGGAGCATCCGCTCTTTCAGGTCATTGCTCCTCATTTTTCACGCATCCCCAATCGCAGGTAGGCCGGTATATCCGCGCGCCGGCGGTAATGCAGCGCCGTGCCCGCCGAGCCGCACAGGCACAAGATCCCCAGGGCCAGCCACACCCACATCCAGGGGCTGTCGCCGGTCTGGACGCGGTCCGGCGGGGTATCGCCGGGCGGGGTGTCCCCCGGCGGCGGCGTGTTGCCGGGCGGCGGGGCGGTGGGCGTCGGGCTGGGCGTCGGGGTCACCGGCTTGTCCTCCATCTGGATGGTGTGGTAGCCGTGGCCCGGGATGGTCCCGTCGCCGTTGAACACAAAGGTGATATCCGCCGCCGTCTGGTAGCCGCCGGGCGCGCTCTCCTCATGCAGAACATAAGTATGCCCGGCCACCAGCGCGGTGCCGTCCTCCGTCCAGCCGGTAATGACATGGGGCTCGGTGCCGGTGGTCCAGCGGTCGATCAGCTTGCCGGTGGTCTGGTCGGTCAGGGTCAGCACGGCGCCCGGCAGCGGGTCGCCGTTCTCGTCCACCTTGGCGAACTTGACCTCCAGCGGCGTGTCGGTCACGATCAGCGTATCCCCCTCCAGCGCGCCGGTGTCGCCGTCCAGCTGGAAGGTCAGGTCCTCCCGCAGCGTAAAGGGGATGTCCAGGCTGACCGCGTAGCCAGCCGGGGCCAGGTCCTCGTGCAGCAGGAAGCGGCCGGGGTTCAGCGTCACCTCGTGCGGCGCGGTCCCCGACGTCCACTGGTCGATCAGCGTCTGCGTGCCGTCGGTGGACAGCACGTACAGCTCCATCTTTGCGCCGGGCAGCTCGTCGGTGCCGGTCAGTGCCCGCTTGCTGATGGCGATGGTTTTTGTGGTGGAATTGGTAAAGGTAAAGGTCCTGCCGTCCTCGCTGGTCGTCAGCGTCGAGGTGTAACCGTCCAGGCCGGTCATGTCCTCCTCCAGCCAGCAGTCGGTCATGCCGGTTCGGATCGTAAAAGTAGCGGTGGCGTTATCCCCCGAAAGCACACGGGAGACCGTATACTCCTCGCCATTTTGGGTGTAATGCAGGATGATGGTCGCATCGGGGTGGGGCTGCCCGCCGGTATTCCAGACCTTGCGGACCAGGATATCGCCGTAGGTGCTGATCGCGCCGGACATATCCGCCGTCGTCTCCACCACATGGATGGGGAACACCCAGTCGTCGGTGCCCGGCACATAGTAGCCGTCGCTGCCGGGGATGCGGATCTCCTCAATGGTTTCCCCCAGCGTCACGCCGATGGAAAAATAGCCGGGGTCGGCATACAGGTCGCCGCCGATGCCGTTGGGGAAATACAGGTACAGGTAGTTTCCCTTCTGCACAAAGGAGACCGTGCCGTCGGAATACTCGATGCGGAAATCATCGGGGCAGAAATCCAGCAGCCAGCCGATGTCCAGCCGCAGATAGCTGCTGTCGGCCGAGGTATTGTCCACCATCAGCGAGGAATCGTCCAAAATCCCCGTGGCGCCGGCCGCCACCGTCGTGCCGTTCAGGTAGGTGGTGCCGTGCGTGTAGGTCACATGGGTCGAGGCCGCATCGTCCAGCTTCGTCGGGTCGTCCGCCGCGTAGGCCCGGCCGCACAGCGCAAAGCTGAAATTGACCGTGGCCGCATCGCCCACCCGCAGCTCCAGCGGGTTGCCGCTCTGCTGCAGCTGCTGCAGCTCGGCAGGGGTGTATTCCTGCCCGTTGACCGTCACCGTGATGGACTTGATGTACTGCATCAGGTCGATCTCCCCATGGGCCGCCGGGTCATAGTTGGGGTAGTAATAGTTGTCGGTCGCATTCTGCGCGTGGGCCGGCGCCGCCCACAGGGCACACAAAAGCCCGAAAAATCCCGCCAGCAGGCACCAGCGCAGCGCGCGCGATATCCGTTTTGCTCTCTCCATCGTATCCCTCTCCACATCCTGCCGGCCACGGCCATCCCGCATCCCTGCCGCCCGGCAGAAGCGTCCGCCAAAACAGCATAGATTCGTAAGTAATTCGCAAATAAAATATACCACGAAAATTCCCGCTTTTCAAGCACATTGAAAGCATATTTATACATTTTCGCACCGCCCGTCCGGCCGCGGCTTTCCCCGTCCCAATGCACTTTTTCATGCCGCGGGCGGGAAGGCCCCGCCGCCTGTGCGGCCGCCCCCCGCGCTTTTTGCAAAACCAGAGCCGCCGGTACTTTGCGGCTTTGCCCGCTTGCGCAGCCCCGCAGTTTCCCGGCCGCGCCGGGATGGGAAATTCATTTACATCTCATTTTCCGCGTGCTACAATAACCGTAAAGAAAAGCGCCGGCCGGATGCGCCGCAGCATCCGCCCCCGGAAGGCGCGCGGTCTGCGTCCCGGCGCGGCAGGACGGACCGCCCGCCGGAAGCAGACCCGCATTTATTCATTCCATACCGTAACGGAAATAACAGGAGGCCCCTTATGATCGATGTTGTTGCTTTGGGCGAATTGCTCATCGACTTTGCCCCGGTTTCCGCCAACGCCGCCGGGTATCCCACCCTGGCCGCCCAGCCGGGCGGCGCGCCGGGCAATTTTCTGGCCGCGCTGCAAACCTACGGCTGCACCACCGCGCTGATCGGCAAGGTGGGCGCCGACCGCTTTGGCGACCTGCTGAAAGCCACGCTGGCCGAAAAAGGCATCGAGACCCGCGGCATCGTGTCCGACCCGGCCGTGTTCACAACGCTGGCTTTTGTGACGCTGGACGCCACCGGCAACCGGGAGTTCAGCTTTGCCCGCAAGCCCGGCGCCGACACCTGCCTGCGCGCCGACGAGGTGGACCTGGCCCTGATCGACGGGGCAAAGGTGTTCCACTTCGGCACTTTGAGCCTGACCGACGAGCCGGCCCGCGCCGCCACCCAAAAGGCGGTTGCTTACGCCAAAGAGAAGGGCAGGCTGATCAGCTTTGACCCCAACCTGCGCAAACCGCTGTGGCCGAGCGAAACCGCCGCCAAAGAGCAGATCGAGTGGGGTCTGCACCAGGCCGACATCGTCAAGATCAGCGACGAGGAGATCGCCTTTTTGTGGGGGCTTTCGCCCGAAGAAGGCGCGCAAAAGCTGCTGAAGGAGTACGGCGTCCAGCTGGTCTACGCCACGCTGGGCCCCAGGGGCTGCCGTTTTGCCAACCGGCAGGGCAGCGGCGAGGTGGCCAGCCCCGCCGGCATCCATGTGGTGGACACCACCGGCGCCGGGGACATCTTTGGCGGCAGCGCCATGAGCCAGTTCCTCAAGACCGGCAAGGCCCCCGCCGACCTGACGGTGGAGGAAATGCGCGCCATCACCCGCTTTGCCTGCTGTGCCGCCAGCCTGTCCACCCAGACCCACGGCGGCATCGACAGCGTGCCGGACGCCGCATCGGTGCAGGCGATCCTGTGACCTTCCCGTTTAGCGGAGTGCGCACAAGGAAGCTTTGCCGCAAAATCTAACCAAAACAGACCGTTGGCTGCGTTGCCGTCGCTTGGCGTCCACAAAGGACGCCGGCGTTCCGGCGCCTTGCCACCGGCCTGTTTTTGCGATTTTTTCGGTGCTTCGCAGTTTTGCCGCCCGGCGCAGCAAAACCAAAGCTTCCTTATGCTTACTCCGCTTTTGCACCGCGCCTGCTTTTTTGGCCCCGGTCCCTGTTCGGACCGGGGCTTTCCGCTTTCTCCTGCCGCCGGCCGATAAAAAGCAAAAAGCAGGCCGGTTTCCCGGCCTGCTTTTGCCTTTTCATCAAGAGTTAAACAAACTGAAATCAAAAATGCTGGAAAATCCGCCAGAACGACGCAAATGCATGGCGCCCCCGGCGGCGGGCCGCCCCGGCATTACTCCTCCGCCATGGCGGCGATGCGGGCCAGCAGGTCCTCGTATCCGGCGGCGTAGGCGGTGTAGATGGGCTGCACCGCCGCGCGGAAGCGGGCCAGCTCCTTTGCGTCCAGCTCGGTCACCCGGCAGCCGCTCTGCGCCAGGCGCTGGCGGGCGGCGGATTCCGTCTCGGCCCAGATCTCCCGCTCGTACAGGGCGCTCTCCCGCGCGCATTCCACGATCACCTTCCGGTCCGCGTCGTTCAGGCGGTTCCAGGTGCTTTGGGCGCACAGCTGCAGCTCCGGGATGCGGTTGTGGGCGTCCAGCGTGATGTAGGGCGCCACCTCCCAGTGCTGCTTGGACTCGTAGCTGGGCCAGTTGTTCTCGGCGCCGTCGATGGTGCTGGTCTCCAGGGCCGAATAGACCTCGTCAAAGGTGACGGTGACCGGCGTGGCGCCCAGCGCCCGCACCATATCGTACATCAGCTGGCTTTGGGCCACGCGGATGCGCAGGCCGGAAAGATCCTCCAGCGTCTCGATGGGCTGCACGCGGTTGTAAAAATGCCGTGCGCCGGCGTCGTACCAGGAAAGCCCCACCATGCCGGTGCCCTGCAGGGCGGCCAGGAACTCGTCGCCGATCTCGCCGTCCAGCACCCGCCACATATGGTCGCTGTCCCGGTACAGGTAGGGCAGCTGCAGGACGTTGAGGGCCTCCACATCGTCCCCCAGCGACATGACCGAGATGCGGGCGAAATCGACGCCGCCGAACTTCAGCTGCTCAATGACCGAAGGCTCGTCCCCCAGTTCGGAGTCGCTGTATACGTTGATGACGATGCGCCCGTTGGTGCGCTCCTCCACCAGCTCGGCAAAGCGGCGGGCGCCCTGGGCGGTGGGGTAGTCGCAGGCCTGGTTCTCGGCATAGGTGAACACATACTCCGGCGTGACCTGCTCTGTGGCGGAGGCCGGGCCGGCGCAGCCGAACAGCAGCGCGGCCGCCAGCAGGGCGGCCCACACCGCCGGCAGGAACCTGTATGTTCTGTTGTGCATGCTCTGGTCCATGGCTGCCCCCGCGCTTGTGCCTGTTTGCGTATCAGCCGGCCCTGCGGACCGGCCGGACCGTTTTTATCTTACCCTGTCCGCCGGGCTGCGGTCAATCTTTTTGCGGGCCATGCCCGCCCCGGCCGGGAATGCGCACAGCTCCCCCGGCCGCAGACGGGCCGGGAGAGGCTGTGCCGGTATGGGAGAGTACGAAAGAAGAGGTACGTTGTCTGATTCAGGACGCCTTACTCAGCGGCGGTCTCCGTTTCGGGGTTGATGATGCTCTGCACTTCGGGGTCGTCCACGTTGGTGGCGTCCACCAGGATAACGCCGGTGTCGATGGTCTTTTCCTCCACGGTGCCGCCGTTGGCCAGCTCCAGGGCGGTGGTGACGCCGTCGTAGCCCATGTAGTACTGGCGCTGCACGACGGAGGCCACGTCAAACTCGCCGCTGCGGATCATGGTCTCGATCTCGGCCGAGAAGTCAAAGCCGACCATGGTCACGTCGGTGCGGTTGGCCTCGGTCAGGCCGGTGACAAAGCCGACGGTGGAGCCGTTGTTGGGGCCGAACATGCCCTTGATGTTGGGGTAGGTGGTCAGGTAGTCCTGGCAGAAGCCGACGGCCTTGCTGATGTCGCCGTCATTGACCTTGATGTCATCGCTGAGGATGGTCCAGGCTTCGGGGGCGTTGGCCTCCCAGTACTCGGTAAAGCCGTTGACGCGGTCGGTGATGGTCTGGCTGCCGGTGGAGCCGATCTGGATGGCCACCTGGGCTTCCTCGGTCTCGCTGATGCCGCGCTCCTTAAAGCGGCGCAGCATCTCCTCGGCAGCGGTCTTGCCGGCCTCCACGTTGTTGGTCATCAGGGCGGCGCTGTAGTTGTCGCTGTTGATCAGGGTGTCCACCAGCACGATGGGCGTGCCGGAGTTATAGGCCTCGGTGATGGGCGCATCCAGCGAGACCGAGTCCAGCGGGGCGATGACGATGCCGTCCGCCTGGGCGGAGACCGCGTTCTGCAGCAGGGTCAGCTGGCCCTCGATGTCGGATTCCAGCGCGGTGCCGACCACGACGACATTGCAGTCCAAGTCCTCGCCGGCCTGCTCGGCGCCGGCCTGCAGCACGCTCCAGTACTGGTTGCCCAGCACCTTGACGATGACGTAGATGGTCTTTTCCTCGCCGGAAGCCTCGGCGCTGTCGGCGGTGGCGTCGCCGCTGTCGGCGGCGGTGCTCTCGCTGGCGGAGCTGTCGCCGGCGGCAGATTCGGACGTGGTGCTGCCGGAGCAGCCTGCCAGGATGCCGGCCGCCATCAGGGTCGCCAGACCCAGCGAGACAAGTTTCTTCAGTTTCATTTCAGGGTATCCTCCTTTGGATGATGCAGGATGTGTCTTTTTGTCCATGCGGCGTCACGCCGCAGAAAACCGGGGATGTGCCCGCCGGGCTCCGCCGGCGGAACGGCAGGCCGGGGCGCTTACTTGCTCTTGATCTTGTTCAGGCCCAGCAGGCGCTTGATGCCTTCCAGCTGGCCGCCCTTGCTGGCGGTCTGGGAAGCGACGGCGATCAGCAGGATAAAGCCCAGGATCACCTGCTGCCAGAAGGAGTTGACGCCGTTCAGGTTCAGGCCGTTGCGGATAACGCCCATCATCAGCGCGCCGATGATGGTGTTGAGGATGGTGCCCTCGCCGCCCAGGATGGAGATGCCGCCCAGGACCGAGGCCGCGATGGCTTCCATCTCGTAGCCGTTGCCGGCGGTGGGCTGGGCGCTGGACAGGCGGGACGCCACCAGGATGCCGCAGATGGCCGCGGACAGGCCGGAGATGCAGTAGGCGAACATGCGGGTCTTGACCGCGTTGATGCCGGACAGCTTGGCGGCTTCCAGGTTGGAGCCGCAGGCGTAGATCTGGCGGCCGATGCGGGTCTTTGCCAGGACAACGCCCAGGATGATGGCGTAGACGGCGGTGATGATGACCGAGTAGGGCAGGCCGTCGCCGCCGATGCGGCCGCCGCCCAGCAGGTAGAACTGGGACTGGACTTCCTCGCTGGGGATGTTGGTGGTGTAGACGGGCGCGCCGTTGACCAGCACGTTGGCCATGCCGCGGTAGACCCACTGGGTGGCCAGCGTGGCGACAAAGGGCACGACGCCCAGGATCTCGATGAAGAAGCCGTTCATAACGCCGGTCAGGATGCCCATGATCAGGCAGAGGATGATGCACAGCCACAGCGGCAGGCCGGCGATCAGCAGGTTGACCACAATGATGCCGGACAGCGCCATAGAGGCGCCGGCGCTCAGGTCGTTGCCTCCGCAGACCAGGCAGAAGGACAGGCCGCAGCCGATGATGGTGTAGGTGACGACCTGCTGCAGCAGGTTCTGCAGGTTGGTGGCCGCCAGGAACTTGTCCGGCGACATAACAGCGAACAGCGCAAACAGCGCGATCAGTACACAGAACGAGAAAACGGCGCGCCGTGTTGCGGCGCTCAGATCGCTGAAGCCGCCCTTGCCGGCGGTTTTTATCTTGCTAGGCATAACTTTTCTTCCTCCGTTCGGTTCAGGCGTTGGCCGGCATGCTCAGCGTCGGGGCAGGCTTGCCTTCCAGCTTGTTGTATCCGGCGGCCAGGTAGAGGATCTGCTCCTGCGTGGCCGTCTTGGCGTCCAGCTCGCCGTTGATGCTGCCCTCGTGGATGACCAGGATGCGGTCGCTCATGCCCAAAATCTCCGGCAGTTCCGAGGAGATCATGATGATGGCCACGCCCTGGTCGCTCAGGCGGTTGAACAGCTCGTAGACCTCGTACTTGGCGCCCACGTCGATGCCGCGGGTGGGTTCGTCCACGATCAGCACCTTGACGTCGTTGCACAGCCACTTGGCCAGAACGACCTTTTGCTGGTTGCCGCCGGACAGGTTGCCGCAAAGCTGGTGGATGCTGGGGGTCTTGGTGCGCAGCAGCTCCACATATTTCTGGGCGTTCTCGGCGCCGGCCCTGTCGTCCAAAAAGCCAAAGTGGGAAAGCTGGCGCAGATGCGCCATGTTGGTGTTGTACTGCACGTCCAGGCCCAGGGCCAGGCCGTCGCGCTTGCGGTCCTCGGTGGCGTAGCCGATGCCGTGGTTGATGGCCTGGATGACCGAGTGCACCTTGATGGGCTTGCCGTCCATCCACAGCTCCATGCTTTCGGGGTGGTCGGCGCCGAAGATGCAGCGCATCAGTTCGGTGCGGCCGGCGCCCACCAGGCCGGAGATGCCCAGGATCTCGCCCTTGCGGACGTAGAAGTGGTCGACGTTGACCTTGGTGCCCCGGTGGACGTTTTTGGCCTCCAGCACGATGTCGCCGATGGTGCGGGTGTGCTTGGGGTATTTGTCCTCCAGCGGGCGGCCGACGATCATGTTGACCAGCTCGTCCATGGTCACGTCCTTCAGGTAGACGGTGCCGATGTACTGGCCGTCGCGGATGACCGAGGCGCGCTCGCAGATGCGGCCCAGCTCCGCCATGCGATGGCTGATATACACCATGCCCACGCCCTTGGCCTGCAGCCGCTTGATGATCTCGAACAGCTGGTCGATCTCCCGCTCGGTCAGCGTCGCCGTGGGTTCGTCCAGCACCAGGATCTTGGAGTTGAAGCTGATGGCCTTGGCGATCTCGACCATCTGCTGCTGGGCCACGCTCAGCTCGCCCACCATGGTGTGGGTGTTCAGGTCGATGCCCAGATCGTCCAGGATCTTTTTGGCTTCGCGGTGCATCATCGCGTCATCGATAAAGATGCCGCGCTTGTGCGCCCGCCCGATAAAAATGTTGTCGGCCACGCTCAGATGGCCGCACATGTTCAGCTCCTGCATGATGATGGAGATGCCGAGCTCATGCGCTTTGGCGACAGAGTCGATGTTGACCTTTTTGCCCTCGATAAAGATCTCGCCCTCGTCGGCGTGGTATACGCCGGACAAAATCTTCATCAGCGTCGACTTGCCTGCGCCGTTTTCCCCCACAAGGCCAAGGACTTCGCCCTTGTTGACGTCCAGGTGGACCTTGTCCAGCGCCTTGACGCCGGGGAAACTTTTGCTGATGCCTTCCATGCGGAACAACTCTTCCGCCATGTCCAGACCTCCTCCCGTTACCAGTCGCCGGAAACCGGGCGGGGCGTCCCCCGCCGGCGTTCCGCAGGTCAGGCCGCGCCGCGGCACGGCCCTGTTTACGGTTTTATTATAGCGGGCGCCGCCCGGCCAATGGTATCGTAAGATTTTTGTAAAATGGGGAATATTTTATCCCCTTGTGCAACCAGCACAAAACACCCCCAACATTTTGACCAAATGTTGGGGGTGTTGTTTGTGTAAAGTGCAAAATTTCCGTTTTTGTGCCCGACGGGCGGACTGTCTGGGGCGGCGCGGCCCCGCCGGATGCCTTACAGCCGGCCGGCGCGGTATTCCGACGGGCTTTGGCCGGTGATGCGGCGGAACACCTTGGTAAAGTAGTTGGCGTCCGGGTAGCCCACCCGCCTGCCCACGTCCTTGATGCTGACGGTGGGCTGGGCCAGCAGCTCCTGCGCCCGCTCGACGCGGTAGGCGGACAGGTAGGCGGTAAAGCTGCGGCCGAACTGCTGCTTGAAAATGCGGCAGAAATACGGCTCCGAGTAGTTCAGCGCCCGCGCGGCGTCCTGCATCGAAATCTCCTGCTGGTAGTGGGTGCGGATAAAGTCCAGCATGCGGGCGGCCACGGCAGCCGCCATGTCGGCGCGGGGGTCGGCGCCGTCGTCGGCGGGCTCGGCGGCCGGCGGGGCGGCACGGCCGTGCAGCGGCCGGTGGATGGCGGACTCCACCGCCGCCAGCAGCTCCTCGTCGTCGTAGGGTTTGAGCAGATACTCCAGCGCCCGGACGCGGATGGCGTTCTGGGCATACTCGAACCGGTCGTAGGCGGTCAAAAACAGGATGGCGCAGTCGGGCGCCTCGCTGTGGATGATCTGGGCGGTGTCGATGCCGCTCATCACCGGCATCTCGATGTCCAAAATCGCCACACCGATGGGGTGCTGCCGGAACAGCTCCACCGCCTGGCGGCCGTTTTCCGCCTCGTGGATGGCATAGCCTTCGCCCAGGGCGTCGGAAAGCACCTTGACCAGCGCCATGCGCTCGATGCGCTCGTCCTCCGCCACCAGAATATGGTACATGGTTCTCCTCCTTTTTGGGCCGTACCGCGGCCCGTTACAGCTCTTTCAGCGTGCCGAACTCCATCACAACGGCGGTGCCGCAGCCCGCCTTGCTGTACACCTGCACCCGGCCGTCGGCGTACATGCCGCCGATGCGCCGCGCCAGGTTGCACAGCCCGATGCCCTTGGCGTTGTCACCCACCACCATGGCCTGGCGCACCGCCGCCAGCTGTTCCGGCGTCATGCCGCAGCCGGTGTCGGTAACGGCGATGCGCAGCCGGTCCTGCACGCTGCGCACACAGACGCAGATGGCCCCGCCGTTCTCCTGGCTGGACAGGCCGTGCTGGATGGCGTTTTCGACCAGCGGCTGCAACAGGAACACCGGCACCTTTGTGGTGGTATCCGCCCGGCAGTCCAGCCGGTAGCGCACCCGGTCGCCAAAGCGCATGTGCTGGATGTAGATGTAATCCTCCACCACCTTCAGCTCCTGGGCCAGGGGCACCAGCGGGTCGTTGGTGCGCAGATTGTAGCGCAAAAGGTTGCTGACCGCCACGATCATCTGCTCGCTGGTGGGCGCGCCCTCGATCTTGGCCATGCGGGCGATGGTGTTGAGGGTGTTGAACAGGAAATGGGGGTTCAGCTGGTTTTTCAGCGCCCGGAACTGGGCGGCGGCAAACCGCTTTTCCAGGTCGATGCGGCCCAGCTCCTCGCGGTGGAGGCGCTCCTCCATCGCACGGTTTTCCTGGGTGGCGTGCTTCATCTTGTTGAACGCGCGGGCCAGCTGGCCCATCTCGTCATCGCTCTCCCAGGCAAGGTCCGGGTCCGAAAAGTTGTTCTGCTCAATGTTGCGGGAGGCCTGGGCCAGCTGCCCCAGGCCTCGGAACAGGTCCCCCATGGCAGAGTAGAGCACAAACAGCAGCAGAATGGTGGCCGCCAGCAGCACGCCGGTCAGCACCAGCGGCAGCTGCACCACCCGGCTGCTCTCGGCGTTGTAGGTGTCGTTGCCGGCCTGGAGCACCCGCGCGGTCAGCTCGCCGCAGTACTGCGAAAGATATTCCTGCATGGCGTAGACGTCGTACAGCGCGTCAATATAGCCGTCGGCGGCGGGATCCATGGCCAGCACAGCGTCCCGCCGGCTGCAATAGGTCTCGTAGCTGCTGCGGATGGTCCAGGTGATCTCGTAGCGGGCCTCGCCGGTCAGCTCGTAGTCAAAGGGGATCTCGGCCAGGCTGCGGGCGGTCTCGGCGGCAGCCTCCTCAAAGGCCTGGCGCGCCTCCACGCCGGGCGCCTGGATCAGCGTGCGGAAGGCGTGGGCCTCGTCCGCCACCGCCTGCTGCAGATTGTAGCTGAGCTGGTTGTCGTTCAGGATGTTCTGCATGGTGTGGGTGCTGCGGGTGACCAGCAGGATGCTGACAACGCCGGTGGACAGCATCAGCAGTACGATGCCCAGCGCCAGCACGCCGATCTTACGGCGCAGCGGCAGCCGCCAGAAAAAGCCCCGTCGCCGCTTGTTGTGTTCCATCCCGCGCCCCCTTCTCACCCGGCCGCGCCGGCATTTTTTTCATTCTACCATGCATTGCCTGCCCCCGCAACCACCTCTGCCCCAGAAAAGCCCTCTTCCCCCCCGCAGGCCGGGCCCCGGAAGCCAAAATAAGCAACAAAAAAATCCGAACACGCCTTCAAAAAGCACGTTCGGATCTGCTTGATATGGTGCACCATCGGGGACTCGAACCCAGGACCCACTGATTAAGAGTCAGTTGCTCTCCCTAGTGGCCAATACTAATGGTATAATTGACCTTTATATAAACTATGTGCGATCCTGTGGCATCGCACTATTCTCGCAAATTTCTGTCATTGCTTCATCAAAACATATCCTGACCGTACTTTTTGATGATTCGGTTCAGGTGCACATACACGAAGTTCTGGCCGGGCACGGTGCCCCAGTGGCCAACGATCTTCTTTTTCACGTCGTCCCTGGTCAGGGGGCGGCGCAGAAGAGGGTTATCCAGCAGGTAAAGCTGACCCGCCGCCAGGTAGTTGGACGCCCGCCAGTAGGCGTTTATGCGCTGTAGTTCCTCTTGGGAAAGACTCATGGACAATTCCTCCTTATGGTTTCCAATCCTCGCAAACGAAAGGAATCACAGAAATTATGGATGCAAGACGCCTTGCGTTACTTTTGCCCGTAGTATGCGTTGGGGCCGTGTTTGCGCATGTAATGTTTGTCCTGCAGGTACTGGGGCGCCGGGGCGGCGTCGGAGTCCACCTGACGGGTCAGCAGGGCCATTTTCGCCACCTCTTCCAGCACCACGGCGTGGTAGACGGCCTGGGCCGCATCTTTGCCCCAGGTGAAGGGACCGTGGCTGTGGCAGATGACCCCCGGCACCGCTACCGGGTCGATGCCCCGGTCGGTGAAGGTATCGATGATGATCTTGCCGGTGTTCTTCTCGTAGTCCTCGTCCAGCTCCTCCTTGGTCAGGTGGCGGGCACAGGGCACGGCACCGTAGAAGTAGTCGGCGTGGGTGGTGCCGTAGCAGGGAATGTCCCGCCCGGCCTGGGCCCAGGCCACCGCGTAGGGGCTGTGGGTGTGGACGATGCCGCCCAGGGTGGGGAAGGCCTTGTACAGCTCCAGGTGGGTCTTGGTATCGCTGGAGGGGTTCAGCTCCCCCTCCACCCGGTTGCCGTCCAGATCCAGTACCACGAGGTTTTCTGGCGTCAGTTCGTCGTATTCCACGCCGGAGGGCTTGATGACCACCAGTCCCTTCTCCCGGTCGATGCCCGATACATTGCCCCAGGTATAGGTCACGAGGTTGCGGCGGGGCAGTTCCATATTGGCCTCATAGACCTGTTTGCGCAGTTCTTCCAGCATAGTGTGCCTCACTTCAGTTTCCAGGCAAGGTCGGCCAGGAACAGGTCGTGCTCCAGTCCCTCGGGGGTGGTGTCCTTGCCGATGTGAACGAACTCAATGCCCATGATGTTGGCCCAGTCGTGCATCTGCTCGGCGGTGACGTCGTAGCTCAGCACCGTGTGGTGGGCGCCGCCCGCCGTGATCCAGCACTCCACGCCGGTGGTCAGGCTGGGCAGGGCTTTCCACATGACCCGGGCTACCGGCAGGTTGGGCATGGGCAGAATGGGCTTCACGCACTCGATGTCCTGGCAGATCAGCCGCAGACGGCCGCCCATGTCGATAAGGCTCACCACGATAGCCTTGCCGGGCTTGCCCTCAAAGACCAAACGGGCAGGGTCCTTCTCGTTCATGCCGATGCCCAGGGGATGGGTCTCGATGCGGGGCTTTTCCGCCGCGCAGCAGGGGCAGACCTCCAGCATGTGGGCGCCCAGGCTGTACTCGGCGCCGGGCACCAGATTGTAGGTGTAGTCCTCCATGAAGAGGGAGCAGCCGTTGCCGCCCTCGCCCATGGCTTTCAGGATGGCGGTCATAGCGGCCACCTTCCAGTCGCCCTCACCGCCGTAGCCGTAGCCCTGGGCCATCAGGTGCTGGCTGGCCAGACCCGGCAGCTGTTCCATGCCGTACAGGTCCTGGAAGGTGTTGGAGAAGGCCTTGCAGCCCTCGGCGTCCAGCATCTTCTTGATGGCGATCTCCTCCCGGGCCTGGTAGCGGATGGCCTCGATGTCGTCGGTGGCGATCTCGTAGCTGGCGCGGTAGACTTCCATCAGGGCGTCGATCTCGGCGTCGGCGACTTCGTTCATCACCTTTACCAGATCGCCCACGGCCCAGGTGTTCACCTGCCAGCCCAGCTTAGCCTGCACTTCCACCTTGTCTCCCTCGGTGACGGCCACCTCCCGCATGTTGTCGCCGAAGCGCATGACCTTGAGGTCACGGGAGACGGCCACGCCCACGGCCACCCGCATCCAGCGGCCCAGGCGCTTCTGGACTTCCTCGTCCTGCCAGTAGCCGGCGATGATCTTGCGGGGCATCCGCAGCCGGGCGGCGATGAACCCGTGCTCCCGGTCGCCGTGGGCGGCCTGGTTCAGGTTCATGAAGTCCATGTCGA
>HBJMC02800__coassemble_185_pt1 | contig 32178 bp, 29 predicted proteins | sample HBJMC02800__metabat2_low_PE_014 | metagenome-assembled genome bin HBJMC02800 | reverse complement strand
CAACTGACTCTTAATCAGTGGGTCCTGGGTTCGAGTCCCCGATGGTGCACCAGAAGCAGCCTTACGGAAAGCGTAGGGCTGCTTTTTTGTTGCTATAGTCCGGGACGTAGAGTTGGTGCACCATCGGGGACGAGAACAGCTGCGGAGGCGACCGCCGTCTGCGGCGGAAACAGGGAGCCGAAGCAGGGGCAGCGGTCGCAGAGGCGGCGGCCCGCCCAAGGGGCGCCGGACGATGCGGGCACCGCAACCCGTACAGTGCCCGCCGTCCGCTCCGGCGGGCAAAAAGGCTCCTGCGCAGCTATGCGGGGGTCTGCCTGCAAGGTCTGGTCATTGCGCTGGCCTGCATCATTTTTTCGGCGCTCTCTACCAGTGCGCCGACGGTCGATGCAGGGAGCAGCGCCATCACGGCGGTGTGGTCGTATGTCGGCACCCTGGCGTTTAACCTTCTGGTGCTGGTCGGGGTAGTCAAGGGCTGCGACAGGATCGTCAAGGAGATCATGGGGCGGTAAGGGTCTTGCCATTTGTGGACTTTTTGTGGTATAATTGTGTCACAAGGAGGTGGCTTGTATGCCCACGATCATTCCCATCCGTGATTTGAAAGACACGAATGCTATTTCGCAACGCTGTCACGACAGCCAGGAACCGATCTTCATCACCAAAAATGGCTACGGCGATATGGTGATCATGAGCATGGAGACTTTTGAGCGCCAGCAAGTCATGAACGAAGTGTATGCTAAGTTGGCCGTTGCCGAGGCACAGCACGAAGCAGGCTTGGGACGCCCGTTGGCGAATATCCTCAAGGAGTCGGAGAAAATCTATGGCGTATAGTGTGATCATGCTGCCTGCCGCTGAAGAAGATTATCGGGAGATTCTGCGCTATCTGGACCGGCGTTTTGAATCCCCGCAGGCGATCCGCACATTGAATCAACGGTTGCGGGAAGCGTTGGAAAACCTGCGCGAAACCCCGCGGATGTATGCCTTTTCCACGGACGAAGTACTGCGCCAACGTGGTTATCACAAATTCCTGATCGGAAACTATGTGGCGCTGTTCCAAATCGATGAAACCAACCAAGTCGTTGAGATCTACCGCATTTTCCACGGCTCACAAAATTATGCTAAATATCTGTAATGGTACAGCCGCTGTGGGGGCTTGCTTTTGGTTTGCACGCTCGGAGGACTCGAACAGGGCGACGGCGCCGGGGTTCTCGGGTTTGTCCGGCTTGTTGGGATTCTCGGGCTTGTCGATATGTTCGCCGCGGTTGAGGCCGGGGGCCACATTGCCGCCGGGGTTGACGATGGTGCCGTCCTCGTCCTCGGTCTGGCCCGGAGGCACCTGACCGTTGCCTTCGACAGTGGCGTCCTCCTTGCCGGTCTCCGGCTTGGTGGACGCTTCTTCCGCCGGGGCGTCGGTGGCGGGCGTTTCGGGTTGGGCTGCGTCAGGCTCAGCCGTCCCGGCCTGCCTGCCGGGGCGGCGTTCGTTTTGCGCAGGGCCTTGCGGAAAATGCGCGGATCCCGTTGACGGCGGGGGCGGCGGTGTTTTGTAGCACTGAAAATTATTTGTGGGGATGATTGACAATATTTATATTTTTTATTGACAATCAATTAAAATAAATGTATAATTCTTACTTGCAGATGCCACTACTATAGGTGTGGACCAAACATATAGTTTGGCGACGATTACAAACGGTACGGAAACCATTGAGGTGCCGGTGGTGCAAGAAACGATTCGGCCCCGTTCGGTAGATGGTGCGGTAACCTCAAAATCAACTGTATGGATTCCAGATATGACGGAAGAATCTCTGGAACAAAACAAAAATTTGGTCGGGCAAATTAAGCAGAGAATGAGCGGAATTGCTCCTCGTGATATGGGGATAATTAATTTTCCAGACAACAATTTCATCACATTTACATCGACCATAGTCTACAATGTTCAGTACTATAACAATACATTCCGTATGTATGACATAATTTCTTTCCGTTTGGATCGGGAAATTCATACGATGGCACCATATGATAGTGTTCATAATGCAACGGCGCAAGCAAATCAGGTTGGTACTATCGGTGACCCTGCAGATGGCGGAAAACTGATGGAACAATCGAAAGAATTTGGTGAAATCCAGTATGGAACAACATATACAACGCCAAGCGAGTGGCTCCCTGTTTGGCCACCGGATTATGGAGGCCCGCGAGTGGGTGTTGTGTATAATATTCCTATTGACTATAGCGCTCAAAGTGGTCTTTCTGATTACACATTGAGGCAGTTGCACGAGGTAGTGTAAAATGTAAACACAATAAGATGTTGATAGGAAAATGCGGTCAGGAGGTGCCAGTGAAGAGGGAGCGTGTACGCCGGGCCCTTGTCCCGCGTGGTATTTTGTTGGCGGTCGTAACGATCGTGTGTCTGCTTCTGCCAACAGGGAACAATTTCTACACTGACGCCTATTGGATGAACCGTTTGTTTCCGCAGGGGAGCCCCGCGATTTTGTTGGTTGGGCCGCGTGTTTTTCTGGCAGAGCCATTGTTCTGGGGCGTCTTACTGTTTTTCCTGTTGGGGTGCCTCGATATTTTGTTGCCTGCGCAAACAGCAAAACTCCGGCTTCCCAAGCCTGCCCGGTGGCTGCTGCGGGCCATAGCGCTGTTGTTGGCCGCAGGGCTGCTGTATTGGCTGACGGGGATGGCGCTGGGGGTCGTATTACCGCCGATGCCAGTGGGAATAGGCTTTTGGCTGATGAGCCATTACCCGCTGTTCGCGATTCTGTGGTGCCTGGACGCGGTGATGTGGCAGTTTTCGCTGTGGAATGCCGCCTGACGGGATAACAACAACCAGAAGGGCCGAACGCTGTTAAGCGTCCGGCCCTTCTGGTTTGTTTTGCGCGGCGGTATGTTACCTTTCCACGGGCAGGAGCATACCAGAGAAAACCAGATACCCGGCGTCAGGTTTTGTACTTTTCCTGCATTTTCTGCAGCCGGGCCTTCAATTCTTCCCGCACAGAGGGCGGGGCCAGCACCTCCACCTGATCGGCGAAGGAGAGCAGGTAGGAATACAGCCGCTCGTGTTCCGGCAGCTCGGCCTGCACATACAGGTCCCCCTGCGGGTCCTGGGTGATGGGGGCGGTGAATTCGTCGTAGACGCGGAAGGCTGCCGCCCTGTCGAACTTGAGGGTCACGGTGACGGTGCGTTCGGGCCGGAGCGACGGCGCCACTTTTTCCGGCACGGGCTCCGGCGGGAAGGTTTCCTCCTGCATGGCCAGGTCCCGGATCCTTGTCAGCTTGAAAAAGCGGTAGTCCTTTCGGAGCAGGCAGAAGGCATAGAGATACCAGTCCCGGCTTTTGAACACCAGGCGTATCGGGCGCGCCGTGCGGGTTTCGCTTTTGCCGCGGCTGCCGAAATAGCAAAAGGAAAGGACCCGCCGCTGGAAGATGGCCGTTTTCACGGTCTCGAAGGTCTCCTGCGGGGGCTGCCCCTGGGCCCAGCCGGAAAGATCCACCTCGATCCACGGCGGGCAGCGCATCTGGAACAGCGCGCCCAGTTTCGTCAGCAGCCCGTCGGCGTCTCCCCGCTGGCCCGGAGCATCCCGCGGGGCGGCGGCATCCCGCAGGGCGCTGCCCGGCTTTCGGCCGCGCACGCAAAAGGCCGTCCCGCTGTACGCAGAAGCGGAACGGCCTTGTATCCAACCGCCAACCAAAAAGCCGGGACCTTACTTTCGTAAGGTCCCGGCGGTCTTACTTCTTCGGAGTCATAGCCTCATAACCCTTGTTCGTTATTTTTCGGACTGTTTACTCATCGTCATGAGTACCTCATCCTATCTTTATGCGAATTGTTAACCCTTTCAGGATCTTGGATATACCGTTGTGAAAAGCTTACTCTCAAGTTCGTTATTTGCTGAAAAGCATTTGTGGAACGGAGCAAATCTTTGCGGATAAGGAAGATCGTTCCTGGGGTATGGGTCTGATGCTGAGGTAAAACCTCTTAACTCTAGTACATTGGAGTATCTCCTTGTGGATCAGGTGAAATTCAGGAATCTCCTGTTCGGCGGTGTAAGGACTTTCATTCTTTACCAGCCTTCTTTCATCCTAATCTATATTCAATGCCAGGGGTCTGTTTTGACGGGCTCCTGGGACTGCTAACACATTTTGTTGTGAACCAAACCATCGAGAAAAATTTCTTTTACAGGTTATGACCTGCGGCTTTTGATGTGGTTCTTTCGCGTCAGCAGGCCCAGGCCCGCCGGTGATGAATGGGATCTTTAAAGTTTGCCATTGGACTTGAGCCTCCTTTCTTACGAATCCTGCCGGCGGCCTTTACATCATCTTTCCTGTTGCCCTTACTGCCCTCGTGCTGCTGGATTGGAGTCCTTAAAGTTTTCTTCTGTTCTTTTTTGAAAAGTTTCTTTTCTGATCGTTTTGGTCGTTCTTTGGATCTTGATGAAAACTTGTTGGATAAGAAATCTCTTTTCCGTTTTTTCTTCTCTTGAAACTTTCGTTTTTTGATCGGAAAATCTGGTTTTGATCTTTCTTGATCAACAGCTTTTTCAAGATCAGGAACTTTCCGTCCGGATCATCCAGAACCTTTCATGAAGAAGTTTGAAAATCTTTAAGATGTCAATCTGTTCACGATCGGTCTTTGTGTGGGAACCTTGGAAAGTGGCTTCTCTTGGAGTTCTTAACTCCTTATCTCCGGCTGTTTTCTTTCTGTGACTATACTATACCACAGCGGGCCCTTTGCGTCTATTCGCAGATTCCACAAGGTTGAAAGGAATTATTTGTACATATTAAGGGTTGAAAAGTCTATCCGTGCGTGGTACAATAAATATGTTGGGGTCGTATAAGACAAGCCGCCGCTCCCTGGGGAGCGGCGGCTTTTTGCGGCGCCTTTTCAGCGCGGAAGCGGCGGCAGAGGGGTTACATGGACTCCGGCGCGTTGATCTTGAACATGGTCAGGATGTTGTGGATCACGCCGCGCACGCCCAGACAGAGGGCGATGCGGCTCTGCTGCACGGGACCCTCGGCGTCCAGAATGCGGCAGGCGTTGTAGAAGCGGTGGAAAGCAGTGGCCACGTCGATGCAGTAGCGGGTGATGCGGGCCGGGTCGTACTTGTCGGCAGCGGCCACGATCTCGGCGGGGAAGGCGGCCAGCAGGCGCAGCAGGGCCTGCTCGCTGGGGTCGGTCAGCACGCCGGCGTCGACCTGGTTGCCGCCCGCGAAGGCCACGCCCTGGCTCTCCAGCTTTTTCAGCAGGGAGCAGATGCGCGCGTGGGCGTACTGCACGTAGTAGACGGGGTTCTCGCTGTCGTTGCGCACGGCCAGGTCCAGGTCGAAGTCCAGCGTGGAGGTGCTCTCCCGCTGGTTGAAGAAGAAGCGGGCGGAGTCGATGGGCACCTCGTCCAGCAGGTCGGTCAGCGTGATGGCCTTGCCGGTGCGCTTGCTCATCCGCACGGGCTTGCCGTCCCGCATCAGGTTGACCATCTGCATCAGCACCACATCCAGCTGCTCGCCGTTCAGACCGATGGCGTCCATGGCGCCCTTCATGCGGGCCACATGGCCGTGGTGGTCGGCGCCCCACACGTCGATGGCTTTGTCGAAGCCGCGCACGGCCAGCTTATTATAATGGTAGGCGATGTCGGCGGCAAAGTAGGTGGGGATGCCGTTGGCGCGCACCAGCACCTCGTCCTTGGCTTCCTCCTCGCCGCCGTCCTCGGACTTGCGCTTGTTGGCAACGCCGTATTTGGCGGCATACTGGGCGCTGCGGTACATGATGGCGCCGTCCTCGGCCTTGTAGCAGGCGCCGGTCTCCAGCAGCTTGTCCACCACAGCCTGCACCGCGCCGCTGGCGTGCAGGTCGCTCTCATGGAACCACACGTCGTACTGGATGCGGTATTTGCCCAGGTCGCGCTGCAGCCCGGCGATGTTCTTGGGCAGCGCGTCGGCGATGATCGCCTTTTTCAGTTCCTCAAAACCGGCGTTCACGTAAGCGTCGCCGTTCGCTTCGGCAAATTCCCTGGCGCGCTGCACGATGTCGGCGCCCTGGTAGCACTCGGCGGGCAGGGGGCAGGCTTCTTCGCCTTTGTACAGCTGCAGGTAGCGGATGGCCAGGCTCTTGCCGAACTTTTCGATCTGGTTGCCTGCGTCGTTGATGTAGAACTCCCGGGTCACATCATACCCGGCCCAGTCCAGGCAGGCGGCCAGACAATCGCCCAGGGCGCCGCCGCGGGCATTGCCCATGTGCATGGGGCCGGTGGGGTTGGCCGAAACGAACTCCACGTTGTAGCGCTTGCCCGCGCCGGCGTCGGTACGGCCGTAAGCGGGGTCGGTGCAGGCGGCGCGCAGCACACTGGTGAACCACCCTTGACCCAGGTACAGGTTGATGAAGCCGGGCCCGGCCACGTCCACCCCGGCGAACAGCGTGCCGTTCAGATCCAGGTGGGCGGTGACGGCCTCGGCGATCTGGCGGGGAGCCTTGCGGAACACCCGCGCCCCGGCCATGGCCAGGTTGGACGCCACATCGCCGTTCTTCACGTCGGCGGGGATCTCCACGATGAAATCCGGCAGCGCGGCTTCGGGCAGGCTGCCGTCCGCCATGGCGGCGCGGACGGCGTCCGTCAGCAGGGTGCGGGCCTCGGTCAAGGCTGCCTGACGGGGATTGTAGTATTGATAGTCCATATTCATGAAACCTCCGGTCTTTTGCGTCATTCGGCGGGGGCGGGCAGCGGGTCCACCGTGATGTCCACCAGGTTGCGGCTGATGAAACTCTCGGCGCCGGAATCCAGCGTGTAGCTGAATTTCAGCCTGCCGCCGTGGTCGGTCAGTTCGTGTTCGATAACGTCGGCGGCCACCCCCAGGCTGACCGCGCCGTATCCGGTCTCGTAGTGGCACAGGTGGCGGGTGCCTTTTTCGACGATGAGCTGGCTGGGGACCTTGCCGAAGCGCAGCATCGAGACTTTGCGGGCGTCCTCCGCCACTTTGACGGTGGTGGTGCAGCCCTCGTAGCCGGTGGCCTCCGTTTCCTTGTAGATGATGTAGTAGGCGCCTTCCTTGTGGACCAGCGCGCCGTGGGTCATCAACTCCACAGTGTCGCTTTTTCCGTCCTGTTCCATCGTGCCTTTGATGGTGATGAGATAATTTTCTTCCATAGTTTCAGATGTCCTCAATAGGATTCAATGGCGATACGGTCCACCGGGCCGCCGGCGTATGCGCCCAGGAACAGCATCTCCTGCTCGGCAAAATCGTCCGGCGTGTCGCTGACATAGTAATGGGCCGTGCCCCCGGCGGCGCGGCCGTTGAGCAGATCCAGGTCCGCCAGCGCGGCGGCGGCCGCCTGGGCCGTCACCTTGCCTGAGTCGATCAGGGCGACCCCGCTGCCCATATAATCGCCGATCATCTTTTTCAGCAGCGGGTAGTGGGTGCAGCCCAGGATCAGCGTGTCGACGCCGCTGGCGCGCACTTCCTCCAGATAGTCGGCAATGACCAGTTTTGTCACCGGGTTGCCGTCCTGCACATAGCCGTTTTCCACCAGCGGGACGAACAGCGGGCAGGCTTTGGCGGTGATGGCCACGTCGGGCATCATATCCCGGATCACGGCGGCGTAGGAGCCGCTGCGGATGGTGGCCGCCGTGCCGATGATGCCGATTTTACGGTTGCGGGTGGCGGCCACCGCAGCCCGGGACGCGGCCCCCACCACGCCGGTATAGGGCACCGGCAGCCGGGCGGCTTCCTCCGGCGGGAAGGTGGAGGAAACGGTGCCGCAGGCGGCGATGATGAACTTGACGCCCTGTTCCAGCAGAAAGCGGATGTCCTGCCGGGCGTACTGGATGATGGTCTGCCGGGTGCGGGAACCGTAGGGTACCCGCCCGGTGTCGCCGAAATAGACGATGTCCTCTCCGGGCAGCACGCGGCGGAGCTGGCGCACGGCGGTCAGGCCGCCCAGCCCGCTGTCAAAGACCCCGATGGGCCGTGTATCCATCAGTAAGCCCCCTTCCGGCGGTCCTGCGCCAGACGCAGCAGCCGGTCCACCAGGGCTGAGAAGGTCAGCCCCTCGTGTTCCATCAGCTTGGGGTACATGCTGATGGCCGTGAAGCCGGGCATCGTGTTCAGTTCGTTGCACAGCACCCGGCCGGTGCCCCGCTCCACAAAGAAATCGCAGCGGGCCAGCCCGGTGCAGCCCAGGGCCAGGTAGGCTTCCCGGGCGCGGGCGCGCACTTCCTCCAGCTTTTCCTCGCTCAAATGGGCGGGGATCACGGTCTGGGAAACGCCGTTCTTGTACTTGTCGTCGTAGGTGTAGAACTCGGCGCCCGCCAGGATCTCGCCGGGGCGGGTGGCGGCGACGGTGGCAGGGTCGTCGGGGTTGCCGATGGCGGCGCATTCCACCTCCTGCCCGTCGATGAACTCCTCAAAGACGACTTTGTCGTCCTCCCGCAAGGCGGTGTCCAGCGCGGCGCTCAGCGCGGCGCGGCAGGCGGCTTTGCTCACCCCCACGCTGGAACCGGCGTTGGCGGGCTTGACGAAGATGGGGTAGCCCAGGGCGGCCTCGGCCCGGTCCAGTACGGCTTCGCGGCCGGCTTCCGCCTCGGCCCGGGTGGCGCTGGTCCAGCGGCAGTGGGGCACGCCGGCGGCGTCCATCACGGTGTTGGCCAGCACTTTGTCCATGCAGACGGCGCTGGACAGCACGCCGCAGCCCACGTAGGGGATGCGGGCCAGTTCAAACAGGCCCTGGATGGTGCCGTCCTCGCCGTTTTTGCCGTGGAGCACCGGCGCGCAGAGGTCGATGGGCACCAGGTCGGCGCGCCCGTCCCGCAGCAGCCAGACGCCGTGGTCCCGGCGGTCGGGGCTCAACACGCAGGGCACGCAGCCGGGGTCCCGCTCCCAGCTGCCGTCGGCCATGGCCTCCGGCGTGGGGGTGCAGGCCAGCCAGCGGCCGGCTTTGGTGATGCCGATGGGGAATACTTCATAGCGCGCGGCGCAGGGCTCTTCGCGCAGGGCGCGCAGCCAGGCCGCCGCCGAAACGCAGCTGACCTCGTGCTCGCTGGATACGCCGCCGAAAAACAGCGCCACGCGCAGTTTTGGATGTTCGCTCATGCAAAAGACTCCTCTTTGCTGAATTTTGCACACACTACAAGTCTTCAGCTTATTATCATACCATATTCCGCGGCTCTTGGCTATATGAATCGGGGAATTTATTTCAGCGTGTCGAAAAAGTCGACACGCTGCAAAGGGGGCAACAGCCGCGCACGGCAATTGCCTGACGCGGCTATTTCCCCCTTTGGAGTCCCCTTCGACAAAATTTTACGGCAAACCGCGCACTCGTCGTAGACTCCTCGCACACAATTTGCCGCAAAATTTCCCTGTATGTGTCTCGGCCGGCGGCGCATGTCCGCCGGCCGAGACGAATTTTAACTTTTCGGTGGGATTTTGTATTCACTATGAAAAAATGCTTGACAAAGGCCTCCCGGTATGCTAAACTCTTGCTTGTAAAAAAAGCAGCAACCGGCAGTATGCCGTCGGCTCACCTTGCGGATGTTCCATCCCGGGTCATACGGAAACCGCACTTTAGGTGCGTGATTTTGTGTGTTCGGCGGCTGCTTTTATGGCAGCCGCTTTTGTCATTCTATTATACACTTGTGGGAGGTGTGTTCCAATCGCCAGCAACAGCAATACCAAGGAACTGGAAATCAACGAGCAGATCCGCGACAAGGAGATCCGCCTGATCGGTGCGGACGGCGCGCAGATGGGCATCATGAGCCCGCGCGACGCCCTGCGCATGGCCATCGACCGCGATCTGGACCTGGTCAAGATCGCGCCGCAGGCCAAGCCGCCGGTGTGCAAGATCCTGGATTACGGCAAATACCGGTTCGAGATGCAGAAGAGGGAAAAGGAAGCCAAGAAGAACCAGAAAGTGGTCGAACTCAAGGAGATCCGCCTGTCTTTGAACATCGACACCAACGATTTCAATACCAAGGTGAACCAGGCAGCCAAATTCCTGCAGCAGGGTCACAAGATCAAGGTCAGCATCCGGTTCCGTGGCCGCGAAATGGCGCACACCAGCCTGGGTCTGGACGTCCACAGACGTTTCGCCGAGGCGCTGGCGGGCAAGGCCGTCATCGACAAGCAGCCCAAACTGGAGGGCCGCAGCATGATGATGTTCATGTCCCCGGCGCCCAAGGCCCCCAACAAGTAAAAACGACTCTTCAGGAGGAAACAACAATGGCTAAAATGAAGCTCAAGACCCTGTCCGGCGCCAAGAAGCGCTTCAAGATGACTGCTTCCGGCAAGATCAAGCGCAACGCGTCCAAGCGCCGCCATATCCTGACCAAGAAGACCACCAAGCTCACCCGCGGCCTGCGTATGCCCAAGTACGTCGACAAGAGCAACGAGGCGACCGTCCGCAAGATGATGCCCTACGGCGGCTGATGCTGCAAAGCACCCAAGGTCAGAAGTAACACCCAGAGTATAAAGGAGATAGAAATATGGCTCGTATCAAAGGCGCTACCATGACGCACAAGCGTCGTGCCAAGACTCTCAAACTGGCGAAAGGCTACTACGGCTCCAAGTCCAAGCATTTCCGCATGGCCAAGCAGGCCGTCATGAAATCCGGCAACTACGCGTTCGTCGGCCGCAAGCTGAAGAAGCGCCAGTTCCGCAACCTGTGGATCACCCGCATCAACAATGCGGTGCGTGCCCAGGGCATGAACTACTCCACCTTCATGAACGGCCTCAAGAAAGCGGGCGTCGAGCTGAACCGCAAGATGCTGTCCGAAATGGCGATCCATGACGCCGCCAGCTTCAACGCGCTGGTCGAGACCGCAAAGAAAGCGCTGTAATAGAAAACAAAGAGACGCACGCGCGCAGGCGCATGCGTCTTTCTTGCATCAGGGAGAAATTCATACCATGGCGACAAAAGGCAGAAAACTGCTGCGGTTCCTGCCGCCGGCACTGGCGCTGGCGGGGCTGTGCGCGGCATGCGCCTACGGGGTGCGGCAGATCGAAAACCGAATGCAGGGGTACGGGGACCGGCGTGTGGTCATCAACGAGATCTGCGCGCATAACCTGTCGGGCCTGCAGGATGGCAACGGCGCCTATGGCGACTGGATCGAACTGTTCAATCCCGGGTCGGAACCTGTGGATCTCTCAGGGTGGACGCTGAGCGACGATGAGGACGACCCAGGCCGCTGGACCTTTCCAGAAGGCACGGTGCTGGAGGACTATCTGATCGTTTTTGCCGACCGGGCGAATACGACGGACCCGGCCGGTTACTGCCACACTTCCTTTGCGCTGCGCACAGACGGGGAAACGCTCTACCTGTACGACGCCGCAGGGGAGCGCGTGGACAAACTGAAGTACCCCGAGCAGGATTTTGATATCACCTACGGCCGCGCGTTCGGCAGCGGGGAAGACGCGGGGACGTTCGCCACGGCCACGCCGGGGGCGGCGAACCCGGTAGACTTCCTGGCGGAAGAGCGGGAAGCGCCGCTGGGCACGGCGGAATTCTCGCTGCCGGCCGGGTTCTATGAAGAACCCGTGGAGGTGGCCCTGCGGACTGAGGACCCGGAGACGCTGATCTTCTACACCACCGACGGCAGCGACCCGCGGGAAAACGGCAGGCTGTATACGGGACCGATCAGGATCGAGAGCCGCGCCGGGGAACCGAACGAGTATGTGTCGATCCCGAACCGGTTCGGGTATGGCTCTTCCGATTTTCTGAAAGCCTATGCCTACGACTATGCCCCGGACCCGGTGGACAAGGCCACGACCGTTACCGCCTGTATTTATAAGGATGGCAGTTGGTCGGAAGAGGTCAGCGCGGCTACCTACTGGGTGGGGGTGGAGCCCCACACCCTGCCGGTGGTCAGCGTGACGGCGGACGAACAGGAACTGTTCGGGCCGGAAGGGATCTATACCCCCGGCACGACCTATTATACGATGCTGCAGCAGGGAATTGTGGGACAGTACGCCAACTTCCTTTCGGAAGAGAAAATCGACGCAGCAGTCCAGTTGGTGGATGGAACTACATCGGTGTACGCCCCGGCGGAGATCTCCGTAGCCGGACAGGGAACGCGGCTTTGGTTTGCAATGAAGAATCTTTCGGTAGATTGGCAGCAGAACGATGGGACCGAGGACTGGGAACAGATGCTGAACCAGGAAGGGCTGCAAGGACTCTCTCTGAAAGCGACAGGCAACGGAGGCTGGCGGCATTTCTATATTGATGGTTTCTGGAACAACTACCTCTATGATGAGGGGATAGGTGCACAGTATAACGTGCCGGTAGTGTTGTATCTGGAGGATGAATATTGGGGACTTTACTGCGCCAGAAACAGGAAAGACGAGGACTTCATTGCAAATCAGTACGATGTGGATGCAGATACGGTGGTGATTTGCACCTCGACTAAGCCGGACGCCGACAATTCCCTTGCTACCCTGTTCCGGGCAGTGCAGGAACTGCCGGATGGTGATGAAGGATGGACCTGGATAGAGGAACATTTTGACATAGAGTCCTTTGTGTCCTATGTGATCCCGCACCTGTATACCAATAACTTTGATGGTATGCGTGTGCCCAACAATATCATTCTTTGGAAGGCTGCCGAGGGGGATTCCGCCTATGCAGATGGACGATGGCGTTTTTTGATGAACGACTTCGATATGACCATTGTTTATGATTTTATGGACCCGATCGGAGATTTGCTGTACAACGAAGCGGATCCAAACAACCTGCCGATGCTGTTGTTCCAGAAACTGTGGCAGTATGCAGACTTCCGGGATATGCTGGCTGCCGAATTGCGCCAGGCACTGGCAACTACTTATGCACCGGAAAATTTGATTCCGGCCTTTGAAGATTGGTGTGACCGCCTGCGCCCCGAGATGGAACGGAACATTGCCCGCCAGAAGGTGGAAACTACCTGGCTGGCGCCGCTGGCCGACTGGCTGACCCGGACCGAATCGAAATCGGAGCTAGAACGGTACCAGGAACCATATCTTGAAAACCTGGACGAGTGGGAAGAGGACCGAATCCAGATTGAAAACTTTTTCACGGTTCGGGTTGCCTATTTGACCGACTATCTGGAAACACATTTGGCAGACAGTAAAGAATAGCCGAAAAGGAAAGGAAAAAACCATGAGCAAACGTCAGATCCTCGAATACCTGCTGGAAAGCAACGCCAGCGTCTCCGTCACACAGGTCTGCCTGTCGCTGGCGATGGCCGTCGTGCTGGGTATGCTGTTGTACTTCGTCTACCGCAAGACCTACCGCGGCACCGTCTATTCCAAAGACTTCAACCTCACGCTGCTGCTGGTGGCCATCATCACCACGCTGGTCATGCAGGCCATCGGCTCCAACCTGGCGCTCAGTCTCGGTATGGTCGGCAGCTTGTCCATCATCCGTTTCCGTACCGCCGTCAAGGAACCGCGGGACATTGCGTTCCTGTTCTGGGCCATTGCCATCGGCCTGACCTGCGGCAGCGAGATGTACCTCATCGGCCTGCTGGGGAGCATCGTGCTCACGGCAGTGGTCTGTCTGGCCAACCTGGACCTGTACGACACCACCACCTACCTGCTGGTGCTGCGTGCCGCGCCCGAAGCGGTGGAGGAAAAAACTCTGTGCGAGGTACTGAAAAAGAATGCCCGCAACTACAAACTGCGCATGCGCAACCGCACGGCGGACAGCGAAGAGTTCACCTACGAACTCTCCTTCACCCACAAGCAGAACGCCGCCGCGCTGACTGCTCAGGTGCAGCAGGCGGTCGGCGCCGACAAGGTCCGCAGCCTGAACCTTGTCAGCTACAGCGGGGAGACGTTATAATGGGGACGGAACTGCAGGTCCGGCGATACGAAGAAAAGTACCTGCTTTCCCCTGCGCAGGCCGAGGTGCTCCGCGGGCTGCTGGACGGCGTGCTGCCGCGGGACCGCTACTCCGCCGCAGGCCCCTATTACATCCGCAGCCTTTACTTCGATACGCAGGAAGACGGCGACTACCGCGATAAACTGCTGGGAGTCAGCGAACGCAAAAAGCTGCGGCTGCGTCTGTATGATCTGAGGGCGTCCGCCGTCAAGCTGGAGATCAAGGCCAAGCGGGCGCGCAATTCCCGCAAACAAAGCGTCATCCTGCCGCGGGCGGCGGCGCTGGCGCTGGTGGACGGCGACCCCGGCCCGCTGTTGGCGGAGGGGGCCGCTGCCCGGGCGGCCTATGCGCTGTACCAGGGGGAAAACCGCGCCCCCGCGGTGCTGATCGACTATGAGCGGACAGCCTGGGTGTTCCCCGTGGGACGGACGCGGATCACGTTGGATGAACATCTGCGCGCCGCCAAAAGCGACGATCTCTTTGGGGAAAACGTGCCCATGGTGGGGCTGCTGGGCGGGCAGACAATCCTGGAAGTCAAATACGACCAGCCGCTGCCGGGCTGGATCAAGCGGGTGCTCAGCACGGTGCCGGGCACGCTTTTGAGCATCAGCAAGTATGCTCTGGCCCGCGGGGCGCTTTATTAAATAAGGAAAAACGGGAATTTTTATGCGAACAGACTTGATTTCCAGCCGGGAAAATCCTAAAATCAAATACGCATGCAGCCTGCGCGACTCCGAAAAGCAGCGCGCGGCGGAGGGGCTCTTCTTTGCTGAGGGGCCCAAACTCTGCCTGGAACTGGCCAAAAGCTGCACGCCCCGGGCGGCCTATGCCACCGAGGCTGCGCTGCGCAAACACCCGGAACTGGCGGCGCTGGACCCGGCGCCGGTGACGCCCCCGGTGGCGGAAAAACTGGCCGGGACCAAAACCAGCCAGGGTGCGTTCGTGCTGTTCGAGATCCCCGCGCCCCCGCCGGATACCCTGGCCACGGCCCGCCGCCTGCTGGCGCTGGAAGGCGTGCAGGACCCCGGCAACGTGGGCACGCTGCTGCGCAGCGCCGCGGCCTTCGGTTTTGACGCCGTATTGCTGGGGCCGGGCTGCGCCGCCCCGTTTTCGCCCAAAACGCTGCGATCCTCCATGGGGGCGGCGGGGCGGCTGCCGGTGCTGCATACCGGCGACCTGCCCGCCTCGCTGCGTGTCCTGCGGGAGCGGGGCGTGACCTGTCTGGCCGCCGCGCTCTACCGCTCCCGCCCGCTGGAACAGGCGGGGACGGACTTCCCCGGCGGGCTCTGCGTGGTCATCGGCAGCGAGGGGCAGGGCCTGCAGGACGCCACGGTGCAGGCCTGCGACGCTGCGGTGCGCATCCCCATGACCGACCGGGTCGAAAGCCTGAACGCCGGTGTGGCGGGCAGCGTGCTGCTGTGGCATTTCCGCGGGGTGTGATATGGACAAGAAACTGGCCTGGCTCTGGCTGGCCGGGGCCGTCGGCTCCGGCTGCCAGTATGCCCGGGAACTGCTGGATCTTTGGCCGGACCCGGTAGAACTGTACGAGGCGCTACACGGTATGCAGACGATGCCGCCCGCCTGCCTGAGCGATGCGGCGGCGGAGCAGCTGGCCGGCACCAGCCCCTATGATTACGAGGAATGCATGGACCACTGCCTGCTGACAGGGGTGGCCGTGCTGACCCCCGACGACGGCGCCTACCCGGCGCGGATGCGCGCCCTGCCCGATTTGCCCCTGGCGCTGTACGTCACCGGGGACCCGGCCTGCCTCAACGGCCGCCGCTACGCGGGGCTGGTAGGCACCCGCCGCCCCGACCCCTACGGGCGGCAGGCGGCCTATGACCTGGCGCTGGCCATGGCCAAGGCGGGGGTGGTCATCGTCAGCGGTCTGGCCGACGGGCTGGACAGCGAGGGCCACCGCGCCGCGGTGGAAGCGGGCGCGCCCACCATCGCGTTTCTGGGCACGGCCATCGACAAGACTTACCCTGCGGCCAACCACGCCCTGCGCAGCCGCATCGAGGAAAGCGGCGGGGCCGTGTGCAGCGAATATCCCCCGGGGTATCCGGGCAAGACAAAAGGGACTTTTCTGGCGCGCAACCGCCTCATCGCCGCCCAGGCCGAGGTGCTCTGCGTGGCGGAAGCCCGCACCCGCAGCGGCACCCTGAACACCGTCAGCCATGCCGAGCGCTACGGCCGCCCGGTGCTGGCGGTGCCGGGCAGCATCTACAGCGCGCTGAGCCAGGGCACCAACGAACTGCTGCGCACCCGGCGGGCCGGGGCGCTGTGCCAGGCGTCCGACGCGCTGGACTGCCTGGACCTGCGTGCGGACGCCGCCGTGCCGGAGCAGGCGGCCTTCACGCCGGAAGCGGTCAGCCCCGACGCCCGGGCGGTCTACGCCTGCCTGGGGCCTGCCGCGCAGGGGGTGGACGCCCTGTGTGCCGCCACCGGGCTGCCTGCCGGACGGGTGCTGGCGGCCTGCACCGAACTGGAACTGTACGGCGGTGCGTCCGCCCTGCCGGGGCGGCGTTATATTGCATTGTGACTGCGGGCCGGGGCCCCGGTCAGAAAGAACAGGAGGAAGAGACTGTGGCAAAACTGGTCATTGTGGAATCCCCTGCCAAGGCAAAGACCATTGGCAAATACCTGGGCCGGAACTATAAAGTGACGGCCAGCATGGGCCATGTGCGGGATCTGCCCGCCAGCCAGCTGGGCATCGACATCGAGCACGGCTACGCCCCCAAATATATCACGATCAAGGGCAAGCAGAAGCTGGTCAAGGAGCTCAAAGCCGAGGCCAAAAAGTGCGACGGCGTGCTGCTGGCCACCGACCCGGACCGGGAAGGGGAGGCCATCAGCTGGCACCTGGCCAACATCCTGGGCCTGGACCCGTCGGAACCCAACCGGGTGACCTTTGACGAGATCACCAAGAAAGGCGTGCAGGAGGGCATGGCCCACCCCCGGGCCATCAACATGAACCTGTTCAACGCCCAGCAGGCCCGGCGGGAACTGGACCGTCTGGTGGGCTACAAACTCAGCCCGTTCCTGTGGCGCAAGGTGCGCCGCGGCCTTTCGGCGGGGCGTGTGCAGAGCGTGGCCGTGCGGCTGATCCATGACCGCGAGGTGGAGATCGAAAACTTCAAGCCCGACGAATACTGGAACATCGACGCCACCCTGCACCCCCAGGGCAGCCGGACCACCTTCGTGGCACGGCTGGCGGCGGGGACCGACGGCAAGAAACTGACCGTCACCAACAAGGAGCAGGCGGACGCCATCGTGGCGGCGCTGGACGGCAAGGCCTACACCATCGCCAAACTGGAAAAAGGCAAGCGCCGCCGCCAGCCCGCGCCGCCCTTCATCACCTCGACCTTGCAGCAGGACGCCAGCCGTGCCTTCGGTTTTTCGGCCACCCGCACCATGCGCGCCGCCCAGACGCTGTATGAAGGCGTGGACATCGCGGGCCACGGCACCGTGGGTCTGATCACCTACATGCGTACCGACAGCCTGCGCATCGCCGACGAGGCCGCCGCGGCCGCCCGGCAGTTCATCGCGGGACGCTGGGGCGACAATTACGTCTGCAAGACCCAGCGCAAGTGGAAGTCCCGTTCCGCCACCGCCGCCCAGGACGCCCACGAAGCCATCCGCCCCTCCATGCCGGAACTGACCCCCGACGAGGTGGAGCAGAGCATCAGCGGCGACACCGCCAAACTCTACCGCCTGATCTGGAGCCGCTTCATGGCCAGCCAGATGGCGGACTGCGTGCAGGATACCGTGTCGGTGACGATCGCGGCGGGGGACTACCTTTTCCGCGCCTCGGGCTTCCGGGTGGCTTTCGACGGCTTCACGGCGCTGTATGAGGAATCCACCGACGACAAGCAGAAGAAGGAGACCGCCCTGCCCGCCCTGGAGCAAGGGCAGGAACTGGCGCTCAAATCCCTGACGGCGGACCAGAAATTCACCCAGCCGCCGCCGCTCTACACCGAGGCCACCCTCATCCATGCGCTGGAAGAGAACGGCATCGGCCGCCCCTCCACCTATGCGCCCATCATCACCACCATCGTGGACCGGGGCTATGTGGAGAAGGACCAGAAAAAGCTCAGGACCACGCCGCTGGGCCGGGCCGTCAACCAGGTCATGCTCGAGCAGTTCCCCACGGTGGTGGACGTGAAGTTCAGCGCCGAGATGGAGAAAAAACTGGACGTGGTGGAGGCCGGCAAGGCCGACTGGGTCCAGACGGTGGACGAGTTCTACCAGGGCTTTGCCAAAAGCCTGGAGGAAGCCGAAAAGAATATGGAGGGCAAGCGCGTCAAGGTGGAGGACATCCCCACCGACGAGATCTGCGAAAAATGCGGCCGCCCCATGGTCATCAAGTCGGGACGGTACGGCAAGTTCGTGGCCTGCTCCGGCTTTCCGGAGTGCCGCAACGCCCACCCGCTGGTCAAGGACACCGGCGGCCTGTGCCCTTTGTGCGGCGGCCACATGCTGGTGCGCAAAAGCGCCAAGGGCCGCATCTACTACGGCTGCGGCAACTACCCCAAGTGCAATTTCATGACCTGGGACGAGCCGGTGCCCGAAAAATGCCCCCAGTGCGGCGCCACGCTGTTCAAGAAGAAAGGGCAGCTCTACTGCGCCAAGGAGGGCTGCGGCTTCGTCAAGCCGATGGAAAAGAAATGAAGCCGATCCCCGGGCGCGCCCCGGCGGGAACGGCCGGAACAAGTGGGGAGGAACCATGCAAGTCAAGATCATAGGCGCCGGGCTGGCCGGGTGCGAAGCCGCCCTCTGGCTGGCCGGCGCAGGGGTGCAGGTGGACCTGTACGAGCAGAAGCCCGTCAGGTTCTCCCCGGCCCATAAAAGCGAGGGCTTTGCGGAGCTGGTCTGCTCCAACTCCCTCAAGGCCGAGCGGCCGGACTCTGCCTCCGGCCTGCTCAAGCTGGAGATGCGCGCCCTGGGCAGCAGCCTGCTGCCCGCCGCCGATACCGCCCGGGTGGCGGCGGGCGGCGCGCTGGCCGTGGACCGGGACCAGTTCTCCCGGGAAGTGACCCGGCTGGTGGAAAGCCACCCCAACATCACGGTCCACCGGCAGGAGGTCACCGCCCTCGACGAGAGCGCGCCGGTACTGGTGGCCTCCGGCCCGCTGACCGAAGGGCCGCTGGCCGCGGCCATCGCGGCCCTCACCGGCGACCGGCGGCTGAGCTTCTACGACGCGGTGGCCCCCATCGTCACGGCGGAAAGCCTGGACTGCGAAAAGGTGTTCGCCGCCTCCCGCTATGGCCGGGGCGAGGCCGACTACCTCAACTGCCCCTTCAATAAGGAGGAATACGAGGCCTTCCACGCCGCCCTGGTGGCGGCCGAGCGCGCGCCGCTGCACGACTTCGACGGCGGCCTGACCGTGTACGAGGGCTGCATGCCCATCGAGGTCATGGCCGCCCGCGGGGCCGATACCATCCGCTTCGGCCCGCTGCGGCCCGTGGGCCTGCGGGACCCCCGCACCGGCCACCGCCCCTGGGCCAACGTCCAGCTCCGGGCCGAGAACGCCGCCCGCACGCTGTACAATCTGGTAGGGTTCCAGACCAACCTCAAATGGGGCGAGCAGAAACGGGTCTTTTCGATGATCCCGGGCCTGGAACACGCCGAGTTCGTGCGCTACGGCGTCATGCACCGCAACACCTTCCTGGACAGCCCGCAGGTGCTGACGGAGCAGCAGTTCCTCAAAGACCACCCCAACGTCTTTTTTGCGGGGCAGATCACCGGCTTTGAAGGCTATATGGAAAGCGCGGCCAGCGGCCTGCTGGCGGCGCGGCAGATCCTGGCCCGGCTGCAGGGGCGCACGCTGCCCCCGCCCCCGGCCGAAACGATGTGCGGCGCGCTGCTACGCTACATCACCACCCCCAACAAAGATTTCCAGCCGATGGGCGCGAACATGGGCATCCTGCCCCGCACGCCGGACATCGACGCCATCCGCGACAAGCGGGAACGCTACGCCGCGCTGTCGCAGGCCGCGCAGCGCGCCATGAATGAATGGGTAGAGGAGGACAAACCATGAAGATCCTGATCGACGCTATGGGCGGCGACAACGCGCCGCTGTGTGTTCTGCAGGGCGCGGCCCAGGCTGCGTCCGAATTCGGCGACGGCATGACCCTGGCGCTGCTGGGGGACGAGCAGGCCCTGCGGGACTGTGCGGCCGCAAACAAGATCGACCTTTCCCCTTTTGAGATCATCCCCTGCACCGAGGTCATCGACATGCACGACGACCCCGTCAAGGCGGCCCGCCACAAGACCGATTCCAGCATGGTCAAGGGCCTGACCATGCTCAAGAACGGCGAGGGCGACGCCTTCGTTTCGGCCGGGTCCACCGGCGCGCTGCACGTGGCCACCAGCCTGATCGTGCGCACCCTCAAAGGCATCAAGCGCCCGGCCCTGGCCACCCCGATGCCGGGAGCCAAGCAGGACTTCCTGCTGCTGGACTGCGGCGCCAACGCCGAATGCCGGGCCGAGATGCTCAACGCCTTCGGCACCATGGGCAGCGTCTATGCCGAGAAGGTCATGGGCCGCCCGCAGCCCCGGGTGGCGCTCATCAACAACGGCGCCGAGGACACCAAGGGCACCCCCGTCTACCGGGAAGCCCACCAGCTGCTCAAGGCGAACCCCTGCATCCACTTTGCGGGCAACATCGAGCCCCGCTACATCATGGACGGCGAAGCCGACGTGGTGGTCTGCGACGGGTTCGTGGGCAACGTGGTGCTCAAACTCACCGAGGGCGTGGCCAAGACCCTGCTCTCGCTGCTCAAGAAAGTGTTCCTCAAGAACCTCGTCACCAAACTCAGCTACCTGGGCATCAAAGGCGGCCTGCAGGAGCTCAAGCGGATGCTGGACTCCGAGGAAGTGGGCGGCGCGCCGCTGCTGGGCGCGGCCAAACCCGTCATCAAGGCCCATGGCTCCAGCCGCGCCAAGGGCATCAAGAACGCCATCCGCCAGGCCAAGATCTGCGTCCGGAACGACCTGTGCGGCACCATGCAGACCGCGCTGAACGCCCTTAAGGATTCAACAGGGGCAACAGACGCGCACTGACCGCCGCAACCCATGTATCCCAAGAAAGGATGGACCCACCGTGCCTACCCGTAAACCCGAAGAATTGCAGCAGGTCCTGCACTACCAGTTCCGCAACCCCGCCCTGCTGCGCATCGCGCTGACCCACACCAGCTACGCCAACGAAAGCAAAGTCCCCACCACCCACAACGAACGGCTGGAATTCCTGGGCGACAGCGTGCTCTCGGTGGTGGCGGCGGACTATCTGTTCCACCAGTCCGACCGGCCGGAGGGCGAACTGACCCGCATGCGCGCCAGCCTGGTCAGCGAGGAAGCGCTGTTCCAGTTCGCCGGGGAGATCCGCCTGGGTGACTACCTGCGCCTGGGCCGCGGCGAGGAACTGGGCGGCGGACGCAACCGCCCCAGCGTCGTATCCGACGCTTTCGAGGCGGTCATCGCGGCGCTCTACCTGGACGGCGGGCTGGAAGCGGCCCGCAATTTCATCCTGCCCTTCCTGAGCGAAGGCAAGACGGCGGAGGACGACTACAAGACCCGCTTGCAGGAGGTCGTGCAGCAGCGCCCTGGCGCCCATCTGCGCTATGAGGTCGAGGGCGAGACCGGCCCCGACCACGCCAAACAGTTCACCGTGGCGGTCTACCGCGACGGCGAACGCCTGGCCGAAGGCGTGGGCCGCAGCAAGAAAGCCGCCGAGCAGCACGCCGCGCAGAAAGCGCTGCGCGCCCTGCAGGCAAAAGGGTAAGGAGAAAGCATGCGCCTGAAAGAATTGGAGATCCAGGGGTTCAAGTCCTTCCCGGACCGCACCCGCATCACCATCGGCAGCGGGATCACCGGCGTCGTGGGGCCCAACGGCTCCGGCAAGTCCAACATCTCGGACGCCATCCGCTGGGTGCTGGGCGAGACCAGCTCCAAGCAGCTGCGCGGTTCCGGCAAGATGGAGGACGTCATCTTCGGCGGCACCCAGACCCGCGGCGCCATGGGCTATGCGGCGGTCACGCTGACCATCGACAACAGCGACCATGGCCTGGAGATGGACGCCGAAGAAGTTTCCATCGGCCGCCGGTACTACCGCAGCGGCAACAGCGAATATTCCATCAACGGCCAGAACGTCCGCCTCAAGGATGTGTACGAACTGCTGCTCAACACCGGCCTGGGCCGCGACGGCTACGCCATCGTCAGCCAGGGCCGCATCGCCGAGATCGTGGGCGCCAAGTCCTCCGAACGGCGGGAGATTTTTGAGGAAGCCTCCGGCATCGCCAAGTACCGCTACCGCAAAAATGAGGCCGAGCACCGCCTGGCCGCCGCCGAGAACAACCTGGAACGCCTGCGGGATATCCTGGGCGAACTGGAAAAGCGCGTCGGCCCCCTCAAGCGGGACAGCGAGAAGGCCCAGCAGTTCCTGGAACTGTCGGCCGCCCGCAAAAGCCTGGAAGTCACGCTGTGGGTGGACGCCATCCGCCGCGCCAACGAGTCCCTGCGGGACCAGCAGCGCAAGTATGAGGCTGCCCAGGCCGACTACGACCGCCTGAGCCGCCAGCTGGACGATTTCGACGCCCGCAGCGCCGCGCTGCGGGAACAGGCCCAGGCCCTGGTGCTGCAGGTGGAACAGGCCAACGCCGACATCCGCGCCGTCACCGAAGCCAACGCCGGCAGCGAGAGCGAAGCCGCCGTGCTGAAAAACGAGAGCGAACACGACCGTTTCCGCATCGACGAAGCCGCCGCCGAACTGGCCCGCGCCGGGGAAGGGCGGGAGAGCATCCAGCGGGAGGAGGAAGAACACCGCACCGCCATCGCCGCCCTGCGGGAGGAGATGGCCCGGCTGGACGAGGACGTTGCCGCCCTGCGGGGCGAACTGCAGGAACTGGAAGAAAAGGCCGCCGCCAGCGGCCGCCGCCGGGACGCGGTGGACGCCGCCATGGCCCGCCTGCAGGACACGGCTACCTCCGCCAAGGTGCGGGAGGCTGCCGCCCGGACAGCCGCCGAAGCCGCCCGGGCACGGCAGGCTTCCGCCGAGGAACAGGCCGCCCAGACCCGGGAGGCCGCCGCCCGCACCGAGAGCGAAACGGCCCGCGCCGCCCGCCGCCTGCAGGAAGCCGAGGAGGCCGTCACCCGCAATGAGAACATCAAGGCGGGGCTCCAGCTCAAGCTGGAAAGCCGCCGCCGCCAGCAGGCCGAAGCCGCCGACGCGCTGCAGAAAGCCGACCGGGAGCGCTCCAACACCGAACAGCGCATCCATATCCTGGAGGAACTGGAACGCAGCATGGACGGCTACCAGCAGAGCGTCAAGAGCGTCATGCGGGCCGCCGGGGGCCGCCGCCTGCGGGGCGTCATCGGCCCGGTGGCGGGCATCCTCACCGTGCACAAAGGCTATGAGGTGGCCATCGAGACGGCGCTGGGCTATGCGCTGCAGAACATCGTGGTGGAGGACCAGGGCTGCGCCCGGGCCGCCATCGCCTTTTTGAAGGAGGAAAAGGCGGGCCGCGCCACCTTCCTGCCGCTGGATACCGTGCAGGGCAGCCGTTTCACCGGCCGCCTGACCGGCACCGCGGAGGTGGCCGCCGACCTCGTCGAAGCCGACCCCCGCTACCGCGCCATCGTGGACAACCTGCTGGGCCGCATCATCGTGGTGGAGGACCTGGCCGAAGCCTCGGCGGTAGCCAAAAACCTCAACTACCGCAACCGAATCGTCACCCGGGACGGGCAGGTCATCAACGCGGGCGGTTCCTTCACCGGCGGCTCCACGGCCCGCAGCGTGGGCGTGTTCAGCCGCAAGCAGGAACTGGAGACCCTGCGCGCCCGCCTGCAGAAGCTGGCCGAAAAACACGCCGAAGCGGACCGGGAACTGCAGGCCCGCAAGGCCGAGGTGGACAACCTTTCGGCCCAGCTGGCCGGGGCCGAAGCCGAGGGCATGAACGCCGCCTCCGAACGGCTGCGCGCCAGCCTGGACCTGGACCGGCTGAATAAGGCCGCCGCCCAGTACGGCGAGACCCTGGCCGCCCTGCAGGCGGAGATCGAGGCCCAGGGGCAGGCGGCTGCCGGCAGCGGGGCCGAGGGCGCCCGCGCCGGGGAGGACCGCCGCAAAGCCGAGGAAGAACTGGCCCGGTACAGCGAAGAGCTGGCCCGCCTGGGCGAGAGCAGCGGCACCCTGAGCAGCGAACGGCAGCGCATCAGCGAGGAACTGTCCCAAAAGCAGATGCAGCGCCTGACCGGCGAGAAGGACGTCAGCCTGCACGAAGCGGCGTTGCAGACCCTGCAGAGCCGCACTGGCGAGACCGAAGCCCGGGTACGGGAACTGCAGGCCAACATCGAGGCCGCGCGCGCGCGCATCGAGGCCAACGCCGCCAGGATCGCCGCCATCGAGCAGACCCGGAAAGAAAACCTCGAAAAGATCGCCGCCGCCGAGGCGCGCATCCGCACGGCCAATGCCGCCCGCATGGAAAACGAGGCCGCCGCGGCCCGGTTGGGGCAGGAAAACCGCGCCCTGACCGACGAGCGGGAGCGCATGAGCGGCGAGATGGCCCGTCTGGCCGAGCGCCGCGCCGCCGCCGAGGCGGAACTCAACGATACCAACACCAAGCTGTGGGAGGAATACCAGCTCACCGATACCGAGGCCCGCGCCCTCTGCGTGCCCTTCGAGTCGCTGACCGAGCTGCGCCGCCAGGTGGCCGAGACCCGCAGCAAGATCCGCGCCCTGGGCAATGTGAACGTGGGCGCCATCGACGAATACAAAGAGGTCAGGGAACGGTACGACTTCCTCAAGGCTCAGGTCACCGACGTGGAGAAGGCCAAGGCCGAACTCACGCGCATGATCGCCGAACTTTGCAGCGAGATGGAGGAACTGTTCACCACCAGCTTCAAGCAGATCAACCGCTATTTCGGCCAGATCTTCCGGGAACTGTTCGGGGGCGGGCATGCCCGGCTCTACCTTTCGGACGAAGCGAACGTGCTGGAATCCGGCATCGAGATCGAAGTCTCCCCCCCGGGCAAGGTCATCAAGAACCTCAGCGCCCTGTCGGGCGGCGAGCAGGCGCTGGTGGCCATCTCCATCTATTTTGCCATCCTCAACGTCAACCCTGCGCCCTTCTGCATCCTGGACGAGATCGAAGCCGCGCTGGACGACGTCAACGTCACCCGCTACGCCCAGTACCTGCGCCGCATGACCGAGAACACCCAGTTCATCGTCATCACCCACCGCCGCGGCACCATGGAAGCCGCCGACGTCCTCTACGGTGTGACCATGCAGGAGGACGGCGTCTCCAAGATCCTGCGTCTTGACCTCGAAAACGTCAGCACCGAACTGATCTCGTGACGCGCTCACGCTCAAAGAGGGCAACAGTCGCGCACGGGCGCCGCAGCGTCCGCCGGCGAGAGCGGGATCTGAGGACAAAACCCCTATTTTCAGTCTGCCAAGGAGGGCCCCATGTTTTTCTTTAAGAAACGCAACATTTCGGACAAAGAGTTTGAAGAACAGCAGAAGATGAAGCGCGGCCTGGAAAAGACCCGCACCGGCTTTTTCCAGAACATCCTCAACACCCTGACCAACTGCCAGATCGACGACGACCTCTATAACGACCTGGAGGAGCAGCTGATCCTGGCCGACGTGGGCCCGGTGTGCGCCGTGCGCCTGGTGGACGAACTGCGGGACGCGGTGGAGGAAAACCACCTCAAGACCGGCGAGGAAGCGCTGGACGCCCTGCGGGACATCATCTGCCGGGAACTGACCCCCCGTTATCCGCTGGAACTGGGCGGCCGTCCGGCGGTGATCCTGGTCATCGGCGTCAACGGCGTGGGCAAGACCACCACCATCGCCAAACTGGCCCGCCTGTACAAAGAGCAGGGCCGCAAAGTCATGCTGGCTGCGGGCGATACCTTCCGCGCCGCCGCCAGCGAGCAGCTGGAACTCTGGGCAGACCGCGCCGGGGTGCCGCTGGTGCAGGCCGGGCAGGGGGCCGACCCCGCCGCCGTCATCTTCGACGCGGTGCAGAGCGCCGCGGCCCGCGGCTACGACATGGTCATTGCCGACACGGCGGGCCGCCTGCACAACAAGAAGGGCCTGATGGACGAACTGGGCAAGATCTCCCGCAGCGTCAAGAAAGCCAGCCCCGAAGCCAGCCTGGAAGTGCTGCTGGTGCTGGACGCCATCACCGGGCAGAACGCCATCAGCCAGGCGGAGGAATTCTGCCGGGCCGCCGGGGCCACCGGCGTGGTGCTTACCAAGCTGGACGGCACCCCCAAGGGCGGCTGCGCCGTCAGCGTGTGGGAGAACCTGGGCCTGCCCATCCGCTTTGTGGGCGTGGGGGAGAAGATCGACGACCTGATGCCCTTTGACGCCGAGACCTTTGTGGAATCCCTGCTGCCCGAAGTCCCCACCCGTAAGGAGGATGCCTGATATGCTGATCTGTGCCGCCAGCAACAACGCCGGAAAACTCAAGGAACTGCGCCGCATCCTGGAACGGATGGGCCACGAAGTCAAAAGCCTGCGGGAACTGGGCATCGGCCTGGACCCCGAGGAGACCGGCGCCACCTTTGCCGAGAACGCCCGCATCAAAGCCGAAGCCTTCTGCAAGGCCAGCGGCCTGCCCACGGTGGCCGATGACTCCGGCCTGTGCGTGGACGCCCTGGGCGGCGCGCCCGGCGTTTACAGCGCCCGCTATGCCGGACGTCACGGCGATGACGACGCCAACAACACCAAACTCCTGCGGGAGATGGAGGAGATCCCGACGGGGCAGCGGACCGCGCGGTTCGTTTCGGCGGTATGCTTCATGCTGCCCGGCGGCCGCGCCCTGACGGTGGAAGGGGAGTGCCCCGGTTCCATCGCCTTTGCACGCGCCGGGACCAACGGCTTCGGCTACGACCCGCTGTTCGTGCCCGATTATGTGGGCCTGCCCGGCGGGGCCGTTGCGCCCAACACCACCCGCCGCAGCTACGCCGAACTCACCGACGCAGAAAAGGACGCCGTCAGCCACCGCGGCCGCGCCATGGAAAAGCTGGCCGCCGGGCTGCCCGCATTCCTGGAACAGAATTGATACATTCCTGAGGTATAAAAGGAGACGAAAGATGCTCAACAGCAAACAGCGCGCCGCCCTGCGCGGCGCCGCCAACTCTCTGGAACCCGTATTCCTCGTCGGCAAAGGCGAGATCGACGAGACCCTCATCCGGGGCGTGGCCGACTGCCTGGCCGCCCGGGAACTCATCAAGCTCAAAGTGCTGGAGACCAGCAGCTATACCCCGCGGGAAGCCGCTGACGCGCTGTGCGAAGCCACCGGCGCCGACTGCGTGCAGGTCATCGGCCGCAAATTCGTGCTGTTCAAGCGCAAACCCAAGGAGAGCGCCTACGCCGCGCTGCTGGAAAAATAAGGTGCGCCCTTCGGGCCGCGTAAGTCGTGGCCTCCTGACGGCGCAGCTGCGCCGCAGGAGCGCGGATTTTGAATGTTTTAGACGAACTGAAAATGAAGATCCTTCTGTTCGGCGGGACGTTCGACCCGCCCCATAACGGACATATGAACAACCTGCGGGCCGCACTGGCGCTGGTCCGCCCCGACAAGGCCGTCGTCATGCCCGCGGGCGTGCCGCCCCACAAGGCGGCCAGCGCCACCCCCGGCGCGGTGCGCCTTGCCATGTGCGCCTGCTTCGCGGCGGTGTCGCCGGTGGTGGAAGTCAGCGACTGGGAACTTTGCCGCCCCGGGCCCAGCTATACCGTCGATACGCTGGAAATGCTGGCAGGGCGTTACCCCGGCGCGGACCTCTACCTTGCTGTGGGCGGCGATATGCTGCTGAGTTTCACCCACTGGCGCCGCTGGCAGGAAATTCTGCAGAGGTGCACCCTGGTGGTGGAAAGCCGCGCCCCCGGGCAGGACGGCGCCTTGCGGCAGGCCGCCCGCCGCCTGACGGAAACAGCCGGGGGCCGGGTGCTGTTTGCCGGGGCGGTCAGCTACCCCTGCGCATCCAGCGACCTGCGCAGCGGCAAGATCCCGCGCAGCCGGTGGCCCGCCCTGCTGCCGGAGCCGGTGCTGCGCATTATTGAGGAACAGGGCCTTTACCGCCCTGCAAACGCCCCGCAGCCGGGCAAGGAGGAAGCGCCGTGACAACAGAGGAAGCCAAACGTCTGGTCAAACCGCGCCTGAGCGCCAGACGCTGGACGCACACCAAAAATGTAAAAAAAATGGCAGTCAGGCTGGCGCAGCGCTGGGGCGCAGACCCCGAAAAAGCGGCTGTGGCGGCCTATCTGCACGACAGCGCCAAGGAACTGCCCCGGGCGGAACTGTTGCAGATTTTTGCCGACAATGCTATAATAGCAGAAAATGCCCCGGCGCGCCCGGCCGCCATCTGGCACGGGATCGCCGCCGCCATTCTGGCGCAGACCCGTTGGGGCGTGGACGATCCCGAGATCCTCTCGGCCATCCGCTGCCATACCACCGGCAAACCCGGCATGAGCCTGCTGGACAAGATCCTCTATCTGGCCGATATGACCAGCGCCGAACGCGACTGGCCCGGCGTGGAGGAACTGCGCGTCCTGGAAATGGAAGATCTGGACCGGGCTTTGTGCCGGGCCCTGAAACAGAGCATTGATTTTGTAGAAGAAAAAGGCGGCGCCCTCGACCCCGAGAGCGTGGCCGCTTACGAGTATCAAAAGGCGCAGGTCGACCGCTGACAGGCTGCGCCCCGACTGTAAAACGCTGAACACAGGGAGGAAAACGCCCATGAGCGAACCGCGTAAACTCCATACCAACGGCGCGTCCGGGCGGCAGGGTGCCGCCGGTTCCGGGCTGTCGGACCAGGATCAGTACGAAGCCGCCCGCCGCCGCGCCCAGCAGATGGCCAACCAGAACGCCCAGCGCCGGGGGCTGCAGCAGCCTGTGCGCATGGCGCAGGGCCGCACGATCCGCCAGACCCCGCCCCCCCAGACGGTGCAGGAGCCGGAACCGACGCCGGCGGAGGAACTGACCCCGCCCGTGCAGGAGCCGGAAGCCCCGCGGGAACTGACCCACGCCCAAAAGCAGGCGATGGCCTACCGCGCGGCAGCCGAACGCAAATACGGCAACACCGTGCGCTTCCCGGCCCAGCGCCGCACCGTGAACACGGCTTCCCGCCAGCAGGTGCAGCGCACGGTCCGGCAAAGCGCCGCGCCCCGTCAGGCGCCCCGCCCGGAAGAAAAGCCCCCTGTTGCGGGCGGTATTCGGATGGAGGAGGACCTCACGGCCCGCCGCGCCCCGGCGGACGCCCCGCAGGAAAAATCTACCTACCGCGCGTCCAAAAACGGCGGCAAGGCCGGCGGCGGTAACGGCGGCAAGCCCCCCCGGGACGGCGGCGTCCCCCCTGCCGGAAAGAGCGGCAAGGGCAAAAAGGGCGGCGACGGTTCCGGCAAAGGCAAGAAGCCCAAGAAGAAAGGCCGCTGGTGGAAGATCCTGCTGGTGACCTTCCTCATCATCCTGATGATCTTCGGCGGCGCCTACGCCTTCATCATGGCCTCCATCGCGCCTCCCAGCGGCATCACCCTCAGCGAACTCATCAACACGCCCAAGGAGTTCCAGGGCAAGGAACTGAACATCCTGGTCACCGGCGTGGACCGTTCCAGCACCGGGAACCTCTCCGCCGGCGCCGCCAATGATTCCAACGTCAACGACGGTATGACCGATATGATCCTCTACGTCCATTTCAACAACGAAAAGGGCGAACTCAAGATGCTGCAGATCCCCCGCGATACGATCGTCAGCACCGACCGCAGCGTGGCCAGCAACTACCGCATCAACTCGGTGGCCAAGACCCAGGGATCGGATAACAACAACAATATGGCGGCCCTTTGCGAACTGGTGGCCGACCAGCTGCAGGTGCCCATCGACGGCTATATGACCATCCGGCTGGAGATGCTCACCGAACTGGTGGACCTGTTCGGCGGCGTTGAAATCAACGTGCCGTTTGACGTGGATTATGCCGCTATCGGCGAAGGCGACAGCGTTATCAGGGCCGGTTATCAGACATTGAACGGCGAAGCGATGGAGTTCCTGCTGCGTGCCCGTAAGATTTACCCGGACGGCGATATCGGCCGTCTGAACATGCAGCGCCAGTTCTACGCGGCGCTGTTCCGCAAGCTCAAGAGCATCGGCAACATCTGGGACGTAGCCCGTCTGGCCCCGGCGGTCCTCAATTATATGGAGACCGACCTCAGCGCTTCCCAGCTGGTCAGCTTTGCGGTCAGCCTGCTCCACGTGGATTCCTCCAAGATCATGATCTGCCAGATGCCGGTCAAGATGGGGGCGAAGTATAACGGCGAATCGGTGGTCTACCCGGCGCGCCAGGAGGACGCGGAACTTTTGAACGAGAATTTCCGCGAGAATACCGGCCCTGTGGACGCCAGCGCACTGAACCTCTGTGACGATCCCTCGGTGCTGGGCTTTGACATCAGCGGCCTGACCGCGACCGAACCCAACATCCAGGTCATGGGCGGCCTGATGGAAGAAGCTGACGACGCCCAGCACAACAACAACCTCGACGGCTCCAACCAGGTCGTCGATGTGACCGAGAGCGAGAGCACCGGCGCCTCCTCGGACAGCAGTTCCGGGGACAGTTCCAGTGACTCCGCCGCCTGATTTCTGAAACAGGAGAACCCTTACTATGGAGAGCAGAGAACTTGCCATCCGTCTGGCCCGCGCGCTGGACGCCAAAAAAGCCCTCAACGTCCACATCCTGGCCGTGGAGGATCTGACCACCGTGACCGAATACTTCGTCATCGCCACCGGCACCTCCACCACCCATGTGGGGGCCCTGGCCGACGAGGCGGAGTTCCAGCTGGAGCGCCAGGGCGTCCGCGTGCTGCGCACCGAAGGCCATGACGGCAAGCGCTGGGTGCTGCTGGACTACGGCAGCGTCATCGTGCACGTCTTTACGCAGGAGGCGCACGACTATTACGACCTGGAGCACCTCTGGGCCGACGCAGCCCCGGTGCCTGCCGGCGAGTGGATGGAAGAAAATCAAGAGGCTGCCGAATAAAGCGGCCGCAGTGGGGAGAGAAACGATAGTGAAGTACGATTTCAAATCTGTTGAGGCCAAGTGGCAGAAAGTCTGGCAGGACGAGCACACCTTCCATGCCGAGATCGACCACAGCAAGCCCAAATTCTACGCGCTGGTGGAGTTCCCGTACCCGTCGGCGGCGGGCCTGCACGTGGGCCATCCGCGCAGCTATACGGCGCTGGACATCGTGGCGCGCAAAAAGCGGCAGTGCGGCTACAACGTCCTGTATCCCATGGGCTGGGACGCTTTCGGCCTGCCCACCGAGAACTACGCCCTGAAGAACCATATCAACCCCGAGATCGTCACCGCCAAAAACGTGGCGCGGTTCAAGAGCCAGCTGCAGGCGCTGGGCCTTTCCTTCGACTGGGACCGTGAGGTCAACACCACCGACCCCGACTACTACAAGTGGACCCAGTGGATCTTCCTGCAGCTGTACAAGCACGGGCTGGCCTACAAAAAGGCCACCACCGTCAACTACTGCACCGGCTGCAAGGTGGTCCTTGCCAACGAGGAAGTGGTCAACGGTGTCTGCGAGCGCTGCGGCAGCCCCGTGGTGCAGAAGGTCAAGAGCCAGTGGATGCTCAAGATCACGGCCTACGCCGACCGCCTGATCGACGACCTGGAGGATGTGGACTACATTGAGCGCGTCAAGACCCAGCAGCGCAACTGGATCGGCCGCAGCCACGGCGCCGAGATCAACTTCGACACCACCGCCGGGGACACCCTGACGGTCTACACCACCCGCGCCGATACCCTGTTCGGCTGCACCTATATGGTCGTTTCGCCCGAGCACGCCTACATCAAAAAATGGGTGGACGCGGGCCTGATCCGCAACCCCGAGGCCATCGCCGCCTACCAGGAGGAAGCCGCCCGCAAGTCCGACTTTGAGCGCACCGAACTCAACAAGGAAAAGACCGGCGTCAAGATCGAGGGCGTGGAAGCCGTCAACCCGGTCAACGGCAAGCAGGTGCCCATCTTCATTTCCGACTACGTGCTGGCAACCTACGGCACCGGCGCCATCATGGCCGTGCCCGCCCACGACACCCGCGACTGGGAATTCGCCAAAAAGTTCGGCCTGCCCATCGTGGAAGTGGTCAAGGGCCAGACCGCCAGCGATCTGGATAAGGAAGCCTTTACCGACGTAGCCACCGGCACGCTGGTGAACTCCGGCTTCCTGGACGGCCTGTCCGTCGAGGACGCCAAGGAGAAGATGTACGCCTGGCTGGAGGAGAACGGCAAGGGCCGCAAACAGGTCAACTTCAAGCTGCGGGACTGGGTGTTCAGCCGCCAGCGCTACTGGGGCG
>HBJMC02800__coassemble_166_pt1 | contig 36251 bp, 25 predicted proteins | sample HBJMC02800__metabat2_low_PE_014 | metagenome-assembled genome bin HBJMC02800 | reverse complement strand
CCGGCAGCTCCGCGCCCATGGTCCCGGCGCCGTACTCAAACTCAAAATGTTTCATCGTCAGATGCCCTCCTTCTTGTAGCGGTCGGCCATCTGCTCGCAGGTGACCATCTCCACATACTGGCTCTTGCGGAAGCTGCCGAACTGCACCAGCAGCGGCGCGATGGCCGCCACCACGCCGTCCTGCATGCACCGGACGATCTTGCCCACTTCCTCGTTGGGGACCGCGCCGGTGACGATGGTCTCCATGATGCTGTTGCAGTAGTTGCGCGGGTCCACGTTCTTGGGGTTGGCCGTCAGGTCGCGGTAGAACTGCGCCAGCGCCGGGCTTTCTTTGAGCGCCGGCTCGTCGTGGAACAGCTGCAGGATGTTGCGGGTGCAGGCCATGCGCAGGTCGGTGTCCACGTTGATCTTGTTGATGCCGCATTTTGCCACGTCGGTCAGCTGGGCGACCTCGATGCCGAAGGCGTCCACCAGGCTGCCGCCCAGGGCGTTGATGGCCGCCACGTATTCCTGGGGCACCGTGGAGGAACCGTGGCTCACCAGATAGCCCTGGATGCCTTCATGGAGCATGCACTCCTTGGTGGCGATGGCGATCTCCCGCCGGATGCGGGTGTCCTTGCCTTTGTTGGGGCCGTGGCAGGTGCCGTAGCTGATGGCCAGCGCGTCGCAGCCGGTCTTTTTGAAAAAGTCCACCGCCTGCATGGGGTTGGTGTAGGTGGAGGTGGCGCTGAACACATGGTCCTCCACGCCGGCCAGCACGCCCAGCTCGCCCTCGACGGTGACGCCGTAGGGGTGGGCGTACTTGACCACCTCGCGGGTCAGCTCCACGTTGTCCTCATAGGGCAGGCTGCTGCCGTCGATCATGACGCTGGTGTAGCCGCCCGCGATGCAGGCCTTGACGCTCTCCAGCGTTTTGCCGTGGTCCAGGTGCAGCGCCACCGGGATGGGGCTGTCCGCACCATACCGCTTGACGGCGTCGCCCAGCACTTTCGCGCCCTTCTGCTTTTCCTCGATGGAGCCGTGCATGAAGTCCGCCGCCCCGCCCAGGTACGCGTTGGAGGCTTCCGCCCCCTGCAGGATGGCCGGTGAATCCAGCAGCTCATGGATGCGCACCGCCGCCTCCACCTGGCCGACGCTGTTCATGTTGAAGGCGCCCTGCCCGTAGCGGTGCTTGTCCGCCGCTTCCAGGATCGCTCGCATAGGTACCAGCATAGAAAGACTCCTCTCTTTGTCTGAAATAATTTATAAAATTAACGAATTAATATGGTCTTATTATAACAACCCGCCCGGCAAATTGCAAGGCAAAATGCCGGACGGGGCCGATCTTATCTAAAAATCGTAGATTCTACCAAAAACACAAAGGGAAATTTGGCAAAACAGACGAAGCCTTTTTGCGCCGGCGCAGGGGTCACTGCACAGAAACTTCGCAGGCATAGCTGCGGCGGCCCAGCAGGTCCACGGGGGCGCCGGTGATCTGGAAGGCGCGCGTGCCGCACAGGTCGGCGCTGCTGGTGCCCAGGCTCAGTTCGGCGGGGCCGGGTTCCACCACAAAGGCCATCTCCTCGTTGTAGTAGCCCAGCTGGGCGGCCTGCAGGGTGAAGGCGACCTGTTTGCTCTCGCCGGGGGCCAGGCTGACGCGCACAAAGCCCACCAGCTGCATGCAGGGGCGGATTACATGCGCGCCCGAGAAATGGTAGTACAGCTGCAGCACCTGGTCGCCGGGGCGGCTGCCCGTGTTGGTGATGCGGCAGCGGGCCTGGATGGAACCGTCGGTGGGCAGCGTATCGGCAGAAAGGGCAAAATCTTCGACCTCGAAGGTGGTGTAGCTCAGCCCGTGGCCGAAGGGGAACAGCGGCCGGTCGGTATTGTCCACATAGCCGCCGCTGAAGATCACGCTGGCCGTGGCGTCGTTGCCGGTGTTGTAGCCGCTGCCCATGCGGTGGTTGTAGACCAGCGGGATCTGCCCGATGTGGTGGGGGATCGTGAAGGTCAGATGGCCGCCGGGGTTGACGGTGCCGTCCAGCACGTCGGCCACCACGCGCCCGGCTTCCGCGCCGGGCATGAACGCCTGCACCATGGCGGCGGTGTGCTCCGCCGCCCAGGGCAGCGCAAAGACGCCGGGGCCGTACAGCACCAGGACCACCGGTTTGCCGGTGGCGCACAGCGCTTCCAGCAGCTGCTGCTGCACCCCGGGCAGATCCAGGCTGCTGCGGTCCTTGCCCTCGCCGCCGGTGACGTTGACCCAGCCGCAGTTGCCGCCCATGGCCGCCACGATCACGTCGGCCTCCCGGGCGGCTTCCACCGCGGCGTCGAAGCCGGCGGTGTCGCTGCCGATGATCTTGCAGCCCTCGGCATAGGTGACGGCAAAGCGGTCGGACAGCACATCCCGCAGGCTGCGCGCGCCCATGTGCGCCAGCACGGTGGGCAGGTCGCTCAGCGCGGCCTGCTCCTCGGGCGAGAGCATGGCCAGCGTGGCGGCAAAGGGGTTGGCCGCGCCGAAGCCGTTCTCCTGCTTGTTGGCGGCGGCTTCGTCGGCCATGCCGTTGAAGGTGACGGAGGAACTGTCGCTGGCGCCGGCTTTCATCATCTCGATGTAGGCCGGGTAGGTATAGCCGCTGATGGGGTAGCGCAGGTTGTCGGCGTGGGGGCCGACAACGGCCAGCTTCAGGCCCTTTTTCAGCGGCAGGACGCCGTCGTTTTTCAAAAGGGTGATGGACTTTTCCGCAATGGCGCGGCTGAGTTCGGCTTTCTGCGGGGTGGTCATGGCGGCCTGGACCTTGCCCTCGTCCACGTAGGGGTGCTCGAACAGGCCGTACTCGAACTTGATGGTCAGCACGCGGCGCACCGATTCGTCCAGCAGGGCCTCGTCCAGCTTGCCCTCCCGCACGTAGTCGGGCAGCTGGCGGTAGGCGTTGCCAATGGGGATCTCGGTATCCAGGCCGCCCTTTTTGGCCAGCAGGCCGGCTTCCTTGTAGGTGGGGGCCAGGTGGAAGTAGTTGTACATTTTCATGATGGCGGCGCCGTCCGAGGTGAGCATGCCGCGGAATTTCATGGTGTCGCGCAGCAGGGTGCGGGCGTATTTGGGGTTGGCGCCCACGCAGATGCCGTCGATCTCGCCGTAGTTGGCCATCATGCCGGAGACGTCGGCCTCGTTGGCGGCGGCCTCGAACGGGGTGGCGAACACCTCGTACAGTTCGCGGTCGTTGATGCGGCTCACGGCGCAGTTCAGGCCGGACTGGCTCTCGGCATAACCCAGGAAATGCTTGGCGATGCAGGCCACGCCTTCTTTGTCCGCGCCCTGCATGCCCTTGACGTACTCGACGCCCATGCGGCTGATGAGGTAGGGGTCCTCACCGTAGGTCTCATAGGTGCGGCCCCAGCGGGGGTCGCGGCTGACGTCGATGACCGGGCTCATGGCCGAGTTGATGCCCACGGCGCGGCTCTCCTGCCCGATGACGGCGGCCATCTGCCCGGCCAGTTCGGGTTCCCAGGTGGCGCCCACGTTGATCTGCGCCGGGAACAGGGTGCCGCCGGCGGCGGGGTAGCCGCAGAGGTTCTCGGTCTGGAGGGCGACGGGAATGCCCAGGCGGGTCTCCTCCACAAAGTAGCGCTGGACTTCATTGGAGATCTCGGCGATCTGCTGCGGGTCCACGATGCCCACCATGGAATACTGGGTGAAGCGGCCGTGCCCGTCGGGGAATTTCCGGCGCAAAGCCTCCAGGCTCACCTTGCCGTCCACGATGAAGGAGGCGGGCAGGTCGCCGCAGAGCTGGGCGGCTTTTTCCTCCAGCGTCATGCGGGCCAGCAGGTCTTCCACACGCTCCGCTACCGGGCGGGAAGGGTCTTTGTACAGTTCCATAAAAAGCTCCTTTCTGTGCGGGGATTGCAGGAATTACTTTATTTATTAAATAAAGTAACAAATAAAAAGGGGGCTGTCAACCGCCGCAGGGGAAGAATCGGGGGTCTTGGGAAAAGATTGGAGGGTTGCACAAATTGAAGGGGCACTTTTTGGCGAATGGACAAAGAAAAAGGCCGCCGGTTCCGGCGGCCGCAGACAGCGGATATTCAGAAAAAAACATCCCCGGCATTGAACGTTTCGATCGCCACGCTTTGCAGCGACTGTACGGCCTGCAAGCGCTCCTTGCTGTAGCAAAGGTACAGCATATCGCGGGGCGGCCATTCCAGCGCCAGGCGGAAGCGGGCGTCCTTGTCCAGCGGGCGGGGGGAAAAGTAGATGTAGCGGGTGCCGGTGCGCTTGGCGTCGTTGTTGTTGAAAACCTTGAGACCGACCACGCCCACCTCGGCGATCTCGGACCAGCGCATGGCCCGCAGCGGCAGGCCGAAGAAACGCAGGCTGAGGCCCTGTTCATCCAGGATCAGGGTGGAGCCGTAGAGCACGCAGACCACCACAAAAACGGCGGCGAACAGGCTGAAAAGCACCAGCGCGAGCCAGTTGTGCATCGCAACGGAAAGCAGGGCCAGAAAAACACAGACCACGACCGTGAACAACGCAACGGCAAATTTGAATGGATGGACCAGATAACAGTGTTTCGTGGCAGATCCCTCCCGACAGCAGCAAATAAATTTATTGAATAAATTATATCGGCCGGGAAGCGTGGTGTCAAGGCGCCGTTCAGCCCCGCAGGAAATATTTCTCGATGCAGCTGGCGGCCGCGCCGACGGCGCCGCCGTATTCGCCCAGGTCCACGCACAGGAGCTGCAGCTTTTCATCACTGGAGCGGAAGGCGTGCTCATCAAGGGAACGGCGCACGGTGTCGAAATTTTCCTGGTTGCGGAACAGGGGGCCGCTGAGCAGGATCAGGTGCGGGTTCAGGAAGCTGACCACATTGGCCAGGGCGATGCCCAGGTAGAACATGGCGCTGGAGAGGCTCTCCCGCACAGCCGGGTCGCCCTGGGCCTGGGCGGCCAGCACCTGTTCCAGCGTCAGGGCGCCGGGGTCGGGGCACAGCCTGGCCAGCACCGTGCAGCGGCCTTCCCGCAGCGCCCGGCGGCACTGGGCCAGGACCGCCCGCATGCTGGACAGCGCTTCCAGGCTGCCGGGGTAGCCGCTCTCGTCCCGCTCGGAGGAATGGGGGTCCAGGATCATTTTGCCGATCTCACCGGCGGTGGAATCCTCGCCCCGGAAAGAACGGTCCACCGATACCACCGGGCAGGCGATGCCCCAGGCCACATGGCAGAAGGCGAAGCTGCTCTCCTCCCCCAGCAGGCTGGGGCGGAACAGCGAGACGGCGCAGGCCCGGGCGCGGACGTTGTTTTCCAGCCGGACGGGCAGATGGATGGCCTCGCTGATGGTGGGGCCCAGCGGCTGGTTGCACCAGCTGGTACGCTCGCTGCCGTGGTTCTTGATGACGCCGGTGTGGGGGTTGACGATGCCGGGTATGGTGATCCCCACGCCGATCAGCAGCTTCCACTCGGCCGGATGGCGCTTTTCCAGCGTGTTGAGGATGCGCAGCAGCTGGCGCACCATGGCGTCGTAGTCCTCCGGCATCAGGTCGAAAGACCCCTGGGCCCGGATGCCGCCGCGCAGGTCGGTGATGCAGTAGTGCGTATAGTCGCGCCCCAGGGAAAGGCCCAGCGCCAGACGGGAGCCGGGGACCAGATCAATGTTGATGGGCTTGCGCCCCACGCCGTGGGAAACGGTGCTGGCGGAAGCAGGCAGTTCCTGCACGACCCCCTGCTGGATCAGTTCCGCCACGATGTTGGTGATGGTGGGCGGGGTCAGTTCCAGGCGTTCCGCAATTTCGGCGCGGGAAAGCGGCGCGTAGCGGTACAGGGTGGCTTTGATGGATTCAAGGTTCTGCTGCTTGATCTTGGCAAGGTTTTTACCATGGATTACGGGCATAGGGCGGTCCCACTTTCTGTCGGATTTTGGAGAGAAATCCTTTTTTTGTTTGTTAAAATTATAAAATATATAGGAAAAACAGAAGCATTTTCTATACTATATCATATTTTACAATATTTGTCAGATAGGGGAAAAGGGGAAACCATACAAAAAAGTTGGAAAAAATTTGACATTGTATACAAAAAAGGAATCTATGGAGGGAAAAACCGGCAGGAGAAGCGGGAAAAAAGGGGAAAACCGAAGATATAATTGATTAAAGTGATAAACAAAAATACGCGCGAAAACCCTCCCCTCCGCAGGGAACAGCCCGTCTTTAGGCAAAAAAACTCTGCTGCCGGCCGGACGGCAGCAGAGAAAACAGTGGTTCAGAGGGTGGAACTCTCCCCGGAGGCCCATTGCAGGATGCGGTACATCGGCAGGTTCCGGGCGGCCAGCGCCATGACCTCGGCTTTCCGTTCCGGCGGGAGCCGGTGCTTCAGGTGCGCCCAGATCATCTCCCCGTTCATGCGGCCGTCATAGCGGAAGGGGACTACGTCGCAGGTGGCCTGGTACCAGTCCAGCATTTTCAGGCGCAGGTCCGCCAGCACGGGGGCCAGCTCCGGCGCATCGGCCAGGTCGCGGGTCTCGCCGGGATCGGCCTCCAGGTCGAACAGCTGGTCGGGCTCATACAGGCGGCGGACGTATTTGTATTTCCCGCAGCGCAGCATGGTGGCTTTGGTGTGGGCGGTGTCGTCTTCCTGCGCTTTCATGCGCGGCCAGTATTCGTTGACGGGCCGCGCGCCCTCGGGGGCGGTGGCGTGGCTTTCGTCGCAGTGCACTTCCCCGGCCAGCCGCCCGCCCTCGCAGCAGGCATACTCCCGCAGCGGGGCGGCGGGATCGCCCAGGCTGGCGCGCAGGCTGCGGCCGAACTGGGTGTGGTCCGGCGCCACACCGGCAAAGTCCATGGCGGTGGCGTAAAAATCCACCAGTTCCACCAGGCCGTCCCGGATGCCGGGGACCGCCGGCACGCCTTTGGGCGGCTTGATGAGCAGCGGCACCCGCACCAGCCCTTCCTCAAAGGTGTTCTGGTTCTTTTCACTCAGGCCGAACTGCCCCTGGTAGTCCCCGTGGTCGCTGAAAAAGAAGATGGCGCAGTCGTCGTAGATCCCGGCTTCCCGCAGGCCTTCGCACAGGCGCTGGAACTGCCGGTCGATCTTCAGGCACATGGCGGCGTAGGTGGCCCGCAGTTCGTCCCAATCCGCCTCGGTATACCCCTGCATGCCCTGGCGCTGGCGGATCAACGTTTCGATCTTCGGCTCAAAGCTGCCGGGGGCGCGCTCCGCCACCCGGGGCGGCAGCTTGCTGCGGTCGATGGCGGAAAAATAGGGCTCCTCCGCCTGGTAGGGCGGGTGGGGGCACATCAGGCCCAGGAACAGGCAGAGCGGTTCGCCGTTGGGGGTGGGGGCCTTGGCGCGGGCGATGGCGGCGTCCACCACCTCGTCGTCGCTGGAATAGTTGCGCCCGTTTTCGTCCAGGCCCAGCTGCCCTTTATAGTGGGAGTAGTAGTTCTTGCTGCCCGACTGCCCGCGCAGGTCCTGCAGCGGGCCGGGGGCCGGGGGAACATCGTTGCCGTAGAAGATCTCGCTGGCGTGTTTGGCAAACGCGGCTTCATCCTGGCCCGGCAAAAAGTCGTTGCGGGCATTCATCCAGACGTGGTAACCGGCGGCTTTCAGTTCGGAGAAAAGGCTGCTCTCCTCGCTGTGCAGCATATAGCGCATGGTGCGGTGCCCATGCACGTGGGGGTACAGCCCGGTGAGGAAGCTGCACCGGCTGGGTACGCACACCGGGTTCTGGCAGTAGGCGTTGCGGTACGAGGCGGCCTCATTGCCGGCAAAACGGTCCAGGAACGGCGTCTGCGCGGCGGGGTTGCGCCCCATGTGGGCCAGGGCATCGCATTGCATCTGGTCGGGGTTGAAGATGATGATATGCGGGCGTGTAGACATGGCAGGCTCCTGAAATTGTTTTCGGGTCAGTGGGTGAAGGTATGCTTTTTCAAAGCGGCCACGACCTGGGGATGGTCGGCGATCACATTGTGCATCTCGTCGGGGTCGGTTTCCAGGTCGTACAGCTCGTCGCGGTCGTTCCAGTTGCGGATCCATTTGTAGCGTCCGTCGCATACCATCATGATGTTGCGCAGTTCGCTGATCTGCGCGCCGCGCAGCGGGCAGTCCTCCCCGCGCAGGATCGGCGCCAGGGAACGTGCGTCCATGGCCGAGGCGTCGTAGGATACCTGCGCCAGATCCAGGATCGTGGGGGCCAGGTCCATCAGCATGGCCGGGGCGTCGCTGGTCACGGCCCCCTGCATGCCGGGCAGGTGGATCAGCAGCGGTACCCGCAGTGCGCCTTCATACATCGTCGTTTTGGCGAACATTCCGTGCTCGCCCATCATCTCGCCGTGGTCGGCGGCAAAAATGATCACGGTGTTTTCCATCAGGCCGCGGCGTTCCAGCACATCCAGCATCCTGCCGATCCAGCGGTCGATGACCTGGATGGCGCCGTCATAGTGCAGCTTGGTGTTGTTCAGATCCTCGTCGGTCATATCGCCGGAGGAGGCTGCCGCGCGCTTCTTCACCCAGTCGGGTTTGCCTTCCAGGGTGTCGCGGGGCGTTTTGGGGTAGGTTTTGTCCCCCAGGCGGTCCACTTCTTCCTTCGGCGGGTCCCAGGGGTTGTGGGGCCCGGCAAAGCTTACAAAGAAATGCCAGGGGGTGTCGTCGTCGATCTGCTCCAGAAAATCGCAGGCTTCCCGGCCAATGTAGGTATCCAGAAATTCATCTGCGGGCAGTACACTGGGGGCGGCGTAGTAGGTGGGTTTGTTGCGCAGCCGGTCCAGGTAATCGGCGCGCAGGTCGGCCACGGCGCCGGGATCTGCTTTTTCCAGGAACTGCTGGTAGGGCCCCCAGGGGCGGATGGTGCCGTCCGGGTCCCGGTCAAACCAGGCGCTGTTCATTTTGCCCTCGGTCTCCCGCGATTCGGTGAAGCCAAGGTGGTAGATGATAGGCAGGGGGCGCCGCCCCAGGTAGCGCACTTTCTTGTGCAGGTCCGTTTTGCCGGAAACCGCTACCCGATAGCCTGAACGGCGCAGCAGCTGGTAGTAGGTGGTCTGGTCGATCGGCAGATCGGCGTCGTGCTCCAGCACGCCGCAGTGGCTGGGCATCTTGCCGGTGGCAAGGGAGGCGCGGCTGGGGGTGCACAGCGGTGCGGTGCAGGCGGCCCGCGGGAACCACACGGCATTGCGGCGGATGCGGTCGATGTTGGGCGTTTCGATGCCGTCGCCGAGCCCGGTCATGGACCGGGTACGGAACTGGTCGGCCATAATAAAAAGGATGTTGGGACGTGCAGGGGATGGGGTAGGCATAGGGGACCTCCTTTGCAACAATGGGATGCCGGTCCTGGCGGGAGAGAGTGTGCGGCAGGAAATATATTTATTAATAAAATAAATATATTAGAAATGCCCCGCGATTGCAATTGACAGAATCCACAAAAAAGGCCCGCCCGTTTTGGGCAGATAAATGATTTTGACGCGGGCTTGTGGAGAACAGCCGAAGAAAAGGCGGTTTGTGCCGCCGAGACACACCCGCAGGGCGCGCTGCGGCGGAAAACCGATCTATATTAGGTAGGCAGCCTGTGGTGAACAAGCGGGCGGCGGGCGGAATCAGGGGGCATCGGAAGGGGTACGGGAAGAGATTTCGGCGAAATGCTTGAAATTACCGCCTTAAATTTGGTGAATTGTGATATTGCAAGAAAATGTGCAACATGGTATTGTTTAATTAAATCAAAAAACGAATACAGAAGGGAAGGAGGTCAGCAGAAGATACCGGCCGTTCCGGCGGCCGGTACTCAGGTCCGAAAAGAAAACGGGATCGTCCCGGTTTTCATTATAGCATCTTTTTGAATTTTCAGGGAGGATAAGAACCATGAGGATGAAACGAATCACCGCTCTTGCCCTGGCGGGTTGCCTGACGGCCAGCATGCTGACGGCCTGCGGGAACGCCAACAGCACGTCGGGCGCCGCTTCGGGCAGCGCGTCCGCGGCGACTACCGAGACTGCTGAAGTACCTGCCGACGCCGGCCTGCACAACCTGAGCGACGGTGTGCTGGACATCGGCACTACGATCAAATGGGACAGCCTGACGCCGCTGCGTTCCCAGGTGGGCAACAACGCGCCCTGGGCGTACCAGGTATACGAAACGCTGGCAGTTCTGAATTATGATAAGGAATACAAACCGCAGGTCGCCAAGAGCTGGTCGGCCCAGGACGACGGCCTGACCTTCGATGTGGAGATCTACGACTATGTCACCGACTCGGCCGGGAACAACATCACTGCCAACGACATCGTCTGGATGATCAATCTGAGCAAGGAAGCCGGTCTCAAGCCCTGCTTCTCCAAAGTGGAATCTGCGACGGCTACCGGCGACTATACCCTCCAGATCAAGATGACCCAGGATATGGTCGGCGCGTTTGAAGCGATCCTGACGAACACCTTCGTGGTCTCCCAGGCGGCCTATGAAGCCAGCGGCGATGAATTTGCCACGCAGATCGTTTCCACTGCCCCCTATGTGATCACGGAGTTCACGCCGGGTTCCACCATGACCATCGAAAAGCGCGACGATTACTGGCAGGACCCCGAACTGGTCGCTCCTTCTTATGCGGCCAACGTGGACAAGATCACCTATCACGTGATCACCGAAGCTTCCCAGGCGGGCATCGCGCTGGAGACCGGCGAACTGGACGGCTTCATGACTCTGGACGCCAACACGGCGAACCAGTTCGTGGGGAACCCCGACTTCACGATGATCGACACCCCCTACATCAACGGTTACCAGATGTTCTTCTCCGGCGATCCCAGCCGCGCCATCGAATCTGACGTCAATCTGCGCCAGGCCATCTGCTACGCCATCGACTGCGAGGGCCTGATCACCGGCGTCTTTGCCGGTTACGGCACCAAGATGCACGACTCTGCGGCCAACACGGCGGTCGGTTATCTCGAGAAGTGGGCCGAGGAGGATTACTACCCCTACGACCCCGAAAAGGCCAAGGAACTGCTGGCCCAGTCCAACTACAACGGCGAAGAACTGGTGCTCCTGGCCGGTTCCAACAGCACCTCCCAGCGCCTGACCCAGATGATCCAGGGCTACCTGGCGCAGGTCGGCATCAACGTCACGCTGAACCTGGCCGATCAGGCCCTGCTGACCTCCATCCGTCTGGACGGCAGCCAGTATGACATGTTCATCAACACCGTCGGCGGCGACTGGCTGGCCGATCACTGGTCCACCCGTTACGACATGAACGCCTACGCCACCGGCGACGCCTGCGCCCGCCATGACGAAGTGCTGGCCGAGATGCTGTATTCCACCTGGACCAAGGAGGGTTACACCGAGGAGAACATCGACGCCGTGCATGCCTACATCCGCGACAATATGTATGGTTTCGGCATGGTCCAGCCCAACAACATCGACATCTGGCGCAGCGAGATCGGTATCACGGAGCCCGTGCGCACCAACAAGGGCAGCGTGAACTGGGCTTCCAGCGTCTACAACGCGTAAACGACCGCCTTTTTCTAAGGCGCACAGAAAATTCGGTTATCCCTTTCACCGGCGGCCCTTTGCCGCCGATGCAAAGGGATAACCGCTCTTATAAAAGAAAACAACGGAGAAACGGGCAAAGGAGGTTGGCGTATGGGCAAATATGTGCTCAAACGGCTGCTTTGGATGATCCCCATTTCGCTCGGCGTGGCCATTCTGGTGTTTACCTTGATGACCTTCTGCCCCGGCGACCCGGCGGAGATCATTCTGGGCACCACCGCTACGGAAGAAAACCTGGAGGCCATGCGGGAACAGCTTGGCCTGAACGACCCCTATCTGGTACGGCTGGGCGACTATCTCAGCGATACCTTCCTGCATTTCGATCTGGGTGAATCCTGGACGACCGGCGTAAGCATCGCAGACTCCATCGTGGAGTGCCTGCCCCGCACCATGACGCTGACGGTCTGCACGCTGTGCATCGCGATCATCATCGGCATCCCGCTGGGCGTGGTGGCTGCGGTCTACCAGAACCGCTGGCCGGACAAAGTCAGCATGGTGCTGGCGCTGCTCGGCGTTTCGATCCCGAACTTCTGGCTGGCGCTGCTGCTGGTCATCCTGTTCTCGGTCAACCTGGGCTGGCTGCCGGCCATGGGTATCGGCGGCATCGAGTATTACATCCTGCCGGCTATGGCGGGCGCCACCAACGGCATCGCCACGCTGGCCCGCCAGACACGTTCCAGCATGCTGGACGTGATCCGCTCCGACTATATCACCACGGCGCGCGCCAAGGGCGTGCCGGAGATCCAGGTCATCCTCAAGCATGCGCTGAAAAACGGCCTGATCCCCATCATCACGGTCATCGGCACCCAATTCGGCAAACAGCTGGGCGGCACCATGGTCATCGAGACCATCTTCGCCATCCCCGGTATGGGCCAGCTGATCATCAACGCGGTCAACAGCCGCGATTACCCGGTGGTGCAGAGCGGTTCGATCTTCCTGGCCATCGTATTCAGCCTGTGCATGCTGGTCGTGGACCTGCTGTACGCAGCGGTCGACCCGCGCATCAAGGCGCAGTATTCCAAAGGCAAAGTCAGAAAAAAGGCAAAGGTGGTGACGGCAAATGGCTGAAGCAGCAACGGTAGTCAAGACCGCCAGACCGAAAAAGCAGTCGGAGTTTGTCCGCGTTTTTAAAGAACTGCGGAAAAACAGCACGGCGATGCTGGGGCTCTGCATCCTGCTGGTCGAGATCATCCTTGTGATCCTGGCGCCCGTGATCGCGCCCTATGATTACACCGCCATGGACATCGTGGCCGCGCAGCAGGGACCGTCCGCCGCGCACTGGTTCGGCACCGATGAACTGGGCCGCGATATCTTCAGCCGCGTGCTCTACGGCGGCCGCTACTCCATCTCGATGGGCGTGCTGGCGGTCATGATCAGCACGACGGTGGGCATGACCATCGGTGCGGTCGCCGGTTACTTCGGCGGCAAGGTGGACAACATCCTCATGCGCCTGCTGGACGTTATCCAGTCCCTGCCGGCCATGCTGCTGTCCATCGTGCTGTCCGCCGTGCTGGGTCCCGGCTATTTCAATACGATCCTGGCGCTGTCCGTCAACGGCATGCCTGCGTCCGCCCGTATGCTGCGGGCCCAGATGATGAAGGTGCGCGGCAACGAGTACATTGAAGCCGCCCAGTCCATCAACTGCAGCAAGTTCCGCATCATCGTGCGGCATATGATCCCCAACTCCTTCTCGCCCAACATCGTGCAGGCGACCATGTCCATCGCCCATATGATCGTCATGGCGGCCAGCCTGAGCTTCATCGGCCTGGGCGTGCAGCCGCCTACACCGGAATGGGGCGCGATGCTTACCGGCGCGCGGCAGTTCATCCGTCAGTGCCCGCATATGGTCATCTTCCCCGGCCTGGCGATCGCCGTGACGGTGCTGGCTGTCAACCTGATGGGCGACGGCCTGCGGGACGCGCTGGACCCGAAACTGAAACACTGAGAAAAGGAGGAGCGTTATGTCTGAACAGAACAAGAATGCGGGCGCGCCCTTCCTGGACGTAAAAGACCTGGTGGTGGAATATTATTCCGACGGCAAGGTGATCCACGCGGTCAACGGCGTGAACCTGACCCTGGAACGGGGCAAGACCCTGGGCCTGGTGGGGGAGACCGGCGCCGGCAAGACCACCATCGCCAAGAGCATCCTGCGCATCCTGCCCGACGTGGGCGCCAAGGTGGCGGGCGGGACCATCACCCTGGATGGGCAGGACCTGCTGGATCTGCCCGAACATGAGATGCGCAAGATCCGCGGCAACAAGATCTCGATGATCTTCCAGGACCCCATGACCGCCCTGAACCCGGTGCAGACCGTCGGCGACCAGATCGCGGAGGCGGTCCGCCTGCACAACGGCGGCAACAAGGGCGAGGCGGAAGAACGTGCCGAGGAAATGCTCAAGATGGTCGGCATCTCGGCCGACCGCTACCATGAATATCCGCACCAGTTTTCCGGCGGTATGAAACAGCGCGTGGTCATCGCCATTGCGCTGGCCTGCAACCCCGACCTGCTGCTGGCCGACGAACCCACCACGGCGCTGGATGTGACCATCCAGGCCCAGGTGCTGGACCTGATCGGCGAGCTGCGCAAAAAGTACAACACCGCCATGCTGCTCATCACCCATGACATGGGTGTGGTGGCCACCACCTGCGACAATGTGGCGGTCATCTATGCCGGCAATATCATTGAGTACGGCTCCAAGGAGCAGATCTTCGATCACCCCACCCATCCGTATACCATCGGACTGTTTGGGGCGATCCCCAGCATGAGCGAGGATGAGGAATGGCTGCATCCCATCGACGGCCTGCCGCCGGACCCGGCGGCGCTGCCGGAAGGCTGCGCGTTCCATCCGCGCTGCCCGTATGCCACCGAAGAGTGCAAGAAGCAGCCGATCGCCATGCAGACGACCAGCGACGGCCACCAGTGCCGCTGCTGCCACATCCAGCAAGTCGCGAAGGGGGAATAAAATATGGTACCAGTCATTGAAGTAAAGGGGCTGAAAAAGTATTTCCCCACGCCCCGTGGTTTGCTGCACGCAGTGGACGACGTCACCCTGACCATCGAACGCGGAAAAACGCTGGGCGTGGTCGGTGAGTCCGGCTGCGGGAAGTCCACCCTGGGCCGCACGATCATCCATCTGCAGGAAAGCACCGGCGGGCAGATCTTCCTCGAAGGAAAGGACATCACCCATGTTCGCGGCAAGGAACTGCGGGAAGCGCGGGAACGTATGCAGATCATTTTCCAGGACCCGTACTCCTCCCTGGACCCGCGCCAGACCGTGGACGCCACGATCCGTGAGCCGCTGGTGGTTTCCAAGCGTTACAAAAAGAATGAGATCGACGACGCCACCGCAGCCCTGATGGAGTATGTGGGCATCGACGCCCGGCTGCGGATGTCCTACCCGCACGAGCTGGACGGCGGCCGCCGCCAGCGTGTAGGCATCGCCCGCGCGCTGGCGCTGAACCCCGATTTCGTCGTCTGCGACGAGCCGGTGTCGGCGCTGGACGTGTCCATCCAGGCCCAGGTCCTCAACCTGCTGAAAAAGCTGCAGCAGGACCGGGGGCTCACCTACATGTTCGTGACCCACGATATGAGCGTGGTGCGGCATATCTCGGACGATATCTGCGTGATGTATCTGGGCCAGGTGGTGGAAAAGTGCCCGTCCCGGGAACTCTTCAAAAACCCGCTGCACCCCTACACCAAGGCGCTTCTGTCGGCGATCCCCTCGGTGGACATCCACCATCCCAACAAGCGTGAGATCCTCAAGGGCGAGATCACTTCGCCCATCGACCCCAAACCCGGCTGCCGCTTTGCCGCGCGCTGCCCGTTCGCCACGGAAGCGTGCCATCAGCCGCAAAAACAGGAGGAGGTCTCCACCGGGCATTTCGTGCGGTGCTGCCGCGTCCATGAACTGGGCTGATCCGCCGGGAAGGGAAGCCGTAACATGAAAGACATTTTGCTGTTTATCTCCGACCAGCATGCCTGGCGCCAGCAGGGCTACGCGGGGGACCCCGTCGTGCGGACCCCCAACCTGGACCGGCTGGCGGCGGAAGGCACGGTGATGCAGAACAACTACACCTCCTATCCGCTCTGTGTGCCGGCGCGCATGTCCATGATGAGCGGGCGGCTGGCAAGCCGCTGCGGCGTCATGAGCAATATGGCGGCGCTGGACTCCAACTGCCCGACCTTTGCCCACTGCCTGGATACGGCCGGGTATGAGACGGTCCTCTGCGGCCGTATGCACTTTGTGGGCGGCGACCAGCGCCATGGTTTTGCCCGGCGCATTGCCGGGGATATCACCCCCATCTACCAGAACCGTCCGGCGACCATCAAGCAGGAACGCGGCGTCCATGACCGCACGCTGCAGGATGCGCCGAGCTGTCTGGCCGCCATGGGCGGCGGGGACTCCCCCACGCTGGCCTATGACCGGTATGTGGTCTCCCGCGCGCTGGAATATCTGCAGCAGGATCACGAAAAACCGCAGTTCCTGTGCGTGGGGACCTACGCGCCCCACTACCCGTATGTGGCGCCGCGGGAACTGTATGATTACTATCACGACCGGGTCGCCATCCCGGAAGCCTCTTTCCACTACCCGGAACATCCGGCGCTGGCGGGCAAAAAGGCGCGGGATATGGACCCTGAGGTGGTCCGCGCCGCCCGTGCCGCCTACTACGGCATGGTGGAATTTGAGGACCGGCAGATCGGGGCTGTGTATGAGGCGTTCCAGGCCTACCTGAAACGCACCGGCCATGAGGGCGTCTTTGTCTATGTGTCGGATCACGGCGACCAGATCGGCGACCGCGGTTACTATGGGAAGAACGTTTTCTACGAGCAGTCCTCCCACACGCCCATGGTCTTTGTGGGGGACGGCATCCCGCGGGGACGCCGGCTGTTCGGCGCGACTTCCCTGATGGACCTGGGCCCCACGCTCTGCGAACTGGCGGGGGCGCCCCTGCCGCCCGCTGCGGACGGCAGAAGCCTGTGTCCCCAGCTGGCCGGCGGGGAGGACGACCTGGAACGCATGGTCATCGCGGAAGTTGGCGGCAGCATGGGCCGCGGTGCGGCAGGCTTTTCCTATGGCCAGATGGTCAAGTGCGGGCGTTTCAAGTACATCCATTATGATGGATATGACGAGGCGGACGCGCTGTATGACGTTGATGCCGATCCTGAGGAAACGACCGACCTGCGGGACCGCCATCCGCAGCTGGTGGCCAGGATGCGGGCCCTGCTGGCGGAAAAATGCCGGCCGGTGGACCAGATCCGCGCGGCTGCAGAGCAGATGCGGGAAAACCTGGGCATCCTGACGCGCTGCGACTTTGATAACACGGAAGAGCGCTGGCGCGCGCCGGAGTGCGCGCGGCATGCGCCCGAACCGATGGTCAAAAGCCGCCTTTGCCAATGATCCCCTGCGCCGGAACGCGGGATGCCTTCCACTGCTGCCCATGCGGCGGGGCGGACGGGCAAACCGCTTTGGCGCAGTTTTTGCAAACAGACGCAACAGGCGCGCAGCGGGCAGCCGCTGCGCGCCTGTTGCGTAAAAAGTTGTGAACGAGAAAGGAAAGCGCGATGTATCAGAGATTGTCGATCCACTCTGCCGGTGTTTGCTGCGGGTATATCGAAAATGTTGAGTTTGCCCGCCGCCCGGCAGGAACGCCCGGCGTGCGGCATCCTGTTCTGGAACGCGCGCTGTACATGCAGCTGCCGGACCCGTGCAGCGCCGAAGCGTTTGCGGTCTCCCACAATGCGCGCATGGCGGGAGACCCGGTGTATGCCGGCGGGATGAAAAAATTGAAAGACGCCGCGGTGCTGCACTGGGTGAAGGCGCGGGAAAAACTGCCGCCCACGATGATCGCACACGGGACGGCGGACGCCCTGATCCCCCCGGAACAGAGCCGCCTGCTCTACGACGCGCTGATACGGGCCGGGCAGGCCGCCGATCTGTACCTGGTCGAAGGCGCGGCGCATGCGGACCCGGTGTTCTTCCAGCAGCAAATGACGGATCTTTACGCGGCGTTTATCCGCAACACGACACAAGGGTAACAGAAAGGACGGAATATGGCAAAAGACATTCTGCTTTATATGTCGGATCAGCATTCCTACCGGCTGCAGGGGTACGCGGGGGACCCGATCGTGCGCACCCCCAACCTGGACCGGCTGGCCCGGACCGGCGTGGCCATGGCCAACGCCATGACGGCCTGCCCGCTCTGCGTACCGGCCCGGGCGGCCATGATCTCGGGCCAGCTGCCCAGCAACAACGGCGTGCTGTTCAACTTCGGCTCCCTGCCGTCGGACCAGGCCACCTTCCTGCACTGCCTCAATGCGGCCGGGTACGATACGGTCCTCTGCGGGCGCATGCACTTCGTGGGGCCGGACCAGCGGCACGGCTATTCCCGCCGCATCGCCGGGGACCGCACGCCGGTTTTCCACAACGGGGTCCCGGCCCCCAGGCGGGCCGACGGCACGCCCAGCAAGGTGACCGGCTATGACGAAAACGGGTCGGTGCGCTACATCGGCGGCGGGGATTCCCCCGTGCTGGCTTATGACCGCTATGTGGTGGAACATGCGCTGGAATATCTGGCGCAGGACCATGACCGCCCCCAGTTCATCACGGTGGGCACCTACGGGCCGCACTTCCCCTATGTGGCGCCGCCGGAACTGTACGATTACTATTACGGCAAGGTGGACCTGAGCGATGTGTCGGACACCTTTGACGGCGGTGCGGCGCTGGCGGGGAAAATGCAGGAAGCCGACCCCGAGGTAGCCCGCGCCGCGCGGGCGGCCTACTACGGCCTGGTGGAAATGCAGGACCGCCACATCGGGGCCGTGTACGACGCGTTCCAGGCGTACCTGCAACGCACCGGGCGCGAGGGCGTGTTCCTCTATGTGTCGGACCATGGCGACATGAACGGCACCCATGGGTATTACGGCAAGCAGGTCTTTTACGACCCTGCCGTGCACATCCCCTTTGTGGTGCAGGGCGACGGCATCGCCCGGGGTCGCACCATCGAAAGCCCGGTAAGCCTGCTGGACGTGGGGCCCACGGTCTGCGAACTGGCGGGGGTCGAGCCGCTGCCCGGCGACGGCAAGAGCCTGGCGCCGCAGCTGGCGGAGGGGACCGGGGACCCCGAGCGGATGGTGCTCAGCGAACTGTACACCTACCTGGCGGGCGGCGGGACTTCCCTGGGCCGCATGGTCCGCTGGAAAGACTGGAAATATTTCGTCTATTCCGGCCTGGAGGATGACCCGCACCTCTACCGCTGCAGCCTGGACCCCAACGAAGAGCACAACGTCGCGGCGCAATACCCGGACGTGGCCGCCCGGCTGAAGGCGTTCGCGGACCGCTACAGGAGCTACGACGAGGTCATGGTCCATGAGCGCTGGGCCATGCGCCAGCTGAAGATCCTGCGGAACTGCAATTTTGACGACCCGCAGGAACGCTGGCAGTGCCCGGAACTTCCCGAACTGGAACACCCGGTCTGTACGAAGAAGAATTTCGGGCCTACGCCGTGGGTGATCCAGATGAAAAAGATGCTGGAAGGATCCTAATACGCTGAAAAGCAGACCCCGGCCCCGGACCATTGCGGTCCGGGGCCGGGGTTTTTCAGGCGGTTGCCTTGGTGCTTATCAGCAGGCCGCACGGGAAGGGGGCGGCGGCGGGGCTGCCGTCAGGAGACGAGCCAGGAGCCGGTCAGGCCGGTCACGGTGAAGGCCGTCAGGACATACAGCAGGATGGAAGTGATGTACGCGAACGGGATCGAGAGCTTGAGGTAATCCTTGGACTCGACCTTCGTGTACGCCAGGCCCCAGGCGATCCAGCTCTGGGTGATGCAGGAACCGACGTTCACCGTGGTGGACGGGATCGTGAACACGCAGAACAGGAACGGGGCGGAGAAGCTGCCGACGCCGCGCAGCACGCCCAGCGTAGCGGCGCCGCAGCCGTACAGGGTCAGGGGGCCGCGGAAGAAGCCCATGATGGACAGGGCCGCAAACAGCGCGCAGATGACGTACTCATTGGTGGGCATGAAGCTGCCGAGCACTTCCTTGAAATAGGGGGCCGCGTAGCTGGCGCAGGTGTTGAACATGGGCAGGGTCAGCAGGAAGCCGATCAGCGGGGCGGTATCGACCACGCCGTCATAGTACAGCTTGTTGACCAGCTGGCAGTTCTCTTTGAAGCTGCCCTTCATGCGGCCGCAGAGGAACAGCGCCGCAAAGCCCGCGATGACGAAACCGCCGATGACGGAGAAGTCGAACGCGATCTTCAGCACGACGGGGACGATGGGCAGGATCAGGGCGTAGAGGGGGGCGTCCTTCTGCTCGGAAGCGCCGCGGGTCTGGGCGGCCCAGGCGTGGCTGGGCTTGCTCACCTTCAGGTAGACGCCCGCCAGGATGCAGACCACCACCAGCGAGATGGCCAGGGCAAAGTAGCCCCAGTGGGTGGCGTACCAGGTGAAGGAGAACTCGGGCATTTCGTCAGCCGCCAGGATGAAGGCGCGCAGCTGGCTCCACTGCAGGACCGGGTTCAGGTACATACCGGCAGAAACGGAACCCATAAAGGTGAACATGGCGATGGCCTTGGGCACGCCGAGGGACATCAGGATGGGCAGCACGATAACGCCGATGGCGATAACGGGGCCCGCGCCCATCATGGCCGTGAAGATGAAGGCCGTAACGACGTTCAGCAGGATGATGGTGACGATGGGACGGTCGCCGCCCAGCTCCACGGTCTTGCGGATCAGGGTGGAGGCGATGCCGGTGTCCATCAGGACGCGGCCGAACCAGGCGCCCCAGCAGACGTTGACCAGCGTGGTGCCCCAGCCTTCGGGCGCGCTCTGGTAGATGTTGTTCAGGATGGAGACGAGGCTCGTGCCGGAATCCCCGCCGAACTGCAGGATCTCATTCTCCGCAATGAATTCGGGCGAGGCGACCAGCGTGCCGAGCAGGGACAGCGCCGTCCAGATGGTGGCGATGACCAGGAAGCCGATCATCAGGTTGTGGCCCTTGACGCAGTAGTAAGCCAGGCCAAAGAAGCTCAGAACCAGGATGATACCAATCACAAATTCCATGATATTCCTCCTTTTTGTTCTGTCCGTCCCCCTTCCGGGCGGACAGTTGTGATTGATGGATCGTACCTATTATATACGAAAACGTTTTCATATGCAACAAAAAGTTCATGTTTTGTAGAAAATTTTGTCATATTTGCCAACACAGAACAAAAATGGCGTTTCCGACCGCAAATGGCTCCATGACGCAGTCTTTCGGGGATGCTACCGGTAGAAGGCCCGGCAGGCCAAGGCGGCGGGGCGCCGCCGGCACAGAAAAAAGCCCTTTCATAACGGCAGGACGGGACCCGGCGCGCCGCCGCTTTGCAGCGCCATTTGAAGAACGCGGGAAACTGTAGTATAATAGATCCCAGATTCAGGGCGCGCGGCGCCCGGCAGGAGGATATGTCAGATGAAGATCGCAGTTGCAGGGACCGGATACGTAGGCCTTTCCATCGCGGTGCTGCTGGCCCAGCACCACCACGTCACGGCGGTGGACATCCTGCCGGAAAAAGTGGAAAAGATCAACCGGCGGCAAGCGCCCATCCAGGATGAATACATCGAAAAATACCTGGCCGAAAAGCCGCTGGACCTGACCGCCACGCTGGACGGCGAGGCCGCCTACCGGGACGCGGAGTTCGTGGTGGTGGCGGCCCCCACCAACTACGACAGCCGCAAGAATTTCTTTGATACGTCGGCGGTGGAGGCGGTGCTGGATCTGGTGATGCAGGTCAACCCCGATGCCGTCATCGTCATCAAGTCCACCATCCCGGTGGGCTACACCCGCCATATCCGGGAAAAGACGGGGAACCGCAACATCCTGTTCAGCCCGGAATTCCTGCGGGAAAGCAAGGCCCTCTACGACAACCTCTACCCCAGCCGCATCATCGTGGGCACCGATCCCGATGACGCCCGCCTGACCGAGAAGGCCCATGTCTTTGCAGGTCTTTTGCAGGAAGGCGCCATCAAGGAGAACATCGACACGCTGTTTATGGGCTTTACCGAGGCCGAGGCCGTCAAACTGTTCGCCAACACCTACCTGGCCCTGCGGGTGAGCTACTTCAACGAGTTGGATACCTATGCCGAGAGCAAGGGCCTGAACACCCGCGACATCATCCGGGGCGTCTGCCTGGACCCGCGCATCGGCGACCACTACAACAACCCCAGCTTCGGATACGGCGGCTACTGCCTGCCGAAAGATACCAAGCAGCTGCTGGCCAACTACGCCGACGTGCCGGAAAATCTCATCGAGGCCATCGTGGAATCCAACCGCACCCGCAAGGACTACATCGCCGACCGGGTGCTGGAACTGGCCGGGGCCTACACCGGCAGCAGCGACTACGACCCCGCCAGGGAGCACCCGGTGGTGGTGGGCGTTTACCGCCTGACGATGAAATCCCATTCCGACAACTTCCGCCAGTCCAGCATCCAGGGCGTCATGAAGCGCATCAAGGCCAAAGGGGCCGAGGTCATCATCTACGAGCCCACGCTGGAGGACGGCGCGACCTTCTTCGGCAGCCGTGTGGTCAACGACCTGGACAAGTTCAAGGCGCAGAGCAAGGCCATCATCGCCAACCGCTACGACAGCGATCTGGACGACGTGCAGGAAAAAGTGTACACCCGGGACCTATTCCGGCGGGACTGAGCGGGCAAAGGGCGCGCCGCGACCCGGCCATTCCCAAAAGGGGCAGCAGCCGCGTCAGGCAAAGCCGTGCGCGGCCGCTGCCCCTTTTGGCGTACCCGGCCGGCGGAACGCCAGGGGCTTGACAGCCGGGGCGCGGCATGGTACAATGGCCCCTTAAAAAGTTAGTTATAACTAACCAAGGGGCGCCGCACAGCCGGGCATCCTGTACAGCGGATGCGCCGGCGGGAAGAACGCCCGCGCCGCCCGCCAAACTTTTTGACAACAGGAGGTATCGGATATGGATACTACCGTCTGGCAGGCTTTCGGCCTGACGCTGCTGGCCGGGCTCAGCACCGGCATCGGCAGCCTGATCGCGCTGGTCAGCCGCCGCACCAACCGCAAATTCCTCTCAGTGGCGCTGGGTTTTTCCGCCGGGGTCATGATCTATGTCTCGCTGGTGGAGATCCTCGACGAAGCGCGGGCCACCCTGACGGCCCAGCTGGGCGCGCGCAGCGGCGGCTGGGCCGCGGCGGCGGCGTTTTTCGGCGGCATGCTGGTCATCGCCCTCATCGACCGCCTGATCCCCGAGGGGGAGAACCCCCACGAGGTCAAGCGGATGGAAGCCATGGAGGACCCGCCCCCCGCGCGGCTGCTGCGCATGGGGCTGTTCACGGCGCTGGCCATCGCCGTCCACAACTTCCCCGAGGGGCTGGCCACCTTCGTTTCGGCCCTGCAGGAGCCGGGGCTGGCGGTGCCCATCGTGGCGGCCATCGCGCTGCACAACATCCCCGAGGGCATCGCCGTTTCGGTACCCATCTACCAGGCCACCGGCTCGCGCGGGCGGGCCTTCGTCTACTCCTTCCTCTCCGGCCTGGCCGAGCCGCTGGGGGCGCTGGCGGGGTGGCTGGTGCTGCGGCCCTTCATGAACGGCGCCCTTTTCGGCGTGCTCTTTGCCGGGGTGGCGGGCATCATGGTGTTCATCTCCTTCGACGAATTGCTGCCCGCAGCCCGGGAGTACGGCGAACACCACCTCTCCCTCTACGGCCTGATCGCCGGCATGGCGCTGATGGCGGTCAGCCTGCTGCTCTTCCTGTGACGGCATTTTGCACAAAAAAATAAGCCGGCAGCCGCTTTTCCTGTTGGATTTTGCCGCGCGCCATGCTATACTGAACAGGAGAAGGCAGGCGCGACCTGCCGTGTCAGAAAGGAACGGTGTTCAAAGATGGCAAACAACTTTACTTTTTATTCCCCGACCGAGATCGTGTTCGGGCGCGGCACCCAGGGCAGCACGGCGGACTATATCAAAAAGTACCACGGCAGCCGGGTGCTGGTGGTTTACGGCAGTGAGCGCGTGGTCAAAAGCGGCCTGATGGACAGCATCGTGGCGCCCATGCGGGCGGCGGGGCTGGAATGCTGGCTGCTGGGCGGCGTGGTGCCCAACCCCCATCTGGGCAAGGTCTACGAGGGCATCGGGATCGGCAAGCGGGAGGGCGTGGACTTCCTGCTGGCGGTGGGCGGCGGCTCGGTCATCGATACGGTCAAGGCCATCGCCTACGGCCTGGCGGAGCCTGAGGAGGACGTCTGGACGCTGTTTGAACATACCCGCACGGCCAAAGCCTGCCTGCCGGTGGCTTCGGTGCTGACCATTGCCGCCGCAGGCAGCGAGTCCAGCAACAGCTGCGTCATCACCAACGAAAAGACCGGCGAGAAGCGCGCCTATGACGACGACGTGGCCCGGCCCAAGTTCGCGGTCATGAACCCCGAACTGACGCTGACCCTGCCCGACTACCAGACCGAGAGCGGCTGCACCGACATCATGATGCACACGATGGAGCGCTACTTCACGGCCACCGCCGACATGGAACTGACCGACGCCATCGCCGAGGCGCTGCTGCGCACCGTGATGGAGAACGCAAAGATCCTGCACACCCGCCCCGACGACTACAAGGCCCGGGCGGAGGTCATGTGGGCGGGGTCCCTGGCCCACAACGGCCTGACCGGCTGCGGCAACGGCGACGCGGACTTTGCCACCCACATGCTGGAGCATGAGCTGGGCGGAATGTTCGACGTCACCCACGGCGCGGGGCTGGCGGCCCTGTGGCCCAGCTGGGCGCGGTACGTCTGCGCCAGCGTGCCGGGGCGTTTTGCGCGCTACGCCGTGCAGGTGATGGGCGTGGCCCCCGAAGGCACCGAGGCCGAACTGGCCGAGAAGGGCATCCGCGCCATGGAGGATTTCTACCGCAGCATCGGTATGCCCACCAATTTGCGGGAACTGGGCCTTGCCCCCACCGAGGAACAGCTGCGCGCGCTGGCCCGCGGCTGTGCGGCGGCCTGCGGCGGCAGCCGCGGCGCGGCCAAGGTGCTGTACGAGGAGGATATGTACAACATTTACAAGATGGCGCTGTGAACCCGGCCCGCTCACCGTCCGTCCTGCAGGGCGGCTGCGCCCAGGCAGGCCAGCCCCAGCCCCAGCATCAGCAGGCCGGTGCGGGCGTCCAGCGCGTTCAGCGCCGTCAGGACGGCCACGGCTACGCCCATAGCCAGCCCTACGCCTTTTAAAATAGTAACCGCCAGCGCGGCCCACGGTCTTTCCGGGGCCGCCTGCTCTTTTTTGACCTGCATCAGTTCGTCCAGCGAAACGCCCAGCACCTCCGCCAGCAGCGGCAGGCTGCTCACGTCGGGGCAGGAGAGGTCCCGCTCCCATTTCGATACGGCTTTGTCGGTCACGCCCATCTGCCCGGCCAGTTCGGCCTGGGTCATGCCCTTTTCTTTGCGCAGGGCGGCGATCAGCTGTCCCAATGTCTGTTTCATGGCTCTGTCGGCTCCTTTTCTTGTCGGTTTTGGATTCGCGGCGGCGGCGCGGGGCGTTCCCGGCCGCAGCCTTATTGTACCGCAGGGCGGCGGTTTCCTCAACCGACCGGCAGTTGAGCGCCCCCGACCGCTGGTTTACCCGGGGTCGAGGGGCTTGTTTGGCCTGACGGGACGCAGTATAATGAAAAAAACAGGCCGCCGGGGCGGGGCCCCGGGAAGAGGGAGGATGAAAGTGTGATCGACGCCATCCGGGTCCGCGGCGCGCGGGTCCATAACCTGAAAAATATCGACGTGGACGTGCCGCTGCACAGGATCGTGGGGGTGGCGGGGGTGTCCGGCTCCGGCAAATCGTCGCTGGCGCTGGGCGTGCTCTATGCCGAGGGCTCCCGCCGCTATCTGGACGCCCTCTCCACCTACACCCGCCGCCGCATGACCCAGGCGGCCAAGGCCGCCGTGGACGAGGTGCTCTATGTGCCCGCGGCCCTGGCGCTGCACCAGCGCCCCGGCGTTCCGGGCATCCGCAGCACCTTCGGCACCGGCACCGAACTGCTCAACAGCCTGCGGCTGATGTACAGCCGTCTGGCCAGCCACCGCTGCCCCAACGGCCACTACCTGCCGCCCACGCTGGCGGTGGCGGCCGGGCAGGCGCTGGTCTGCCCGGCGTGCGGGGCGGAGTTTTACGCCCCCGGGGCCGAGGAACTGGCCTTCAACAGCCAGGGGGCCTGCCGCACCTGCGGCGGCACCGGCGTTGTGCGCACGGTGAACAAGGCCGCCCTGGTGCCCGACGAAAGCCTGACCATCGAGCAGGGGGCCGTAGCGCCCTGGAACTCGCTGATGTGGTCGCTGATGGTGGACGTCTGCCGGGCCATGGGGGTGCGCACCGATGTGCCTTTCCGCGAACTGACCGACCGGGAAAAGGACATCGTCTACAACGGCCCGGCGGAGAAAAAGCACATCCTCTACCACTCCAAGCATACCAACGAACTGGCGGAACTGGACTTTACCTATTATAACGCCACCTACACGGTGGAGAACGCCCTGGCCAAAGTCAAGGACGAAAAAGGCATGAAGCGGGTGGAAAAATTCCTCACCACCGGCCCCTGCCCTGACTGCGGCGGTACCCGCCTGTGCGAAGCCGCCCGTGCGCCCCGGCTGCGGGGCCTCGGGCTGGACGAAGCCTGCGCCATGACGCTGTCGGAACTGGCGGGCTGGGTGGACGGCGTGCCGGATACCCTGCCCGCAGCCATGCGCCCCATGGCCCGCAGTATCTGCGAAAGTTTCCAGACCGTGGCCCGCCGCCTGCTGGACCTGGGGCTGGGCTACCTGGCGCTGGACCGCGCGGCCGCCACGCTCTCCACGGGGGAGCGCCAGCGCATGCAGCTGGCCCGGGCCGTGCGCAACCGCACCACCGGCGTGCTCTACGTGCTGGACGAACCCTCCATCGGGCTGCACCCCTCGAACATCGTGGGGCTGCAGGGCGTGATGGAGGACCTGATCGCCGACGGCAACTCCATCGTGTTGGTGGACCATGACACCCAGATCCTGGCCAAAGCCGGCTGGATCATCGAGATGGGCCCCGGCGCAGGCGCCTCGGGCGGGCAGGTGGTGGCCGCCGGTACGGTGCCGGCGGTGGCGCGGGACCCTGCTTCCCGCATCGGGCCGTTTTTGGCGGGCCGGCCCGTGCAGGTGCGGCAGCCCGCGCCCCGGGACCGCCTGTTTGCATATGGGCGCATCCGGCTGGAGACCGGGCCCATCCATACCGTGCAGCCGCTGGAGGTACAGATCCCCAAAGGGCGGCTTACGGTGGTCACCGGCGTGTCGGGTTCCGGCAAGACCACCCTGATCCTCGAAAGCCTGGTCCCCGGGCTGCAGGCGGCCATCGCCGGGCAGCCGCTGCCCGCCCACGTGCGGGCGGCGGACCCCGGTGCGCTGCGGCAGGTCAAACTCATCGACGCCACACCCATCGGCATCAACGTGCGCTCCACGGTGGCGACCTATGCGGGCGTCCACGACGAACTGCGCAAGACCTTCGCCCGCACCCCCGACGCCAGACGGCTGGGGTACAAGGCAGGGGATTTCTCCTACAACACCGGCAGGCTGCGGTGCCCCACCTGCGACGGCACCGGCGTCATCAGCCTGGACGTGCAGTTCCTGCCCGATGTGGACATCCCCTGCCCGGACTGCCGCGGCGCGCGCTATGCCAAAGAGGCCGCGCTGGTGCGGTACGAAGGCCCGGCGGGGCGCTGCACCCTGCCCGAACTGATGGCCATGGACGTACACACGGCGCGGGAGGCCTGCCGGGGGCTCAAGCTGGTCAGCCAGCGCCTGCAGGTGCTGGACGACCTGGGCCTGGGCTACCTGACCCTGGGGGAAGAAACGCCCAGCCTTTCCGGCGGCGAGGCCCAGCGGCTCAAGCTGGCCAGCGAGATGGGCCGCCCCCAGGGCGACAGCCTGTTTGTCTTTGACGAGCCGACCATCGGCCTGCACCCGCTGGACGTGCAGACCCTGCTGGGCGTGTTCGAGACGCTGATCCGCCAGGGGGCCACCGTGGTGGTCATCGAGCATGACCTGGACGTGATCCGCAACGCCGACTACCTCATCGACATGGGCCCTGGCGGCGGGACGGCGGGCGGCCGCATCGTGGCCCGGGGCACGGCGGCAGACCTCAAAAGCTGCCCCGAAAGCGCCACCGGGCGCTTCCTGTAAGGAAAATTGCGCGCGGGGGGCGGTTTTCCCGCCCTCCGGCTTGCGCAGACCCCCGCAAATGTGGTATAGTGGACTTCGTCAGACGGCCTGCCCCCTGCGGCGGGCCGCGGCTTGCGTATCGCGACCAACCGTTATGGAAAGGACAAATCCCTATGAAAGAAAACAATACCAGCCTTCTGCGCGTGATCCTGCGGGTGCTGCAGGGCGTGCTGATCGGCGTGGGCGCAGTGCTGCCGGGCATCTCCGGCGGCGTGCTCTGCGTCGTGTTCGGCATCTACAAGCCGGTCATGGAACTGCTGGGCGACCCCATCCGCAAATTCCGCACCCACGTGCCCAAGCTGCTGCCGGTCATCGTCGGCGGCGCGGTGGGCTTCCTGGGGGTGGCCAAGATCCTGGCGTTCTTCCTGGAAGCCTACCCCGCCCCCTCGGTCTGCCTGTTCATCGGCCTCATCACCGGCATGCTGCCCTCGCTCTTCCGGGAAGCCAACGAGAAGGGCCGTGTCAAAAACGCCTGGGTGCCGCTGGCCGTCGCCTTTGTGGTGATCCTGGCGCTGCTCATCTCGCTGAACCTCTTCTCCATCACCATCACGCCCAACTTCGGCTGGTATGTGTTCTGCGGCTTCTGTCTGGCGCTCAGCGTCATTGCCCCGGGCATGAGCTTCTCCACGCTGCTCATGCCGCTGGGCCTGTACACCCCCTTCGTGGACGGCCTGGGCAGCCTCGATTTCTCCATCCTGGTCCCGGCGGGCATCGGCGCGGTGGTCACGGTCATCTGCCTGGCCCGCGCTGTGGACGCCCTGTTCGACCACTTCTACGCCTACGCGTTCCATGCCATCATCGGCATCGTCATCGCCGCCACCATCATGATCGTCCCGGTGGACAGCTTCACCTCCCTGGGGTCGGCGGCCGTCAACGTGGTCTGTCTGGCGGTGGGCGTCGCGGCTGCGCTGGCGCTGGACCGCTTCAATTCCAGCATCCCCAAGCAGGACGACTGAGCCCTGCGCGTCCGGTCGTGCGACCCGGGCCGTCCCCCGGACGGCCCGTTTTTTGGTATCCGGGGCGCTGCGCCCCGGGAAAGGAGCTTTCCCATGCAGTATCAGCAAGTATACGACCTCTGGCGCGCCCGCGCCGTGGAGGACCCCGACCTGCGCGCCGAACTGGCCGCCGTGCAGGGCGACGAAGCCGCCGTCGCCGACCGTTTCTACCGCGACCTTGCATTCGGCACCGGCGGGCTGCGCGGCGTGATCGGCGCAGGCAGCAACCGCATGAACATCTACACCATCCGCCGCGCGACCCAGGGGCTGGCGGACTATATCAACGCCGAGGGCCTGCCCAAAAAGGTCGCCGTCGCCCACGACAGCCGCATCAAGGGCGATCTGTTCAGCCGCGAGGCCGCCCGCGTGCTGGCCGCCAACGGCATCACCGCCTGCCTCTACCCCCGGCTGGAACCCACCCCGGCGCTGTCCTGGGCGGTGCGGTACCTGGGCTGCGGCGCGGGCATCTGCGTCACCGCCAGCCACAACCCCGCTCAGTACAACGGTTACAAGGTCTACGGGGCCGACGGCTGCCAGATCACGCTGGAGGCCGCCGCCAAAGTGCTGGCCGCCATTGGGCAGCATGACTATTTCGACAGCCCCAAACTGGCGGACTATGACGAAGCCGTAGCCGCCGGGACCATCCGGGCCATCCCCGACGCCTGCCTGTCGGACTTTGTGGACGCGGTGCTGGCCCTGCGCCCCGGCAACGATGTGAGCAAACTCAAGCTGGTCTACACGCCGCTGAACGGCAGCGGCCTGGAGCCGGTCAAACTGCTGCTGGAACGCATGGGCGTAACGCAGCTTACCGTGGTGCCCGAGCAGGCGCAGCCCGACGGGAATTTCCCCACCTGCCCCTACCCCAACCCCGAGATCCGCCAGGCCATGGAGGCGGGGCTGAAACTCTGCGACGCCGTCCGCCCCGACCTGATGATCGGCACCGACCCCGACTGCGACCGCATGGGGGCCGCCGTGCCCGACGGCCAGGGCGGCTACCGGCTCATCACCGGCAACGAGATGGGCGTGCTGCTGCTGGACTACATCTGCCGCACGCGCACCGCCAACGGCACCATGCCGGAGGCCCCCGTGGCGGTGACCACCATCGTCTCCACCGACATGGCGGACCCCATCGCCCAAAAATACGGCGTGGAACTGCGCCGCACGCTGACGGGCTTCAAGTTCATCGGCGAGCAGATCGGCCTGCTGGAAGCCGAAGGCCATGCCGAACGCTATATTTTCGGCTTTGAGGAGAGCTACGGCTATCTTTCCGGCGGCCACGTGCGGGACAAGGACGGCGTCAACGCCGTCATGCTGGCCTGCGAGGCTGCCGCCTGGTACGCCGCCCGGGGCATGAGCCTGCTGGACGCGGTCAACGCATTGTACAAAGAGCACGGTTTCTACCGCAGCGCGCTGAAAAGCTACACCTTTGAAGGCGAGAGCGGCATGCGCACCATGCAGGGCATCATGGCCCGCCTGCGGGCGGACGAGCCTTTCGTCATCGCCGGGTACGGCGTGGACAAAGTCACCGACTACCAGCGCAGCGGCACCGGCCTGCCGAAAGCCGACGTGCTGGAGTACCGGCTGGAAAACGGCGCCAAGCTGATGGTCCGCCCCAGCGGCACCGAACCCAAGATCAAGGTCTACCTGTCCGCCGTGGCGGGCAGCGAGGCGGAGGCCGACGCCATCAACGAACGGCTGGCGGAAGCCGCAGGCGCCTGGATGCAGGCGTGAGCGCAGGAAAACAGAGAAACAAAAAGGACCGGCTCTGCCGGTCCTTTTTTTGTGCCGGTGCCCCGTCCGGCGTTTTTCGCGCCGGACGGGGCATACTGTGACCAGGACCGCCGGCAGAAAGGAGACGACCATGACACTGAACGCCTACCGCGCCTGGCTGCAGCAGAGGGAACGCAGCGCAGGCACCATTGAAAAATACCTGCGGGACACCGCCCGCTTTTTCCGGGAGACCGGCGCGCCCGACGCCCCGCCCAAAGAGGCCGTCGCCGCCTGGCGGGACGACCTGGCCCGCCGCGGCTACTGCGCCGCCAGCGTCAACGCCATGCTGGCCGCCGTCAACGGCTACCAGGAGTTCCGCGGCGCGCCGGAAGCCAAGGCCAGGCCGCTCAAGCGCCAGCGGCGGGTCTTTTGCGACGCAGGGCGGGAACTGACCCGCGCGGAGTATTTCCGCCTGCTGGCCGCCGCCCGCCAGAGCGGCCGCAAGCGCACGCTGCTGGTTTTGCAGACGCTGTGCGCCACCGGCATCCGGGTCTCGGAACTGCCCTTCATCACGGCGGAAGCCGTGCGCCGGGGCCGGGCGGCCATCCGCTGCAAGGGCAAATGCCGGGAGATCTTGCTGCCCGCCGAACTGTGCAAGCGGCTGGGGCGCTGGTGCAGCCGGCGGCGCATCCACACGGGGCCGGTGTTCCTGAGCCGCAGCGGCCGCCCGCTGGACCGCATCACGGTGTGGAAAATGATGAAGGCCCTGTGCGAACGGGCGGGCGTGGCGCGGGAGAAGGTGTTCCCCCACAACCTGCGGCACCTGTTCGCCAGGACCTTCTACGGGCTGGAAAAAAATCTTGCCAAGCTGGCCGACCTGCTGGGGCATTCCAGCATCGAGACGACGCGGATCTATATCATGGAATCCGGCGCGGAACACCGGCGGCTGCTGGACCAGATGCATCTGCTGCTGTAAAAAACATACAAAAGTACGGTTCTGTTGCATCTGGTACATTCTATAGAAAAAGCAGAAACTTCTCATTTGAATGTATAGTTTATGGTAGCACAGCGCGCTTAAAAAATCAAGCGCGTCAAGGCCATTTTGTTGCTTTAACCAAAAAAGGCGCACGAAAGCGATCGGACAAACTGCACGCTTGTCCGATAGTTTCCGTGCGCCCTTTTGTCAGGTACTGCCGTTTTTGGGCAAAACCTCCCCTCCGCAGCCCGCACCCGGGAACGGCAGGCGCGCCGTCACCCCGCACAGGCAACAGAACCGTACTTTTGTTTGCTCGTGGGGGAAGGGGGCGAGGCGCTTGCACGAAGTACAGGAGATCCTGCCCGGCCGCCCGCTTGCAGCCTTCCTGCAAAGCGCCGGCAGCGGCTGGAACGAAGGGACGCAGGCCACCTACCGCCGCGCCCTGCAGGAACTGCAGGGCTACATGGCGGCCCACGGCCCGCCCACCGTACAAAGCCTGCAGGCCTGGCGGCAGTCCCTGCGCGAAACGTACAGCCTGCGCAGCATCAACCTGCGCATCGCGGCGGCCAACCATTATTTCCGCTGGTGTGAACGGCCCGACCTGGTCATGCACCATGAACGTCCGGCCAAGACACCGTCCCCGGAACTGAGCCGCAGCGAATACCTGCGCCTGCTGCGCGCCGCCCGCGCGCAGGGCCAGCGGCAGTTATACCTGCTGGTCAAGCTGTTCGCCCTTACCGGCCTGCCGCTGCAGTGCCTGGGGCAAGTCACCGCCGCCGTCGTGCGGGCGGGCGGCGGGGAACTTTCCTGCCGCGGGCAGCCCTTTGCCCTCTGCCTGCCCGACAGCCTGCAGCGCGAACTGCTGGCGTACATGGAGGAACAGCACACCGGCAGCGGGCCGCTGTTCGTCAGCCGCAGCGGGCGGGTCGTGAACCGTTCCCACCTGTGCCGCAGCATCCAGGAACTCTGCCGCACCGCAGGCGTGCCCGAAGAAAAGGGCAGCCCCCGCTGCCTGCGCGCCCTGTGGCGCAGCACGCAGGACCGGCTGCACGCCGACATGGAGCAGCAGATCCGCAACATTTACAGCCTGCTGCTGCAGGCGGAAGAAGAAACGGCGGGCTGGTCCGCAGGGGCCTAGGACGCCCCGATCCCCAAAGCAGGAACGTCCGGCTTGCCGGGCGAACCGATAAAACCGATGCAAGTTTTAAAGGAGGAATTTTGGAAATGCGAACAGGCAGAAAAGGCTTTCGCCGCGTGGTCGCGTGGGTATGCTCCCTGGCGCTGTGCGCCAGCATGATGCCCGCCGCGGTCTTTGCGGAGGGGCCGGAAACCACGCCGGAACCGACGCCGGTGGTCGAAACGAATGTTTCGGAAGAACCTTCCCCGGCTCCCAGCGAGGAACCGGCGGGAGAACCTTCCCCTGAGCCAAGTGCAAGTCCCGCGCCCAGCGAGGAGCCGACAACTTCACCCACGGATACGGCTGAAACTGTTCTTTCTCTCAAAAATAGTACCGCGCCAACTTATGTGGTAGGCGAAACACCGCAAGACACCTCGCTTCCTTCCCCGCAGGCCGATGAGGGGTACGTCTGGGATGAAGCATCCAAAACCCTGACAATCACAGAAAGTACCGGCGACTACAGTTCAAATCCAACCAATCGTCCTTATGACGCCTACAAAAACCAGGCTCTCAAAATTGTTATCGACGGCGATACCGATTTGGTGGTCGGTTCTTACGCATTCAAATCGTTTTCCGCGCTTCAAAGTGTCGAGATCAAAGCCTGTGGAGACATAAAAGACCACGCCTTCAATTTATGCTCAAACCTGAGCGAAGTCAACATTGAAATCTGTGGCAACATTGGTGACCGCGCTTTTGGTTCCTGCAGCAAACTGCAGACCGTAGAAATTGGAAACTGCGGTGATTTGGATGTATATGTTTTCCAGAACTGCTCGGCGCTGAAAAGTTTTACTGTGACCGGCTCCTGTGGGGATATCGGCACGAATGCTTTCAACGGTGCCCGTGCGCTGCAAACCCTCAAACTTGCACAGTGCGGGGATCTTGCCGACAGCCTGTTTTCCAATTTGAGCAATCTGGCAACTGTTGATCTGGGAACCTGCGGCAATATTGGTGCGAGTGCTTTCAGCAATTGCACTGCTTTAACCAGCCTCTCCCCGCTCACCTGCGGTGACATCGGGAACCGTGCATTTTACGGGTGCAGCCAGCTCAAAGAAGTAACCATCACCAAGTGCGGAAACATCAAACAATCTGCATTTGGCAAGAGCGGTTTGGAAACCCTCACTATTGTTGAATGCGGCGACGTCGAAGCGCAAGCCTTCGTAGATAATACCAATCCATTCAACGGCGGCCCGCTCAAGACTGTTCTCATTGAAAAATGTGGCAATATTGGCGGAAGTGCATTCACCTATCTCAAGAACCTGGAAAGCGTCACGATCAACAGCTGCAATGAGATTTCCAGCCAGGCTTTTTCTTTCAATTCCGGCCTCAAGCACCTGACAATCAATGACTGTAAAACTATAGGCGACACAGCATTTATGTCGACTGGTGCCCCGATTGAGGAGTTGACTCTGCGCGGCTGCACTCTGGAATCCTCCTCTTTCTATATGTCAAAAATAACCAATCTTACGCTTGAGGATATCAACAAGCTGGGAGACAATGCCTTCCAGAGTTCTACCGTAACAAACCTGACCCTTTCCAACATCACGGAACTGGGAGCTTCGGTTTTCGCTGGCTGCAAAGGTCTCAGCAGTCTGACGATCAAGAATGTAGAACAAATCAGCGACAGTATGTTTGAAGTGTACGACACGACACTGGGGAACAATGTCACCTCCATCACGCTGGATAATGTTAGTGAAATAGGAGACTATGCGTTTCAAAATTTTGCAAATCTGCAGACCGTCACCATTAGCGGAACATGCGATGTGGTAGGCGCACACGCATTCTCTGGCTGCGAGTCACTCAAACAGATCAATATTTCCGATGACACAAAGTTGGGTTACAGCGATTCGTTCGTTTCTCAGCAAGAAATCCGCGATCGTGTGCAAGATATTTTGGCCGGAACGTTTACCTTACCTGATCTGTCGACCCCGATTGAAACGATCGCTCCGGACGGTTGGACCTCTTCCCGTGTTGGCGAGAACAACTCATTTACAAACGCCGGTGACACGCAAATCACGAAAGAGGCGCGTTGGAGTAATGACGAAAAAACGATTGCTGATGTTCAGCTCAAAGCTTACTATACCACAATGCGTCAGATGGATTTCATCTTTGTTGCCGATTGCTCCAATTCGATGTCCGGGTTTGGCAGCGGCGATGCCATGAACTCCAACTTTTACAATATGCAGTCCAAAATGATGGACGTTGCAGACGAGTTGCTGAATGCGTCTGATTTGGATACCATGGTCGCCTTTTCGACCTTTGGCGAAACAGACGGTGCAGTCTCGCCTTTCTTCGACAACACGCCGGACGGCGCCGCAGCCGCTTCGAAATACATCTGGAATGATATCGTCAACTATTTCTCGAACACCAATTATTCCACCGGCCTGAACGGGGCTCTGCAGCTGGTCCAACAGCATAAAGAGCAGTACCCCGAACGCAGCGTAACTGTTATCTTCATTTCCGATGGACAACCTTTTTATCCCGGCGAGATTCCCGAAAGTTACTATGGACAAGCAGAGGCGGACGCTATTCGCGCACTAGGGGTAAACATATTCAGCGTTTTGCAGCAGGTCCCGGAATCTTTGCTTGCTTCTTCACAGGAGAATATGGCGAAGATATCTGACGAAACATTTGCCTCCACCGACTTGGACGGTTTCAGCAAAGCAGTTAACGATGCCATTGAATATGCATACACCACCTACACTTTGACTGACACTGTCGATCCGCTTTTCACATTGGATGAAAACAGTATCAAGGCATCTGCCGGGGATGTAGTGATCGGGCAGGATGCCAACGGTAATACTACAATCACCTGGACAATTGAGAACGCCCCTTATACCCTGCATACTTTAACCTTCCAACAGAACTTGAAGCAGAACAGTGATGGTACTTATCCCACCGGCAATTTGGACACGAACGAAGGAAGTGCCGTACTTTCTGCCGGAAGTAGAACTGTCAACACCGTAATCACTCCCGTTCTTCCACGCGAAGCCATGACCTCTGACGAGCCGGAAGATTCCAATGAGCCGCAGTCGACCCCGGCCCCCACGCCGACCCCGGTTTCGCAGCCCACACCGCAGCCCACGGCTGCCCCCGCGGCGGTCTCCGCCATCCCGCAGACCGGCGATGAGATGCCCGTCGCCCTGCTGGGCGGCAGCGCCGCCGCGGCAGCGGCCGCCCTCGCGGTGCTGCTGGTCGTGCGCAAGCGCCGCCATGGCAAGGATTGATCCCTTGACAGTCTGACGGACTGACAAAACACCCCCGCGCCCGGCAATGCCGGGCGCGGGGGTGTTTGTGTGTGTAGGGGAACCGGGTGGTTTGTGGGGAAAACCGCGCCTGCCGAAACGTTCTTGCGGCGGGGTCAAGACCCCGCCCTACAAACCGGCGCAAAGGGCATATTTTCATGGTATGCGTTTCGTTCGGTCGTAGGGGCGGCCTGTAGGCCGCCCGTGCTGCTATGCCTTGCTGCGAACGCCCCCGGTGCTGTTGCTGTGTTCCTGTTCCCCGTAGGGCGGGGTCTTGACCCCGCCGTGCGTGTTTGCCTTGCCCGCAATGTTCCGGGCTGGGGGAATGTTGCCACCCCTCCGTCTGCCTTTGGCAGACACCCACGGGTTGCGGTTGGCGCATCATGCGGCGCGCCTTGAACCGAACCAGTAAAAACGGACAATAGACAAAACGCCCCCTGTGTAGGACAAT
>HBJMC02800__coassemble_156_pt1 | contig 39436 bp, 28 predicted proteins | sample HBJMC02800__metabat2_low_PE_014 | metagenome-assembled genome bin HBJMC02800 | reverse complement strand
ACATGCAACGGGTCCTTGTGCGGCAAACACCAAAACCACGCCTGCCAAACTGCGCTGCGGCGGGGTCTCGACCCCGCCGCGCGGCCTTGCCTTGCCCGCAAATCCCCTGCCTGCCGCCATGCGGCTTTGCCTTCCCGCCCTGTTTATGGGACTGCAAAAAGGGGCTTTTTTCCGACATTGTGGAAAAATAGTCAAATTGCACACATCCCGCCTGAAAAGTTGTGCAACATTCTAAACAAAAACCCTTTACGAAACGACCCCCTTTTTGATACAATAAAGCTATGCAAAAGCGTCTTTCCGCTCTTCGGGCCCGGGGCAAGATACAGGTCCGCGGGCGGACGGGCGTGGGCCTGTGCGGGATTGCCCCCGCGCAGTAATGCAAAACTACTCTAAAATGGAGGAAGAAAAATGCCCAGAGCAAAACAGTCTATGGACGGCAATACCGCTGCGGCGCACGTAGCCTATGCGTTCACCGATGTGGCTGCCATCTACCCCATCACCCCGTCCAGCCCCATGGCTGATACGGTGGACCAGTGGAGCGCTGCCGGCCTGAAGAACATCTTCGGCAACCAGGTCAAGGTCGTCGAGATGGAATCCGAAGCCGGCGCCGCCGGCGCGGTGCACGGTTCCCTTGGCACCGGCGCCATCACCACCACCTTCACGGCCAGCCAGGGCCTGCTGCTGATGATCCCCAACATGTACAAGATCGCAGCCGAGCAGCTCCCCTGCGTCTTTGACGTGTCTGCCCGTACCGTCGCCACCCAGGCGCTGAACATCTTCGGCGACCACAGCGACGTCTACGCCACCCGTCAGACCGGCTTCGCCATGCTGGCCGAGTCCAACCCGCAGGAGGTCATGGACCTGTCCCCCGTGGCGCACCTGTCCGCCATCGAGGGCCGCGTTCCCTTCGTGAACTTCTTCGACGGTTTCCGTACCTCCCATGAGATCCAGAAGATCGAAAAGTGGGACTACGAAGACCTGAAGGAAATGTGCAACATGGACGCCGTGGCCAAGTTCCGTGCCGAGGCCCTGAACCCCGAGCACCCCAAGACCCGCGGCAGCCATGAGAACGGCGACGTCTTCTTCCAGCACCGCGAGGCGTGCAACGAGGCCTACAACGCCCTGCCCGCTGTCGTGAAGAAATACATGGACAAGATCAACGCCAAGATCGGCACCAACTATGATCTGTTCAACTACTACGGCGCCCCCGACGCCGACCGCGTCATCATCGCCATGGGCTCCATCTGCGACGTGGCCGAGGAAGTCATCGACTACCTCAACGCCCACGGCGAGAAGGTCGGCCTGGTCCTGGTCCGCCTGTACCGCCCCTGGGTGTCCGAGGCTCTGCTGAAGGTCCTGCCCAAGAGCGTCAAGAAGATCGCCGTCCTCGACCGCACCAAGGAGCCCGGCTCCCTGGGCGAGCCCCTGTACCTGGACGTCGCCGCCACCCTGCGCGAAGCCGGCCTCAACGACGTCGTGCTCACCGGCGGCCGCTACGGCCTGGGCAGCAAGGACACCCCGCCGAGCTCTGTGTTCGCCGTCTACAAGGAACTGGAGAAGGACGCCCCCAAGGCCCGCTTCACCATCGGCATCGTGGACGACGTCACCGGCCTGAGCCTGCCGGAAGTCAAGCCCGCGCCCATCACCTCCGCCCCCGGCACCAAGGAGTGCAAGTTCTGGGGCCTGGGCGGCGACGGCACCGTCGGCGCCAACAAGAACTCCACCAAGATCATCGGCGACCACACCGACAAGTACATCCAGGCGTACTTCCAGTACGACTCCAAAAAGACCGGCGGTGTGACCATCAGCCACCTGCGCTTCGGCGACAAGCCCATCCGCAGCCCCTACTACATCAACCAGGCTGACTTTGTGGCCTGCCACAACCCCGCTTACATCCACATGGGCATGAAGATGGTCCAGGATGTCAAGCCCGGCGGCGTCTTTATGATCAACTGCCAGTGGACCGATGAGGAGCTGGACCAGCACCTGAACGCCGCTGACAAGAAGTACATCGCGGACAACAACATCCAGCTGTACACCATCAACGCCATCGACAAGGCCATCGAGATCGGCATGGGCAAGCGCACCAACACCATCCTGCAGTCCGCCTTCTTCAAGCTGGCCGACATCATGCCCATCGACGAGGCCGTCGATTACATGAAGCAGGCCGCCAAGAAGAGCTACGGCAAGAAGGGCGACGCTGTCGTTGAGATGAACTACAAGGCCATCGACGCCGGTGTGGACGCCGTGCACAAGGTCGAAGTCCCGGCTTCCTGGTCCAACCCCGCGCCCGACGCCGCTCCCGCCGACCTGAAGGGCCCCGCCCCGCTGGTCAAGATGGTCCGCGACGTCATGGAGCCCATCGCCCGTATGGACGGCGACAGCCTGCCGGTCTCCGCCTTTGCCCATAACGCCAACGGCGAATGGGAACTGGGCGCTTCCGCCTACGAGAAGCGCGGCACCGCCGTCATGGTGCCCGAATGGAGCGCCGAGAAGTGCATCCAGTGCAACCAGTGCGCCTTCGTCTGCTCGCACGCCACCATCCGCCCGTTCTGCCTGACCGCCGACGAGATGGCCAAGGCCCCCGCCAGCCTGAAGAGCGCCGACACCAAGCCCAAGGCCAGCGAGTACAAGTTCACCATGGCTGTCAGCCCGCTGGACTGCATGGGCTGCGGCGAGTGCGTCACCGTCTGCCCCACCAAGGCCATCGAGATGAAGCCGCAGGAGAGCCAGAGCGAGCAGCAGGCCGCTTTCGACTACTGCGTCGAGAACATCCGCAAGAAGGACAACATCCCCGGCGTCGTGAACGAGATCTCCGTCAAGGGTTCCCAGTTCAACCAGCCGCTGCTTGAGTTCTCCGGCTCCTGCGCGGGCTGCGCCGAGACCAGCTACGCCCGCCTGATCACCCAGCTGTTTGGCGAGAAGATGTTCATCTCCAACGCCACCGGCTGCTCCTCCATCTGGGGCGGCACCGCGTCCATCAGCCCCTACACCACCAACAAGGAGTCCGGCCACGGCCCCGCCTGGATCAACTCCCTGTTCGAAGACAACGCCGAGCACGGCCTGGGCATGCAGATCGGTTATGAGACCGTCCGCGAGAACCTGATCAAGAAGGTCGAGGCGCTCAAGGGCAAGAACGCCGAGCTGGACGCCGTCATCGACAAATACCTCGAGACCAAGGCCAACACCAAGGCCAACGACCAGCCCGCCAAGGACCTGATCGCTGCGCTGGAAGCCTGCGGCTGCGACGAGGCCAAGGAGATCCTCAAGGACAAGCAGTTCCTGGCCAAGAAGAGCTTCTGGATCTTCGGCGGCGACGGCTGGGCCTACGACATCGGCTACGGCGGCCTGGATCACGTCCTGGCTTCCGGCCACGATGTCAACGTCATGGTCTTCGACACCGAGATGTACTCCAACACCGGCGGACAGGCTTCCAAGGCTTCCAACATCGGCGAGGTCTGCCAGTTCGCAGCCGCCGGCAAGGAGATCAGCAAGAAGAGCCTGGCCGAGATCTGCATGACCTACGGCTACATCTACGTGGCGCAGATCGCCCTGGGCGCCAACATGGCCCAGGCTGTCAAGGCCATCGCGGAAGCCGAGGCCTACCCCGGCCCGTCCATCATCATCGGCTACGCCCCCTGTGAGCTGCACGGCGTCAAGGGCGGCATGACCAACTGCCAGAACGAGATGAAGAAGGCAGTCGAGTCCGGCTACTGGAACCTGTTCACCTTCAACCCGGCGCTCAAGGCCCAGGGCAAGAACCCCTTCACCCTGACCTCCAAGGCCGGCGACATGGCCAAGTACCAGGACTTCCTGAACAACGAGACCCGCTACAGCCGCCTGGCCCGCGCCTTCCCGGAGCGCGCCAAGGAGCTGTTCGCCAAGAACCAGGAGGCGGCCGAGGCCCGCTACGAGCACCTGACCCGCCTGGTCGAGCTGTACAAGTAATCCGGCTTGATCTTCGCCCTTTCTTTGCAAAGAAAGGACCAAAGAAACTCCAATAAAAAACAGACCGCAGGGCGACCTGCGGTCTGTTTTTGTGTAAAATTCTTTTGCTTCTTTTCAACTAAGAAAAGAAGTGAGGTTTTCCCCGTCCCGGACGTTATATAGACAGAAACACAGAAAGGAGGGCTGCCATGGATCGGGAACAAGTGCTGCAGCTGTACGACGCGTACAGCGACGACGTGTACCGGCTGGCCTGCAGTTACCTGCTGGACCCCCATAACGCCCAGGACGCCGTGCAGGAGGTGTTCCTGCGGCTGCTGGAACGCCCCTGCGCCATCCGCCCCGGCAAGGAACGGGCGTTCCTGGCGCGCGTCACCGCCAACTACTGCAAGGACTGCCTGCGCCGCGCCAAACGCAGGCCCCCGCCGCCGGAAAACGCCGCCGAACCCGCCGAACCTGACCCGGCCCCCGGCCGCGCGGAACTGCGGGCCGCGCTGGACAGCCTGACCCCCGCCGCCCGGGCCGCCGTCTACCTGCACTATTATGCCGGATATTCCGCCGTGCAGATCGCCCGCATCCTGGGCGTCACGCCGTCCGGCGTGTGGATGCGCCTGAACCGCGCGCGGGCCCAGCTGCGCGCCCAACTCAAGGAGGAAAACCGCGATGAAAACGACGTATCAACGCATGATGTCTGACCTTTGCCTGCCGGACGCCAGAAAAGCCGCCATCCGCGCCCGGCTGGCCGCCGCCCCCGCGCCCGCCCCATCCCGTCCGGCGCGCCGCCTGCGCTGGCAGGCGGTGTGCGCAGCGGCCGCCGTGCTGCTGCTGGGCGCCGGGGTACTGGGCGGCGTGACGCTGGAATGGCGCGACGCGGACCACGGCCAGTACCTGTTCACCTTTGAGGGCGCGGACTACGCCACCCCGGCCGGGGCCGTGGACGGCGCGGTGCTGGCCGAAGTGACGGCGGCGGGCAGCGTGGCGCTGGACCGCTGGCAGGACGCGGCGGAGCGCACCGGGCTGCCGCTGCTGCAAAGCGATGCGCTGGAAACGGCGCTGGAGCAGCCGGGGGCCCGCTGTTACCTGACCGGCGAGGAACGCAGCGGCGGCACGCAGCTGCGCGCCGTGGCCCAGGCGCCGCAGCAGGACGCGGCGGGCCGCACCTATACGCTGTGGCTGGAAGCCATGACCCAGGTGGGCGGCACGGCGGAGCCGCTGGTCCCGGCCGGGAACATGGGCGTGGCCGACGTTGCCGTAAAGACCCACACCACCCCCGCCGGCCTGACGGCGGAAGTGGCCGTGAGCCGCATCGGCGGGCGGGTCCGGCAGGCCGAGACCTGGTTCGTGCAGGAGGGCGTGCTCTACCACCTGTACGCCGACGTGTGGGGCCCCGAAAAGGGCGAAGCGGAGATCCCGGAAGCGGATTTTCTGGCAATGCTGGACAGCCTGCAATGAACGGGAGCCTGCCAAACTGCGCCGCGGCGGTTTTGCCTTGCCGCAAATGCCCGACATTGCAGCGACCTTCCCCCATTCCGTAGGGCGGGGTCTTGACCCCGCCGTGCGGCCTGCCGTAAATTGCGGAGCAAAATCGTAAATGCCAATTCCCGCCAGACCGTAGGGGCGGCGTGTACGCCGCCCGCGCGGTTTTGCCTTGCCGTAAATGCCCGACATGGCAGCGACCTTCCCCCATCCTGTAGGGCGGGGTCGTACCCCGCCGTGTTCCGGGCTGCCGCCGCATCCCCGGGCGGCGTACACGCCGCCCCTACATCTATACGGGCATCGGGCGGTTTATCGGGAACACCGCGCTTGCCGGAACATCCCTGCGGCGGGGGCAAGCCCCCGCCCTACGACCTTACGGCATTCCGAACCAAAAATATAAATTGCTTATTTCCGTCCGGTCGTAGGGGCGGCGTGTACGCCGCCCGTGCGGTTTTGCCTTGTTGTAAACGCCAGACATTGCAGCGACCTTCCCTCATTCTGTAGGGCGGGGTCTTGACCCCGCCGTGCGGCCTGCCGTAAATTGCGGGCCAAAATCGTAAATGCCAATTCCCGCCAGACCGTAGGGGCGGCGTGTACGCCGCCCGCGCGGTTTTGCCTTGCCGTAAATGCCCGACATGGCAGCGACCTTCCCCCATCCTGTAGGGCGGGGTCGTACCCCGCCGTGTTCCGGGCTGCCGCCGCATCCCCGGGCGGCGTACACGCCGCCCCTACATCTATACGGGCATCGGGCGGTTTATCGGGAACACCGCGCTTGCCGGAACATCCCTGCGGCGGGGGCAAGCCCCCGCCCTACGACCTTACGGCATTCCGAACCAAAAATATAAATTGCTTATTTCCGTCCGGTCGTAGGGGCGGCCTGTAGGCCGCCCGTGCGGCCATACCTTGCCATGAACGCCCGGTGCTGCATCCACGTTCCCGCATCCTGTAGGGCGGGGTCTTGACCCCGCCGTGCGGCCTGCCCTGCCCGCCATATCCCTGCCTGCAAATTCTCCGCTTTCTTTTCTTACGAAGAAAAGTACATTGCGCGCCGCCCGCGGCGGTGGTACAATGAAAAAAAACACAGGAGGTACTGCGTTATGGAACGCATGGCATGGCGGGGGCGCATCAAACCCGGCTGCAAGGCGGAGTATATCCGCCGCCACAACCAGATCTGGCCCGAGATGAAGGAGGTGCTCAAGGCGGCGGGCATCTGCAACTACACCATTTTTGCCGACGGCGACGAACTGTTCGGCTACTATGAGTGCGAAAAGGGCGTGGCCTTTGCCGAAAAGACCCAGGCCGAAAGCCCGGTGGTGGACCGCTGGAACGAATATATGCAGGACATCCTGGAACTGGTCATGGACCCCGAGACCGGCGCCCAGCCCAAACTGGAACCCGTGTTCCGGCTGGATTGAGGACGGTCAAAAGGGGCAACACTCGCCCACGGCAATTGCCTAAGGCTCGTGTTTGACGGGTTGCGGTGCCCGCATCGCGCGGCGCGTCTTGTGGCGGCGCTTGTGCTCTGCGACCGCTGCCCCTGCTCCGCCTCGCTGTATCCGCCGCAGGCGGCGCTCGGCTCCGCAGCCCTCTTTGGAATCCCCTTCGACAAAATTTACCCCAAAATCGCGCACTCGTCGCAGGCTCCTCGCACACAATTTTGGGGTAAATTTCCCTGTATGTGTCCTCGCCGGTCGGCACATGTCCGCCGGCGAGGACGTATTTTTTAAACTCAAAAAGGCTGTGGGAGCCATGCTCCCACAGCCTTTTGTTTAAAATTTCTTCGGTTCCTTCTTTATAAAGAAGGAACAAAAACAAAGGTCTGGATCGCCCAGATGCCCAGCACCACCACGCCCAGGGCGATGCGGTACCAGCCGAAGGCCGTGAAGGTGTGCTTTTTCACGTAGTTCATCAGAAAGCGGATCGCCGCCATGGAGACCAGGAACGCCGTCAGGCAGCCCACCGCCAGGGCGGCGACCTCCGCCGCCGTGAACACGCCGCCGCCGGCCAGGTACTTGACCAGCTTGAGGCCCGACGCCCCCGCCATGACCGGGATGGCCAGGAAGAAGGTGAACTGGGACGCGCAGGGGCGGCTCATGCCGCACAGCAGCCCGCCCACGATGGTGGCGCCGCTGCGGGACGTGCCGGGGATCATGGCCAGCACCTGCCACGCCCCCACCAGCACCGCCTGCTTGTAGGTGATGCGGCTCAGCTTGGTGGTGGCGGGCACCCGGGGCCGCCGCTCGATCAAAATAAACGCAATGCCGTACAAAATCAGCATCAGGGCGACCACGATGCTGTTGTACAGGTGCGCGTCCAGCCAGTCGTCCAGCAAAAGGCCCAGCACCGCCGCAGGCAGGCAGGAAACAAGGATCTTGCACCACAGCCGCACCACCGGCCAGCGGAAATGGCGCGAAAACCCGCTGTCCCGCCCATTGTCGCGGCAGAAAGGCCACAGCTTCTTGAAGTACAGTACCACCACCGCCAGAATGGCCCCCAGCTGGATCACTACCCGGAACATCGACATGAACTCGTCGCTGAAACTGAACTGCAATACCTGCTCCGCCAGGATCATGTGCCCGGTGCTGGAGATGGGCAGCCATTCGGTGATGCCCTCGATCACGCCGTAGATCACCGAGCGCAGCAGATCAAATACCAATTCCATAGGGAAAACACGCCTCCTTGTCGTTCCTTTATCATACCACAAAAGCACCGCCGCCGGGTACTGTTTTTTGGAATTTTACAACTATTTTGCGGCCCCGCTTGCTGTTTTGCGGCGATACCACTATAATAGGAAGCAAAAGGGGCAACAGCCGCGCGCGGCCGCCGCCGGGGACGGTTTGAAATGGCTTGCCTGGATTTTAGGGGAATAGAGAGGAATGGGGAAAGATGTATACCACCGTATTGTTTGACCTGGACGGCACCCTGCTGAACACCATCGACGACCTGGCCGATTCGGCCAACCGCGTCTGCGCGGCCCACGGCTGGCCGCAGTACCCGGTGGCGCGGTACCGTTACTTTGTGGGCAACGGCATCCCCAAACTGGTGGAGAGCTTCAGCCCGGAAACGGCCCGCGACCCGGCCACGCTGGCCGCCACCCTGCGGGAGTTCGACGCCCAGTATGGGGCCCATATGTTCGACAAGACCGCCCCCTACCCCGGCATGCCGGAACTGCTGGCCCGCCTGCACGCCCGCGGCGTGCGCATGGCGGTGTACTCCAACAAAGCCGACGAGTTTGCCGGGGAGGTGGTGGCCCGCTACTTTGACCCCGCGCTGTTTGAACTCGTGCGCGGCGCGCGCCCCGGCGTGCCCGCCAAGCCCGCCCCCGAAGGCACCCGGGCGCTGATGGCCGCCCTGGGCGTGGACCCGGCGGCGGGGCGTGTGCTCTATGTGGGCGACAGCAACGTGGACGTGGCCACGGCCCACAACGCGGGCCTGCCCTGCTGCGGCGTGCTGTGGGGGTTCCGCACCCGGCAGGAACTGCAGGAGGCCGGGGCCGAGTACCTGGCCGCCGACGCCGCCGCGCTGGAAGCGGTGATCCTGCAGGGGTGAAGCAGCGGCCGCTTTTCAACAAATTATTCTGGATGGAGTGGATATACTATGATCGTACAGCACTACAAGGATATGCTGGGCGCGAAGTCGGTCATTCGTGAAATTTCCGAATGGAGCGCCGCCCGCGGCCGGGAGATCGGCTACGAGAACGTGTTCGACTATTCGCTGGGGAACCCGTCGGTGCCCTGCCCGCCGCAGTTCACGGCGGCCTGCCGCGACCTGCTGGACAACACCGACCCCGTGGCCCTGCACGGCTACACCCCCACCCTGACCCTGCCGGAAGTGCGCGCCGCCGTGGCCGAAAGCCTGGACCGCCGTTTCGGCATGGACTACACCGCCGCCCACATCTTCATGACCACCGGCGCGGCGGGGGCGCTGGCCCACGCGCTGCGCTGCGTGGGGGCGCCGGGGCAGAACGTGGTGACCTTCGCGCCCTTCTTCCCGGAGTACAAGCCCTATGTGGAGGGCGCGGGCCTGACGCTGCTCGTCGCGCCGCCCCGCGTGGAGGATTTCCAGATCGACTTCGCCGCGCTGGAAAGCCTGCTGGACGAAAACACCGCCGCGGTGCTCATCAACTCGCCCAACAACCCCAGCGGCGTGGCGTACAGCGCCGCCACGCTGACCCGTCTGGCCGAAGTGCTCACCGCCGCCTCCCGCCGGTACGGGCACCATATCTTCCTGATCTCCGACGAGCCGTACCGGGAGATCGCCTTCGGCGGCGTGGAGATCCCCTACCCGGCCCGCTTCTATGCCGACACGCTGACCTGCTACTCCTTCTCCAAGAGCCTGAGCGTGCCCGGCGAGCGCATCGGCTACGTGGCCGCCAACCCCCATTGCGAGGGCGCGGACCTCATCGTGCCCATGTGCGGGCAGATCTCCCGCGGGACGGGGCACAACTGCCCGTCGGGGCTGTTCCAGCTGGCGGTGGCCCGCTGCCTGGACCTGACCAGCGACCTTTCGGTGTACGAGACCAACATGGAACTGATCTACGCCGAACTCAAACGCCTGGGCTTCACGGTGAACAAGCCGGACGGCACCTTCTACATCTTCCCCAAAGCGCTGGAAGCGGACGCCAACGCCTTCTGCCGCAAGGCCATGCAGTATGACCTGGCGCTGGTGCCCGGCGACAGTTTCGGCTGCCCGGGGTATTTCCGCATGGCCTACTGCATCGGGACCGAAAAGGTGCGCCGCAGCTTCCCGGCGCTGGAAAAGTTCGTGCGGGAACAGTACGGCCGCGGCTGAGACCCGCCGCGTGCGCGGTGGCGCAACCACGTGCCCTGATTCCGTAGGGCGGGGGCTTGACCCCGCCGCGCGGCCTTGCCTTGCCCGTAAATTCCCCGCCTGCCGGGACGTACCCCGGCGCGGTCAAGACGCGCGCCCTACAAATCTACGGAATTTGCGAACGAAAATGGCAAAATGCAAATTCCCGTCAGGCCGTAGGCCGGGGGCTTGCCCCCGCCGTGCGGTTTGGCCTTGCCCGCAAATCCCCTGCCTGCCGCCGCATCCCCGGCGCGGTCAAGACGCGCGCCCTACAAATCTACGGAATTTGCGAACGAAAATGGTAAACCGCAAATTCCCGTCAGGCCGTAGGGCGGGGGCTTGCCCCCGCCGTGCGGTTTTGCGCGACCCGCAAATTTTCTGCCCGTTCGGCCGTAGGGGCGGCCTGTAGGCCGCCCGTGCAATTTTATCTTGCCGCGAACGCCCGGTGCCGCATCCCCGTTCCCGCGCCCTGGTAGGGCGGGGGCTTGCCCCCGCCGTGCGGTTTTGCCTCGCCCGCAAAATCCCCTGCCTGCCGGGGCATTCCCCGGCGCGGTCAAGACGCGCGCCCTACAAATCCATGGAATTTGCGAATGAAAATGGCAAAATGCAAATTCCCGTCAGGCCGTAGGGCGGGGGCTTGCCCCCGCCGCGCGGTTTTGCGCGGCCCGCAAATCCCCTGCCTGCCGCTTCCCCGCTCTCATATCTTGTATCTGAACAAAAGGTGGTCCTTATGTCCTTCCCCCGTTCTCTCCTTCCCCTGGCCCTGGCGCTGGCGCTGCTGGCCGGGTGCGGCAAACAGGCCGCGCCCGAACCTACGCCCACGCCCACGCCGTCGCCCACGGCTGCCCCCACCCCCGAACCCACCCCCACGCCGGAGATCGTGCTGGCGATGGCGACGGCTTCCGCCAACGCCACCAAGGACGCGCCGGAAGTCACCGACCCCGCTACCTGGGACGAGGCGGGCAAGGCGCTGATGGAACAGCTGGAACAGCAGTTCGCCGCCGATGGCATGACCCTGGACGCGCAGGAGGGCTTCCCCTACCTGCTGGCGGTGAACCGGGCGGCCAGCACGGTGACGGTGTACGCCGCCGACGCCGGAAACCGCTACACCGTGCCCTTTATGGCCATGGTGTGCAGCGGCGGGGAGGACACCCCCACCGGCTACTGGACCACCCCCGTCAACTACGACTGGCGGCTGCTGCTGGGCCCCAGCTACGGGCAGTACGCCACCCGCATCTACGGGGGCTACCTGTTCCACAGCGTGCCCTACTACAGCCAGCACAAGGACGACGTGGAGTACGACCAGTTCAACGAGCTGGGCACCCCCGCCAGCCTGGGGTGCATCCGGCTGGCCGTGGTGGACGTGAAGTGGATCTACGACAACTGCCCCATCGGCACGCCGGTGGTGATCTACGACGACGCCGAAAACCCCGGCCCCATGGGCAAACCCGGCACCATCTACACCGACCCCAAAAACGAGGACCTGCGCGGCTGGGACCCCACCGACCCCGACCCGGCCAACCCCTGGGACGACGCCTACCTGACGGGCACGGCGATCCGCAGCCAGGCGGCCTGGGACCAGTGGGACGAAAAGCACGAGGACTGGCTGGCCAGCCTGACCCCCACCGACCTGCAGGGCTGGAGCACCGATTCCAGCGTGGTGGGCACAAGAGGATAAAACACAAAGGCGCCCCGGAAGGGGCGCCTTTTTGCGTGCCGGACGGCGGGTTTCCTTCCCACTTTGCAAAGAAAGCGGCGCAAAGAACCCCCCGCTATTTTTACTTCAGTTCCACATAGTACACAGGGCAGCGGGCTACGTCGGTCAAAAAGGTGATCTGCGCAACATCCAGGGTATCTTCGGCCAGCGCCTGCAAGTCCCCGGCGTCATAGAGATACCCGTACAGCACGAACCCGCCGCTCAGGTCCCGGGTCGCCGCGGCGCTGCGCAGGCTGGCGGCGTCGTCCCGGCCGCCCGCCTGGTAGACCGCTTCGCGCCGGGCAAATTCCGGCAGGAACAGGTCGGGCGCGACCTCGTACCCCGCCTGGTTCAGCACCACGGCGGGCAGGGCGGCGGTCTGTTCCAGCGCCGGGGCGCGGCCCGCGTATTCGGTGTAGAGGTAGCCGTTGCCCACGGTCAGGTGGGCGGCCAGCACCGGCACCAGCACGGCCAGGGCCAGCGCCGGTTCCCAGCGGGGGAACAGCGCCGCCAGCCGCGCCAGCACCGCCGCCCCCGCCAGCACCAGCGGGCCGTACAGCAGCACATAGTAGCGGTCGGCCTCGTAAGGGGCGGCCTTGTCGATGGCGATGATGTACAAAAGCCCCGCCAGCGCCAGCATCCCGGCGAACAGGCCCATGCCGCGGGGGCGGCAGCCGTGCTTGTACAGCACGCCCCCGGCCAGCAGCAGCGCCAGCGCCCACAGCGCCGCGCCGCCGAACTGCCCGCCCAGCAGGGCCAGCACCCGGCCCACGCTGGCGGCCCAGTCCTGCAGCGTGGAAAGGTCAAAAAAGCTGCTGAACGCCTGCTGCCCCCGCGGCCCGCCGAAGATATGGGCCTTCATGGTGGGGAACGCCAGATACGCCAGCCCCAGCCCGCCGAACTCGGCAGCGGCATAGGCCGCGGCGGCCTTCCAGCGGCGGGTGGCCAGCAGCCACAGCCCGAACAGCCCGCAGAAGAAAAAGCAGAACACCAGAAAGAAATACTGCGTCAGCGCCCCGGCCAGGGTGGCCGCCGCCAGCGCCGCGAACACCCACCGGGGGCGCCGCCCGGCCTGCAGGGTCTGGAACAGGCAGAGGTGCGCCCAGGCCAGCAGCACGGCTTCCAGCATGAGCAGGGCGTACATGCGCGTGAAAACGGCCATGCCCTGGGAACCTACGTTGAGCAGGAACACCGCCGCCGCCACCCAGGCCGCCCAGAACCGCCCGGTGAGCCGCCGCGCGGCGGCAAAAAGCGCCGCCCCGGCCGCCAGCAGGCAGAGGTAGTTGGGGACCAGCCCCACCCAGGGCAGGCCCAGGCCGGGCAGCAGGCATTCCGCCGTATACACCAGGCAGTAGTACAGCGGCGGGTGGACGTCGGTTTTCTGGTTGTTCCAGGGGATGGAATACGCAAACGCATGGGCGGGCCGCAGGGCGCTCTCGAAGAGGGAACCCTCCTGCCAGGCGTCCAGGTAGCCGTCCTGCAGGGCGTAGAACCCGCCGGGGTAGTTGGTCAGTTCATAGGTATACAGTTCATCCACATGGTAGCCCTGTTTGCGGGCGGCGTAGCCCAGCATCATGGCCAGGGCCAGCGCCAGCAGCAGGACCACCGCCGCCGGATGCCGCAATGTACGGCGGGTCATGGGCGACCTCCTCTCCTGTTTGAACGCCCGCGCTTTCCCGGCGCAGGCGGGAACCTGTGCGCGAAACCGCACGGGCGTGCAGTCTGGAATTTCTTCGGTTCTTTGGCAAAGAACCGGTACGTACAGGTCTATTATCTCAAAAAAAGCCCGCCCCTGCAAGCAGGAACGGGCCCGGGTACAAATTGAAAACCCGTCGCCGTCGGCGGACATGCGCCGACGACGGCGACACCGACAGGGAAATTTCGCCCAAAATTGTGTGCGAGGCCAGCGGCCGAGTGCGCGGTTTTGGGCGAAATTTTGTCGAAGGGGGATCCAAATGGGGGAAACAGGAGCCTTAGGCACCGCCGTGGGCGACTGTTGCCCCCGTTGACCTATTTATACGTCGGCGTTTTCCGCCACGTCCATGGCGTAACGCCACAACTCCCCGACGGTCATCTCCACGTTGAGGTCGCTTTCGTCGATCTCAACGCCCAGCGCTTCGCCCAGCGCCCAGGCCAGTTCGACCATGTCCTCATGATCGGCGCCCAGGTCGGCCAGCGCTACGCCGCGGTCCAACTCGGCCGTGTCGCAGCTGAACTGTTCCGCAAGCAGCTCTTGCAGTTCTTCAAACGTCACTCTGTGTGCCCCCTCTCACTTGCAGTGCGTGCGCCGGGCCGCCGCGCCAGGGCCGGCCCCGTGCGCGCAGTCCCCCGGCGCGCCGCGCCTGGGAATTTTTTCTTTTATGATACAGGGCTGTCCGCCATTCGTCAAGGGCAAAAGCGGGTATAACTGTACAAAATTATGATTCCTGTTTTGTGGAATCTGCCGGGGCGGAAGCCGGTAATTGCGGCTGTGCGTTCAAAATCCGCATGAACTCCTCGCCGGAAATGGTCTCTTTTTCGTACAGGTACTGGGCGATCTCGTCCAGTTTGCGGCGGTTTTCGCCCAGCAGGGCCAGCGCTTTCTGGTGCGCCTGCTTGACCAGCTCCACCACCTTGGCGTCCACCGCCGCCGCGGTCTGCTGGCTGCAGGCCAGGCTGGTGTCGCCGCCCAGGTAGGCGTTGTTGACGGTCTCCAGCGCCACCATGTCGAAATCCTCGGTCATGCCGTAGCGGGTGACGGCGGCGCGGGCCAGCCTGGTGGCCTGTTCGATGTCGTTGGACGCGCCGGTGGTGATGGAATGGAACACCAGTTCCTCGGCGGCCCGCCCGCCGGTGAAGGTGGCGATCTTGTTGAGGATCTCCTCCCGGCTCATCAGCGTGTGGTCGCCCTCCTCCACCTGCATGGTAAAGCCCAGCGCGCCGGAGGTGCGGGGCACGATGGTGATCTTCTGCACCGGGGCGCTGTGGGTCTGCAGCGCCGCCACCAGGGCGTGGCCCACCTCGTGGTACGCCACGATGCATTTTTCTTTGTCGTTCAAAATTTTGTTCTTCTTCTGCGCGCCGGCCAGGATGGTGTCCACGGCTTCCTGCAGGTCGAACTGCGTCACCGACTTGCGGCGGTGGCGCACGGCGCACAGCGCCGCCTCGTTGATGATGTTGGCCAGTTCGGCGCCCGACGCGCCGGGGGTCATGCGGGCCACCGCCGTGAAGTCGCAGTCGGGGCCCAAGCGCACCTTTTTGGCGTGCAGGCGCAGGATGCTCTCCCGGCCTTTGAGGTCGGGCAGTTCCACCGGCACGCGGCGGTCAAAGCGGCCGGGGCGGGTCAGCGCGGGGTCCAGCGACTCCGGCCGGTTGGTGGCGGCCAGGATGACCACGCCCTTGGCGGCGTCGAACCCGTCCATCTCGGTCAGCAGCTGGTTCAGCGTCTGCTCGCGCTCGTCGTTGCCGCCCACGGCGCCCGCGCCGTCGCGCTTTTTGCCGATGGTGTCGATCTCGTCGATAAAGACGATGCAGGGGGCTTTCTCGGCTGCCTGCCTGAACAGGTCGCGCACCTTGGACGCGCCCATGCCCACGAACATCTCCACAAATTCGCTGCCCGCGATGGAGAAGAAGGGCACGCCCGCCTCCCCGGCCACGGCGCGGGCCAGCAGCGTCTTGCCGGTGCCCGGGGGGCCTACCAGCAGCACGCCCTTGGGCATCTTGGCGCCGATGTCCTCATATTTCCCGGGGTTGTGCAGGAAATCCACGATCTCCTGCAAACTTTCCTTGGCTTCGTCCTCGCCGGCCACGTCGTTGAACTTGATGCCGGCTTTGTCGTCCACCACATACTGCTTGGCGCCGGATTTGCCGCCGAACAGCATGGCGTTGGCGCCGCCCATATCCTTCATCCGCTTGGAGACCATGCGGTTGAGGAACCAGAACGCCGCGATGAGGGGCAAAAAGCTCAGCAGCAGCCTGAGCAGAGAGTCCCAGATGGTGGGGGCCTGGTAGACGGTGCCGAACTCCACCCCGGCTTCCTCCAGCCGGTTGACGAGGTCGCCGTCCTGGGCGATGGCGTTGGTCTTGTAGGCGTTTTTCTCGTTGTCTACAAAGTAGATCTGCTGGTCCTCCAGCTGCACGGTGGCGAGCTGCTTGTCCTCCAGCATCTGCAAAAAGGTGCTGTAGTTGACGCTTTCCACCCGGGATTCCATCATGGCCGGGAACAGGAAAATATTGCTGAGCAGCAGCAGCGCGATGAGGATGCCGTAACCGGCCCAGAGTTTTCGCTTGGGGTCCTTGGGCGGGGTCTGTTCTTTCATGCGTATCACTCCTTAGTAAAAGCCGTTCAAGGCGATATAGGTATCATGGACCCAAAAGATGAACCTGCTGTGAAGAATTTTTGACAGAAAGGAAAAATCCCGGAAAAACCATAGGTTTTGCACCGTTTGCACCGGGTTTTCCACCGTATCCACCGCCTTTTCCACGGGGAAAGTGTGGAAAACTCTGTTGAAAGTGTGGAAAACCTTGTGCAAAACGGGGGAAAATGCGCAAAAAACGGGATACCACGACGAAAAATCCCCGGTGGAAAACCGGGGAAAACACAGGGCGCAGGCGGCGGCGGAAACGGGGCGGCGCCAAGAAACGCCCGCAAGATCCCCTTATAAATTGTTCAAAACGTAGAAATATGTTTAATTTTTGCCGGGATTGTAACAACTCGGCAACATCTGTCGTTATAGTATATAGACAAGACAAAGCGAAAGGGGGGTGCCCGAAAATGGACGCTCATAGTACCCAGGCCCCGCCGGTCCACCGGCTGCGCATCCAGAGCGCGCTGCGCCGCGCCCGCCACCAGCAGCGCGGGGTCTTTTGTTTCAAGGACGTCAGCATCGACATGCAGGCCCGCCGCGTCTGGCGGGCCGGGCAGGAGATCGCCCTGACGCCCCGTGAATACGCCCTGCTGGAAACGCTGGTGCTCAACCGCAACATCGCCCTGACCCGCGGCCAGCTGCTGGCCGACGCCTGGGGCTACGATTATGTGGGCGAAAGCCGCACCGTGGACGTGCATATCAACCGGGTACGCCGCAAACTGGGCCTCTCGCGGGAGATCCAGACCGTGTTCAAGGTGGGTTACCGCCTCAACACCCGGGGCCTGTTGTGAGCCTGCCTCAGCAGGCGGGGTCCGCGCGGGCCCACCGCGCCGCCACTGCGGCCGCTTCCTGCCCGGCCAGTTCCGGCCAGCCGGGGTTGGCCCACAGCGAGGCATAGCGGTACAGCCCCGCGCCCCCGTACCCCAGCCCCGCCAGGGCGTCCAGCTGGTCCGCCAGGGCGCGGCCGCCGCTCCACTCCCCTTCCGGGCCGGTCGTGCCGTCCCCCGCGCCGATGCGGTAGGCCCCCAGCCCGCCGTACAGCGCCACCCCCTCGGCCCGGGGCAGGGCCGCCCACTGCGCGGCCAGCGTGCCCAGGGCATGGGCGCCGCTGCCGTTCTGTTCGTAGTTAAGCCCCCAGTAGAACTGGGGCATCAGGTAATCCACATAGCCGCCCTGTGCCAGCCACCGGGCGGCGTCGCTGTATTGCCCCTCCCGGCAGAGTTCCAGGTCCGCCAGCGGGGCCGCGCCGAACCGCACGCCGTAGGCATGGGCGGCCTGGTAACAGGCGGCCATCAGCGCGTCCACGTTCTGCCGCCGCCAGTCCGCCAGCGGCAGCGTGGTCCCGGCGGCGGCGTAGTCCACCTCGTCGAAGGCCGGGTCGGTGGTGGGGTAGAAATAGTCGTCGAAATGAATGCCGTCGATGTCGTACCCGGCGCAGAGCTCCTCCACGGCGGCGGCCAGGAACGCGCGCACCTGCGGGTCGGCGGGGTTGAGGTAGAGCCCGTCCGCCGTGGCGCGCACCCATTCGGGGTGGCGCACCGCGGGGCTTTCGCTGCAAAGGGCGGGCGCGCCCCCGGCCTGCAGCCGGTAGGGGTTGACCCAGGCTTCCAGTTCCAGGCCGCGCTCGTGGGCGGCCTGCACCAGCAGGGCCAGCGGGTCGAAGCCGGGGTCCTGCCCCTGCACGCCGGTGCACAGGTGGCTGAAAGGATAGTACGCGCTGGGGTAGAGCGCGTCCCCGAACGGCCGCACCTGGGCCAGCACCACGGTGGCCCCCAGCGCGGCGATGTTGTCGAACATGCGGCCCACGTCGGCGGCGAAAGCCCCGGCGGAGGAAAAATCCACCTGCTGCCATTCCAGATAGCTGACCCACACCGCGCGGTAGGGCGCGGCGCGCTCCGGCAGGGCGGAGGCGGCGGGCGCGGGCGCAGCCGTCGCGGCGGCGGACGGGCCGGGAACACCGGGCGCGGCGGGCCTGTCCCCCGCCAGACGCAGCGGCGCCAGCACCGTGACCAGCACCAGCAGCAGCGCCGCCAACCCCCACCCCACACGCCGCACCGCAAGCCCCCCTTGTTTGGCAGAAGCCGTTTTGGTAGCAGGATATGCCCTGCGGGGCAAAAAAATACCCGCCGCCCTTGGCAGACGCGGCGGGGTGTGGTATAATAAACAATACTGTGGATGCGGGCCATTAGCTTAACGGTCAAAGCCGGCGGCTCATAACCGCTTGAGTGGGGGTTCAAATCCCTCATGGCCCACCAAAACAGGAACACCCGCCGTACCCCGGCGGGTGTTTCTGTTTTGGTGCTAGGCCAGTCGGATTTGAACAGGGCGTGCGGGCCGCAGCCCGCAAAAACGCTCCTGCGGAGCGTTTTTAGCCCGCGGGTGATCCCTCATGGCCCACCAAAACAGAACCGCCATCACACCTGCCGTGTGGTGGCGGTTTCCCGTTATGTACTGTATATTACTGCTGCTTCTTGCGCTTGGCAATCGCCAGGCCGCCCAGGGCCAGACCGCTGACCAGGAGCAGTACCGTCCACAGGACGGGGTTGCTCTCGTCGCCGGTCTGCGGGACGGCGGACGCAGCGGTGGACGTTGCGCCGCTGCCGGGGGTGTAGGTGCCCTTCACGTTGCCGTAGCCGGACAGCTGCCTGGTGGATTCCAGGTAGCCGCAGTGGTCGCAGCGGTAGCCTGCCTCGGTGGCGGTCCAGTTGTGGTAGCCGCAGGACGGGCAGGTGTAATAGGTGATGTTGTCCGAGATGCCGGAGGTGACGGTCAGTTTGTTGTCCACACTGGTGTCGTTGCTGTCCACAACGGCAAAGGTGGCAACCACGCTGGTAGAAACCGTATGGTTGCCGTTGGAGCCGGAAATGTTGATGGACTCTTTGTAGCTGCCCACAGCAAGATCGGCCTTGGGCTGCACCGTGAAGGTGGCAGTATTACCGGGTTCAATAGTGGCTCTGCCGTTCGCAAAGCCGTCCCCTGCCGTGATGACGAAATCCTTAGCAGTGGGCAGTGTGACGGTGACCTGCTGATTGCCGGTATTGGTGATGGTCACGGTCTGGGGGGCAGGCTGAGTTTTGTAGCCCAGGTAGGCGGCATCGAAGTCCAGCTTGGCCGGGTCCACGGTGATGGTGTAAGTCTTATCGGTGACCGTGACGGTACAGGTGGCCGTGTAGCCGCCGTCCACAGTCTTGACGGTGATGGTGGCTTCGCCAGCCTTCACGGCGGTGACGGTGCCGCCCTTCACGGTGGCAACATCAGTATTGTTGCTTCCCCAAGTCACATTTTTATTAGTGGCGTTATTCGGGGCGACGGTGGCGGTCAGGGTCTTGCTTTCGCCGGTGAAGAGGGATAGCTCGGTCGGGTCCAGCGTCACGCCGGTGACGGAGACAGCCTTGATGTTCAGCGTGAAGGTTTTTTCGGCGCTGCCCGCGCTGTTTGTCGCCTTAACGGTAACGGTGGAAGATCCCGCTGCAGTGGGGGTGCCGGTGATTGTGCCGTCGCTGTTCAGCGACAGACCGTCAGGCAGGGTGCCGCTGACAGTCCAGGTAATGGGGGCATCGCCGGTAGCGGTAAGGGACTGGTTATATGCAGTACCCACCTCGCCGTCAGGCAGGCTTTCGGTGGTGATGGTAGGGGCAATCTTCACCGTACCGCTGCCGGTCGGCGTACCCTCCAGCTTGCCGCCGCTCTCCACCGTGATGGTCTTGCCGTTCGTGTCCAGAGAGGCCCCGTCTCCGATGGTCAGGGTCTCGCCCTCGCCGATGGTCAAATTCTCCTGCAAGGTCACATTGCCGTACACGGTGCCTTCCGTGCCGTCAAAGACGATGCCGCCGGTGCTGCCGGTACTTCCAATATTGAACTCCGGTGTAATTTTGACACCATATGCACTCATCCCGCCGGTTCTGGCGTCTACAATGGCATTATCGGTGACGGTCAGGCTGGTAGTGGCATTGGTGGCTTGAGACGATCCCACATAAAACTGTATTCCATCATTGCCCTCACTGGCGCTGGCGGTCAGGCTGCCGCCGTCGACGGAAAGAGAGATATTCGGGGAGTTGGTAGCGTAGTTGCTGGACATCACATAGACGCCGGCGTAGCCATAAGAGGAACTACTGCTTGCCACGACAGACGCGTCTTCGATGGTAAGGGAGGCATTGCCTGTTCCGCTTATGACACATAGACCGTAGGAAGTTGTACCGGTAACTGTGAGACTGCCGTCACCGGTGATGCTTAGGGAGGCATTTGTGCCTACTCTCCCTCCTGGTTGAGCATCCACAAAAATTCCATAGTGGCCTGTGATGGTATTCGTGCCAATCAGTTTGATAGTCAGGGCAACTGCTTGATTGCTGCTGCCCTGAGCATAGATCCCAGCGCCATAAGGAAGTGAGGTGGCATCATAAGCTCCATTGATGGTCGCCCCGCTTAAGGTCAGGGTGGCGGTGTTTGGATCGTATTTGACATTCCAATCATTATCATCATAGACCCGTGTTAACCCCCCACTTTCATCTGTAGTCCAGTAGGTGGTATCTTCACCACTCCTAACATTCTGATTTCCCACATAAAGATTATCAGGCTCACCTTCCGCAACCGCCAGCGCCGTGACGGGCAGCAGGCCCAGGCAGAGCGCCAGGACGCAGAGCAGGCTCAACATTCGTTTTTTCATAGGGTTTCCTCCTCGGTGGTTTGGCGGTGGGCAGGGTGTCCGCAGACCCCAAGCAAAGATTCGGAATGCAGCCGGAACAGCTGGCAGGAGCCGCACTCCCTGTAGATGTTGTCCGGCAGCACAGCGTCGGGGCAGGCATCATCACAGGTCAGGCGCAGGGGGAAGCCTTCCGGCGTATAGACCGGGGTTTCCTCAAAATCCGGGTACTGCTCCAGGTATTTTCCGGCCCGCTCATTCCATTGCAGCGGAATGTCCAGCACGGCGCCTTCCACGTCATACCTTTTGTGTTTCATGCAGCCCTCCCTCTGCCTCCAGTGCTCATTCCGTATGGAGGTATCTCCATACGGAAGAGAGGCTGGCCTCTCTTCCCATGATCTTCTGTTTGCGTTTTTCAGCGGCAAATGGAACGTTGATTCGCCATGTTGTTTATTGTACCATAAACTTCCGGTTTTGTGACTACCCGTTTCAAGGGGTAAAATGGGTAGTTTTTGTGGGGAATCAGGGCAGCATGAAGTCTTTCAGGTCCTGCCGGTGCTGGATGCCCAGGGTATTCATGGCGTTGGAAATGTACCATTTTACCGTATTGAGGGACACGCCCAGATGGTTGGCGATCTCCTGATTGGTCCATCCCCGGGCCGCCAGCATGGCAGCGGTGAACTCGGAGGTGGAAAGATTGTCCGCCACATGGTCCCCCGTATCGGGGTTGTGGACCTTCCTCCAACCGGCGGAAAACCGGTAGGTAATGTCAATGATCCGCTTGAAGTCCTCCGGCCATTCCGGCTTGATGACCGCTTCCAGCATACCGCCCAGCAGACCGTGGTGTTCCCCCAGTCCCTCGATGAGATCGTCGGGACGGGCCAGGGCCCAGGCGGCCAGCATGTGCTGCCGGGCCTGGTCGGGCTGGCGCAGGCTCATGTGGTCCATCACCGCCACCAGATGGAGGTAGATGGCCGGGATGGGGTAGGCTTCGGCCCCCATGGCCAGGGTGCCCTCCACCAGACCGATGCTCTGCCAGTATTGCTCCTGCAGATAGAGATAGTGGGCCTGCACATAGAGGGCAAAGGCCCGCAGCCCCGCAGGCAGCTGGGGCAGAAAATCCTGGGCCGGGGGCAGGCCCTCCGGCAGGGGCAGATGGAGCAGCACCGCCGCAGCCGCCCCCGCAAAGGACGCTGCAGCGCTCTGTTTCCCCGCCTTGGAACCCCGGCTCAGGGTGGCTTTCAGCTTGGTCAGAGCCACCCTGGCCTGCTGGATCTGCCCCAGGGTCAGGTTGGCATAGGCATAGATCAGGCAGGCGGAAAGGCGGGCTTCCCGGTCAGGGTGGGTCAGGTAGAGTTCCGCCTCCCGGGCGGCCTTTTCGGCCTGTCCGCTGAAATAGTGGTACTCCGCCGTGGCAATGTCCCGCTGTGGCCCTTCCGGCATGGCTGCAATGACTGACCGGCACTTTCCCGGGCGGAAGGGGGTGTTCATCAGGGGCATCAGGCAGTCCCCTACCATGCGAGGGGGGTGGTCGCCCAGGGATGAGTTCTCCCGCTGGGTATGGGCCGTCTTGTACCGGGCGTCCTCCGGCTTGGGGGTTCCTTCCGGGATCTGCCAAGCTATCCCGAACTTCTGTGCCCCTGGCACCCGGCCGCGGTTGCAATATACCTGCACCTGCCGGACCGAAAGCCCCCAGGCTTCGGCGGCCTGCTGTACCGTCATGTAGGTCATAGCCATCCTCCTTTTCAGCCGGTCATTCACATTGCGCACCAGCGCATGGTATGCCGAAAAAATTTCAATGGTGTATTGCGCAGCTGCGCATACCCTTATCATACAATTTTTTCAGCTGTCCGGCAAGAGGGGCGGGAGCGGGCTACTGTCTGGCAACGATCTTCGCTTCGACAAACCATCTGCCTTTTTCCAGCCATAGGTTGGTTTCCTGACCGTTGACAAGGCAAAGGTACGGTATGTCGTTTCCTATAAAAACCTCCTGAAAGAAAAAAGCGCCTGCGTAAGCAGACGCCTTAGAACCTATGGTGATTATCGGATTGGTTCAAGCAAATTGATTCAAAATTTAATTGTAATTTGCTATTAGTTGCGTTATACTAAAAACAGAAAGGGGGCCTGGCGTATGGCTATTGATATTCGACCTGCTTCGGCGCTTCGCACGGAATACAACGAATTGGCTGCTCGATCCCGTACCACCGGTCAACCCATCTATATCACCCGCAACGGCGAAGGCGATACTGTCCTGATGGACTTGAACGCCTTTACTCGGCGGGAAGAAGAACTGGACCGACGGGAAGCCGTTCTGGAACATCGCGCAATGATACTGGAGGCGGAGATGGGCCGTTTGGCCGGTAAGCCGACCTATACACCCGATCAAGTACGCGCCAAAATCCAGCAGCATTTAGGCGAGAGGCAGAGGCAGAAAAATGGCTGAGTTTTCCGTTATTTATACTGAAGAAGCCTTACAGGATATGTTGAACATATCCGATTACCACTTTGAGAAAGTGGGTGAGGCTTCTGCGCTCCGTGCCGTTGCTGAATTACAGGATCACATTGAAAAATTATCGCTTTTTCCACGAATGGGGGAGGAACATCCCGATACATATCTGAACGCCTTGGGATTCCGCAAGTTAGTTCACAACAATCATATTGTGATTTATCGGATTGACCAATCCCAGGTTGTCATCGAGCGTATTGTCTGGGCGTCCAGCAATTACCCTGAGCTTTTTCGGTAAAGCGAACCGATAAAAAGCCGATCAGAATGAGAAAGCACCTGCTGAGTGTCGTTGTACTGCGGCACATGGCAGGTGCTTCTTTTTTAGGGATCATGGCTCAGCTGAAGGTGAGTAAGCCCACCCAGGGCGATATAGTGGACGATGCGCCAGTCGTTTCCACTAAGCAGCCGCAGCGTGGCCCCCGAAAGGGCGTCGATGGGGGCTTCGTAAACTTCCAGCGTTGCGGCATGCTGGCCACGGCGGCAGGGGCCCGCAAGCCCCCGCCGCGTTACAGGCAAAAGAAAACCGCCTGCTCCTTCAGGAGCAGGCGGTTTTGGTGACCCGTACCAGAATCGAACTGGTGTTACAGCCGTGAAAGGGCCGTGTCTTAACCTCTTGACCAACGGGCCGTATAGAATACAAGATTTCGCTAAAACAGCAAGCAACCCGCCGGCCACTATTGCAACCGGCCCCCAAGTATTTTAGCGAAACCCTGTATACTGGTAGCGGTAACTGGATTTGAACCGGTGACACTTCGGGTATGAACCGAATGCTCTAGCCAACTGAGCTATACCGCCACAACAATATGCGCGCCTAGCAACAAGCGCTCTATTATTATACGGATTTGGGGGTTTTCTGTCAAGAGGTTTTTGGAATTTTTTTGTGGAAATTTCTGCCGCCCCGCCCGCGGGAATGTGCGCTTTTATTCCTTCTTTGAAAAGAAGGAATCGAAGAAACTTTCATGAAAAATCCCAGAGGGGGCGCGCCCCCTCTGGGATTTTTGGTCAAAAGTTCTTTTGGTTCTTTTCTTTCAAGAAAAGAACAAGACCGCGCAACCCTCACTTGCGGTCGGGCACCAGCAGGGCCTTGCCGCCCATGTAGGGCTGCAGCACGGCGGGGATGGTCACGCTGCCGTCGGCCTGGAGGTGGTTCTCCAGGAAGGCGATCAGCATGCGCGGCGGGGCCACGCAGGTATTGTTCAGCGTATGGGCCAGGCGGGGCTTGCCGTCCTCGTCCTTGTAGCGGATGCGCAGGCGGCGGGCCTGGGCGTCGCCCAGGTTGGAGCAGCTGCACACCTCAAAGTACTTCTGCTGGCGCGGGCTCCAGGCCTCGATGTCGCAGCTCTTCACCTTGAGGTCGGCCAGGTCGCCGGAGCAGCATTCCAGCTGCCGCACCGGGATCTCCAGCGAGCGGAACAGCTCCACCGAGTAGCGCCACAATTTCTCGTACCAGTTCATGCTGTCCTCGGGCTTGCAGACCACGATCATCTCCTGCTTCTCGAACTGGTGGATGCGGTAGATGCCCCGCTCCTCGATGCCGTGGGCGCCCTTCTCCTTGCGGAAGCAGGGGCTGTAGCTGGTCAGGGTCAGGGGGAGCTTGGCCTCGTCGATGGTCTGGTCGATGAAGCGGCCGATCATGGTGTGCTCCGAGGTGCCGATCAGGTACAGGTCCTCGCCCTCGATCTTGTACATCATGGCGTCCATCTCCGGGAAGGACATGACCCCCTTGACCACGTCGCCGTGCATCATGAAGGGCGGGATCACATAGGTGAAGCCCTTGTCGATCATGAAATCCCGGGCATAGGCCAGCACGGCCTCATGCAGGCGGGCGATGTCCCCCAGCAGGTAATAGAACCCGTTGCCCGCCACGCGGCCCGCGGCGTCCAGGTCGATGCCGTGGAAACTCTCCATGATGTCCACATGGTAAGGGATGGGATAGTCCGGCACCACCGGCTCGCCGAAGCGCTGGACCTCCACGTTGTGGCTGTCGTCGGGGCCGATGGGCACGCTGGGGTCGATCATCTGGGGGATCTGGTACATGATCTCCTGGATCCTGGCCTGCAGTTCGCCCTCTTTGGCTTCCAGTTCCTTGAGGCGGTCGGCCTGGGCCGTGACCTGCTTTTTGATCTCCTCCGCCTCGGCGGCCTTGGCGGGGTCCTTCTTGGCCTGACCCATCAGCATGCCGATCTGCTTGGAGAGCTTGTTGCGGTTGGCGCGCAGGTCGCTGGCCTCGCCGATGGCGGCGCGGTACTCGGCGTCCAGGGCGATGACCTGGTCCACCAGCGGCAGTTTGGCGTCCTGGAACTTCTTGCGGATGTTCTCCTTGACGGCCTCGGGGTTTTCACGGACAAAGCGGATGTCTAACATAAATTCCACTCCTATTTTCAGATTCACGAATATGGATGGAGGGGCTGCGGCGCGGCAGGCGACTGTTGCCCCTTTTGATCAGGCCTCCGGGTCATACTGCCCCAGCAGGCTGACGAACTTTTGCAGCATTTCGTCGCTGTAGAAGTCGATCTTCAGGCTGCCCTTGCCGTCCTTGTACTCCACATGGACCTCGCTGCCGGTGACTTCCTTGAGCGCGGCTTCCACCTCCACGGCGCGCTTGGGGCGGGTGAAGGCGTCGGGCTTCGGCTTGGGGGCCCTGGGGGGTCTGGCCAGCTTTTTGCACAGGGCCTCGGTCTGGCGGACGTTCAGCCCCCGCTCGGCGACTTCCTGCGCGGCGGCGCGGATCAGGTTGGGTTCCGGCAGGCCCAGCAGCACCTTGGCGTGCCCTGCGCTCAAAGTGCCGTCGCTGACCCGGGCGCGCACATCTTCCGGCAGGCCCAGCAGCCGCAGGGAGTTGGTCACGGCGCTGCGGCTCTTGCCCAGGCGCTTGGCGGCGGTCTCCTGGGTCAGGCCGTACTTTTCGATCAGCTGGCGGCAGCCCTCGGCCACCTCGATGGGGTCCAGGTCCTCGCGCTGCAGGTTTTCGATCAGGGCCAGGGCGGCGGCCTGCTCGTCGGTGACGTCCTTGATGAGCACCGGCACTTCGGTCAGGCCCGCCAGCCGTGCGGCGCGCCAGCGGCGCTCGCCCGCGATGATGAGATACCCCGTGCCGATGCGCTTGGGCCGCACGGCGATGGGCTGCAGCAGGCCGTTCTCCTGGATGGAGGCGGCCAGCCCCGAGAGGGCTTCCTCGTCGAATTTTTTGCGGGGCTGTTCGGGGTCGGGCTCGATCTCCCGCAAGGGCAGGGTGGCGGCGCCCGCCGCGTCGTCGCCCGTGTCGGGCAGGTCGGCGAACAGGCTGTCCAGCCCTTTGCCCAGCCCGCCCAGTTTGCGTTTGGCCATGGGCCTACCTCCTTTTACCGTTCGTTATGGGCAAGAAACTCGCGCGCCAGTTCCATGTAGGCTTCGCAGCCCTTGCCGTTGGGCTCGTAGAAGTTGATGGGCATGCCGAAGCTGGGCGCTTCCGACAGGCGCACCGAGCGCGGGATGACCGCCTTGAACACCTTGTCGCCGTAGTATTTCTTCACCTGGGCCACCACCTGCAGGGTCAGGTTGAGCCGCCCGGAATACATGGTGAAGAGCACGCCCTCGATGTCCAGGGTGCGGTTGTACTTTTTGCGCACGGTCTTGAGGGTGTTCATCAGTTCGGTCAGGCCCTCGAGGGCGAAGAACTCGCACTGCAGCGGGATGAGCACGGTGTCGCAGGCGCACAGGCCGTTGACGGTGAGCAGGTCCAGCGAGGGCGGGCAGTCGATGAAGATATAGTCGTACAGCGGCACCACGGGGGCCAGCACGCTGCGCAGGCGCATTTCGCGCCGGGGCACGGCCACCAGTTCCACCGCCGCGCCCGCCAGCTGGGTGTTGGAGGGCAGCAGGTCGGCGTTGTACTCAGTCTTGACGATGGCGTCCCGCACATCGTCGTCGTCGATCAGGCAGGTGTAGATGTCGGTATCCAGCTTGTTTTTGGCCACGCCGTAGGCGGAGGTGGTGTTGCCCTGGGGGTCCAGGTCCACCACCAGCACCCGCTTGCCCAGGGCGGCCACGCAGGCGCTGAGGTTGACGGCGGTGGTGGTTTTGCCCACGCCGCCTTTCTGGTTTGCTACTGCGATCACTTTTGCCACGGCGTTTCCTCCCTGTTTTTGCGGTTTTTAGGGCGCAGAACTGCGTCTGTGACCTATTATAGCACAGGTCGGGTACTTTAAAAAGGGCTTTCGGGCAAAAAATCCCCTTCCGATGTTCCACGTGGAACATCGGAAGGGGTCATTTGCGGGCAAGAGCGGCAGGCGGGGAAGCCGCGGGCAAGGTAAAACCGCACGGCGGGGGCAAGCCCCCGCCCTACGGCCTGACGGGAATTTGCGGTTTATGATGTTCATTCGCAGATCCCATAGATTTGTAGGGCGCGCGTCTTGACCGCGCCGGACAACGTCCCGGCAGGCAGGGGATTTGCGGGCAAGGCAAAACCGCACGGCGGGGGCAAGCCCCCGCCCTACGGCCTGGAGGGAATCTGCGGTTTACGATGTTCATTCGCAGATCCCGTAGATTTGTAGGGCGCGCGTCTTGACCGCGCCGGACAACGTCCCGGCGGATAGGGGATTTGCGGGCGAGGCAAAACCCCACGGCGGGGTACGACCCCGCCCTACGGCCTGACGGGAATTTGCGGTTTATGATGTTCATTCGCAAATTCCGTAGATTTGTAGGGCGCGCGTCTTGACCGCGCCGGACAACGTCCCGGCAGGCAGGGGATTTGCGGGCAAGGTAAAACCGCACGGCGGGGTCGAGACCCCGCCCTACGGCCTGACGGGAATTTGCGGTTTATAATGTTCATTCGCAGATCCCATAGATTTGTAGGGCGCGCGTCTTGACCGCGCCGGTCAACGTCCCGGCAGGCGGGAAATTTGCGGGCAAGGCAAAACCGCACGGCGGGGTCGAGACCCCGCCCTACGACCTGACGGGAATTTGCAATTTACCGTTTTTGTTTGCAATTTGCGGAAGGTCGTTGCGCCCGCCCGCGAAGGCGGGCGGGATTTCAGAACGGGAGCCCGGATGAGCGGTTCCGGCAGGCACGGGCCGGGGCTAGGGTAAAAACGAATGAAGGGCTGTGAAACATGGAAAGAGTCTCGGGCGACCTCCTCAGAGCCCCGGGGTTTCCAAAGGGGCCCGCAGGCCCCTTGGCCGTGCCCCGCGCCTCGGAACTAGCGGCGGCTTTTTCTGGTTTTTTGCCTGCGGGGCTATGCCCCGCAATCGCGCCCACAGAAATAAGCGCGATGCAAAACCAACGCGAAGCGTTGGTTCCGATAGCACCGGCCCCGGAACCGGGGCCATGAATCGAGCGCGGCACCGTCGGAAGTTCGAAGCGGGGCCATGCGGCCCGCAATGCATCCAAAATAAAGAATCAAATCCGGGGGATGTAAAGGCCACCCGGAACATGGCAGGCAAGATAAAACCGCACGGCGGGGTCAAGACCCCGCCCTACAGGATTGAGGTACGAGGATGCGTCACCGCGCGTTCACGGCAAGATAAAATTGCACGGGCGGCCTGCAGGCCGCCCCTGCGACCGAACGGGCAGGGAATTTGCGGGCCATGCAAAACCCCGCCCTTATAAAAAGGAAGCGATAAAATTTCCCGCCCGCTCACAGCAGCTGGATGGCAAAATCCTCCTCCCCGTCTGCGGCGGGGCCGCCGGGGGCGGCGGCCGGGACCGTGACGCTGTGCAGCGGGACCTGCGCCGCCGGGTCCTGCGGCGCGCCCCCGCCCGGGGCCCCGGCTTCCGCGGCGGCGGCGCCGGTCACCGGGCGGCCGTCCCGCCCCACGGGGATGCGCACGATGTATTCCAGGCATCCGTCCTTCCTGTCGCAGCTGGTGGTGGCCGCAATGCCCTTCTGGGTCATCAGGTCCACGGCGTGCTGCAGGGTGTTCACAAAAAACCGCACGTCCCGCACCATGGGGATGGTCTTGCGGCAGGGGCCGGGGCCTTTGGGCGCGGCCAGCATGGCGTCCACCAGCTTGTCGGCCTGGCGCACGCTCATCTGCTCCTGCACGATCTTTTCCAGCGCAGCGGTGCGGCGGCTTTCCGGCAGGCGCAGCACCGCCCGGGCGTGGCGCTCGGTCAGGTGGTGGGCCGCGCAGAGCTGCTGCTGTTCCGGCGTCAGGGTCAGCAGCCGCAGCTTGTTGGCCAGGGCCGGCTGGCTCAGCCCCAGGCGGCGGGCGGCCTCGGCCTGGGTGCAGCCCCACAGGCGGATGACCTCCTTGATGCCGCGGGCCGTATCGAAGGGGTCCAGCTGGCTGCGCTGCAGGTTCTCCAGCAGGCCCAGCGCGGCGGATTCGCTGTCGTCATAGTCCGCCAGGATGGCCGGGATCTTCTCCAGCTTGGCCAGACGGCAGGCGCGCAGGCGGCGCTCCCCCGCCACCAGCTGGTATTTGCGCAGCCCCACCCGCCGCACGCTGACGGGCTGCAGCAGGCCGTTCTGCAAAATGCTCACGGCCAGGGCGGCGATCTCCGGCTCGTCGAAGGCGGTGCGGGCCTGGTAGGGCGAAGGTTCGATGCTGTCGATGGGCAGCAGCAGCACGCGGCCCGGTTTCTGGGTTTCTTTTCTGGACACGATGGTTCCCTCCCTGCGGGTATGTACAAAAAATGCCATGCTTTTTCTACAAAAAGCATAGCACATCCCGCAGGGAACGGGAACAAAAATCGTTCGTGGCAAAGCGCGGGTTTTCGCGCTGTTACAACGGTTTTTTTGCGATTTTTCCGCCGTTGCGGGGGTAAACGGTCGGAGTCTGCGATATTTTTTGGCACAGCACCAGCGTGCGGGCGCTGCCGTCGGGCAGCGTGAAGTCCCGGGTCCCGGCGGCGCGGCCGCCCAGCTTGCGCAGGGCGCTGGCGCTGGCGGCCAGTTCCTCCGGCGCGTCGGGGCCTTTGAGGGCGAGGAACACGCCCCCCACGCGCACCAGCGGCAGGCAGTATTCGCACAGCGCCGGCAGGGCGGCCACCGCCCGGGCGCAGGCCACGTCGAACTGCTCGCGCCAGCCTTTGCGGGCGGCTTCCTCGGCGCGCTCTTTGGCGAACTCCACGCCGGTCAGGCCCAGCTCGGCGCAGAGATAGCGCAGGAAATCCACCCGCTTGCCGGTGGGTTCCATCAGGGTCAGGGCCAGGCCGGGTTTGTAGATCTTGGCCACCACGCCGGGGAAGCCCGCGCCGGTGCCCACGTCCACCACCCGGCCCGCGACTTCGGGCTGGGCGGCAAAGAGCAGGCTGTCGGCAAAGTGGCGGTCCTCGATGCCTTCGGGGGTGGTGATGGCGGTCAGGTTGACCTTGCGGTTGTAGTCCACCAGCAGCTGCGCGTAGCGGTCCAGCTGGTCCAGCTGGCTGCCGGTGAGAGTGATGTTCCACGTGGAACATTTTTGCGCCAGACGCTGTTTGTCGATCATGGGGATTCCTTTCCTTGTGGTGGTCAGGGGGGGGGTATGCGGGGCGGATGTTTGCGCCCGCCGTTTGTGTTCGGTTGCCCGTTGGGTTCCGGGCCGTGGGAATGTTCTCCGGGCGGCATACATGCCGCCCCTACATCCGATGGGGAACGTTGAAACTGCCCGGTGTGTTCTGTTTGCCGGGAGGTTCCCGCGGCGGGGTCAAGACCCCGCCCTACAGGAAACGGGAACAGGGATGCAACATCACCCATTTGCGGCAAGGCCAAGCCCCTACGGCCGAACGGAAATTTGCGATTTATATTTTGAATTCGGAATTTCCGTAAGGACCCGCCCGCGAAGGCGGGCGGGGTTTCAGATCGGGAGCCCGGATGAGCGGTCCCGGCAGGCACGGGCCGGGGCTAGGGTAAAAACGACCGAAAGGCTGTGAAGCATGGGGAGAGTCTCGGGCGACCTCCTCAGACCCCCGGGGTTTCCAAAGGGGCCCGCAGGCCCCTTGGCCGTGCTCCGCGCCTCGGAACTAGCGGCGGCTTTTTCCGCCGCTTTTTGGCCGGTCAAAAAGCGGCACCGTCGGGAGCCCGAAGCATGGCCATGCGGGCCCCAGCGCATCCAGAACAAGAAACCAAATCCGGGGAACGTTCCCGCCAGCCTGGAACATGGTGGCAAGGTTCGCCGCTAGATCACTCCCCCGCCTTGCGTTTCAGCAGCGCGATGCTCAGCTGCGCAAGATCGCTGGGCGACACGCCGGGGATGCGCCCTGCCTGGGCCAGCGTGCGGGGGCGGATGCGCGCCAGCTTCTCCCGCGCTTCCAGGGTCATGGTCTCAAGGGGCGCGTAGTCGAAATCCTCGGGGATGGCCACGTTCTCGTGGCGCTGCACGTCGCGGATCAGCCGTTCCTCCCGGGCGATGTAGCCCGCGTAGCGGATCTCGGTCTCGATGCGCTGGGCCATGGCGGGGGTCACGCCCTCCCCGCGGCCGATGACGGCGGCGATGCGCTCATAGGTCACGGCGGGGCGGCGCAGCAGTTCCAGCGCGGTGCCGCCGCTCTCCCCCAGTTCGGCGTCCGGCGGGCAGACGGCGCGCAGGTCGGCCAGCCGGATGCGGGCGCGGCCCAGGCGTTCCAGTTCGGCGGCTTTCCGTTCCCGGTCGCGGCAAAAGGCCGCCCAGCGCGCGTCGTCCACCAGGCCGTATTCCCGCCCGATGGGGGTCAGGCGCTCGTCGGCGTTGTCCTGCCGCAGACTCAGGCGGTATTCGCTGCGGCTGGTCATCATGCGGTAGGGGTCCAGCACGCCCTTGGTCACCAGGTCGTCCACCAGCGTGCCCAGGTAGCTGGTGTGGCGGGCCAGCACCAGTTCGCTGCGGCCCAGCGCATGGCGCGCGGCGTTGAGCCCCGCCAGCAGGCCCTGGGCGGCGGCTTCCTCGTAGCCGGAGGTGCCGTTGAACTGCCCCGCGCCGTAGACCCCGGCCACGGCCTTGCTTTCCAGCGTGGGTTTGAGGGTGGTGGGGTCCACGCAGTCGTATTCGATGGCGTAGGCGGGGCGCATGATCTCCAGCCGTTCAAAGCCTTCGATCGTGCGGTACATGGCGTTCTGCACGGCTTCCGGCAGGCTGGAGGACAGCCCCTGCAGGTACATCTCCTCGGTGTCCTCGCCGCAGGGCTCCACGAACACCGGGTGGCGCTCCTTCTCCTTGAAGCGCACGACCTTGTCCTCGATGGAGGGGCAGTACCGCGGCCCCACGCCCTGGATGTCGCCGCCGTAGAGCGGCGAACGGTCCAGGTTGTCCAGGATGACCTTGTGGGTGGCGGGGTTGGTGTAGGCGATGTAGCAGTCCACCTTGTTGTGCATCGGCGTGCGGGTCAAAAAGCTGAAGGGCTGCAGCAGTTCGTCGGGGTCGCCGGGCTGGCGCTCGAGTTTGGAGAAGTCGATGCTGCGGCGGTGGACGCGGGCCGGGGTGCCGGTCTTGAAGCGGCGCAAAGCGAAGCCGTGGGCGGCAAGGTCCCGGGTCAGGGCGGTGGCGGCGTGGGTGCCGTCGGGGCCGCCGTCGTAGTGGGCCTGCCCCACAAAGATGCGCCCGCCCAGCGTGGTGCCGGTGGCGATGACCACGCACCGGCAGGCGTAGTAACCGCCAAGGTTGGTGAACACGCCGCACACATGGCCGTCCCGCACGTCCAGGGCGGTGACTTCGGCCTGGTGGATGTGCAGGCCGGGGGTCTGTTCCAGCGCGTGCTTCATCCAGATGTGGTAGCGTTTGCGGTCGGTCTGCACGCGCAGGCTGTGCACGGCGGGGCCTTTGCCGCGGTTGAGCATGCGGCTCTGCAGGAAGGTGGCGTCGGCGGCCAGGCCCATCAGCCCGCCCAGGGCGTCCACCTCCCGCACCAGGTGCCCCTTGGCGGTGCCGCCGATGGAGGGGTTGCAGGGCATGTTGCCGATCAGGTCCAGCGTCAGCGTAAAGACGGCGGTCTTTGCGCCCAGCCGCGCGGCGGCGTGGGCGGCCTCGATGCCCGCGTGCCCCGCGCCGATCACGATCACGTCATAAGTTCCAAGATGGTCGGTCAAAACAGTTTCGTCCTTTCGTGGGGTCCCGTGCCCGCTCTGCGTTTATTTTCCTACGCAGAACGTTTCAAACACTTCGTCGATGGTGGCCTCCGCCGCGTCCTCGCCGGTCAGGTCGCACAGGGCCTGCAAAGCGTCGGTCAGGCAGACGGCCACCGCGTCCAGCCCGAGCCCGGCGGCTACGGCTTCCTGCGCCTGCGCCAGCGCGTCCCGCGCGCGGGTGGCGGCGGCCAGCTGCCGCGCGCTGCACAGCTGGGCCGCGTGGGGGTCCAGCTGCGCCGTGCCCAAAAGTTCCGCCACGGCGGCGGTCAGGGGGGCCAGGGCGGCTTCTTCTTTTGCACAGATCGAAATGACCTGTTTAAAATACGGCTGCAAGGCGGCCTGGGCGGCGGCGGTGGAGCCGGTCAGGTCCTGCTTGTTGAGGATGGCCAGCGCCGGACGCCCCCGGCAGCGGCGGGCGATGGCGAAGTCGGCTTCGTCCAGGGGCTGGGCGGCGTCGAACACCGCCAGCACCAGCCCGGCCTCGTCGAGCTTTTTCCAGCTGCGGCGGATGCCCTCGGCCTCGATGGCGTCGCCCCCCTCCCCCACGTTGCGCACCCCGGCGGTGTCGAAGAGGTTGAGGCGGATCTCGCCCAGCTGCACGGCCTGCTCCACGATGTCCCGCGTGGTGCCGGCCACCGGCGTGACGATGGCGCGGTCGAACCCGGCCAGCAGGTTGAGCAGGGTGCTTTTGCCCACGTTGGGGCGGCCCAGCAGCACGCAGTCCACCCCGTGGCGCAGCACGGCCCCCGCGCCGTACCCGGCGATCAGGGCGTCCAGTTCGGCCTGCTGCGCGCTGAGGGCGGCGCCGAGGGCGGCGCCGGACAGTTCGGGCACGTCCTCCTCGGGGTAGTCCACCCAGGCGGTCAGGTGGGCGTTGAGGCTTTGCAGCGCGGCCTGGATGCGCCCGATGCGTTTGGCCAGCCGCCCGTCCAGGGCGGATTTTGCCAGGGCGGCCCCCTGGCGGCCGTTGGCGGCGATGACTTCCATGACGGCCTCGGCCTGGGTCAGGCTCAGGCGGCCGTGTTCCAGGGCGCGGCGGGTGAATTCCCCCGGCGCGGCGGGCACGGCCCCGGCCAGCAGCAGGGCTTCCAGCAGGCCGTCGGCCATGGCGGCGCCGCCGTGGACCGAAAGCTCGATCACATCCTCGCCGGTGTAGGAGTGGGGCGCGCGGAAGAACAGCGCGATGGTCTCGTCCATTTCCTCCCCGCGCAGGGTGTAGTGGCCCAGCAGGGCGGTGTAGCCGCGGGCCGCGGCCACGGTGCGCCCTGCGCGCAGCGGGGCAAAGACTTTTTCCACGATGGGGTAGGCGTCGGGGCCGGACACCCGCACCACGGCGATGCCGCCCTCCCCCGGCGGGGTGGCCAGCGCGCAGATGGTCTGCTCAAAACGGTCCATGGGAAGCTCCTTTGAAGAGAATGTTTGGCGGGGATCTTTTGCCGGCCGCTTTCTTTGCCAAAAAACGGCCGGCATGCGTTCCGCAGGGGCAGAACGGCGCGTTTTCGGTCGGGGCGCCGCTGCAAAAACCGGGCCGTTTAGCGGCCTGCGTCCGCGCCGGTCAGCAGTTTCTGCCGCAGCCGCACGGCGGGGGGCTGGCCGGGGGCGCTGGACGCCGCCAGCGTGCCGAAGGTGGCCCCGCTGCCGAAGGCCCCGCCGCAGTAGCGGGTGGCCGCGCCGTCCGGGCCCATGCTCATGGTGATGAGCGCCGCGTCCGGCCGGGCGTCGCGCACCAGGGCCGTGGCCAGCAGCAGCCGCGCCGCGTCGGCGCGGCTGCGGGGCATCACCGCCAGCTTGGCGATGTCCGCCCCCGCGTCCAGCATGCCGGTCAGCGTCTGTTCCATGGCGTCCACCGGGGGCGTGCCCGCAAAGTGGTGCTCGCTGAACAGCGCCGCCGCCCCGGCGGCATGGGCCGCGTCCAGCAGCCGCGCCGCCAGCGCCGTGCCGGCCCGCCATTCAATGTCCAGCGCGTCCACGCCGCCCCGGGCCAGCAGCCCGGTCAGCGCCGCGCCGTAGGCGGCGGGGTCCAGGGCGGCGCGGCCCCCCTCCCCCGCCGTGCGCACGGTCACGATCAGCGGTTTTGCCACCACCCGGCGCACAAGGTCCAGCGCGGCGGCATAGTCTGGCACAGGCAGGGGGTCCAGCCGCAGTTCCACCAGGTCGGCCTCGGGGGCGGCGGCCGCCGCGGCGGCCTGGGCCGCCAGCGGCCCCAGCGCGGGGGCGAACAGCGGTACGATGATGCGCGGGTTTTCGGGGGTTAGCGGCAGCATAGGCGGCTCCTTTCCTGGCAGGGTGGTCTGGTTGTATTGTAGCACAATTTAAAAAAACTGTAAAATCGGCGCGGGGCCCTTGCCGCCGCCCGCCGCGCGCTGTACAATACTGACGTAACAGGAGGTTTTACCCTATGGAATCTTTCACCATGCCCGGCGGCGCGGCCCTTCTGCTGGAGGGCGGCTCCCTGCGCGGGCTGTATACGGCGGGGGCGCTGGACGCCCTGATGGAAGCGGACCTGTATTTCCCGGCGGTGGCCGGGGTCAGCGCGGGGTCCCTCAACGGCGTGAACTACGTGGCGCACCAGCCGGGGCGGGCGGCCAGCATCAACCTGCGCTACCGCCACGACCCGCGCTACTTCGGCCCCAAGGCGGCCCTCAACGGCGGCAGCCTGTTCGGGCTGCGCTTCATGCTCTACGACCTGCCCAAAGAGATCCCCTTCGACGCCGGGACCTTCTATCACGGCGGCCAGCGGATGATCGCGGTCGCCACCAGCGTGCGCACCGGCAAGCCCGCCTATTTTGAGAAAGGCCGCACCAGTTTCGATTTTCTGGAAGCCTGCCGGGCGTCGGCCAGCCTGCCGCTGGTCTCGGTGCCGGTGCGGCTGGACGGCGAACCCTACCTGGACGGCGGCTGCTCCTGCCCCATCCCGCTGCACTGGGCGCAGCAGGAAGGGTTTGCCAGGATCGTCATCATCACCACGCGGGAAAAAGGCTTCCGCAAGCAGCTGCCCGGCCAGCGCATGATCGACCTCTACGACGATTTCTACGGCGACAAGCCGCTGTTCCTGGCCGCCATGCTCACCCAGGAGGTGCGCTACAACGCCCTGATGGACGAGATCGACGCGCTGGAAGCCGCGGGCAGGGTGTTCGTGCTGCGCCCGGCCCAGCCCATCGGGATCGGCCGCTTTGAAGGCGACACCGAAAAGCTGCTGGACCTGTACAACCGCGGCCGCCGCGAGATGCGCGCCGCCCTGCCCGCCCTGCGGGCCTACCTGGAAGCGTGAGCCTGTTATATAAGGTATAGCAAAAAAGACACCCGGCGGGGGCAGCCCTCATAAAACAGCATAAGATTGCTTTCGGGAAACGGTATAGCTTCGGCTATGCCGTTTCACTGTTTTGCAGGTCATTCAGCAAAGACGCGGGGAGTATTCCCACAAGGTCATAGGAATATCCCGTCCAGCAAACCGCATTTGTTGCACTTTGCCCCTCACTATATACAACACCGCACTTTCGATTTTGCCAAAGTCTTTTGAGGAATTTTTGAGAAAATGTAAAAACGCCGCAGACTGTAAATCTGCGGCTCAAATAGAATATTAAGAAACAATCTGTTACATGGTGCCGGTCTCATCGGTATTATTTTCTATAATTTCAGCATCAATTATTGTATCGTTCCCAATTAAGGTGTGAATTCTATTCTCTTTCTCCACGATAAACCTCTTTTGATAAAAAATATCGGCAAACTCCAAGACCTTCTTCATTTGTGCAGTATCAATTAAGGCTCCGATAACAGCGGAAACAACTGGGACAGCCTTACCTACGGCTTTTAATGTCAGTTTACGACCAATCTGTTCAAATGCCTCTTTGAAGAGGCTATTCTCTAAACCTTTTGCCCCAACATTTTGAAGCGCCTTTTGTGCCGATTTATGTGCTAATGCTCTCATTTGTACCAGCAGTAGAGGGATACCTCCGCGCGCAGCCATATCTGTCCATGTTTTCTTTGCCGTTTGCTTTATAACTGCCGCTTGGCTCATCAGCATAATTTTCCCTATGATATTTGTGGCTTCATTGTTGATATCATTATTTGTTGGACTTAACGCGCTTGTAAATACTTCGCTTGCGATAACCAGTTCTGCACTATCATTTTTTACATCATACCCATAAAACATTGCTATGGATTGTACTGCTCTAAAATACAAAAATGTACTTAATACGAGATTAAAGGGTAAACCCCAAAATCCAAATGCACCTGTTCCTCCACCTTCTACCATCGCTACAAAAGTATCTTGTCCTCTATACTTACTCACCAATTTAGCTATATCATAGCTGCGGACAAAACAAATCTCATCTAATCGAGTAATCGCATAGTTCGGGAAACATTGATTTATTTGGCGTAGTATCTGCTTTTCACTAATAGAAAATTTTGCTGCCTGTTCCTCAACTGTCTTAAGCATCGGTGTACAAGGGGTACAAACAAGATTAAAAAGAAATGTTAGATTTGAAAGTAAGTAGAGTGGCAAAATCAAGAGTGTTCAGATTTTCCACTCTACTTGAACGTGGTCGCTGGTTGCGCTGATTGAAATAATCAGGCCGTCAGCGGCTTTTCTTTTGTCGTCAAAGTCAATGCTATCCCAGTGGTCAAGGAAATAGGAAAGCTCCTGTTCCTTTTGGGGTGATATTGTTTCAACGGACAATTCTGCAATCGCCTTTGAAATGGCCTGGCGGCGAGTGTCCAGTTCTTCAATTTTTTTGTTGGCGTAGGCAAGCAGTGTCGCATTGGCTCCGGTCAGTGTATCAAGCAGTTTTTCAATTTCAGCCTCGACCTGTGCAAGCTCGATCTGATGGGCGGTCAGTTTCGGATTTACTTTTTCTTCCCTGTCATGGCGGACTTGAAAGTTCTTAAATCTTTTCCGCATGGCATTGAAGATAAATTCTTCAAATTCAGTCTTTCGGATTTTCCCACATCCCGGACAGCCCTTATTTTCTGCCCGTTTTGTACAGCGGAAATATCCCGGACTGTTCGGAACATGGGTTGCTTTCAAAGCATATCCGCAACGCCCGCATTTGACTTTTCCGGCAAGCCATGTATTTTTGGGTTTGCGGCCTTGCTGAAAGGTCTTATTCATCATTAGCTTCTTCCGGCATTTCAGCCAAACATCAGACGGTATGAGTGGTTCATGCGGAGCAATCACAAGTATCTGGTCTTTCAGGCACCTGTCCTTATCCTCCTTTACATCACGGCCCTGATAGAGATAACAGCCGTTGGTTCCGGCAAAATCGGAAGCGTCATTGACAATCGCCGCACCCTGGCTTTTGAAAAACTCGTACAGTTCCAAGTCGGCCTGTGCGTAAACAGGGTTCCGTAAAAGCTGGGAAAGGAAACTCCGAACCATTGACTTTTCGTAAATCTTGATACCCTGTTCCTCAAAGTAGCGGGTAATGTCTCCGAAAGAGGTTTCCGGCTCGGCGTACATTTCAAACATCAGCCGTACATGGTCGGCGGCTACGGGGTCGGCAACCATCTTTTTTGTACGGATACCTTCAACCACTGTCGGCTCCAACTGATAACCGTATGGGGCCTGCCCGCTCATGTGAAAACCTTTCAGGCACCGGGAATAGTAGGCGTCAGTCACGCGCTTCTGGATTGTCTCACGTTCAAGCTGTGCGAATACGATACAGATATTCAGCATGGCCCGGCCCATCGGGGTCGAGGTGTCGAATTTCTCGGTGGAGGAAACAAACTCTACATCGTACTCTTGAAACAACTCCATCATGTTCGCAAAATCCAGAATGGAGCGGCTGATCCGGTCCAGCTTATAGACGATTACCCGCCGTACCCTGCCTTTTCGGATTTCTCCCAGCAGCTTTTGAAACTCCGGCCTGTCCGTGTTTTTACCGGAATAGCCTTTATCCTTGAATACCTTACAGCTCCCGCCTTTCAGTTCGTACTTGCAAAAGTCAATCTGGCTTTCAATGCTGATACTGTCCTTGCGGTCTACTGACTGTCTTGCGTAAATACAATCTTCTCTGATAA